>Ga0116231_10000080_pt1 | contig 107683 bp, 77 predicted proteins | sample S1TSphgellanicum_2_FD_89695 | JGI IMG/M metagenome (GOLD analysis project Ga0116231, IMG submission 89695) | Host-associated microbial communities from peat moss isolated from Minnesota, USA - S1T2_Fd - Sphagnum magellanicum MG | ecosystem: Host-associated > Plants > Peat moss > Unclassified...
CCCAAAACAAAACAAAACAAAAAAACATGAGAGTAAATAATCATTTATGGCAAAAACTTTTGTAGTTTATACAAGATCTTTGTTTGACAAGTTCAGAGCTTGTTGTATAGAGAGATCTTCTCAGGGCAAACATGCACTAAATAGGAACAATCAATCAATCAATCATTCAATTAATCAAGGCAAGCCTTAATTAAATAATTAGGCTTGGCATTTTTTTTTAGGTCAAGTGCACAATCAGAAAGTATTTTCATCAATTTTTATTTTCTTTTTTTACTAGACCTGAATTATGAGAAATATTTTTAAACATTTTATTTTTCCTAAATAAAGATGCATGATATATTAGTAGTTAAGATTAGGTTTATGGGTTTTAAGATGAATATTTAATTGCTTGTCACTCCGGAGCTTGTAATGTACATACTTGGTCAAGTGTTCTCTCACCATTTGTTCAATACTATGTATGTGCACGGAGGTGGGTTTCATTTCATATAAACAAGTTACTTTGCAAAAGGTGAGTCTATTGTACTAAAAACAGCTCCACCAGCAGAAATATGATGGTGTTGTGTAAATTATAATTTGATAAAGTTCAGATTTTAAATACCTTGAAACTGAGCTAAATCAATTTTTAAAAAATTTAGCCAATTCTTTTTTTTAATTTCAAAATGGCTCAAAATGTGTGTGTGTGTGTGTGTGTGTGTGTGTGTGTGTGTTGATTTGCATGTTGTCAGATTTTGATTTTTAAAATCGAAAGTGCCAGAATTCTCTATTGGGTTCTAGCATGTAGCCAAAATTTGAAATACCTGGTCTATAGCCAAATATGGCTAAATCTTCTTGTGGAAGATTCTCAGTTCAACTATAAATCACAAAATTGAATAAAATAAAATAATAATAATAATAATAATAATTTTGCTTAGTTTGGACTCATAAATTGCATGGTACACAAAATAGTATCCTCCAAATGGTTCACTAAAGAAATATGAATGACTTTGATTGGCTCATGTAGTGGCATTTAAGTGATCGTTATTGTGCATACATTGTTCAGTATTTCATGATCTTCATTGTATACATTGTCCAATTTTTCATAATAATTCTGGATGGAGAAGTTGCAAATAACTTGCACACAATTTTGAATGTGGTGGACAATGGTAAATTTGGATAGGGCTGTTTACTCGGTGTGTTATGAACAACAGCTCCGAATTCTCAAAATATTTTCATGTCATGTAGGACACAGAAAAACATCCAAAGAGCTACAGAAAGTAGAACTCACACTAGAGAACATAGAGCTGCATCTCCAGGGGTGCTCAAAATGTGATCCCACACAGTAAAATTGGATGAAGAAAAGTCAAAATGTGCCAGTTTGGCTCAAGAAAATAGTTTTGGCTCAGAATAACTGCATAGTGTGTGCGGTGGCTGGTGAAAGGCGCAGTAACTCTATTCACCTCCACAAAAGAGTGTAATAAATATGATCTGACTGCTCGTCAGTGGATTTTCGATTGGCCCATCATAATGATTGGTCCAGGTGGTTTGCTATTACAAGTCCCCCACCTATTTGCTGTCCCAGTTTCAGTTTTATGGGTGGGGGTTGCATAAGAGTATATAACTAAACTTGGATGTGAAAAATATTTTTGCAGGGTCATATACTGAGCAGCACTGCTGGAGATGAGATGCTCTTTACTACTACCTATTGTTTTGCATATAACATGACACCTGAGTAAGTAAAGCTGTGCATGTGGGGTTTAAGTTGGTTGGGGCCTAACATAATTGGGTTTTGTAGTATGTATCCAAAGCTCATCTTTCTATGTTGCTGAATTTGGTGTAGGCAATGTCCAGAGTCCAGCCTAATAGGTCTATTTTTACATGAGGATTTTTGAAAGACGATATTTTGGCTTGTGTTGAAACTTGAGATTAGTTATCAAGTTATGATATCTTGAAGGATTTTGGTTTCTTTTAGAGGAATTTTTTTGAAGATTTACATTTTTGCATCGTGAAATCTTTGAATTTTGATCATTCTTCTTTTGCCTTAAGATACTTCTTAATGTAAAAAGGCAAGGCCACAGTGTGACACACCCCTTGTTAACATGAAGAGTTGGGATGAAGAGTTTAGGATAATTGGCTTTTGCCTTTCAGGGAGAGACTATGGAACAAACAAATGTAGTTTCAAAGAGAAAAGACCCAAAATTCAAAAAATTGGGCATTTGGGCAATTGTTTTCAAAAGAAAGTTGCAGTTGAAATCTTAGATTTTTGACTTTTGTTTTCAACAATACTGCAATAGATCACAAGCATGCATCAAAGACACGGATGCTTCGCTCTGCAAAACATTTATGCATATGTTTTCAGTTACCCACAATATTGCAAGCCCAGTGAATGTAGGAAGCATGATGAATGTGTGAGTGTTTGTCGTTGTTGGAAATGCACAAATGGGTCACAAGCTAAAGTCACAACCGAAGTAATGCATCATTGCTACACTTCACTGGACATGGTGCATATATAACTGCAGGACATGAAATTTCAGTATGCAATACAAGCAGAGGATTGTCACAAATCGGACTCTCCAACCTTTAAACAATATTCTTAATGTCAAGAGAGACCAAAGGTGAATTTTCATGTGACATTTCACCAGCTGCTTAACAACCTGAAGGCATGAATGAAGTCATGGACAATGAGACTTGAGATTTTGATTCTACCGATTTTGCTATACCAAGTTTCAAGGCACTCTGTTTTCCAAACACCCACAACATGCAAGACCCATTAGACAAAGTGTCACAAAACTGACCTCGGGAAACAGTAGACTCACTCAACAGAGCTCTGCAAGGTGATAAGTTTCACAAAACCACTCAAAGAAATCTTTGACCTTTGAAAGACTGGACTGGATGCTTGAGTCTCCCTCCATCTTTCCTTCCTTTCTGCAGAAATCTCCTCTCAAGAGCTTTCCTGGCGCACTCATCTGCCACCCTTGGCTTCCCTCAGTCATTTTGTGTGAGCTCTCATTACACAAGCTAAGGGAAGTCTGAGCAGATGCTGTGTAATACAAAATGTGACAGATAAACCCCTATCTCACAATAAGAGAAGCATAGAGCCATTTCAAGGACACTCATAGTTCCTGACAAAAACTGTGTTCAGCAAATCAATCCATCCATCCATTTTGTACATAGGGTTTGTAGAAATAATCCCAAATTGAGGTAGTTAAGAAGATGGGAGTGGATCTCAAATTCGAAATTTTAAAAAAATGGGTGAGCTTGAGTCATTTACACTAATGTTGCTTAGAAAAAAGGAGTAACAAAACTGCATAAGTTTGATTTCCAAAGTTGATTCTAGCATAACAGATTTTAGTGCATTCCAAAGCCAAACAATCAGATATAATTTGATGCAAGCTTTGGCAACCAGGATGATCAGAGAATTGGGGAGAATATATGGAACACTTGGAACCCCACCCATAACAGACAGTCCATGCAAATAGTTCTATGAAATTGCAGAGAAATTTCCATCAGAAATGCTCAATTTTGTGGGCATTTGTTGGCATCTGTAGACACTGGAGATGCTCATAGATGGCCACCTTGCCTTCACGCTTCTTCCATCTAATCCATACCATGCAATCACTCTCCGGGCCCAATGAAATATAAAAGAATTCTCCTTCATCACTGGGTTTGTGAAACACTTGCATATATAGTAGAGGAGTAAAGTAGATTGCAGTTTCTTACAGACCCCCACAAAATGCATTTCCACATTTGGATTTGACAGATGTACTTGCACAGCATCTGAAAAAAGCTTGTTGCAGCAAAAAGAGTGAAGAGAAACACATGATTACACATGATTTCTGCAAACAAGCATTCATAAAATTTTGTTCTCCATATGCTCCACAACTCCACCCATTGCCTCCATCAAAACTCCCCCAATACCTCCTCTGTTCCTGCTGTGTCTCTTGCCATACAAAAAAGGTCACTTTCTTTTGCAATTACAAGATTAGAATTCCAGCATTCATTTCAACCTGGTCATGAGATTCTCCAATTACCCACCTGACCAAGAATCCCTAAACCCTAAACCCATTTCAGTTGTGTGCATCATCAAGTTCCATTGCGATCTGATGATCCAGATTCTGGTTCCCAAATTTCTAAGCTGCAGAGATTGTGATTGATTGATGGGTTTTTTCTTGATCAAACTGCATGGGAAAATCAAAGTCCAAATATTTTGGTGAGCATTTTGAACTTGTATTATGAAGTTTTTGATGTGGGTTTGAATACCTATTATGTGGATGGGGCTAGGGATTAGGGTTTTAGTTTTATAGATGATTAGTATTGCTAAAACCCTAAACCCTAATTACTCCCACATATTAATACTAATCTTGAAAGCTAATGCTGCTTCGAAAAACTTTTCAAGCTTAGTATTAGTATGTGGGAGTAATTAGGGTTTAGGGTTTTAGTTCTAATATGTGATGTAAAGGATGGATGATATTGGGTGGACCTAAGGTTTATTGTTGCTTTTGTTGTAAAGTTTGGTTTTGGACATTCATGTTTGGGCTAGTCTATGATTTAGGGTTTTTTTTTTTTTTAGTTTGATAGTTTTTTGTTTTGATTTGAGTCCGAAGATTAATGTATGGATGAATTTAGGGTTAGGGTTTTAAACCCTAAGATGATGTGGTTCTAAAGATTGTGATAGTAAACACATATGGGACACAATCTACACTTTGTGATTTTGCATTTATTGCAAAGGAAGTTGATTTTTACTTTATGCAAAAGCAATTTTCTTTTCTTTTCTTTTTCACATTTCAATCATCTTGTTGGCATTTGAACATTGTCCTCTCCAAAGATGAAGTTCTCACTTTGGTAAACATTTTCGTTGCTAATCTCACTTGAGGTGTTTTTTTTGTTCAAAGTTATTTTAGTCACAAGCTTCAAACAAGCTCCCACTTGAGTTGATCTTTTGTTTGAATAATCACAATTTTTTATGGCTATGGATGAACTTTAAATTTTAAAATTATATTCAAGATTAATTATAATCATTTTTAAATTATCTGTGTTGCAATAGACTTTAATGAAAATCATATTAGAAAATATAAATGGGTTCTTTAAAAAAAATGGATTCATAATAAAGCTTTCAAAAATAACAATGTCTCAATTGTAAGGTAAAAATTGACATGTGGATTTAAAAAATATTTGGAAAAATAAGATAACATCAAATGAGGCATTTAAGAGTAAGATGTATAAAAACTTTCTATATAGAAAAGTTTTTATACACATCTAGTTAAATATCGCATTATTAGATTCTATTAGTCCATTTTTCATTCAAATTTTCATGTTTTAACATAGATTTTTTTACCAAGTATATGTCCAACCATGTACACATTTTAAGTTACCCATATTTTTGAATGGAAGCATAGAAATATGTCATTGGATGCATAACTTGCTAATAATCATATTGAAAGAATTTTCATTAAATTTGTGAAAATATATTAAAAATGGACTTTCTCACTACCAAAAGTGAGTCACCTAACTATGATTTTACCTTAAGTTGAAATTAAGTATTTAGTCAATTCAACTTTCCTAAATCCCATAAATATTTGACTTATGTGAAAATTTATTGATCACTTAAATGATAGGTTTAAACAATTAAGTGTTAACATTCCAATTTTAAATGATTTTCATTGGAAATAATGAAAATGGGTTGTTAATTTTTGGTAAATTTTTTGACCTAGAACAAAATTAGTTTTTATCCAAGAATAAATTTTTTATATCCATGATGGTTGACATTATAATGGTATATGGCATTGTTTGGTTAATAGGTACTCCAAAATAACCCCCCAAAAAATCATATAAGGTAAGGGTCAAAGATTTGGGTGGGGGGGGTGTTTAAGGGCACACCCACAATTGAATAGTTTTGAATGAATTTTATTTATTCTTAAATTTTAAATGAATGTTCATGGATGAATTTCATCATCAATGAACAATGAACTATGTTAACTTAATTATTGTAAAAAAATTATAATGAATTTGCAAATATACGATTGGATTTACAACTTGTTATAATGTTTAGTCATTTTGGACAAGTCACATAAAATTCTAGTTGCAAAAAACAATATGTGGCACCAAGTTGCAAAAGCAATCACATAAAAATGTGATTTACATGAACTTTTCATCCATCCAAACCAACTTATGTGACATTGACATTTTGTAAACGCATTATTTTTTTAATATATTTATTATTTAAATACTAAATAATATAATTATATATCTATATTATTGTTAATTTCATTAAATTCAACATGTACCATGTTGACAAGTGTCATTACACAAGTTAGGCTTTATAAAAACTAGTTAAGTTGTTATGTAGACCATCTGTTGTGCTTACTTAAGGTCACCTTATAGGAACCTAGTTTAAGTTGGTTATGTAGGTAAGGAAAATTTGGTCAACATTCCAAAAACATTGCCCACAACCCGTTATTCATGAAGATTGATCCTTGAACCCTAAAAATGACGATCAACTCTTTTACCACAAAGCCACCTCACTTGTTATGGGAAAGATGTAAAGTGCATTCTATTCAACCTATTTGATTTCAAAAATTACACAAAACATCATCTTTGAACTTTGATATTTTATTAGAATTATATCCAAATGACAAGATTTAAGTTTAAACTTAATTTTTTTCCAATAATGTACACAAACATTTTTTTTTCCTTTTAAAAATATAAATCAATTTGAAAAGAAATATATTTGAATTCGTTATTCAATACAATTTCAAATACCACAATATGGAAAATATAAATTTTTATCACATGATTTATATTACAATATAATAACAAACACATAAATAAATTTCATACCTTAAACCTTCATTTGATTCTAAAAATTATATTATACAATTTTTCTTTTGATATATCATAATTTTATCAATACTATTTAATTGAAATATGTGATATATGATTTATTTACGTGAATAAATTATAATAAAAATATAATATATTTTATTTTATTAAATATAGTTCTGATATAAAAGAATAATCTAAATAATCAATTTTAATTTCTAAATATTGATTAATGTCATATAATTAATTGATTTTATGGAACTATAAATTTTATTATGTTTACACATATAATATCTTAAGTTTTACTTAAAATTATGATAAAAAATTTATGTTAAAAAAAATATTTTTTCACATCTCAAACATCTATTTGATTTTTAAAATTATATTATACAATTTTGCTTATAATATATCATAATTATACCAACAAAATGTAATTTAAATGTATGATATGAAATGGGTCATAAATTACTCCTACTACCTAGTATATTCAATAATTGAATTACATTGCCTACTTAATATAGTAATTAATTCAAAAAAATATTTCATATATCAACATGATAAAATATTTATTACTTAACCCACATACATATGACCTACTTGTTACTTACTACTTATCCTACTTATTGGTTATTTAATACATTAATTACATAGCCTACTTAATTATTTAATTATGTTTACTACCTAAACCTTAACCTATTTAATAAATAAATTACATAGTCTAATTAATTACATAATTAATAAAATAAAATTATCACATATCAACAATATGATAAAATACCTACTACTTAGCCCTATTTTTACCATTAATTGCCATGGGTCCTTTGAAATTTTCATAAACCCACCAAACCCTACTACATATTTAATGGTTAATTCATTGAAAAAATAGGGAAAATAATTAAATCACTAAATCTAGCAATTCATTGGCTAACTCATTTTTTTCACATTTGATTACATATGCATTTGCAACTTAAATTCATAGTCACAAATCAAGTTGAAAAGATGCCACATGGTATCCAATGGCCCTTGAACCACCTTCCAAGTTGCAAAAACAACTACATTTTCATCTATTTTGGGATGCCACTAAAAATGGATGTTATAAGTGTATTTTTCATTTTCATTTTCATCAAAATTAACATTAGTTGCAAGTAGAAGTTGCATATGCAACTACAAACCACTTTGTAGTTGTTTATGCAACTACCAACTATTTTTACTAGGTGCCATGAAAAACAATCGTATTTAAAATCGCAAATGCATGGATTGAAATGGACAAGATTCCTTGTGGTGAAATCCTAATATATGTTTAATGATATACATTAGGGTCAATTATGAAATGTCATATGTGACACTACTTGGATTGATCAACATGAATATAAAGTATTACCTTTTTTCTTTTTTAAAAATTTCAAATTATGAATATAATTTCATGTTTTTATTTATATTCATGTTTCTGTTTGTTGAAGATGGGATTATGCTTAAAGCCACTTGCCCCAAGGACTAAGTTTTAATGAATCTTTAAAAAGAAAATATTTTACAAAATATGCATAAATTAATGATTTAAAAATTAATAATTAAAAAAAATTATGACCCAAAAAGTTGTTACATTGTATTATAATGTAAAGGTGTACATTAAAGAATTTTTACAAAAACATTATTTTCAAATTATTTCAAGTCTTTTTTTAAAAATTAAATTGTAAAAATATTAGTTGTAATATCTTGAAAATGATTTTGAATAATCCATACTCATTTAATTCATTTCAAATTTTTCCAAATGTTTTCATTATATATAAAAAGTATTGTTGTTCAAATTCATGTCCAAAAAATTCAAAATCAATTTAAATAATCATTTATCACAATGGAAATTAAGTAGTGGTTACATTTTGGAATGGCCCTTATTACCCTAGTTGGACCTTCAAGAAAGGACATTTGTTCCAATTTGTCAAATGTCACCATGTATTCATTTGTTAGATCTTCTTCATCAATCTACAAATCATTACAACCAAGGTCAATAATGGTGGTTAACAATTGATGTTTACAATTTTAATATATCACATTATTATTATTAGTTTACTTATTTTGAATTCACAATCCATGTTTGTCCAAGCTCAATCCATTTTACAATATTGGTAATGCATGTCTTTGAAATTAATATAGAATACGGAGCATATGTTTTAACTTTCATACATCATTTATTGAATGAATTTGTATAATGGAATACAAATGTTTAGCTTTTAGGAATAAATACATGTACTATTTAGATAAAAAAATTGAATGTTATGTATTGCAACCCTAACTATGGGCTCACAACCAAAGTTTGCGCAAGATAAAAAAGGTTGTGAATAGTCCTAAGCCATGGCAAAATTTGATGAAATTGAAAAATGTAACCAAACAAATGGGGAAGTGTGTGGGGTCAAAACAAAGCACACCAAATATTTTCAACACATATTCATATCTTGAAGGTTATAAATCAAGACTTTCAAGGAATTGGCATTTCTTATTGGCATTCCAATTTTTTTGTGTAAATTTTTTAAGCCTACTTTTGGAATTCAATGGTGATGCAAAGAAAAGACTTATTTATAAAATAAATTAAAAAGTTGGTTTCAATCCCCCAATTTGTTGTTACACATGAAGTTAAAGGTATGGACAAAAATAGAATAACTAATTTTAGTCTTTGGCACTTCTTATAGGAAAGAATGGTAATCAAAAGTTAGAAAATAATGATTTTGGTTTTTGGGGTTTAATTTGCATGTTAGTAATAATATTAAATTGCACAATTATCCTTGGCATCATTAAAAGATCAATATTATGTTGAGAATTTTTTAACTACATGACATGTGCACCTATATTGTAGGTTTCACTAAAAAAATGAACACCATAAATTAAATTTGATGCACAATTGCAATTAAATCAAAATATAAAAATAATCATAAATTTTATTTAATATATTTTCAAAGATTTATAATTATATTATTCTTGTAAGGTTCTACACATGTCACTTACAATACCATCTTTTAATGTTTTTTCATATACTATAACACATTTACTTTTCAAAACCAAAGTTAGATGTTCCATTTTTAAGCTTTATATTCAAGGTTTAATATTCATGAGTACATGACCTAAATTTTTGATTTCCAATGTTAGTAATTAAGAACTTTTGCCATGGCATGTAAACTTAAAGACATTACGCTTTGAGAATTTATAAGACAAGGTTACAAATACTTAAAGAACACAGTAAGTAGGAAACATAAATAGAATAAAACCAATTTGAAACTTTTCATGTATTTTCATAAAAAATGATTGGTAGAATGCCTTACAAATTGAATGGGAACTTTTGTGTGTGGAAAGGAAAAATCTATCATGAAAATTGGAACTTTTTAAATTCTTAAGTTAAGCTACAAATTCAAATTCAACATTTGCAATAGAACATTTGTTTTGTTAATATTACAAAAATGAGAATTCTCTTAAGCATGTTGCAAATTTAGAAATTAAAACATAAAAGGGCTAATAAAAAATGCAAAAAAGTTAACCTAATTCTATGGACTATGTAATCAACACTAGTTGACTCCAACCATTGTAAATAGTGAAGGTGAATTAATGTTGAGACCATTCACGATAACCATTTAGCATGAGTTTGTGTTTCAACACAATTAAATTACCAAGGTTGTGTAGATGACAAGCTCCTTGTTTTTACTAATTGTATTAGTCAAATGGTTTCTACATTTAAAGACGCATAATTTTCTTACACCCTTGGAAGGTTATGGATGTAAATTGCAAACTATGACTAGGTAGTTGGACACTTGACATAATTCGACCATGGATGTCCAATGAGGAAAAGACACATTGTCAATAAGCCTTTAAAGTTGATTATGTTTTATAATCAACAATAATATTCAATTGTCAACCATTAATTGAACAAATTAGAATTTTTACTTTTCGTTTATTCTCACAATGAACATTACATGGAATGACAGATTTGGTGTTGAAAATTAATGCTCAATGTTAAAACATTAAACATCAATTGAATGAAAAGAAACTAGATGTGGAAATATAAGTCTTTTTATGTTTAAAGTTTTTCACATCTCTTGGTTTGGCAACAAATATTCTTTTGTCTTAAGAGTATTTGGGTCACAACTAGTGTTGTGTGGGTATATTGTGTTACTCGAATTTACTTGCTAGGTATGGATGAGGTATACCATTACCCTAACCTATTTTCTTTGAATGAATATATACATGTTAATGATGCATGTACCCACAAAAGGTGTGTAAATTTGAAAAATATGTCTAATTCATAACCCTAGAGATATGTTAAAAATGCATATACCCAAAGCTATATATGTTTTGATATCTAGGGACAAAAAAGGTAAGTATGATTTAAACCTTTAACCTTAATTATGCCATATGTTGACCATTGTTCTTATACATTGATCATTGCACCATTGTTATCTCATAATTCACAATGACATGAATGAATTTTACTACCTTTTGCTTTCATTTTTTTTATGATCATTGCAAAGTTCAACATTAATGTTCAAGGTTATATGTAATTGAAATTTTGTTTATTGTTTTCTACAAATGTACCATATCTAACCATTGAGCAAATGATCATTGGTGATTGCATTCAAGTTGGTGATCCACCTCTCTACCATCATTACTTAAAAGGTAACCAATCTGTGAAAGTTCGTGAAAGTTGTTTTGATTTTGATTCAAAAGCTATTGCATTTGAGAGTTACATTTGCTCATGAAGGGTAGACCAACTTTAAGAAGGTGGTGCAGCTTCAAAGACTAATGTTAATGACAATAAATTGTTTTTTCGTTGACTAATAGATCTACGATAACAAGAAACATTCATGAATTAAATCAAATGCACATAGAATAATTAATTATATTGTGACAACAAACAATTCTTTGCATTTTGTGGGGTTGAAGATCCTAGTTCCTTGTTTTTTCTACAAACCAATTGTTGATGAACCCATTATTAAAAGAAATTTTGTGATATGCAATTAGTCATTTTGCAACTATGTACAACTAGTTATCATTTACAACTAAATTGATCACATTTGCAACTACAAAATTGGCACCATATAATTTTTGTTTTCAATGGTTGTGTGTAGCTAATGGTGTATAGAATGGACATGTGTGATTAAAAAATGGTTTAAACCGGTACATACCTAAGTTAGTACAACAAAATATGATATTTTTAATATTATTATATATAGCCTAAACTAGGTAACATAGAAGGAATCTAAACTAGTTGAAAACAACCTATAACCAACCTATTTTACTAATAACAATAATAATAATAATAATAATTATTATTATTATTATATATAACTATTATTATTATTTATAATATTATATTATTACTTAAAATAGTTTATATAATTAAGTGGACCATGTTAATATAACATTTAACTTAGAAGTAGTAATTGCAATTAAGTTATAATTAGGAATCTTTATCCCATATTTTTTGTCCTACCTTTCAAGATTATAAAATATATAAATAGGTGTAGAAGTGCAAAAAGAACATGTGGAATTTGGGATGAACCAATAAAATTAAAAGGTTTGGTCTTAAAGGTTAAATCCAAAATAAAATAAGATTATTTTGAATTACCTACCTATCTAGGTTAAATTAGGGTAGGTAGGTAGGTAAGCTTTCATAAGCCAATTGACCCACCTATTTAGGCCTATCTACCTACTTAGCTTAGGCCTACCTACCTATTCAAATGCCACATGTCATTAAATAATTGGCCAAAACCATAGACCACGTCACCTAATGAAAGAGTTGCATACAATTATGGTAACAATACTTTCACATTTATACAAATGGATAAATTCTAACAATATAATATGATTAAAATGTATATACTTGTCACATACATGTTATTATATATGCAATTCCATGTTGACTACAACTTATTTAAAGCAACCATAGAATTTTTAATTATAAATGTCATTTGCAACCAAATTTCAGTTGTAAATGACAATTGCAAAATGTTGTTTTTATTTTTTTGCATGTTATTTGAAACAAGAGATGTTTTCCCTGTGTCATTAAGTTGTTGTAGTGTTCATATGTTGGGATAAAAGACCTAGGGTACCCAAAAGAAATCGATATTTTGTAAAATTAAAAATGTAACTTCAACCATAGAACACTATGAGATAAAGGGGTGTTTTGCAACTAGCCTTGCAACTCAATTTTTGAATTGCAAAAGACACTTGCACCTCATTATATTTATATGTTGTGAGTTCTAATAGACAAGTTGCATGAATTGGAACTTACTGTATATATGGTGCAACTCATTGCAATTCAATTGCAACTCAATCAAAATAACTCATCTTCAATTACTATTCAATTCCATAATAACTACACCCATGATTTCATGTTGATGTCATTAATTGTCATCCATCTATTAAAATCTAACACGTGGAATTATGAATTTTTTTGGAAATAATTTTCTTTTTTCAAAATATTGATCTTCATTGTCCATCATGATTGTTAACGATAGCTTGAGATTGTGACAAATGGCATAATAGAAAATTGTCACATGGCATATTGATTATACTTTAGAAAAATAAAAATATTTAAATATATATTTAATAGCTAGGTAGGTCATACATAACCATAGGTAGGTAGGTTGGTAGGTCTTAAAACCTTCATACCTACATATTTACCTAAGACTTACATACCTACCTACATAGGTAGGTGAAAAAATAGGACCTACTTACTTACCTAGGTAGGTAAATAGGTGGGAAAGCATAAGACTAAGTGCACTAAAAAATAACTATTAAATTTTTATGTTTTACCTTTGAATTAATTTTTTTTCAACTCATTCCAAAATGGCACATATATTTTAATATGAGAACATAAGAAAACAAGCCTTCTTTATATAGTTTGTAACATGGGATTCGAAGACAAAACATATGGGTTAAATCTTTTAATTGTTCATTAGTTACACTTGAATTGCAACTGTAACACTTAAGTGTTCAAGGTAGGCCAAATCCAAAGGGAGGGCTCCATTGTTTTTGGCATCTAAATAAAACTTGAACCCCTCCTATTGGTGCATTTAGTGCATTAAAAATCATAAAAAATGGAATAAAATTGAAAAAGTTATGACAAAACCTCAAAAAAAAATCACCAAATATTACAAAGGCTAGTTCCCAAACACTCACAAAATTCCTTGTATATTGTTATGTTGTTGTTAGAGTTCAAAAATAATTTGTACGACTCCAAATGGCATTCCTATAACATTTTAAATCGTTTAAAATGAAGAAAAAATAAGAAAGTTATGAAATTTGAAAATAGGAAGGGTCCAATTTTTTTTTAATGATAGTCATTATTTAATATTATTAATATATAATGTGTAAGATTATTACCATAACCTTTTATTGCATCAATTAGTCAAAAAATGACATATTAAATGGTGATTTAAACTATCTTATCATTAATTTAGTAATTTATTTTACATATAATTTTGAATTTAATTTCGATATATTATTTTAGACCTTCATTTATTACAAATTTTTAGGACATTAAAAGACGAAAATCCTATCTAAATCATATTGTGTTGGTATATATTTAATATAAATATATAATATATTATAATATAAATAATATAGTGTGAAAAATTATACTTATATCAGTGAATACATTTATTATTATACATATAAATATATTTCATTATGAAAATTCATTAATATTAAATCTACATATTCCATATATATATATTTAAAAATTTGTAACATATTCTATTTTATTGTCGATTTATATTAAATAATTATTTATAATATTATTAATTAATTAATATACTAGTTGTATATTAATTAACGTACTATTTATAAAAATAAAATTTGAATTTTTAATTAAAAATATTTTTAAATAATTTATATAAATTTGTCTATTATATCGATTATTGATATAATTTACTATTAATTTATGTACATACATTATTAATTTAAAACCAAAAATATATATTATTTCAAGAAAATTGGATTTTAATTCTAAAAATAATTCAGATTTTATTTTCTTCCTTTATTTAATAAAATGCTAAAAATGTCTACAACAAAAAAAACCCAAAATCAAATATTTGTACCATATGAAAACACTCATATATAATATCTGACAATATTAGTTTGTTATATATTTTATTATTAAAATTATTTTGAGTAAAATAAATATAATATAAAAGTTATTGATAATTTATTTTATATATATACATTTATATTTTATAATTATTTTATATTTTATAATTATTTTATCAAACTCATATTATAAAATAAAAATTAACATATATGTATTTAATATGCCATATTTAAATGGATTTTATTTTTAAAATATACTATACAATATTGAATGGTTTTGAGAATAACATTATTATATGTCGATGCATCATATTTTATGAACATTTGTATTTAATTTCATAATTAAAATGTACTATGTATTACAAAACGATGTCATTTAAAAAAAAAAACACATTTGGACAAAAGATGAGAAAGATAATGATGGGTAAATGTCTTCAAAACAACATTTGTTGAAATGTATTGAAATGCAACATTTACATGCAATTTTTTTTCAATTCAAATAGTTTTAAAAAAAATTGTGAAACCTTCCAAAATGAAGTTTAAGTCATTTCATTTGGACATAATATAAGAAAAATATTATTAATTATAATTGACTTTTGGAAAACTAAGGTGCAAGTAAAAGGTTTAACCCATATGAATCTCATTTCACAAACTATATAAAGAAGATGTCTTCCCTTGACATATTACTTAGGAATGCATATGCCAATTTGGGATGAGTGAAGAAATGTTTAAGCTTCAATGGAAATTGAAAAATAAATGAAATATTTTTTTGGCTATTCATTCGATTTACATTTTCCCTTTTCTACCTATTACCCTACCTACACAAGTAAAAAGGTGTGAATTTTTTACCTACCTAAGTAGATAAGTTTGAATCTTCTTGAAACTTTCAATATTGAATAAAAATAAAAAGTAAATAAATTCGAATTAAATCATTAGTATAAAATAATCTGAATTGAAGAATTAATATTTTAAAAATACGTATTAAATAATTAATATTAAAATATCTGGATTAAATAATTAATAGCAGATTATCTGAATTTTATCGTTAATATTAAATAATCTCGATTAAATAATTAAAATATTGAAATTTTCCTATTTGTTCATATGTTAATGAGCTTACTTGTTCATATCAAATTGTCACCAATCACTACACAATTGATGAATTCATTAGGATCAAAATTCACCTAATTCATTACAAAACCTAATGAATTCATTAATGGATTTGGATTCATTATGTACTAATGCATGTAAATGTATATGTTGTTTAAATAGAACACAAGAAGAAATCTTGGGATTTTCCATTACCCAAATTCACTATGTTTTTAGTGAAATGGCACAAAGTTCATTAATATGCAACTTACATGGTTTTGGTAAAAAAAGGACTAATTGATTAAGACATATTTAGTCCAATATTTTTTAGTTGTTTTGGGTAGTGACACGTTGCATTAGATAATTTATAATTTTAAAAAATTGACATGGATATTATGAGGTCCCAAGGTAATATGATGTGGATTGACATGTCATATCATCATGTAACATGTTTTTAAAACATTTAACGGTTTTAAAAATATTAATTTTTTTTCGATCACGGATTGTAAATTTTTCACGACACATCGTGACAAAAATACATGCCGTGATTTAATATTAATAATTTTTCTATTTTTTAAATTTTTCAAACAAAATATTCACTACCATCAAACATGTTTCATATATCATATTAATACATGATACATCAATGTATATACACATTACAACATTAAAACACACATTTATTGAGGTTTGAACACAAGACTTCATATAGATGCACCAAGGTCTTCACTGCCAAACCACTTCACATCTTTGATAAAATGAAAAGAAAGCTTAAATTTATTATTTTCAACATGAAACTATTTTTTTAAATTCAAAGTTTAACATACATTTTCTTTTTGAAATTTTATTCAAATGCTACAAATGAAAACATGATCTTGAAATTTATTCTATTTATGAAAATAATTATAATTTATAATTATGCAATATGAAGGGTTCAAAAAATAACTTAAAATAACATGTTATGAATTTTTAAAAATCTACAAATCTTTTTTGAGCAAATTCATCTACAATATTCATAAATGGGATTCAATTCAATGTGAATTCAAAAATGTTTTCATTAAATTTTTAACAAAGATATTTTTATTGTGAAATATATATATTCAATTTTTAAGGAATTGTAAGTTTTGTTTCCCTTAGTATGATTTTGTACAATTTGAAATTTGATAAAATTTGATTTTTTGGGGAAAAAACCAATGTTTATGTTCCCCCACCCTTTAAATTGGCAAAAATTGGTCATTAAAAAAAAATTCAATATAACCATTTTTTTTTCAATATCATACAATGTTAATCATAGACTAATAAAAATGATTAATTACACAACTTTGAAAAAAAATCACAACATATTACTTCTATTGTTTTTTCTAAAAATGTAACAATACATTTTACCTTTGTAGAAATAAAAGAAACATAATTTGGTATTATTTTGGAAACTAAATAGTTGGATTAATAATAAGGTGAGAAAAAATAGGTTAAACAATCATATAATACACTCCAAAAATGTTTTGTTTAATACACATGGCTCAAAATTCCAACACTTATGACCGCCTATGAGAATATTGCAAGTTCAATGAATTTTTGTTAAAACCTTGATATCACAAATTTGAAAGAACAAAAAGATTATTCATAATGAAAAATGATTTATAATTTCAACATCAAAACCATAAATAGTTCCAATGTCAAACTTACTTTAAATTTACATATATATATATAAATTAAAATTTTATAAAAGGTTTTAGGACTTGTAGCCAAAATATAGAAGGATTTTAACAACCTAATACCTCCATATATTGTTTATAACTGAAACATAATTAAATCTTTTTATCAATGATCATCATTTGAACACCACAAAATTAAAAATAATAGTAATAATAATAATAATTCATTGATGTCATTATTATGACATCACCATTTTTCAATTTTTCAATAATTGAAAATTTTCATCCCTAAATAATTAGACATAAAACTTGTAACAAAATAAACTTAAAAAAATGTTAAATCATGGTAACAATAAATATATATATATATCCAAAAAAAACTAATATTTATATTTTTCATGCATCAAGAGATGAAATGGATAAATTATTATTATTATTATTTTTGAGGTTTTGTTACTATGGTAGTATAAACATTTGTAGTAAAAAATTCGTCCAATCATGAACAAAATAGGGAAAATATATAATTTTAAATTTATGTAAATGTACAAATTTAAACATTATTATTTTTAAATATAAAGGTCTACATGGAACTTAGACTTTGGATATATATGAACATTTTGACTTAATCTTTAATTCAAATATTAATGTGAAACATAACAAATTTGTATACATTCATTTTTTAAAATTATGGTAAATACAAAATGCAATTAGATAATAATGGATTTAACACATTCAAAATGAATGATTCAACTCATGTGCAAATGTTGATAGTTCAAAAAATGTGAGGTTTTTACAAATTATTGCATGTGTTTTATTAAATTATGATATGTGTAAAATGTAACCTATGAGTATTGGTTTCAACATGATACAAATGTACAATTCAACTCATGTACCATGTTGATATTTGAAGATATGTCAAAAAAATCATTATCCATTATAGTGCAATGTGTAAATAAGTTAAATGCTACCTTAATTTTCACATCAACAATTTAATATTTAAAAAATAAAATAAGGTGAATTCTTGTGTATGTGCAAGGTGAAGCTTATGGATAACATTCTTTACTTGTTATCAAACCTTGATTCAATTTATGCTAGATGTTAATAGTTGAAAATTTATTTTAAAAATGGCTAAACAATATTACCACTTTTGTAAGGAGTTTAGGATTGAGACATTTTCCATGTCAATTTTTCTTCCATTATTATAAAATTCAACATGGAGGAAAAAAATCCAATGTTAATGAACAAGGCAATCATTGTTTTCACTATGGAAATTATGCACAAATATAAGTAGTAAAGAATTTCACTTGCTATTTGTGCACAATGATAATAAGTCAAATTGGACAAACAGTTACAACGGGTGGTAGTGGAAAAACCCAAGATTTCCTCTTGTGAAAGTTGTAGTTTATAATATAAGAAATTAAACTTTTAAATGTTAACATGTTTTGGTATGACTTGAAATTGTGACATTTTTTCAAGATGAAACACAAAATTTATACACTTTCAAAAATGTGTATTTATTCAAAACTAATTGTAAAAAAACGTATCACATATTGGGACAACTAGAAATATAATAAGTAAAAAGTTTCAAAATATTTCATTTGAAAATTCCTCTTTATGAAAACATGTTTTTTTGGCAAAAGAATCTTTAAAAGGACAATAGTCCTGAATGCAAAATAAACACATTGGCCCATTATGTGTCATTTGGACCAAAATGTGCAAACCCTTCACACACATTATCATTGTCCAAATTATGATAAATAGTGTAAAATTGCATACCATCATTATTTATAAACATCAAATGGATCCATTAATAAAACAAAGACATTTTATCACTATCATATGTAATTGAAAATCAGTTGCATGTGACACATGCAAGTGAGATTTGTGCAATTGCGTTAAACAAGTTGTAGACAATATGTAGTTGCATGCAATAAGTATATACATTTTACTTATACCATTTTATCCATACCTTATATGGTTTTGTTTAGATGGAGTTACACCTATGTAGCATTCCTTGCAACTATAGTGCAACCCATCAATGTGTGACACATGTTTTACAATTAGGTAAATTGCTTGAAATCATGTGTCATTTTCAATTTTTTTGTGTTTTCATAATTTAAATTTCCTTCTAGATTAATTTCAACCATCAAAGTTTCTACCATTAAAATGATGACATGTGGCACATCACAAACTATTCATTGACCATTTGACACGTGTCCATTTTTATTTAAAAAAAGGCCAATTATATGGTGACATGTGGAAAAATTTAGGCCCATTTATAATTAATTAAGTAAATAAATCTAGGTTATCCCATTTATGGTTGATAATATCATGCTGACATGTGATGCCTAGGTAGGTAGGTAGGTAGGTAGGTAGGTTGGAAAGTAAGCTTATGCTAGATAGGTAGGTTTAGAATAATCTGATTTTATTTTTAAATTTAACCAATTAAGGTCAAGCTTTTTTTATTTCTTCATCCCCAATGGCATTTGGTTTGTGAGTATGGATCTTGCATCTACTTATATAGTGTACAAAATTGAATTGGAAGACAAAAAATATTGGATAAATTTTTTAATTACAAACATGGCCAATTTAGTTACACGTTGGATGTAACTATTACTAATACTTATGCTATATACTAACCTAGTTTCCCTACTAGCTATATTAATCTATTAAATGTAATAAAAGTTAATAGGTAATAATAAAATTATCCATATTCACTAGTAATAAGTAATAATATTAATGACTATTATTATAATTATAATACATTTTAAATAATTATGATCATCCATTAATTATATTATACTATTATTACCTAGTTTTGAACTAGTAGTTAGTTTAGTCTAATAATGTAAAATGTTGGCATAATTAATATTATTATAATTTTTTTAAATAATGAAAATATTATTCATATTAATATTAACAACTAATAATTAGCCATAATACTGAAAATTATTAACTATTCATATTAATTTATCAATTTATATTATATCACCAAAGAAGGTGAGGTATTTTTTGAAACTTTTGTTTGTTCAACATTTTGTGCAAGTTTACTTCATTTTTTGTGTTTATTTTTCGAATTTGCACTTAAAGAAGGAAAATAAAAATTTCCAAATAAAATAGGTTTTTTAAATGATTCATTTTCTAAATTTTGATTAATTTATTTAAATATATATTTCACTAAAAAAATTAAAAGAAAAAATCAGAAATATTATATATTATATTAATTTTTTTAAAATAAAAATCATTGATGAATAGCTTTAAGGCATAAAATTTTAATTTTTTATACACATATGTAGTCCATATGGTTATTTTAAATTTAATTAGTTTAACCATGATTAATTTAATTTTTTAATTAATTTAACCATACTTCATTTAGCCATGGTTAATTTAGTTTCCTAATTAGTTTAGTCATGATGAAATTAATTTAAGCATAATTAGTTTAACCATTTATTTAATTTAGCCAAAATTATTTTTTCTATTTAATTAATTTAACTATGGTTAATTTAACCATGATTAATTTTGCTTAAGTAAGTTTAGCTGTGATTGATTTAAACTAGGTTCAGTTGATGTTTAGCCTTGGTTAACCTTGGTTTGACTTTAGTTAGCATGGGTTTAGCCTCAATATTAAAGGTATAATACCACTGTACATGACATGAATAAATATATTGGGTATATTATTTAAATATGTATTAATTTATGCCATTATTCTTAAGTCATGTGTTCATTTTGTACATAATTGATTGCTTCTTAATTGCACACACAACCACATGGTCCAAAAATTAGAAGGTACCAAATTTGTAGTTGCAAGTATGACTCACATAGTTGTAAATGACAATTAATTGCACAACAATTGCATATTGATTGGTTGCAAATGACATGATTTCTATTAGTGATCTAAAATTGTATGCATTATCATTAAAAGTTAAAATATGAATTACAAGAACATTGTTTTTAAAATTTTATTGAAATACAATTTGACTACAAATTTGAATAGATTGTTCAATCTATTTATAACAAAAATTTCTTTACTTAAACAAAAAGTCATAACAAAGATGATGAACCACAATAATCAAATATTGTCATCTAAAACAAAATGTTTTTATAAATTATTTATTTATTTATTTTTGTTGAAATTAAATTTCAACCATAATTTCTTCATTCCACCTTGTCTATTTGAACTATGTCATATTATGATATTCAATGTCACATGTATGAAATGAAAGCAATAACATATATATAACATTGTAATGCAAAAGATATTTAAATGTTCATCCTTTCAGCTTAATAAAAACTAGTTTACAACTACAATGCCATTAACATAATTTATTTTTCACTAAAATACAACATACATAACATTGGTACAAATTAAACTATAATCCGCTACACTTACGTACAATGGTAGTTTTCAAAATTAAAATGCATCACATACTTGGAATATTGAAGTTCGAATTCACCATATTTTTGTTGTTTTGGAATTTGTCTTGTATGTATTGGTCTAGATTACTACACAACAAAAACAACACATTCAACGATATAATTATTAACAACCTAACTAATTAATTATACAACATCACATGTGAATGTTATTCTATTCAAGATTATATTTTTCAAACAAAACCACTATTTTATTTTTTTTAAAACCTTGCCTTGTATGTACAACTTTGATTTTGATGGATTAAACATTATCAAAGTTTAGCCCCATAACACAAAAATAACAAAAGTCATCATAAATGCACAAAAATAGTATGTGTGTTTGAATAAACTAGTTTTATTTCAACTCCACCTTCCACCTTAGAAATTAAAATGTTCAAACACACAAACAAAATCAACAACATGATTTTCATAAAAAAAATCACCCTTAACAAATCCTTCATCATTATAAGTTACATTTTACAAATCAACTTCTAAAGAAAATGGAAGATTTTCTCACATTTGGTGTGAGAAAAATCTTCCATGTAAAAAAAACATTCAGCCTCCAAGTTTTTTAAATAAATAAAAAGCTTATTGCAACCTTTAATTCTACCTCTAAATTGGAACAACAAAAAAAATCTTAATTATGTAGCACATGATATGATAATTACATCACCAAAACAATAAAAATTGTATAAAATGTCTATAAAAAAATACCTTTTCCTTTTTAGTTCATTTTAAATTTCTTAACAATAGGCATAAGTGCATGAGGGTTGTTGATGCAAAGGGGGAGATTTGTTATCACAATATAATGTGTCATTTGTTTAAAGGTTTCTCACCCAAATTTCATATTTTTAGATTTTAAATTCTAAATCATACCAATTTCATTCTTGTTGTTCACGATGATCATGTGGTTGATTTAACCAGCTTGACCAATGTGTTCACATGTTGGCTTAGTTGATTTGTTTACTTTAATTTACATGTTTCCTAGATGTTAATTGTTAAAAGGAAAAAAAAAAAACTTTTATAATTCATCTATGGTTTGATAGGTTTTAGGGCAATTTAATGTTGTGAATTTCAATGTAGTGGGAAACTAATAATCAAATTGTTGAACAACATTCACAAAATAATGAAAAAATAATAATTATATAGTGGCAACTTAGTGGCACAACTAGTTGTATCAACAAGAATCATAGTTGACAACTAATTGTAAACAAGTCATATCTAATGGGTGGTGAAAATGCATACATGAGGCATGATCATATGTGTCGAGGTTGTACATTAATTGCAAAGTAGTCAATAATTGGGTGTTACATTTATTTTAATTGTAATATAATTGTTACATGCTACTAAAGTGCAACTTGTTGACAAAGGTAAACATGCATGGTCGACTACAATTGTATTTACAATGTGTAGATTCTACAATACAAATGTCCATCTTGTAATTAATTTGCAAATAAAATAAAGCCCCTTGATTTACTAACATGGCATTTCATTTATTAATTCCTTGTATTTCCATGGGACAATTGTCTAGCATAATTATATATTAGTTGTTTTAGAACTTTAATTGTAGGGCAATCTAGTTGTTGCAGACATGATTTCTCATAGTGATTTATGTTAAAGATGTAAGTTGTAAATTTGGTAGGGTAGCTGGCATGTTGTCCAATCTATCTTGTTAAATTTTATTATATATGGGTTATTACACCAATGTGTTTTGCACTTTGCACATGTAAACCATGATTTGTATATTGACCTTAGGATATGTTGATGTTGTAAACAAACCTTGATTATATCTATTGTTCATGTCTATTAATTGGGGGAGCTTGAGTGTGTCCTTGGAAAGTTATTAAATTGAAATTGAAATATATCTAGAGTTTCCAAGTTGGGTTCCTTGGCCATTATGTGTACATATGTATGGGGATTGGACATTTTCTGTATTTGTATGGGGAATTGTAGAAAGGCCATTTGATACATCATGTTGGAAGTGGGGTGAACAAACTAATGAACATGTTGATTATATCTTAAACATAGAGGGGATATTTAATCTACATAGGCCTCATGGAATTTCTATTTCATGTGTATGTTAAACATTAAAAAGTTGAGTTGGTTATTACAATTTGATTATTGGGTAGATTCATGTACTAATGAATTAGGGGTGCACTTTTAAAGTCCTAACATGGAATCTTAAGGTTGTACTAACAAGTTGATGTGGCAACATGAAATTGGTCAAAAAAGTTTAAATAGTACCTGAATAGTTTTTAAAAAGTGTTGAAATAATAAATTAAACACTAGTTATAGTGTTTTTGATATTTCACACTTATTGAATTTTTTTAAAAATTCATATATCATATTAATATATATTTAAAATCACAGTATAAATATATTAAACATTCATGGAACTTTGGAATTGAACATAATTTTAATTGTGTGAATTAAACATTGCTTATGGTTCATGTGGTTCCTTAATGATGTTCCCTTTTGCATTTTGACATGGATTTGCACATTATCCCATTGGATTTGGGCCTTTAAAATTTGTATAAATAATTCCAAATTTTGAATTTTTCATTTTTAATTAATTAATATGTCAAAAATAAATATTTATATTTCACCCAATCAAGGGTATATGAGAAGGGGTACCTAGACCTTAACATAATGGGAAAAAATGACCTTCAATATACCATTACCCATGAATAAATAAATTGAACTTTTGTATATATCATTACCCCAAGATATATATCAAAAATAATATACCCATACAACATTGGTCATAACATTTTTAATTTGCAACAACAAAATAATTGTAAAACACTAAAACTCATTCTATTTCTTCAATGATGAACTTGCTGAAGGTCTTTAGTCCTTACTATTTTGGTTTTGTTTAATCATTCCTTATAATATAACCTTTTCAATTTCATCCTTATAATCATCAAGAAGTCCCTCCTTGGTAATAAATAATTATTCCATCCTTTTAGAAGCAAAGTGTGCATCCTATTTTCGCATCATTTAGCTAATTCTTCAAGATCATCACTAGCTTGTCCACATTCAAAACTCCCAACCAACATTGTTGCAAACTTGTCAATATAACATCAACCTTAAAAATTCTCTTAGTTTCAATTTGAGATCTTGGAATATTTAAAAATTGCTAAACAAGGAATGCAACATTAGGGAATTGATTCTTATGATCATTGCACCAATATTGCGAGGGCGATTTCAAATCATTTTCATTTATAAAAATTCACTGATACAATGACATTTCAATTTTCACAAAAAAGATATTGGCTTTTAAAATTGATGGTTCAACTCCCCATAAAGAGTCATCAATGTTGGATGTTGCACGACTAAGGGTTACTACACATTGCAAGTTTAAATGCTTAAGCACTTTCATTAATAGAGTTAGTAGAATTACTTGTTCATCATATTCTTCTACAATAACCCTTGTTCTTTTTCTATTAATGTATTCCATCATGCATTATAAGCTTTTAAATTGTGGATTGAATTGGAATTAGGTTGAAAGTGACTATAAATGGTAAAAAAGGTTGCAACATGTTGATCTCAATAACGTGAAGGCCCATTTTGGCATACATAATCTCTAACTTTTGGTCAAATTGCCCATATACAAAAGGTGGGTTTATGAATGTTTGAACTTGGTACTTAACCCACAACTTGGTAGAAACAAAAAAATTGCAAATAAAACATTAGAAAGTAACCAAAATCCCCTAGTTTGGTTCAAATGCATTGTTGAATTATAAGGTTAAAGGTTTTAGTGATAGTTTTTGTAATTGCTCACATGGAGCCTAAGGGTGTTTTTTGTAACAAATATTTATGGTAACAAAAAAAATTAACTTCTCTTGGAAATGAATTTGGTTTTGATAGGTATTTTCAAATTTTGCCCCCTTAAACCAACCTCCAAGTGCAAGTTAATTCCAATTTTTGTTAGCCTTTTTCAGATTTTTTTTCAATGTAATGATTTTTTATAAAGTTAACTAAGTTTCAACCAAATTAACTTCATTCATCCCAACCCCAACCCTATTGTCATGTATGACATATTGACATGCCTCGGACATCACATGGCCAAAATAGGTCCCTTTGAAAGGTGAAGTAAGTTAAAATGATGCACATGACACAACCAAACTCACAGCAATAGCAAGGGTGTTCAAGTTTGTGCCTTTGTCCTTGACGTAAATTATAATTTTGTTGGTGGATGAATATTCAACAAACAAATATTTAATTCATTCAACCAACGCTATTCTAGAGGTGTCATGAAGTTCAAACAACATAATTGTAATTTGAAGGCAAAATCATCATTAATAAAATTTATTACAAGTGTAGAAGTATCAAAACTTTATTCTAAACATCTAAAGGCCAAAATAGGTAATGGTAGTGCAACTTGGGAGCACATATTGTGCAATGTTTGGGAGCACATATTGTTCCATCATCTTAGCCAATAGATTCACAATGTGTTCCTTTTTCTTCTTCCCTTTGTTCTAAGCAACATTGTATTCTTCAAACACCTTCAATTTTTGTTTGTAATGAAGTAAAATAGAAGCATGTTCATTATCAATGTGTCTTTTCATGCTTGTGATATCGTACAAAGGATTATAATAAACAATACCTTTCTTTGATTGTGTATGGTTGTTGTTAAAAGATGTTTGACATGGGTGGCATAAGATGCATTTCATCATGTTTTGAATAACATAATTTCAACCACAATAATGAGATTAATGAATATAAAGAACACCTAAGCATTTGTAGTGCAATGATGAAAAACCTATAACTTTTGGGTCTTTTATAGTTCTTATAATTGCACACCCCAAATTGCTTTGCATTAGCCAATTATTGCTTATGTCTACTTTGTTCACAATGTTTGTTAGTTATTAAATAATTCAATTGTCAATATGTGAATAGTTTTTTGCTCTGCTTCCACTTCCCCAACAAGTTCATCAAAATCACAATTTGGGAATGAGGCAAAATCTATATCATGCAACATCTGGAGCTTGAAACCTTAAATCCTAAACCTCTACAAACTATAAACACTACCAACAACATACATTTCATGGCACACACATCATTGCAATGATGACCATAACAACAAAAGGCACCCACAACACCAATACTAACCACCAAACAACAATTAAAAAAACAAAAAAATGAATTCAACATGTTTTTTGCAAATGTCAGTTGAATGACATGTAACATGGAAACTAGAAACCTTAAACACAAAAAAGTTGAAGGTTCAAAGTTCAAAGTTTAAAGGATTACATGTTTAATTTTTTTTTGAATTGTTGTCATAATAGTTGTAATGCATCATCACTAAAGGCAAAATGTGATGTCGCCTTGCGAGAAAACACACATTGAAAGAAAATCATAACCACTTGTTTGCAACATAAAAACAAAAAATGTAACTTAAATGACCATATTTTTCACAACTCTTACAAAGACTAGAATATGCATAATGCATATTAAAGAACAACATTAATATTGATACTAGGGGAAAAAGGAGCCAATACCTTGTGGTATTGAGTATTAGATTAATATTACAAATTGTGATATTAAATTAATATGGTATTCACTAGGTTTTAGGGGCTAGGCTTGTAGGGGTATAATGGTATTGAAGGGAAATATCATGGAATTTTGATACTATGTTGATATGATATTTGATACCATTCTTGATTCTAAAGGCCAATCTATATACTAGCTTGATTACAATACATAACCTTCAATCACTATTTCATTAACAACCTACTAGTTAGCACAAGGTTGGTCCTTGGGCTCTCATTGGCCTAATGATTGTGTAACCCTTCTTTACTTGGATGGAGATTTCATAATAACTTTTCACATGAATGAAAAAGAAGGCATCTTGATTTTCGGATGATTATGTTTGGTAATTGGCTTGAATGTGTTGGTTATCATGAATGGTCTCAACACTCATTCACCTCGACTATTCACACTCACACACTCTTGCCGGTTACCTAGTCCATAGCATACATATTTGGATCTCCTCTTCTTATGGTGACATCCAAAGATCTATATGGATTACATGATGCATCCATTACAATAGGCCATGGGTTTGATCAGAAGGGATTGGATTGCATGATGCAACCCCATGCTATGATGGTATCAATGTCATGCATTGGTTTGCATGATGCATCAAGCAAATCATTTAGTGTGATCATTCAAGAATTGGATTGTATGATGTAAAGCAAACCATACGGTTTGACCATATGATCAAGAATTAGGTTGCATGATGCATCAAGGAGATCATCATATGGTTGGATGAGTCAAGAATTGGATTGTATGATGCATCAAGCAGATCATCATGTGGTTGGATGATTCAAGAATTGGATTGTATGATGCATCAAGCAGATCATCATGTGGTTGGATCATTCAAGAATTGGATTGTATGATGCATCAAGCAGATCATCATGTGGTTTGATCATTGAAGCAGCAGGGTAATGGGGTTTGGAGCCATTCAAGAAAGGGATTGTGTATGGGATGCTGCTGCATCAAGCAGGTGATGGTTTTTGGATTTTCCCATTTTGGGTGTTGAGCATCACCATGGATTTTGCATGATTCCATCATCAGCCAGGCCTGCCTGACATAGTCCCTTTGATCTCTGCCAGGTGCTGGTGAGAGGAGAGAGAAACACAGACACAGAAACGCAGAGAAAAAATAGAGATCTGCATCAAGCAGTAGCAGCAGCCGCCCTCCTGATTGCATTGAGACTAAGCTTCTTCTTCTGCTTCTTTTTTCTTCTTCTCGATCTTCCCAGGATTTTTGTTTTCTTAGAGAATGTGCGTGTGGAGAAATGGAGATTCTTCATTGAAATATTTTCTGAATGATGGGTGGTTTTTGCTTTTCTGCCCCTGTTTTCCGAGTTTTGATCTGATCAGCTCCTGATGGGTTGTGCATTGACGAAGTTCGATTTGCGGGGAGAAGTTTGGTGGTTTTGTGGAGTTGGGTTGTTTGCTACAACAGATCTGCTGTTGTGATTGGGTTTTGGATCTTGACAGATTTGGGTTTTTGAGGGTTTGAAGTTGGAGGGCGTGAAAGATCTAGACCCCAAGAAGGAGAGGAAGAAGAAGAAGAAGAGGAGCATTTCTTTTTAAGAAAGCTCCTCTTCCTAATCTCTCTCGGCAGATGGTAGCAATCTTCTTCAAGTACTGAGGAGACACTTGCTGTCTCTTTGTTGGTGGAAGATTCGTGTTGGTGTTAGGGTTTCTTCTGGTTTGGGGTTTGAAGAAGAAACCTCGGGGTGTTTTTTCTGTGCCCAAATGTGATGTGTGGGTGGTGGAGCACAAGGGAAGGAACTCTTCCATTAAACCACATCCCTTCATGTGCGTCTGGTTTGGTAATTTCCTTGCTGCAGTGCTGCTAGAATGTGAGAATATGTGAGAGAATGGTTGGAAATGGAGGGGGATTAGGGGGCTTCATGCGACGGTCTAGCAACTACAGCAACAGCAGCAGCAACAACAGCAAGAAAGACAGCAGTAAACTGAGCTCTAAGATGGAATCACCCAAGCTCCAAACACGGACCACCACCTCCACATTCCCTCCTCCACACAAAACCCAGCTGCCAATGCGGTATCAAACTCAACTGTATCAAAATCCCAACAGTGCAAAGTCTTCTGCAGCAGCATCATCCCCCTTTTGCAGAAAGAACGTGTTGATCATCATCTTCATCCTCTTGTCTTTCCTGTTTGTTAGCATTTATCTCATCTCCTTAGCCAGAAGGCTGCAATCATCGCATGCAGTACAGCTGTTATCTGAGAAGGGATATGGCATTGTCATTGATGCTGGGAGCTCCGGATCTCGTATTCATGTGTTTGAGTACACACGGGGTCACATCTCTGCTGCAGTAGATCTAGTGGGTCTGGAGTCTGCAACTTTGCGGAAAAGGCCAGGACTGTCTTCTTTTGCCGACAATCCTCCACTTGCTGGTGATTCTTTGAAGGAGCTACTGGAATTTGCAACTCAGAAGGTCCCCAAGAAGGAGCAGAGCAAAACAAGGGTTTATTTGATGGCCACTTCTGGATTGAGACGCCTTGATGAGAATGTTCGTGAAGCGCTGTTGGCTTCTTGCAGAGATGTGCTACGAGCTTCCAAATTCTTGTTCCATGACAAGTGGGTATCTGTTATCAGTGGTCTGTTCCTGCCCCCTACAATGTCTTTTAGAAACCTCAATGTGAAAACCCTAGTTTTTCTCTGCAATTGTTGTTGTTGTTGCTGTTGCCTTTTCTTTCCTTTACTTGAAAGAGCATGTTGAGAATTCGATGTCTGTCTTGGTTCATGAAATTTCCACATTTACATGAGTGCGATTGCAGGCAGGGAGAAAGGGATATATGCATGGGTGTCTGCAAATTATGCTCTTGGGACACTTCACAGTGATCCTCTTCAGACCACTGGTATTATAGAGCTTGGTCGAGCCTCAATCCAGGTGAGGTCCTCCTTCCCACCCCCCCCTTTTGGTGTTCTTTTGGGTCTTCTTCTTGTCATTGTTCTCTGTGTTCTATTTCACATTGCAATGCATGCATGCACATTTAGATTTGGCATATGTAATTTTTGATTGTTTTCTGATGAAATAAAAGAATTCACATGACACATAGCAGAAAGGACATGAGAATTGATGCATAGAGATAATGATGATGCAGGTAACATTTGTACCGGAGGTGCCACCACCACCTTCATTCAAGCATACATTAGAGCTTGGAGGGAAAACCTTTGTCCTTTACTCCTACAGCTTTCTCAATTATGGTCAGGTGTGTTTATCTTTTTCAAGGAAAATGTTGATCTCATTTGTGCTTCTTTTTTCTGTTCTGCTCAGGCCCTCATGGGCAACTGCACTTGGCACCATGTACTTCTGTCAAAGGTGGAATCTTGGGGAACTCCTTGAGGACACCACTCTTTGACCTTTTCTTGCTGCAAAACTTATGCACATCATCTAGGAAAGACCCACAAGTGGCATCTCTCTTTCTAAGGATCATGTTTCTGATGTCCCCAGAAGTTTCTCAGCAAATGTGAAATGTCCAAAGATTGTCCTGGGTTTCCTGATCCAGGAATTGTATATTCTGACAACTGCTAGTTTTCTAGGTTTCCTGATTACAGGGGTTAGTTTCATGACCACCCAAGTTTAAATCCTTTGGGTTTACAGGAGGCAGCATGGGACAGCCTGCTGGAGTCAGTGCTAACTGGATCGGCCACAGCAAGTAAAGCTTTGCACACCAGTCAGTTTTTCTTTCACCTCTATTTTCTGGGTCTAACACTGAACTGGTTTGAAGGGTGGGATGACTCCAAGCTTTTGCATGTACTTGTGTAGCATCATCCTCTGTTTCACCGGATTTTTTTAATGCCAGAGATTCAGGTGGTGGGCTGGCAGTGGTGACACAAGAAACAGGGGAGGGGGTTGTGATAGATCCGTGTACTCCACGAGGATACAGATGGAGTGTGGAAGAGGGGCAGCATCATGCTGTCAGCATATCCACTGGCACACATTCTCCTGTCTCGTCAATCCTTTCTCAAGGAAACTTTTCTGAGTGTCGATCTGCTGCATACTCCTTGCTCCAGAAGGACCGTGGTACAAAGTGACCTCAATCTTTCTCAATGCACTGAGAAAGAGACCCAGCCAGAGAGAGAGAGAGAAAGTTTTTGGTGAAAAGATTGTTGGGACGATTGATTTTTCTTCTTCCTGTTTGCATGGAAATCTGCCATGGCCTCTGAGAGTTCTGTGGTCTTGGGAGCAGATGCCTGCACATACCCAAAATGTGCAATAGGAAGTGCTTTTGTTCCAGAGCTACGAGGGAATTTCTTTGCAACTGGGAACTGTTACTACACATCTGAGGTCTCTCCTTTTGCTCTATTCCTTTTTACCTCATTCATGAGTTACAGACAGGTTGTTTTGGATACTGCATTCTACTTTGACATAGTTGCAGCTCAGTTCATACTTCAAACAGAACAAATTGAGTACACAGATAAGATCTTGAGGCAACTGATCCACTCATAACATTTTCTTGTGTGCTCCAGTTCTTTAAACTGCCTGCCACGACATCATTGGCAGAGATTGTAGATGCAGGGCAGCACTACTGTGGTCAGGATTGGACACAAATTCAGGAGGAACACAAGGGTGCCGAAGAAAAGGAACTCATTAAATACTGTTTCTCAACTGCGTACATTGTAGCACTGTTGCATGATAGCTTGGGTATTGGCATGGCAGATGAGAGGTAAAAACATCATGCCTGCACCTCTTCTTCCTTCCGCCCTGTCCTTGTCTTCAATTGTGATTGACATGTGACAAGTGTTTGATTTTGATTGTGTAGGGTGAAGTTCACAAACAAGGTGCATGATGTTCCGCTTGATTGGGCATTGGGTGCACTCATTGTGCGACTCAATGAGGATGTGGAACAATCTTCTCCAGTGTGGTGGATGTTTACTGTGCTTGTTCTCAAGGGTTTGTTCCTTGTGGCATTACTAGGCGTAGGCATATTGGCAATCTGGTTTGTAGCACGGTGTCGAAGGCCACAGCTGACCACGATTTATGATTTAGAAAAGGGGCGTTACATCACAACTGCTTCTCGTGTTCGATAATCAACTTTTGTTTTGGAGACTATACAAAAACCCCACTTTTTACCCATAGTTTTTCCATTAGAATTTTTGTTTTTTTTCTTTCTGCTCACAAAGTGTCAGCCATTTTCAAGCATCTTGCAAGTTTAGTAGTAGCCCTGACAAAGTCACAGCCATGTGTGTTGATATTATTACTGTGGGGAATGTCACTGGGAAGTAAGTCATTTGTAGAAGGCTGCAACCTCAATCTGATATTTATTGTACCATTGTAGCAGGATGTCTACAATGGGGACTTGAAAGTCATTGCCCAAGGATGAAGCATGGTTCTTCCACTACCCATGTGCACAGATTTCAGCAAAGGCTGGATTCTGGTTTTCAGAATGTGTTTTTCATGCTTACAGTCAGGTGCACCTCAATTTCTTTCAAGAGAAGATCATTGTGTCAGGCTATCTGAGCATGGGTGCACCTTGATTTCCTTCAAGAGTAAATCTTCCCTTGTCAGGATGTCTGAGCCATGGGTGCAGCTCAATTTCCTTAACTCTTAACATCCAGGCTACCTAGTTCACTCTAGTTTCTGTGGGGGATGACTCCAGAACCATCGGATATCCTCCTCCCTTAGTAAAGTTTTGTGTTGCCAGAGAGCTAAAGTTTCATTGTGTAAATTCTCTAGTCTTTAATGTTGCAGTTGGAACAGTGAGCAAACTCTGCTCCAATCAGCTTGACAGTGATGTGCACTAAGCACCAGGAGCTGATGATGGCAGTGTGGTTGTGATGGTGGTTGGTTTGCTGCCATACACTTGTTGTGCTGTTGAAGCTCCCTAACTATTAACTTGTAAGCTGCCAGACAACTTGATCACAGAAGGGTTTTCTGGACCTTGTGATGAAAGGCTTTTAAGCGGTGTACCAGATTCTTCTTGTTGGATTCTTCAGTTTGCTTGTTGCTTCTTGAGTTTGCTGCTTTGTGTTGTACTGGAAATGTTTCCCATCAAGCTTTTCAAATCAAATGAACAATGCAATCACAGATAGGGCCTGTGAGACATGCTTGCATGTTGCAAAGCTAGAAAGGTAAAGAAAGGGGGGTTGGTGATTTGTGCAACATGGAGGTCTGTTGCTGAGAGATTTCTGCTAATTCCAAGAACAAGACCTTTCTTGAGAGTTGTTGAGGATGGGAGACAAAATCAAAGTTGAGGAAAAGGAGACAGAATTGAAGGAGGAAGGAAGAAACTCTCTTGGCCTCCAGTGGGAGCTCAAAAAACCAAAGTTGCTCAGCAATTCCAACTACAAGCATTGAGAAATGACATTGAAAAACATCTGGCAGGAAATGTGGAAGAGAGTACTATGCATCAAGAGAGTTTCTCTACAGAGATGGGAGTGCAAAGTAATTTTTTTGGTTTCTTCCACAAGCGTTTCTTCCAAGCACTGAGCGTCAAACTCTAATAAAAGAGCTTTACATACTTTACACTCCAAACAGTGAGCTTGAAACCGAACCACAGGCCTGCAGTCTGTAAACTGAGTTTGATGCAAATGAGAATCAACAGATCCATGCAACACGTGCTTCATGAAATTGCCCTCAGAAATTTCAGAGAAGCCAAATACGTAGAGTTGGAGCTGGAACGATCAGCGAGCTTGCCGGAAGGTCCGATTGTTGCTAAGGTTTCAGGTTTTAGGGTTTGAGGATTTTGGTTGAGAGAAGTGGAGAGAGACCGAGAGGATTCAGAGAGGGTCTCTCGCACAATAGTTGTTCGGCAGCCAAGTCGGGATCTCGCTCGCGATTGCAGCAGTTCCAAGAGCCCGGGACTCCGACCCACCCAAGAGCTCATATGCGGCTTTCAAACCAGACGACTTTCGCTTTGGGTGGGAAGAGATTTCCGCAAACTTGAGAAGAGTGTTGCTCCTCCGTTTGCAGGCCTTACAACAGATCGATCTTCCGGGCTTTACTCATGGCTACCCCAACAAATTTCTACAAGAATTCCGCTTACGCATACGCTCGCGAATTCGATCTCTCTTCGGTTCTTGACAATCTGCATGGTACCTACAAGAGCCCTCTCTCTCAAACCCTAATTGCATGTGATGATCCGAGACTTGCCTGATTCTTGAGTTTCTGCATCCTGATGTAATCTTGGGTTGCTGCGAGACTCCGTGTTCGCTCGGCTTGATGCAGCAGCAGCAGCAGAAACAAACAATAGCTGCTGTGATAATTGCCAGGCTTCTTGCTGGTTTTAGGGTTCTTCACAGGTTTAGAGTATCTTCTTTTCGACGTTTGGGCAACAGAAGAACATCTTCTTGGGTCGCTCTCAGTTCTTGGGTTGTAGAGTTCAGCCAGGATCTGAATTTCCATTCAATGGAAAACAGAGTAGGAATTGCAGACTTGGCGAAAGGACAATGAAGAAGACATCACTAAGAAACAAACAGATTTGGATTCATACTGTGAAGCTCAGAAAATAAGTATCTGTGTTTTCATGTCTATGCTGCAGCATACAGGCTTGCAACTGGGGCTGCTGCTGCTCCTGAAGCAGCAGGAAGAGATAAGGAGCCTGGCAGCTTTGAAGCTGCCCAGAAAGTGGAAACAACAAAACGCAGTACCTCCCGACATCAGCATGGCTCTCACAGTGAGCAAAGCACATCTACATCACCTTCTATTCTGTTGCTGAAACTTTTCACTTCTTGCATTGCATCAATGAACATTCTTTCTTTTGGCTCTGTGACTTCTTCATGGTGCATGCACCAATTCTGGTAGGTTGGATTTCATCTTTCCTCTGGAGATTTATGTGACAGAAGCTTAGCAAGGCAGACATAATCTTGTGAAGAATAGGATCTGAATCACAACATGCTAGATATTTGCAGGAGACATTCTTCTTCCATTGTTGACAGTTTTTCTGCTATTGCAGCACTTGGTGTTCTGTGTGGTGAAGTGCATCTTGTTTTGTTGGCTGAAATGCAGGGCGGCATGAAGGAAAGCACTATCACCCATATTGTCAGCTCACAACAGCAGCAAGAAACTCTGCGGACTGCATCACCCAGCTGGAAACCCATGGCCAAAGCTCCAGGTGCAAGCTCTGGACCCTACAATATTCTTATGTTAGGCAGATTGCAAGTGCCAGGGGTAATCACTTAGGAGTGTGTTGGAAATCTGTTGAAACTTTTTCATTCTGGCAATCCTATGAATTTGCAAGCACTTCCTTACTCTGAATGACCACACTAGATCTCTCAGGATACATGACTGCATGTGTCCTTTCTGTCAAGAACCCATGTACACTGTTTTCCTGAAAAGTGTCACAAAACTAGTTCTGCACCTTTGAGCCCATCATCAAGCTTTTTTCCTTGCAAGAAGTGCTCACTTTGTAATGGTTTTGTTTCTAACATGGTTGCATAGGATATTGCAGAGCTCCAAAGTTTTACTCATCATGTTCATGAATGTGTCTTGGTGAGTAGCAGAGTTTCAAAAACAGAACAGAGGATACTTACACATCTCACTTTGTGTATTGCTTATTTGTCTTTAGGGAGGTAGCCATGCCAGAGCTTGAAAGTATGGGCCATTGGAACCAAAGCAAGGTCTCTCAAGGACGGGTATTTTTCTTTCCTGTCTAAAAAGCTCCAAGTGATTTTTCTATTCATAGTGAGAGTGTGCAATGCATTGGCTGGACAGACTGCTGCAAGTAATTATTGTAAGGCTGAAAAGAGGCAGTGATATGCAGTCAAATGCTTATCATTCAATACTATACTATACTATTCTTCTTCTTCTTCTTCTTCTTTTACTGTAATGTAAAGCTGATTATACAACAGAACAGAAACACCTAGGAATGGACACTGTATGCTGATTGCTGTTTGTCATGACAGGCCACATCTGTCATGGGGTTTGATCCATACAACATGAAATCTGGTAAGCAGGGATCTCCTCAGCACCTCTAGAAGGATGAGCCAAGAAATTCAAGTGAGGTTTTCTTAGTTGTCCAGGCTGTGATTGCAATCATCTTTGGACTTGGTGCTTCATCTATGATATCAGTCTGCAATTGAGTTTGTTTTGAACATGGGTTTTGTTTTGCTGTACTATGTGGTTCATGCAGCAGTAGTTCTATTGATCAAGATGTCTAGACATGGGTGCCTGTGGAACTTACTTTGAAAGATGAGATCTGTGATGTGTTTTCCAGATGAGGAGGTGCCATTGAAAGTTGGGAGGGTCAAGTTGCAGAAACCAGACACAATTGGGTCATCTATCTTTGGCTTTGATCCACAACAAGAGAGCTCCAGTGACGAGGACAGCAAGATCAGTACACATACCAAACATGCAGATGACCTGTGCCCTCTGCCAGTTGAGGTCTGTACTGGTGTTGTTTGCATTACTTGATCCTTTTCTGTATTATTATCCATAGAGATTGGAAGGTTGATGAGAGCAGGTGTCTAAAGTCTGTTGATGTTTGCAGTCTTCTACAGAGGAGGTTGTTGTGAAGAGGAGATCAGACCAGCGGTTTGCTGCTCCTGGTGAACCTACATGTGCTATCTGTGGACGTTTTGGAGCCTACATCTGTGATGAGGTCTGTACATGATCTGTACCATGTTCTCTTCCATTTCCTCCATTAAACCTGCATCCAGAAAACTATGGACTTCTGAGTCCTTGATTTTGACGATGCCTTTGTTGCAGCTTATGATGCTGTGCATTGATATTATTGTGTGTATGATCTGGTGTGGCTGGGGAAGACAGAAGATGACGTGTGCAGCCTGGAATGCAAGCATGAGCTTTTGCAACAGCAAGCTGAAGCTCATGCACAGGTATTATGTCTTTTACAAATTTTGAAAGTGAAGCACTGAGCCATCTTTTGGTCTCCCTTTCATTTAAGTGCTTCTGACCATTCCATTCCTCTTGTGGTAGGTTCTCCAATATAACCATTGAATGTGGTGGCAGGCAGCAGCAGAGGCAGGGACCTCATTTGTGGCGCCTGTAACACCAGTTGGAGCTCTGCAACTGCCAGAAATGGAGATTGATAAATGGGATTACAAGAAGCATCGATGGACTTATCGCCATAGTAGTCTTTCAACCTTCCGATGGTAACACTGTCTGTTTCACTGAACTCCCCTTTCTTCTTTGTCTCTGCTCTCTTTGTTGGAACTCTATCCATAGTCCTCATGTGTACAACATAGACAATTACTGATAACTGCTCTCCTGTGTGTATGTGTGTGTGTGGACTCAGTTGGAAGTGCAAGCGGCCTGGGCATCTTCCTGATGATTGTGTTGTCACAATGGCGATTCCAGCTCCCTCACCTGCAAATCCAACTCTTTATCAGGTGTAAATATTGCTTGATTATTCTGGGCTCATTGCAACCTTAGAAAATGGTCATTGCTGAAAGATCTCTCTCTGGGTTCAGGCTAGTTTTACTGCATAGTAGTCAACCATTATACTACTTGCTGAACTGATTTCCAGAAGAAGAGTGGGAGCCTAGTGTGTCTCCTTCAGATCCATAACAGGCAAAGTAACCACCCTTGTTATGGCTGTTAGGAGATTTACAGTTTCAAAAGGATGCAGTACTAGTCCCAGCAGACTCATGCTAGATCATAAACTGACATTGTAAAATACACCATACTTTAGTCCTGTTAAGGATCCACAAAAAGTGTTTGTTTCTCACCTATCTTGATCTCTGATTTGTTGATGTTCAGATTCCAGCAGAGCAGAAGCGTTGGGAGGTCTGTCCAAGAGCAGAGCTTCGTGCCCTGTATAAGAGGTATCTTCCTCTACCTTCACCTACCGTAGCAGAGATATTTTTCTAAGACATTGCTTTTGAAGGAAAAAGCAGCACTGTTCATGGACTTTGCTGGAACCCATCTGTCAGTTTTGCTACATTCTTACTGCCCTATGGCTGGATGACCTCCATGAAATCCGGTTTTTTGCCACTGTTCTGTATAGATCAGATTTGGGCAGGAAAGAATTGTATGTTCACATCATGTTCCTTTTGTTGTCATGTGTATGTTCTGTTCCTGCTGCCTCGTATTTCTGACGTGGTGGTGGTACTTTTTTTATGATGTTACAATACAGATGTAAGCAAATAGGAGCAGGGGCCAATAGCTCGACATGTGGAAAATGTGGGACCCGTTTCAACCTGGCCTTTTGCTTGGACTGCAGCAAAAGCTTTTGTGATAGGTGGGTGCACGACAGAGCAAAAAATTGTCCACATTCCTGAATTCTGAAATTAGTGTTTGGCACATATCAGTTTCACACAAGTTCTCTCTGGAAGCACATTGATATTTTCTTTAAGCATATCAGGTTTGTGCTGAAGAGGCTGCTGAGTTGAGGTGGGGTTGGGAATTTGCAGTCTGGGTCACTTGACACAGCATTTACAGGAAAATCCATCTCACCGTCAGCTCTATTCCTTCAAGATGCAGCGGGCAGTAAGCAAAATACTTCAGCTTTTACCAATTTTGCAGTTGCCTGCTGCACATCTACTAGTTCCAAACTGGTTTTCATGTATCTGTGTAGAACAAGTTCTCTGAACAACTTTGTCATCATTACATCATGTTTCTTGTACTGGATACAGACAACCTCAGAGCTTGGGTTTGGAATCTAGAGATGCGCTAGAGTAGCTAAAATATCTCCCTTGTTATGATGATGTAGGTTAAGTGCTGCAATGGTCTGTGTCCTGTTGTGGACATGAGGAAACTATTTGCATGCAATTCATGTATGACAAAAGCTTTTGACAAATACTACAGCATGTACAATGCCACATGGTAACATCTGTTTCCCTTACCTTCTTCTCTATTTATATCCCCAACGCATTTCCATGTGAAGCAGATGTATCTCCCCTTGACTGGTTCTTTCTGTGGCTTCCTGAAGAAGTGTTAACCTTGCTGTTTTCTTCTTCATCGTGAGAATGGAGATTTCTCTATTCTTATGAAAGATATTCCATGTGAAGCAGATGTCTAAGTCCATACCGATGTCTTTTCAGTGCTATCATGAGTATTCTGCTTGCAGATTAAAACCAATTGGGCATTCTGTCCAATTATTTCTCTCTTGCCACATGCTGACTTGGTCCAGAATGGAAGGTGATTTGCTTCTTGAAGTGTTCCAGCATTGAAAAGGGCTCACATTTTTGTGTGGTTGTGCAGGGAAGGGGGTGGCCTGAAGATGATCATCAATGCTGTCTGCTGTGATGATCATTTTGATTGGTATGCCTTTGTAGTAGCTCTCAATCCTACATCTCTCTAATTTTGTCTAGTAGTAGTTGTATGTTTCAAAGTGTGATGAGTGAGTGTGTCCGAAGCAAAGAAGTGCAACACTTTGGAGACAAGAACATACTTCGTAGGGTTGTGGGTTTTGCTAAAATGGTGCAGAAGGATTGTGTTACAGAAGGTATGGAATTTTTGCTATTTTCTGGAAAAGAATGATGACATGAATTTTTATGGCATTGCGTGTTGATTGTGCAGGCATCGGATGAATTGCCCACATGCAGATGTGGAAGAAAGTGGTTTTCTTATTAGTAAAGATGGATCGGATCTGTACAGAAGTCAGCTTAGCGAGTTTCTTTTCTGATGCAGTGCAAGAAACGAAATTAGTGGTGGGTAGATTCTTTTATCCTTGAATGTTTGTAGAGCAATCCAAGATATGTAACATAGATACAAATCAGAATTACTGATCTTTATGATCTGATTCTTTCTGGAGACTTGGGTCTTCTTAGTTCTGGCTGGAATTGGTGTTTCCCCTGAATGCCAGCATGAACGAAGTAGGAACTGGATATATGCACATGTTTAAGCTGGAATTGCACATGTGTTTGAGCTTTTGCAACAGAAAAGAAAATAGATAACACTTGTTTGGGGGCTGGTGGGGGGCAGTTCCATTCATTCTGGTCTTCTGTTGGATTCCACCAACCTCATATTGAATGCTCTGTTCTTCACATTAAAGATGAAAAACTTAGTGAATTGCATCCACCAATTTTGTTGCTTTTTTTGGCAGAGATCACTCACTAGGGCTGCAAGTTGAAAGATTTTACAAATTTTGGTGTGCAAGATGAAGTCTTGTTGGACATGAAATTGTGCAATAAGCACACTTAAAATGCAAAAGGAAAATTTTCAAAATTCAAAATTATTATTTTTTAAATAAATAAATTTGGCACTCTCTCCCTAAGTGACATTTTTATTTTTAATTTTTATTTCCTTTCCTCATTTCTCAATTTTTGTGAGTTTCACTATGAAATTCAACACCGACTCATTTCTTCTATTTTCAATAATTTCATAAGATATATTGAAACAAATAGAAGATGATCATGTGTTGTTCTCTTGAAGAAAATCTAAATTAAAAAAAGAAAATTTCAATTGATTTTGAGAAAATTAACAATAGAAAAAAATAAAAAATGGACCCAATATGTCCCCATGATATTTTTAACATTAATTCGAATTAAATTTGATATTGACATAAATAATGATGAATTATATACATAAGTAACAAGTTGACATGTCGAATTATTGGCACGTCGAATCGTAATCTCCACTCCCCGCCCGACATCTCGTCGTCTTATATAAAACCCAACCCAGGTCCCGACGTTCCGACGACGTCCCGACACTCTCGTTCTCCTTTTCGTTTCCGACCTTCGAAGATTTTCCCGAGATCCGTGGCATTTTTGTTTTTCCTTGGAAACCAATTTGATCTTTCAATTTCTGGTTCTTTTTTTAAAAAATTTCCTCCTCATTTTTGGTCTCTGTCGGGAAGTGTTTGAGTTGTTTTTTTTTTTTGTTAATTTTGTTTTAACAAAATTTTACGACCATGGCAAGGAATTCCGTGAGCAGGAGCGGTGGGAAGAAGCGACACAAGAATGCTGCGGCGGGCGTGGTGAGAACAAGGTCATGAGCCCTGTAGTGAAGTTCGTGGACATGAGAGCCGCGGCGGGGCAGCGGATGAGCATTGTCGGTGCCAGGATAGGGGGAGAAAATGATTCACTTCCGAGCGAATCTTGCACTCGGATTCTACATCCTATTCATCCTGTGCGTCGCGTTGCGGCCGCCGAAGCTGCAAAGGAAATGAAAGCCGCTGCTACAGGTAAACCGTAAACTACACTAGACAAAACATCTCATCAACATTCTCTACTCCTCTCAGGGGCCCTGTTTTCGTTGAGGCACACTGCTGGCTGTGGTGCTCTTTGCTAATTTTCTGCCACGATTATGAATCGGAGCTTTTGCAGTGCCGCCAGTCCTTATCTGATTAGCATCGCATTGTTTGATTTCTATTGTAACACTCGGTACATGTCCAATGTTGCATCTTGTTTGATATTTGATTGCCGGCTGCAGAGACGAGAAGGCAGAAAGAAGCACGAGCCAGAGACAATGCGGCGAGACAACGTGCTGTGGTGCGTGCACGTCTAGCGTACAACATGGCCAGACATACGTAACACAATGTTGCGAGGCGCTGGCAAAATGCAAATAATTGCCTTTTACGTAGGTATCATCTTGATCTTCTTCGTACATGACATGCTGCAATTGCAGCATTTCTGTTTTATCCTTTTGCTCAGAAATATAACATACCACGCCATACATAATTTCGGATGTGGAAATTGTAGGCGCCTGCCTGTTCAGCCAATACATTCAATCGTTAGCGGCTCCTGTACATCTAACGTCTACTGCTTTTGACTCTAGCCCTCTTGTGTTGTACAAGCGTGCAATTGAGAGGAAATCATAGCATGCCTAAGCAGTGATAAAGCCCTTGATGTGTAGAAACTGCATTTTTACCATCAAACTTGTGTTGGCTCATGTGTTACATATATGTTGAAGCTTACACATCCATGTACTTGTGCTGGGGCTAGTTGCAAAGCTCATAGTTAGAAGGGAGAGAGAGAGAGAGAGAGAGAGAGAGAGAGAAATGTTGCATACATCCACAGATGTCTATTGGGGTTGTTGCAAAGTTCGCCAACTAGAGAGTCGAAGATGTGAGAGATGAAAAGGTTGCGAAATGCATAGATTGCTACCGAGGTCAGTTGCTAATAATGTAGCTTTGAAGTTTGCCAGTTGGAAAGATAGAGAGAGGCCTATCCATGTACATGCACACTCTCTTATATGGGGCATGGCTAGGAGAGGCTTTTCGAGACTAGTTGGGAAGAATTTGTGTGTACATTATGTTTCTAAACTTACAAAAATCAACATTTCACCAATAGTGTATTGTTAATAGACATTTGCCAATGATTATCTATCTAGCTTGGTCATTGTCTTGCCTATGCTACTTGATATTTTGCCATTTGCATTTGCTTTGAATGAATAGACATCCTTCAAGTACCTACAACGAATCTTAAATTGTTTCAAAACCTTTCCACTGGCATACAACCTCCAGTGTAACCTGGGCAACAGTGAGATCTCTGCTGGATCATCCATCCTTGATAACTTTTTGATGGCCACAATGCAAAATTCAGATGGGATTGGATATCTCTGACCTAGACCATATCTGAGATTTGAACTCAAAAGAGCTCTTTGATCTCAAAGAAGAGAAAGTTCTAGTGTGTAGAGGTTTCAACTTTTCAGGAAGCCATTGAAGGGCACCTCTCACCTATGTTGTCTAAGAGACCAGAAGATTCCCACTTAGAAAGTGTGGAGTTAACCAGTCGCAATGCAATCCTTTGGGAGTGCTGAGAAGTTGAGATTCAACCAAGTGAAAGGCTCAATGTCAGCTCAATGAATAAAATGGACATGGGCCTAAAGGGTATGAAGTCTTCATTCACGGTGAAGCTGCATGAAGCCAATTTGTTCCTTATTGCACCACACAGGCATTGGGACTCCAGCACCAAGTGTAAGAAATTCACATGCAGCTCAATAAATTAAACAGACACGGGCAACACTGCAGTGATGTTCAGACTCCACCAAGTGTGAGGATTTCACAGTCAGCTCAAATATGAACGGGTCTAGAGGGTACCTAAGGGTTTTTGTAGCAAATTTGAATGCTGATTTGTACCATGTCACAATGGTCACAATTTCATTAACCAATTTCCAAGAATATTGTAAAATTCCAGTGGACTGCTCAACAATAGCAGACAAATGAGTGCAATGGCAGAAATCTTCAGTCACAAGAGTTTCCCGAACAGAAAGTACCACAGTGTACTTCCTCTATGAAGTCTAATGTACAAATTACAGAATCACCAGAAATACTCAGACATCACAGCAATTAACTAAGTGTTGTCCCTCAAGTGATACAAAACTCAATTCACACAATTAAAGCACTTTATTTAGCATTCAAAGAATGCAATGGATTAAACATAACCTGCCAACCAAAACCTTAGAAATCAGTCTCAACTACTTGACAAGTTTACAAACATGACATACACATCTTCATTGTAAAAAACCCAAAAAAACCACAACAGCAAATAGGCTGGTCGACAACAATGGTCAAATCCATCCAACATTTTCAGTACAAAGAAACATGCCAGTGACATACAAACATTCTGGCTGATCCTGGTCAATACTATGGCCCAACAACTCCCCCCCAAAACAGAAAAAGTTATTCCTACCACTAGTGTTAGATCAGCAGGTCTTTGGAATTAGCATGTACAGAGAGAGCTCGATAGAAATCAATGGACCATGGCAGCCTCTACTTACTAAACCAACAAGTCACTGGCTGCCATCATCCCATGACCAGAGAGTATGTTTCAGACGTTTTAATTGGTCACAGAGCCAAAAGAAAACTACATCCAAACTCCCAAACCTACTACCATACAACCCTTCTTTCTTTGACTGTGTGCCTTTTTGAAAGAAGCATGTCTAATCGACAAATCCAATGCACAAACTTCAAATTTGCTGGGTTATGGCCCGAAAGCAGAGGCAAACAAACTGTCAGTCCTTCCCAAAGCTGCAACACATCCTTCCCACTACCCTCCAGTTTTGAAAGCAAGCTGCTGCCCTTGGTAGCAGTGAGCCTCTGATGCCTGGCCATCAGCACCTTTGTTGATAATCTGTTCCCAAGACTAGTGGTACATTTGCAGTCTTCATCCCTTGATATTCCTTCCCAATTCTCTTCCTTATGTCTCTGTCCCTATCCTTGACAGTAAATCTTTACTATTTCAAGTTTTCTGGCAATCCCCAAAAAATGGCAAAATAACTTGTGGTTTGCATTCTTTGTTATCATCCTCTGTACCTTGTTTTCTATGTTCCACGAGGTTGGCCTGCACCATTCTGCATAGGCATTTGTTGGTATTGAGACATCATCTGATGAGGCGCATACATCATACCTGGGGGTGGCTGCTGCTGTCCATATTGTTGCTGCATCATCTGCATTGATCCAGGATGTATTGCTCCATTTATGGGTCCACTCATGTTGTTCATGCCACCATTCATCCCGCCCTGCATGCCAACATTCATGGACGACATGACTCCTTGGTTCCCCTCTTTGCTACCAGATTGGTCCCCTTGCTTGGCAGTTGAAGCTTTTTCACCCTCCAGCTCCCGGTACTTGTGAAGGTACACCTTAAGAGGCTCCACATAGTCTTCAAATCCAAGGGTACTCATTGCCCACAGCAAATCATCACCATTTATAGTCTTTCTCTTTTCTCTCTGGCACTTGTCAGAAGCCTCACCTGCAAGATTCGTCAGGGTCACAATCTGCATTCACTCTGCCTCGGGAAAAGTTCCTGGCCACTGTTGTGCCAGTGATGAAATTTGCACCCACCCAAGAACTCCACATTTCTAAGTTATGTGATCTCGTACCTAACAGTTTTGTTAAAATCTGCGTGCATCCCCAAACCCACACCCCTTGATTTTCAGGTGTCGGGGGATGCCGCTCTCCAGTCAAGTCAGTTTCCAGATATTGAAGATTGACAAAATCCGTGACTAAAAGATGAATTCCTGTGAAAAACGGAGAAAAGAAGAACTCCACACAAGCCAAACCAGTCTGGGGCCAGGGTCTTGCCTACCTCGTACACACCAATCGTCAAAATTTCTGGTGTTCTAGATGACTTAAATACCTGTGATGAAACTGATGAATTCCGAGACGCATTCCTGCACCGTCTCCTTGGCGTCTTTCGAAATTTTGGCATTGGAAGGGAGCGCCTTCTTCATGATACGGCTCACATTCGCAATGGGAAGAAACCGGTCCTGCTCCCTGACCGACGCATCCTGATAGTGACCGCCGCCCGACTCATTGTCCGAATGCGGACTACTCTCGGGGGAGCCCGGCTGCTGACCATAGCCGTCGGCCATCTCACCCCGGTCCTTCCTGTTCCCTGTCGTCTTCACCTACCTTTCTTCTCGTCGCCTTCCTCCTCCCTCTTCACCTTCCAGTCTCTTGGAGCGTCACACCCTAATCACACATCACCCTCTGTACAAAACGAAGGTCCGCCCGCAAGAAAGCCGTGCTTCAAACCACCACCAGGTAGAGAAAAACCCTTGATCTGCACTACAGAAATGGCCCCCCACTAGCCACCGTCTCCGGTCACTGACCTCTCAACGGCAGCATCACCAGATGTCTCCACTTGAAGCTATAAACCAACTCGCAAGATGTCCAACCCAGTCGAAAACCAACGAAGTCGACAACAAGGCAGAGAAAAAAAACAACAAACCAGCTACGATTTGCTGCCAAAAGAAACCCACTTCACCAAAACCAAAAAAAACATAAACCACGAGTCCTGAAACGAAACCGAGACAACAACCACAACCCACAAGCCCGCCGCTTGCTCTACCCGCAGATTTCACAAAAATTCGAGCCTACTTACTTGCCTGCAATATATCTGAGTCTTGGCGCCAACTCTCTCTACATCATCTGACCATTCAACGTGAAATAGAAACAAAAGCCCACCCAAAAAGGGGGGAAAAAAAAAGAAAAAAAGAAGAAGGAAAAAAAAAGTCAGAGCACAAGAGTTAGTGAAGCAGCAGAGATAGATGTCAGCGCAAGAGCTAAAAGAAGATCACGCGACGGAGCTCATCACCAGAAAAGCAAAAGAAAAAAAGCAACGCAAAACGACAACGAGGAACAAGATGACGATGATCCGGGTCGCACTTCCTCCCTTGGGAAGAGTCAAGACATGGCGCTCATACGGGTAGGTACATGAACCACCCGGCCTTCACCCGGCCTTCGCAGGATATCGGGATACCATGTCATGGACACACACACCATGTCATGTAAGCTCCAAGACATGGCGTTCACTCAGGTACATGAACCACCCGGTCATCTCAGGATATCCGGATACCATTGTCATGTAAACTCCAAGACAGGGCGCTCATCCAGATACATGAACCACCCGGCCATCTCAGGATATCCGGATACCATTGTCATGTAAACTCCAAGACATGGCGTTCATCCAGGTACATGAACCACCCGGCCTTCTCAGGATATCCGGATACCATTGTCATGTAAACTCCAAGACATGGCGTTCATCCAGGTACATGAGCCACCCGGCCTTCTCTGGATATCCGGATACCATTGTCATGTAAACTCCAAGACATGGCTTTCATCCAGGTACATGAACGGCCTTCTCAGGATATCCGAATACCCATGTCATGTAAGTGTTTTTGGTGTTTCCATAGTAAACATGTGGGGGACATGGCCGCCCCACATACATAAGTACCCATCTACATACCCATCCCTATCGAGCAATCTCAATGCTCTTAATCGGCTATCAGGTCACAAGGGACATGGCTGCCTCCACATACATACCCATTTACATACCCATCCCTATCGAGAAATCTCAATGCTCTGATTGGTTATCACATCAGGAGGGTCATGGCGACCCCACATACATACCCATTTACATACCCATCCCTATCAAGAAATCTCAATGCTCTGATTGGTTATCACATCAGGAGGGTCATGGCGACCCCACATACATACCCATCTACATAACCCATCCCTAATCGAGAAATCTCAATGCTCTGGATTGGCTATTAGATCACACCAATATTGAATAATTAATTTAGTTTTAGTTTCTTGGTTCAACTCTTGGGGTTTTTAATTTTGAAATTTTTTGATAAATAAATAATAAATTGATTGTAAGGTACCCTTGTTTCAAATAATTTGAATTATTGCTTTAGTGTTCAAGTGGAATGTTATTGAATATTTTTCCCTTCGAGACAACTAGAGATCAAACTTTTACATCTTAAGCAACTTTTTTCGATATTTTGATAAATTAAAAATAATATAATATAATATAATATAATATATATATATATATATATCAACAAATTTAAAAAATAATTTAATTTATGTTGAAGCCACCAAGATATCTCTTACGTTATACATTTCACATTCCCAATTTATAATCACACTTATAATGCGATTAATTTGAATAACAATTATAGGATGTCATGAGTGAAGTTTGGATTAGTGTTGTCATTTTAAAAAAACTTTTTTTTTGTTTGCAATCAACTTATTTGCAACTAGGGTTGCAATTAAATGTTAAAATCAAATTATATTTAGTTATTTTTTCAACTATGCATGGACTCCATATAATTTTCGGTGTTGTCTACAACTAGGTTGCAACTAATGTTTACTTCATCTTTCATTTGGATGATTATTCATCAGATTATAATACATGTATATTCATCATATGTGATATCCCATATATATATATATATATATATATATCATACATGACATGTGTATATACATCATATGTGTATATATGATTGCATATATACACAAAGTTGCAACCAACCTTCTTTTATTGGTGAAATCTTTTAAAGAATCAAAATTAGCATTTGAAAATTTGAAAAATAAAGTGATTTTGCAAGTTTTCTATTGTCAAAAGCTTCTAAGAAACACAATTCCAAAATGGAAAGAATTGAAGGCTAAAGTGTTCCCCATTGAATTTTGGCACTATGGCTAAAAATAAAGAAAACCAAGGTAAACTCCAATGCTCTTGAAATGTATTTATTTCCAAAAAACCCTATAAGGGTGAGAAAATCACCAATGTTTTCAAACCTCAATATTCATTAGAAAAACATTGTTTCTCATCTATGCAAAATTTATGGCCTATACATGTGAACAAAACTATCAACCCACAACAACATTTAAATCCCATTCACTTTTAAGTGATCAACTCAAGAACAAAATTATTTTTTACATCGAAATCAATGACCCCAAAATTACTAAGCTCAGCCAAATTACACATGTCCCAAAGTTAGCAACCTCCATTCAAATATTGTGGCAAGCATTGGCTTCAATTGTTTGTGCATGGTAGAAATATGGACATGCATGCATATAATCATAGTATTAGATATCTTTGAATGGAGCAAACATTGAACCAAAAGGACAAAAAACAAAGTTGTTTGTACTATGTGCTTACATCTACATCTTTAGTAGTCAACCACATTTGGTTCATGACCTTACACTTGTTTAGGTGAATTGGCTAGTGTTGAAGGTCACATAGGTCCTTTCAATGGTCATCTACTTTATCATGGTCCTCCTAGTGCATAAGTCTAATGCACCTTGTTGTTACATAGTTTGATATACTAAAATTGAACTATGCAATCCCCAATGTATGCCATGGGCCTTGTAGCATGTAACAAAAACTCATGGGGTTAAAGCTTTTGAACTATGCCTAAAACTTTCATTACATGTTATAGAGCCACCTAATATCCACTTGATATGTATACCTCAATTTTATTCGACTACAACTTTATGATGAATGTCAAATGGTAACCAAGTATTGCACACACTAGGCAAGTATATATGAACATGAATAAATAATGATAGTTATTTCCTTAGCTATCACATTGTAATAGTACACATTAGGGCATGCACTAATATCCATTTTCTTAGATTTTTAAAGTTGTCTTTAAACAAGAAGCACATTGATAATCCATCACTCCTTTTGCCTAATACTTGTTGATTTACCCAAAAACTTTTGAAAAATCAACATTCGATGTCCTTTTTGTGACTTTTGGCATCACTACAACAAAAGGTGTCCATGTACACCAAGTGATTTCATTGGAATTTGAATGAATTCATTGGTTGTAATAAACGAAACCTAATGGAGATGGAATGAATTCACTGGTCTAGTGAACAAAGACTAATGAATTGCACCCACATTTTGTAGTAGTGCATGGACTCATTTAGTACAAGTTTCAAATGTAACATATTTGCCTAGATCTTAACATCTTTGGACATTTTTTTTTAATCACAACCAAAGAACCTTAATTTTTATCCATTACATTCACTACATCACACAATCATGATCTAATTTAGATATTCCAAATTTATACCATACTTAGACCAACCATGAACCATGGAGATAGGTCAATTTTGCAATCCATTTTCATTAGTTTGTGAAGCTATTGTTTTTTAAAAGAATGTGCACCAATGTAAAGAAAAAATCTTGCATCCATGAAATAAAATGTGGCAAATGAGATATGGAGGGGTAGAAAAATTGGAGAAAGCTAGAATTACAAGCTTCTCATTTGATTTTATGGTCTTATTATAAGCAATGCATTTCCCTAAAGTTTTTGAAAACAACAACAATGCATTTATGCATACCTTATTTATTGTAGCAATGCACAACATTATAATTACACAAAATCATGTTCATGACCACCTCCTATCCTTCCTCCAACTCTTTGTATGTTGCACTCTCCCTTAAATGGTGGTTATATCATATTAAGAATTTTGACATATATGAGGAATCATATTTTTGTAATAAAATTCTCCTTCCCCCATATTCAAAAAAATTTAAACAAGAATCAAATGGTTAACAAATGGAACATTTTCTTGGATTGAAAGAACATGAAGAAAAAGGATTAGAATATTCATTTAATTCATGAGAAAAATGAATGAAAATGCTTCATGAAACATTTCACATCTTATTGATCTAACGACATGTTGATTGAAGAAGACATAAAGGAGATATATTGCACAGGTCTTGTTAGTCAAAAGAGAATTCCTTGATCATTATTTCACATACATGCCAAAAGTTGTTAGATCAAAACCCTACATGATGTCCTTATCCCAAATATCCTCAACTTCTTCAACTATCCTCAATGTTGATTGAATAGGAATAAACCTTAGTTTTTTTTTGTTTCAATTAATTTTTTTTAAACCACTAGTATTGTTTTGTAACATTTGGAACTATACAACAATTAATATTGTGCTAACAAAAACATACTAGTAATGTTAGTTTTTTGTCACTTTACAAAATCAATGTCTAGTGCCACATTTGCAACGTTTAATCTAACCACGTCTAGTGTAAATGTCACATGAGTCAAAGTTTGTTCAAATCTCAACATCTTCCAAGGGATTTCTTTTATCAAAACTAACAAACCCTTGAATTTGACTAGAAGCAAGTTGGATGTTGTACAAAGGTGGTGTAAGGTGTTTGCAAACTATAGTGTCCATTTTTGGACATCCCAATGTCTTTTTTTACACTTTTATGGATTAAGATGTGTCAAACTTGTCCACTTATGAAAAGTTTTATGAAAATGGACTCAATCATATGATTTTTACATAATTTAATGAAAATGAAATCATCTAAAACTAAAAGTTTTACATCAAACAGGGGAATTTTAATTTTAAATAAGTTGTAATGTCATGTCAATTTTATATAAGATGGAAATGGGCTCATTGTTATCATGGTTTGTAATCAAATAATGTGCATGGATTTTTCAAATATTTGATCCTTGGTTTGCAATTCAAAATGAGGTTCTTTAAATCATTTCAATTTCATGTGAAAATTTTATGCACCTTTTAATGACACCAAAAATCAATAGACATGGCAAAGTCTTCATGTATTGATTTTGTGAAATCAAGAAAATTTTCTTCACAAAGATTGTTGACTCTAGATTATTTTAGATGGTTGGTGTAATTGATTTTTGGAAAAGATGAATATTTTTACAAATTCACAAGTTTACATTTTTTGGCTTGCAAAAAATACATTGTGAAAAATCCTATTTTGGATTTTAAAATGTAGTCAAAATTTGTCCGCTCTAGCTTGCAAATACCCTCCAATGTTGATAATGTTTGGAATCAACACCATTAGAAGTGCTACAATAGTTTTGAATTCTAAGAAAGGGATGTTCAATAATAGTATTGTTTTCCATGTTTGATTACTGTGGATGTTTTTTATGAAGTTAAACTTATGTCCACATTCAATCTTCCAAAATAAACATCAATTATTGGATCATCATGCTACACATTTATAACTTGACATAAGGTTTGGTGGGATCTCGATCTAAACATCTACAATTGGGGTTGTCAATCACAAGTTCCCTCTCAACCAACTAATCCCTTAACTTTTTGAGTCCCATAACTTTTTACCATGTCGCTTCCTTATAATTCAAAAAACACTACAAGTTGGGCCAAATAGTTGCACACATTTTCAAGCCTTCATATGTAATGTATATTATATCACCAAACTTGAAGGTTGTGGTAAAAAAAAACATCTTAACAACAATTTTTTATTAAAAAATATGCCTTTACTTGCCATAATATATTGTCGACCACTAGTCTGGTGATAAAATAGAATTCCAAAACAAATTCATTAAAGTGATAACTCCAAACCTTATTGCATTTGACTTTTAGCCATGAAATCCTTTAATGGAATGACTACCATTTTCAAATTACCCACATGTGTAGGTTTTTACATTTCAACATGTTCGAGTATTTGGTCAAAGGTTTATAATATCATCTAACCTCCCATATATATTTTACATTAAAACAAAAAAATTCACCAAACATTAATGTTGAACAAACTTGTGAGCTTTCAAATGCAAGGATTGAGGAAAAAAAAATCTTATTACAACATCTCATTATGGATGGTACATGGATCACCTATTATGGTCCATAATCACTAGTGCTAACACATGCTGAAAGAAAAACCATCCATTCCAAAGTGCCCAATGGAATAATCCATTTTACATTGTGTTTCATAGATTGTTGTCTACACAAAAAACTATATACAATGGAATTGAATTGTAAGTGGTCTAGCTAATAGATGATGACATCTCCTTCAGCCAAACCTAGGACCAAATATGAAACACAAGAATCAAAACATAGTTCATTGTTTGCCAAACAAGTTGTAATGTGATGTTATTACTATTACATCAAAAAATATGACCCACATAATGAGGTTGCTTATGAAAAAAATTCTCACATAGAATTTTGTACCTAAAAATAAAGTTTTTTTCATTAATACAAAAGCAAATTTTTCAAACAATCCAAGTTGACTACTTGGTTTTTAACTAATGCACATGTAAATTTTGACTAAAGGCCTAGGGCTCGAATGGCATGTGTATTTTTTAACCAATCAACTTGATTAAAAATGGCCTATATTTGACTATATTTCAAATTGGACATCTAGTCAAGTTGAACAAATAATGACCACCTTAATCAAAATGGCTAGTGGGTTTTAATCAAGTTGGACATAAAAAATGGTATTTCTAAACAAGATGGACAATGGTTTTCTAGTCAAATAGGACATCTTATGCCAGTTAATAGGCCAAACTACCTACTAGGTAAGCTAGATATGTAAACTAGGCCTATTTACCTACCTATTATTCTATAACCTATTTATCTTTTACCTACCTACCTTCTACCTCTTATTTCTTACAAACTACTTACCTACCTACTACCAATTACTTAAGTTTCTTATTTACATACATAAGTAGTGTGCAACATTTGATGTGAAATTGAAACATATTAAACAAAAGAATGACAAAATTAATTGTCACTTTTGATCCATTGGTTAAGGAATTAGTTTGTCATTGGGGAGGTCAATAATTATAACATATGTATTCTTGGGGGCTACTATGGGTAGGCTAGGTGAAGTAAGTTAAGTAGCTAGATTAAATAAAGCCATGTAAGGTAAGTAGGTTAAGCTAGGTAGGCTACCATGTACCACACTATCCTTTTATAGCCTACCTACCTACCACAAAATTATAATTTTGATTATAATTTCAATTTTTTTTAAATGTAAAAATTTGATTAATCAAATGGTTGATTATCTACTAGTCAAAATGATCAATCAAATGATCAATTATTTTGCGAATCAAAGAGATCACCTCATTCATAACGAACATTTTAAAATCAATTTGTCCAAAATGACAAATGGTCTTTTTAAATCTTGTTTAAATGGAGTTTTTCCTAATTAAAGAAACTATGTTTTTCTACAAGTGTATTGTATAAACCTTTACATGTTTTTAACCACACTATTGTGCCTTCCTTTGAAGGATTCCTCCTATAGTTCACCAATGCACTACAATTTTGAGTCTTCACAACCAAGATGATCAATACAAGTTGGCATTATGAAAATTTAGCACCAACCTCTCAATGCACATACAACCTATTTTCAATGAAACATTGACAACATGCCAACTATTGTAAAATGATGGTCCCCATTTTGGCAAGAAATATAAATTAATGAAATTATTTCTCAAGGAAAACATTTCCACCTACTAAATTAATGTTTAAAACACAAAATGTATTTATATCTATAGTTTTGAACACCTCATTTGCTAAGTGTTATGAAATATTTAATGTATTTTCATTTGTTTCTTTAAGTGGTCTTAATTTTGTATGTTGTTTTTGTTTGGTTGGTTATCCGGGTCCAATGTTTTTAAGGTGTGCAAAAATCTTGTCGCATCACCACTATTTTGTGTCTTTTTTACCTAGTTTTTTTTTACCATGTAAAAACACATTTATGGATGATTATGATGGAATTTTAAATTATAATTGTTTAAAATATAATCCTTCTAAAATATTTGACAACTTTTGATTCATTATTTTTTATGGGGATCAAAATATAGGGTGAAAAAGGATTGCAATAAGAACTAGGTGATCCTTTTCATCCTATGTGGTACATCTCAAAGGATTTTCACCCATCTATGAAGGGCCTATGTGGAACATTATATAGTTGGTGAGGGAATTCTTCTATTATTGCTTCAATAACTTATAGTAGAATTGTTGAAGATTTTCAAATCATAATATGAATAAATTGTTTACGGTGACCACATGTTGGACTTTGATGAATACTTGCCTAGTTGTATGTAATAACTAATGTTATAAGGCTAACCACACTTGTGTTTTTTTGAAGGTTTTCAAGTACGGTTATGATTGGCTCAACCTAGATTTTGTTTTAAATGCATGTGTGGAGTGTGTTGTTGTCAATGTCAAATGTTCCAATCCTTAGTGATTTTCAACCAAGGGGTTATGGTGCACTAGTGCAATGAGTTAACATTGATTGGCACACATATGCAAATTTGGAATTGGTCATCATTATTTGCAAGGAATTTGACTAATGTCATTATGAACTCATGAACACATGCATTCTACATATGGTTTTGTGACCCTAAATATTTTCGACATTACAAAAACAAGTTTATTAATATTAACAATATTTGAAGCTAAGTTTGGCACTAAAGGGTGAACAATATTTCCTAACATGTTTCCAACTTCTATCCATGGGATTAAGCTCTTGCCATGAATGAGGTTTTCTAACAATCATTTGGGGGTTTTTTTTTGTTGTAAAATTATGTGGGTCATTTGCCATGTGGACCATTACATAGGTGGATCATATGTGGTGTTGCAATGTTGATTTGCCAATTTAGCTTTAGCAAATGTGCATTTTTGACAAATTACATGTGAAAATCACATTGTGTTCATATTTTCCCCTTACTAGAGCATGCATGATGGACGACAATGGGGGACCAAATTTTTTGGTTTGAATTGTGAGAATCAAGCTAATGTTCAAAGGTTTGACAAATACTGTAAGTTGGGGATACATAGACACATTACAATAAAATATTGTTTTTCAATAAATCATTCAACCTTCACACTTGATTGCTCTAGTTAAAGTGTTTTGAACATATCAATGAGTTTACATCCAAACATCCATGTCATCATTCTATTTCATTATGATAGTTTTGCATTAAATAGCAAAAAGGAGATCCCAAGAGTCACATCATGTACTCTAGAAACTAGTATTCATAATGTCATCTATGTGTTTCTCACTACCCATCTTGAGTCATTACACTTTTGTTGTTGTTTCATCTAGAAATGATGGTAATTATGACTTTTGGTGGATGTGTTCAAGAATATTGGTTCTTCATTACATTTCAACTATGGATGAATTTGTCCTTTGCCTATTACATATGGTTGACATATTTGCAACATGAACAAGGTTCACACCACACCTAAAGTTAAAACTTGGCATTCTCATTCGAAGAAACATATGCATTGTTGTTTCCCATTCCAATAACACATGAACAAAAATCTATCTCTTACAAAACAAATAAAAATGTTTAAATCCTTCCACCTTCTTTATGAAACATATTTTGTGTACTTAATCTATGCAACCCCTAACATGCAAGCTTTTAGGGGTTGCATAGACTAATTGACCCTAACCATCAACTAAAATAATAGGACATGAAAAATGAAAATGCAATAGTTTTTGTGTAGTATTTTAGTTAACCCTCTAACATCAATGCCATGGTTTTAGAGTGCAAAAGAAATAATTGTAGTGGCAATAGTGCAAACCGAGGCAATAACCTAGTGCAATTAGTTTGATGTTTAAAAAATTGTAAGAAAATAGGGAGCAAGATGAACTTAAAGCATCATTACATGTTAAAATTAGATGTTAAACTTTGTCACAAGCTCCAAAACACCACTTCTAGACTCAAGGCTCCTACTTTTCTTTTCTTGATGTAGAAATTCATTCAACACCCCTAGAAGATACATATTCCAAGTCCCTATTGTATTGAATAACCCAACATGCACACAATGCAACAACATGATTTTTAAGCATACAAGTTTTGAATTTTCTTAAAGAAATTCAAAACTACATTTTCAACATATAGAGCTTCAAAAGTGACATTCCCAATACCCACATCCATTGTGATAAAAATTTGTGTAAAAAATGTGGTCCTATTATGCCTTGTTATTTGCATTATATATATTGCAACCATCCATTGCTTGCCCATGGGTTAATGTCAAGTTTGATGCATATTGTTGACTACACAAACAACATCAATTTGACCGACTAATGTTATTGGGCCCATGGTGAAACTCTATATGAATGTTAAAATTTGTAATTTTTATCCACATTTGCCTTTCAAACCAACTATGTCCTTGTGTTGCATTTGTTTTCAATAAAAAATTTGTAAATGACTTGTCACTATTGTATTACATCATCATATGGGTGCATCCATGTTAACATGAACCACTCTTGCCATTTTTTAGATTATTAAATAGCCATTAAAAAAATTTGATGTGACATAAGGCTATTGGCTAAATGTAACATATGATAATAAGGTTAATTAGCTTTCAACATAGTATTCTAGCACATGATTTTGAATTTTGTTGGGGTGCACACATGTTTTGTTTTGGTTGTCATTATTCAACATGCACAATCATGTTTTGTTTTTCACATGCAAAATCTTGTCCATTGTTTTCCTTCATACACATGCGCAATCCCAACAGATCATCATTTCCTTCAAACAACCACATGTAGGTTGCAATCTTGTCATCTTCATTTAAGTTACCTTATCATTTTCCTCCTTCAATGAAACAACTACTGAAGTTGATTTTTTTTGGTCAACAAGATGACTTCATCCTTTAGAAGTGTGCATTAACCTCTTGGTAAGTATTCAACCTACATTTCATTTAAGTTTGGACCATCAAACTTCTTTAGTTGTGACAAAGGTAAAGTTGTTTGTGTTCATTGTGGGTTTTAGGGTAAGATTGTTGTGACAAATGTAAGTGTGTTTATTTTCATTGTAGTTTTCAAGTTAACCAATTTATGTGTTCCTTGTACATGTTTTTTTAATTCTTCTACTTGTTATATTAATCCATAATGGTGAAATAATAATAAAAAGAAGAAATAAAAAATGTGGAATTTCTACCATGGGAAGATGTGGATTTTTGATAGCAAACAAAATATTTATTTTGCCATTATTAGGCATTGGAGTAACAAATATTTAAATCCAAAAATAAAATTTTTCAACAAACATGTTAGTGAAGGGGATTTGGTAAATGTGTTTGGTCCAAAGTTAAGTTTAAACTTCAAGTTGACAAACCTTGCCCTTCATATTGATACAAGGAAGGAGTTTAAAAATTTGACTTGGCAAATCTATGGTGCATTTCAACCAACCAATAAAAACTACATGTTATGGGTGGCTAAAGGTTACATAACATAAGAGGAGGGGTATGAAATAAATTAGGCAAATGCAACAACATCAATTGCCATAAAAAAGGCTTGTAAAAAGGATGCATGAAAGTATGTACTTGTTTGATTTGAGTAGGGGAGAATTATCTAAATGACTTGAGAACAAGCCCACCCAAAAGATGAAGTTCAACAATGGTGTAGTGGTTCAAAGTTTTTGTCCTTATATGTCCCTCCATAAAAATCAAACAAGGTGCCCAAGTTGCATGCCCTATAGTGTGACTTGGAGAAGCATTTGCATGACCTGACTTTCATTGCTATTCTCATTGCTCTCAAGTCATGAATAGTTGAGGTGGAGAATGAGAGAAGGAGCTTTTAGAAATGTTTATAAGCTTGAAGTTCAACATGGAAAACTAAAATAATATTGCAATTGAGGCCTAAGAGGCTATATTTACATTAGAACAAAAAGTGAAGGTGGTATTGTATAAGGCCCGTAAAGTTCAAGAAAAGGTAGAAAACCAGATTTTGATTACCGTCAATAATTTTTTTACTTATATGCGAGTTCTTCCATTTTATAAACTATTGTGCTTTGTATTCTAAATTATACAACAATGGAAATTTTCTAGATTGATATGGCAAGATTTTGTGTTGAACCATAATTTCATAACAATTATTTGACTATTGTTTTGAAAAGAGGTTGGATTATAAAGGTTATGGTAGCAATAATAGATAATGGAAATGTGCTTGTGAGGTTGTCATGAAAAGTGATTATTTACACCTAGGTTACTTATTTTTCCATTTTTGTAATGAAGCTATAAATGGGTAGTTTACCAAGTGGAGGCTTGATGTTAAATATACATGTTTTAGTCTTTCAATGTTTCTTATTCTCAAACATTTAAAGTTTCAAAGATTTAGTAATTAACTTCTAATTAAAAAAATTCATGTGAAACTTTACCTTCTTTTCTATATTGTGGGTGTCGTCAACTTTTTATGTTTTAAGCTTGGAATTTACACATCAATTTAAGGAATTTTGGTATTGTGGATATTCAACAAAAGTTGAATATTTATAAGTAATCTAAAAAACCTTGTTTTGTCTTAATATTGTGCGGCATATGGGATATTATGTTTGAGGTCCTTGGTGGTTGTTATTTGTTACACTTTTGAAATTTATAACCACAATAAACTAGTTAATATTCTTTCAAAAATGTTGATTCATTGAACCATATCAACCAATTATGGCAATATTGGTTAATGCCACAAGACCCCATTCTAAGTGGTGATTCATGTTAAGGAAACAAAATGTTTTAAGTGTGATTGAATGTTGATGCAAATCAAATTTTGAGCCTTCAAAGAAGTTCGATAAGTTAGTTGTTTTGTTGCTTGTCCAACAATTTTGGTGGTTTCCTATTTGCTTTCTCAATACAAACTTCCCTTTCAACTCCAAATATTTAAGAGATGAAATGAAAGTTCTCATGAAGACCTCAAAAGAAGATTGATCTATACAACACACATAATTAGGAACAACTTGTAAAGCTTTCACAATGCTAGGAATAAGATGAGCCAATGAAAGGTAACCTAGGGATAATGTCAAGTTTTTGTGGGTGCACTCGGAAACTTGTGAATGAATTTGAATCCTCCATTCACATTTTGTCCATTGTCAATTGACTTTGTCAATCCACCCAACATTAGCTACATGCCTAATCAAATAATAGTTTGTCCTTCCAAAGTGAACACAACTTGATTAGATTAGCTCCTTTTTAGTATGCTTGAACCTTAAATCCACAAGAGCTATAAGATAGTGGGGTTGTATGCTCAAAACAAATATGCATGTTTTGTGAAGTTATCATGTTCCAAGGATTCAAAACATAGGTTTGGGTTGAATCCATTTTAAGACTCTTGAAAATTTAAACCATTTTGATGTAGTTCCCATGGACAATTCTAAAATATACTATAGGAAATGTGATGCCTCTTCCCAAGTGTGTGCCGTGTGAGTCTAAGGTGTGCCTTGGATTTTTGGTTTTCTTTCAATTGTTGTCACTTTGGGGAGTTAACCATTGATACTCTGGGATGAATTTAGATTTGCATCAATCCTTGACATAAAGAACAATACTTCCCAAGAAAGAATGGAGATGAGAGTGTGATCATCAACTTTTTTTTTTCCTTTTGCAACTCACCTTTCTCCTTTGAGTCCATTTTTGTAATCTGTTTTTTCTCCACTTGCTTTAAATTTTGATGGTACATTTCATTTCCAAATGTTTTCTAAGTGCAAAAATTTCATTTGTAGACTTGTACTCATGATGATGCTATTTTAAGTACCTTTTTAAGTGGAACAATTGGGTAATAAATAACATATTCCAATTGTTTATGTTAGATTGAGCCCACCTTCAAAGAAGTGTTGATAGGTGCATATATATATATGATGACCACATTGTGGTGATGAGGCTTATGGATTTTCAAAAAATCTCATTGTTTCAACACTAAAAACCATTACAACAAAACACGCGTTGAAAAATAAATTTGTTGTTGTTGTTTGCACATGATGGAAAAAAAAAACAAAAACAAAAGGTGATGCAATTTGAACAAAATAATACCTTATTTCATGTTGTTGTAATTTGTTATAGCATGAAGTAAAAAAAACAAGAAGAATCACACCAAGTTGATAATTAAAAAAATTATATTATTACAACCCTAATTTTGGGCTTGTGACAAAGATCAAAATATGACAAAGGAAACATGTTGAGAGAAGACATATTGTATTGGGACTCAAACACATCCACAATTGTGGAATACCACTAGTACATGAATGATTTTTTGGCATTAATCAATTAATTAATTAATTAATCAATTAATTAATAAATTTTTTTTGGGTTTTGCTGAATTTTAAAATTTTTATTTATTACTTGTGTTGAACTTTAAAAATAATTATTATAAAATTGAGAATATGCAAAATTTCAACTTTCAAATTTGAACAACAAACCTTAAAGTTCAAGAACTTAAAAAAGACCGAGAGAGTACCATAAACATAAAAAGAATGTGTTTATTGTTTTGTAACCATTATTTGCCAAAAAAAATTATATAAAAAATTATATATAAAAATTGAAAATTAAAAAAAAAAAAAAAACCCAAGTGCCGAAGTTAATAAAATTTAATTACTTATTCGACGATCTTGTTACCGAATTTGGAACCTCCGGTTCCCAGCCGCCCAAGGATGGTACCCTCCAAATACCCGGGAGTTTTTAACCCCCGTTTAGACGCACGCAGCTCGGTTGCCGCTGTCGTTCTTGTTGTCGCCCGTGTGTCGTGCGCGTCGCAGAAAATAGCCACAACAGCGGCGCCCAAAGGGGATGTGTGGTCCAAACGGGAGTGGAGTCTCGCAGCTTTGTGTCTAGTTTTTGGATGGTTAAGTCGAGTGAAATGAAGAAGGAAATGGGTTTCAGGCTTTTTGCTCGTTCATGGAGGTGTGTCAATGAGGGGAATTTTTGAGTTTAGGGTTTTGAGGTTTTGTGTGTTGTTGGGGGAGAATGATTCTGAAGAGGATCTTGGAAGGGACTTTGTTGAGTGACTTGTTTGGAGAGACTCGAGATTTCTTTTACGTATGAGAATCAGATTAGAAGATGAGGAAGGAGTTCAACCATCTGTTGTGAGCCAAGGAACCTCTTCCACAGCCAGGTGTAGAGTAGTTTTTTTTTTCAGTTCTCTGGCAAGCTCCACATGAAGTTTTCTCACTCACATACCCATACATCCTGTGCTACATAGTTTACTGTAGTTAAATTGGATTGGCAGTCTTAGACAAACCACATGGTTTGGTTATGAATGAACTGCTGAATCAGTGTTAGAAAGTTGTTGCAGACATTACAGAGAGAAGGAGGCACGATGGCAGTACCAATGGTGGCAGGTGGGCAGGTGGGTTGTGCACCCAAATCTGCTGTAACTTACTCTGCAAGAACACACATGGCCTATGCCACTCTCTCCCCAAAACCCACCACTTCAGCATTCCCCTCTCTCCTAGACTCATCATCATCATCAGAAAAGCAGTGGGCAAGAAACTGTAGATCATCTGGTCAAAAATCTCACGGGGCCTTCATCAGTGAAGCTAGCCATTATTCTGCCTTCCCAGTTCATTTGAATGCAAGGTCTAGAAAAACTGTCTGCATGAGACCAGCTGCCTGTCCTTCAGTAAGTTCAAGAGGGGCAGCTCTATGGATTGGTTCAAATTGCACAAGAAATTACTCTTGCCCTAGAAACAGAAAGTGGAATTCTGGTGATTGTGAAGCATCGCATTCAACCCCAAGCAGCTGGAAACGAGGGAGGAGGACAGCCAGGAACATAGGGTGGCAGATTTCCAAGATGCCGAATGCTCTCTCTGGACCAATTTCCAACAAGCCTGGTATTAAACAGTTCTCCATTCACACTTCAATTTATTTGTTCTGTGAAGTCCTTTTTACTAAGTTGTGTACATCTTCCCCTTGCAATTCTTTTGATTGATATGATTACTTTGACATGCAGGTTCAAGGAAATATCAGGGCTCTTTGAGTAAAAGAGTAATGCCACATATGGCAGCATTGCAAACGGGGATGAAGGAGGGGACTTTTAGTGCAGTTGAAAATCAAAATCTAGAAAAAGCGGAAGCAGCTTGGGTCTTTGATGAAGGCCAAACATTCACAGGAAAAGTTTCTGAGAACAGAATTGGAGCCAGAGAAGCTAGCAATGATGTGCCTGGGGAACCTGAAACAGGGGACAAACTAGGTTTATCAGAAGGAGCTTACATGACCGTGCTGGAGGAGGGTAGTGCGTTAGAGTCTGTAGCTGTAGAGACAGCCACTTTGATGCAGCAAGGCTCCAGTTCATTGGCCACAGGTAGATACAGTGATGAGTTTCAGGTTTCAAGGTTTGGTATTGGTTTTGAGGATGAGAATACTGCCTGGGAGGCCGCTGTTGCTGAAACTGCAGGAATATTGCAACAGCATGGAAGCTCTTTGAAAAGACTTGCATCTGGTGAAGGAGGCACCCAGGTACAAACTGCAGTAAGGGAGACTGTGAAAATTTTACAAAATGGCCAGGGCTCTTTTGTTAGAGGAAGAGCTTTAAAGAAAAGACCACAGGGCAACCTGTGGGATAGACTGCAGAATACAGGTGTTGGCAAGCACTTGTTTAGGGATATGCAAATGGTCTCAGGTTGGGCCAAAAGGACAGCTGACAACACAGGTATTACCAATATAGCTGCTAAGGATGTGATATGTGTGAACAAGATGTCAGAATGGGTGAAGGAGGTTGTGGTTCCTTCGTTGAAAGATGGGATTAGAGATACTGTTGCATTGAAATTTCTGGAAATTGAAGATGCAGTGTCAACATCACCAGCACCATGGCCCCAACCTTACTACCCAGGTAAGTACTTGTGTGTGAAGCATATGACCTCTAGAGATTTTCTTTGAACAGTGCTATGAATTCAACAGGACACCAACTGTGATCCAATTTAGAGGGTTGGCATTTACTCAGTGAAACAAGAACAAATGTAGGACACAAGATGTACCTAGTGGAGCTTCTTTTGTATAAAGTACTGAGAACAAAAGCATTTCTGTGTCATGCAGAGCTGCGGGGATTTGAGGTGATGGCAGCTGATGTGGACACGCTTGGAAAGTATGTTGAGCACATTAAGTCTGTGACTAGGAATTTTAGGGTTCCACTGCAAAACAACTATGACCCAGATCAAATTGCTGCCTATTTTGAACACCGCCCACATGTTCTCATCTTCCGGCTCCTTGAGGTATTGTTACTTCTTTAGCTCTTGCCAATAGCAGGTGCTTTAAGTTATCCAATTTTTCTTGAGATCTTGTCAAAGTAAGTTATAGGGCTGAAGAAGCTTGATTGCTAGCTACCTCATGTGAAATCCCTTTCTGAGGACACTTAAAATAAGAGGTGCAAATAGGAGGCAGCTCATGAGACATTTTAATTAAGCACAGGAGTTAGGAGGGGGGTGGGGGGGGTGTGGGAGGCGTCACCATAGTGATTGGGCTGAGTGGGTACGGGTGTCAAGGTCTTTGCAGCATTTGGGTCTGTGGCTCTGCAATCAAGGGTTCGAAAGGCAGCCCTATTGTGGAAGAATGGTGGAAACATATCAGAGGAGGAAAATACCCAGCTTACAATGCAGACAGCTGAAGCACTGAAGCAGGCTTTGCTCGGACTTGGCACTACTTTCATCAAAGGTGTTTATGACATCCTTTCTTGCAGTGAACTTTATTCTAAAACGGCAGGAAACCAAATTTAGGACATTACAATATTGGGGGTTGAAACATCCTTCTTAGTGAGATAAGAATGGTTCAGGATGTTACTATTTACTTTTCTTATGTGGGGTATTGTGGGTTTGGCAGTGGCACAGTCACTTTCAGCCAGACCTGATATCATTGGTACTGAAACTGCCAAGGTAAGATGATTTGAATGCCATCAGCTTTCGCACCATGGATGCCAAATATGAGCATGTACCTGATTTTACTAAAAGCTGCTCAATGTGGGACAGCTCAGACAGTACTTCAGCAGTGAGTGAATTGCGCCTAGTGGGTGGATGGAAACTGTCTTGTAAACTGGTGAGTTGGGTGGGTGTAGGTACTGGCGGAGCTGCAGGACCGGCTGCCCCCATTTCCATCTGATGAGGCAGTTGCCATAATTGAGGAAGAGTTTGGGTGTAGTCTGAGGAACATCTTTGCTTACTTATCAATGGAGCCTGTGGCTGCTGCATCATTTGGTCAGGTAGGAGATGACAAAGGGATGCCACATTGACAATGGGTGTGTTGTTTTGGTTGGAAGAATCTGGTCCCCTAATGGGAAAATCAACTATTTCTTTATATGGAACAGTTTAGGTGAAGATGTAACTGGATTTGTTGGTGCAGGTATACCGTGGGCGCACAATAGATGGACTAGAGGTGGCTGTCAAAGTGCAGCGACCTGACTTACTCTTCAGTGTTGCCCGGGATGTATACATTCTTCGAATTGGGGTACACTCCTTAACCTTCATCTCAGATGTGTTGCACTAAATCTGCAATTTTCTCTCATTTGCAAATTTGTCACAGTTTTCTCTCTCGGAGTTGGGAAAGTGCACTAGAGATACAGTCTTGAGTTGTGTGAGGACTTCTGAATGCCTCTGGCTGACTACAAGAGGTCTTGTGTGGGGAAAAGGTGGGACAGTCCCCAAAGAGTTTCATATTGTTTTTTATGTTACATACGTGCATAGCAAACAGATGAAGGGGTGGGCTATACATGCTACATACTCTTCCTCCTGCCAATAGAGAATGACACATGATGCTACTATGTTTGATTTTTTGGGTCATATCCCTAAGCAAGCTTCAGCCTTCTTTTTATGCTAGTTGCACTAAGATCATCTTAGTTTACTCTGCAGTTGATATTACTTAAGAGAGTGGCAAACTTGTCAAACAACTATGCTCTGGTAGCAGATGAGCTAGGGCATGCACTTTATGGTGAACTGGACTACAGGCATGAAGCTTCAAATGCAGCAGAATTTGCAGCAGCCCATAAGCATGTTCCCTGGATGTATGTTCCAAAGACCTTACCACACTTAACAGGCCGGAAAGTACTTGTAATGGAGTGGTTAAGTGGGGACCGCCCATTTGACCTACAATGTGTGGCACAGGGAATGCAGCTCCCAGATGGTACTGTACCAACTTGGGAACAACAGCAAGAAGCAAAACATCGCCTTCTTAACATGGTAGGTTCCTCAGTACTTTCAAAATCAAAATTGTTTTTAAAATGGTAGGAGGTCCCTAGGTTTGAAAGAAGCTTCTAAAGTAGTGGCATGCTGCGGAGCTCCCCATGTAGTGAAAGTGATTGAATAACTAGGTGTAGAACTTTTCATGGATGGTGGAGTGATAGAAACTTTACTATTATGGGCATGGACCACAGGTGAACAAGGGAACAGAAGCAGCCTTGATACAGCTCCTAGAGACAGGGGTGATGCATGCTGATCCACACCCTGGCAACATTCTTTTAAGTCCTGATGGCACTCTGCAGTTCATTGATTTTGGCCTCATTTGCCACATGGAGAAAAAACACCAAGGAGCAATGCTGGCTTTGATAGCTCATTTGGTGAATGGAGAGTGGCAGAGTCTGACTGATGATTTGGCAGACATGGACGTCTTAAAGCCAACCACTGACCGATTTGCAGTACGCTTGGTAAGATTACACATACATCAACATGATTTGGGAACTTCTGAATGAAGGATGCCTGAGGACATTCCAGCTTATGCTTCGAGATCTTTATGGGTCAGTCAAAGAGGAATTCAAATTAGTCTGCAAAGAAACTATTTGCTGCAAGAGAAATTAATTGACCTACAGAGTAAGTCTTGACTTTTCGAGAGACAAGGCTTTCACAGACTGCATTGTTTATCACAGTGGCAAGAATGGTGCCGCTGTTTTTAACTATCAGCTTACCACTCAGAACTGCAAGTAAACTGATCCTAGTGGGAAACCAGCATCTATCCTGCTCTTACTGATGGGAGGAAACATTTACTTGCTTATCCATCTACCACTGGTGTTAATTGTGAATTCTGTTGGTAATGATATGATGGTTCCTCTCATGAGCATGTTTGCCTATAAGGGTGAATGCCGCTTGAGGGCAGTAAAGCTACAACTCTAACTTTCTTTTATGCAGGCATTGGAAAGGTCATTTGGAGAGGGCCCAAATGCAGTGATAAAGAATGGTGTACCAGACTTCAGTTTTGGGCAAATTACAAAGAGTTTTTTCAAGGTGGCCTATAAGTTCAGGTTTCGACTGCCACCCTACTATACGTTGGTGCTCCGCTCACTTGCTTCTCTGGAAGGATTCGGATTGGCTGTCAACCCAGATTTCAAGACATTTGGTGCTGCATATCCATATGTTGTACGACGATTGCTGTTGGACTATTCTCCAACTACTCAACGGGTTTTACATTCCCTCCTTTTGGATGAGAAGCGGCAGTTAAAGTGGGACCGTATTTCTTCCCTTGTAGCAATCTCAAGAAAGTCAGCTGCTGACCGAGCTGCTCTTGACATGGTCATTGTTCCCAACAGTGTCCCTGAGGTGGTGAACTCGGGGGAAATACAAATGCAGGAAAGCTCACAAACAGCTTCAAATTTGGTTGGACTGGTGCTATCCAAAGAGGGGGTTGGACTCCGCCGTGTTCTGTTGGAAGCTGATACCCGTGCTTTAGCACTTGTGTTTGTATCAACAAGGGCAGCAATGTTGCGACGCAAAGTGGCAAATGCTATTGGGGAAGGCCTATTTGTAATGCTCTGTGAAAAGTTCTCTTTCGAAGGTGCTCAGAGTGGCCCCATCACCAGGGATGCTTCAGAGGATTCATCAAGTAGTAATTTTTTACCACTATCACAAAGCAGCACATTGCAAAAGAGGCGTCGCCTGGAATTTCTTCTAAAAGCTATGCTAGGGAGGTTGAGAGGGCAAATATTACTATTCACTCGAGTTGGCTGGTCTTTCATCACCATAATTTGCTGGGCATTGGCTATTGCATGTCATAGATATGCAGTATACATTAGCAATGTATTTCTTCCAACAGAGCACAAAACTGGAGCAGGCATGTCCCAGGGACAAGTTGATGAACACACAAGGATCAGGAATAAGCAAGGGGTAGTTCCTACTCCCTCTTGAGATTCATGTTTTAAGAAAATGAGTTCTATGCCTTGAGAGTGCTCAATTGTGTAGCAACATTTGTACATTGTATATTGGCTATGGTATTGGGCATTGCACAAATTTTGAGTCATGGATTAGATCTTTACATCTAGGTTTGGAGCTAAAAGCATTTGAACTTTTTGTGAATTCATATTGATCAATGTAAAGATAATAATCCCAATAGTATGATATGCTGGATCAATTTCAAGCAAACATGTGCTTGAAGATCCAATTAATTTTTATGGGAAATATGTAGTAACAATTCAGATTCTTGTCCAATCTTTTGTGTATTGCAATTTTGATCACCCATTCAACAATAGGCGCATGCATTTCAGCTTGTTATGGCACTGAAAGCTTAATTCATAGGCGAACAACCAACTACACATTCCATATGTAATGTGCATGCACAAAGAAAAACTAGTATACATATAGGTTATTGACATTACAAGTTCATCAAATGTTATAGATCTTGACTCTTCATGTGGATTTTTCTCTCACAGGAAGTCTAGTTGCATCTTCTATTTTGATTGTGGTTTCTTGCTCTCCATCCTTTTTATTATCTTCTTGAGATACATGTGCTAGAAGCTTTAATGCAAATGGGTGATACATTAAATAATGGCTCTCCTTTTGAAGTTTTCACAAGTTATAGTCTTATGACTAGTTTTGCAAATCAAAGCTGTACCTCTCTCAATAAACACAAAACAACGCAATTGATTGTAAGCATTTGTGTACATAAAATGGTTTGACTCCTTGGCTTGCTTTGACCATTGCCAATTGACCATCTTTGTATTCCACCTCTAACTCCATCAATTGAAATTTAGTTGCCTAACTCTTGCAATAATCTATACCGCTACACAGATGTCATTGCCATGGTCTAGAAGGAAACAATTCAACTACACAATTTGGACCACCAAACACTTTGCTACCTTTTCTGACTCCAATCCCAAAGGAGGAAGCAATTGCAATGGAGTTTATATGGAGGACCCAAGGAAGAAGGAAGAGGAACAAGCATCAAAATTCCTCTTCCCCAACTCAAACTTCTAAGAAGAAAATACTCAAATTAAGCAAGGATATAGGTCCACAAACTTACTAGCTTTAAGTTCTAGGATGTCATGTTTATAGTTTATCCAAAAGCAGAGACTCGTCAAGGACTAAGTGTTTCCTATCTTTATCACAAGAGAAGAGTAAGAGGATGGAACAAAAACACTCCACACTTTGAAGCAAATTAATAGGAAGGAAACACAACTAATCACAATGGCACAAATTTCTATTGCAGATGGGGTTACAACCTAAACACAAATTTTCATTTGTGATTTCATTTAAAATACACTCTTCCAATTTTTAATTCAAAATCTTTAATCAAAGACATAATATATCCATCTCAATTCATGGTTCTTAAGTTTGACATATTGCAAAAGCATGCAAGTTGCCACAAAGCAACAATTGGACATTTAAGGGTGGTTGTTAGTCAATATTACATGAGTTCCATTGTGAAAAATTAATGGCAATTTCCTACTTTTCATAGGTGAAGCTTCTATGGTTTAGCAAGTTGTGAGTGGAGAACATGTAGAGTGGAAGACAAAATTCATGTAGATTGTCATGATATTCCATTTCTTAAAACAATGGTGACCTATGATAGACTTTGGAGGTTGCAAGGATTAGTTGTTCAATTTACCCAATTGCCAAACAACTTTAAGAAAAAAGTGGACCAACAATGCTAGTTGGTGGTGGTTGAAGCCACCAGGCATGCTTTTGTGATTTGGAGTCATCAAGTGGCCAATGTAGAAGGCTCAATTCGTCTTTGTTTCTTGTGATGAATTTACTAACATCAACAATGGACTTTTATCCATGTGTATATCATGGAAAGGTAGAGACAAATCTTGATTCTTTTGACATTATAGGAAGTTGTTGGAGGTTACAATGTTGACAATTTAAAAAAGGTAATCATTGATTCATTGCGTATGTATAAACTTTTATAATCTAGTTCGATTTTTGGATTGGTTTGTTTTTCAATAAATAGTGTGATGATCTTCCAAGGTTCAAAGATTGGTGTTACAATGCAACTAAAAGAAAACATGTGCCCTTCATATTGGGTGTGCATTGTGCTACACATCAAACCAATTTGGTTACGTAGATTTTATCTTGATTATCCTTCATTGCAAAAAATGATTTGCTCTGACAATAGATTTACAATTGATCTTCACAAAATTTAAAATGGTTCCAATGGAGAAAGTTGGCCAAGTTCTTGGAACAAGAGGCAATTCAAATTTTGTGAAATGTTAAAACATGATGGATTTTCATGTTACCTCTTTCCAAAAAACCTTAATAGAGTATAAGTTGCTAGTTGTGCATATGTTTGATGAACACACAACCAATGTCACAATGAAAGCTAGCTTAAACCTTTTGCACTTGATGTTGATATTTTTATTGGTTTGAATTGTATCCTAACTCTACTTGAATGCACACAATTTTTATCAAAGTTTCCTTAGGTTCATGATGTTTTCATTTGTGATTTTGTTGATGCAATCAAGGCTTGTGAAGTGTGGATGAGTAGGACTTGCTAATCACATCTATGAATTATGTTTCTAGAGTTACCAAATGTAATTGGAGTCAAGAAGCAATAATGCACCACCAATTGTTGTTTTTGGCCTCATTCAAGAACTTGAATGTAGATTTGAGGCTCTATACATCATGAATGCCACTTGGGTAATTTACCCTTTGTTTTGGGTGCAACTTAAAGTTGATTTCAAAATATTTTAACACAACTTTTGATTTTGAAAGCACACTATTGTTGTGGGAAACATATTGGTTGGAAACAAGTTTTCATCTTGTCCTTGCTTGATAAGGCTTTGCCAATGTAACAATCATTTTTTTTCAAGCTTACTATGCTTGCTAATTGCCATGCAACCATGAAACCTCCTCTAGATTATAATCCTTGCACTAAAATTGGTGCAACTTGGCTAGCAATCAATTTCTTTCCCATCAATTGTTAGTGGTCATGTTTATGGGCAACATAAAAGATGAGAAATGTTTCTCAATTTTAATTTGCATGACAAGTAAGTTATGAATTTAGATTGACAACCCAAAATTTAGATTTGATTGTTAGGATGTTTGTTCAAAAAGTCATTTACTTTGGACACATTCCCATTTACTGTAGCGATGAACAATTGCTATGGAGTGATGCAAAATCTCAACATGGGGTAAAGGCATAGTTCAAGTAACATCAAACCTTTAAACCTTAAGCCTTTCACTTAATGCATTTTGTGTTGTTCATGTGTTTTCTACTACATAATTTGCATTGCTTGAGTTATTTCAATCAAGTTTGGTATTCTAATTGGTACGAGGTATAGGCATGTGTGCAACTTCAGTAAATTAAATTTCACTACAATTTTTCATTTTTGTCTTTTCTTGTTGATTTTTTTGCAAGCAATTTCATATTACAATGGGCAAGGTCTTAAAGATTGTGGTTCAATTCCCTTGGGAGAATTTATATGTAGCACTAGCTAGTTGCTATTGTGTACTAATTTTTGCATCTTCTTGCCATATTTCTCCCATTGAATTCTATAGTATTTGCAACTTTTGTACATGGAGTTCCACTTTGTTGTGATTTTGCCTTGAACTCCACTTGGGTGTGATTTTTATGCCTTGAATTCCATATGGTTTCTTTTCAATCTACTACTATGAATTTGACTCTATGACTAGTTTTCAACCCTTTGTTAACAAATCTAGCCACTAATCAAATTGGCAACCCCCAATTTAGCACTGACCTAAAATGCTGGTTAGCTTTTCTATTAGACATTCATGCATAGGAGAATCATGGAACAAACATTTTGTTAACTTCTTAACATTGACTTAAAGCCCCCCTCTCATGGGCTACTACCTTCCCTTGTGTTTTCTTTTGAAGATCTATCTATTTTGCAGATTTCATATGAGTTAACATTCTTATTTGAATGCAACAAACCTTGCCTCTCTTATCATTGACTTTACATAAGCTACAATTGTAGCTTAATAACTGTTTATCCACCAAAGCCAATTTTTTCCTGGCACTCAGCAATAGAGTGAGAGACCATCAAAGAAGCAACTTTGAAAACACCCATCCCCATGCCTCCCCGATTCCACTTTCAGTTTGAAACCTTGCAAACTCAAAAATGAAACCATGACCTTAACCCCACTCGATCACAAGTTCTCTTCAAAACCTCCCCAATCACCTAGCTAACTAAATCTTGTAAAACCCTGTATGTTACAACCTAACTTGAGATGACATTTGAGCTGTATACAAAACTCGTCACTTCACCCCTCCTTGTCTTTGCATCCAACTGGAACTATGAATTGACATTGTCAAAGGACCCCGATCATAGGTTGACTTCTATGCTACCAGCTAGTATGGGCACACCAGGGCACGTTAGTTAGCTGAGTAACCATTGAAACAAAACCTTGGGAGGATCTCAGTCTGTAAGTTGTCAGTATCTAGACCACAAACATCCATACTAACTGCTGGCAATCGTTCAGGAGTGCAACAAACAAAGAATGTAAAGGGCTGATGCACACCAGTACGATGGGGAGGTAAGTTGCAACAGTTCAGTTGTAGAGGATGAAGCCCAAGAGTCAAGATTGATGCCAAGCCATACCCAGATATTAACTGCGAGGCACCCTTTCCAAGAGTTGTCAGAATGAGGAAGCATAGAGTCCAGAACCAAACTTGTTTCTCAATCTTTAATTGGATAGAGTAGCAGGCCTATTCTGGTCACTGGTGAACCATGGAGATTAGTTAGATGGAATTCAGTTTGACCACCAGTCTCTGTTTCCTATCGTTGCAAGCCTGAGGGGACTTTTATGTGTTGTTTATCTCTTCACGTTTTGCCTTTACATGAATAAAATGCTACAGGTTGTGCATAGAAGAATGGAACAGTGGATTATGAGGGAGGACATTCATGTGAAGCATCTCAGATTTGGGCAACTAGACTAAGAAGCATTCTCTAGGCTGGCCCGGACACCCAATCTAGCATAACTCTGTCAACATATTCTCTGCATTCTAAAAGCATTGGCAGGGAAATGTTCCATGTGTTCAACTTGATGCAAGCCATCAATACAGGATACCCTGCACAGAATACAATTAGCAGAATAATACAAAATTTCATTAAGATTGCACATGGATTTAGAAAATTTTAAGTTCTCTGCTTCACATCTCAAATCCAAGAATCATGGCTAAATGGGTTCTATATGGTGCTTCAGGAAAACACCTTATGCAAGACAAATCAGAAGGGCCAGTACAAATACTCACCCATCAAGCAATATACAGTTGGAAATTGCAAAAGGAACAAAACTGAAGCTGCTCTCATGCTACACTATTGAGGGCTCAATTCAACAACAGGCACAAAGCTCACAACCACTAAGTTATGAAGTAGATCTGGAAAGAAGATATCATAGGAATTTTTTACTTTTAGGTGATGACAGTGGGCTTCGTTCGGCCAGTGAAATGTTCCAGCTTTGAAAGAGAGAGGGCCAAATCTGCAACTCAGTATGCACACATCAACAGTGTCAGTGACTGTACATAAAGTACAAATGACTTGGCTACTTATCTCAAGATCACTTCTTCAAATCTCAACCCCTCACAAGGCAAAAGCAAAAAATGTAGAAATTGATTGAGAAGAGCTAATTATGTGCACCGATCAAAGGTTTCAAAGCCTCTTGAGCATTGAGACCATGCTTTGATACTTCAGGTTCGTACTGTTCTACATACAGCCTTACTGTTGCACCTGCAGAACCTGTTCCCTGCACAACAACACATCAACCCAAGCATCACAATGACCTCTATACTGTGTCCAAATGCTGCAACTGGATGCCGACCAGGATGGTACTTACAGAGAGGCGGAATATGATGCGTGAACCATCAGTGAAAATGAATCGAATTCCCTGTTTGGTAGCAACACTTCCATCAACCTGCAAAAATTCAGGGACAAGGTATCAATTGCACTGCAATGCACACAAGACCTCTCTGGCCCTCTGTATGGCTGGTCACATGACACTCCCAGACTGCAAGGAATTTTGATGATCAAAGCCAGAGAACCCAAAATCCACTGAGTTGCAACTTACCGGGTCAGTGTACATGAAGTCGTCAGCAAGGTGCAGAGTATAGTTCCCTGAAACAACCAACAGAGATGAATGAAAGCCATAAGGGAAACTGAATGACCCACATTCTTCGCCGGCTGTGTCTTTTCTTGCTGATATTCCCAAACAAAATAACAAAAGAAACTGATAAATGTGGCCCATGGGGACAAAATCTTGTGCACCAAGGGAACCAAAAACTGGTCTATGAAACTCTGATCAAAATATGAACAAAATTTTAAGCACAAGGTGAACCTAAGATTAGTCTATCAAACTCTGATCAAAATACAAAGAACTGAAAATGCCATCTTCGAATGAAGTAGAAAAGCAATGAACAGTGAACTAACCATAAGTAGTCCCAGGTTTACTGCTGGATATGATGCCTCGAAGATGCTCCACCATTTTATTTGCTCCAGTTGATTCACATTCCTGCAAACAGATGCACAACCAGGTCTCAAAATTTGTTCAATCCTTCTCACTCCTTCAGCAAACATTGTGATCTCCCAACAGTAGTAGTAGACATCATCTCAATCATAGACCCTATTTTCAACTGGAACCCTCCTTAATCAGTGTCCTGGTATAGAATGAGTGTACAAATACTGTCAGAAAAAATCAGCATGACATACATCAGTAGGAGTATTTCCAGAAAAGGAAACACCTGTTGCAATGAATTCTAGGGTACCCTTTGGACATGGCCAAATCTGTCAGAGGATGAGTTTTAGTTTGCTCACTAGGAGCTAGACCCCTTGCAACAAGTTTTAAGCACTAAGTTTAAGCCATTACAAGTTCACAAATAAGACGCCAGAACTCGGTGCTCTCATGACATGGTCATATCTCCTTTCTGGATACATTACATAGCAACTTCCAATCGGAAGGAGACATGCTTTACCTCATAGTCATATCGGGAGAAAAAATTGCGGCCAAATTTTGCCCAGTGTTCTTTGGCAATATCAGCAACTGAAGTAAGTGTATCACCAGCCACTTTGCCACGATTTTTGTCCGCAACAATAGATAACCATGCTAACACAGCCCTGCGAATGTAATGAGGACCACCCTTTACAATTAAAATCTCAAAATTGAAGAAGAAAGTCAAATGAATCATCTATAAGCATATAGAATAGATGCCCAGGTGTGATGATGTTCAACCAGATGCCATCTTTCTCGCGAATATGATCTGAGCCTGTTCCAAAGCTTTCTTCCCCGCAGATGGAAAGCTTGCCTGAGTCCATCAGGTTTCCAAAAAACTTCCATCCTGTTGGCACCTGCATTGCACCACCATTATACATGCTAATAGTAGATGAAAGACACAAGTCTCAAGCTACACACTTAAAGGTACAGCAATGTGTGAACACAATAATTTTGACAAAGAAGCACCTATTATCAGCTAATTTGCAACACATTCAAAAGCAACCAATGCTTCTTCCAAACAATCTTGGCACCAGATTGCAAATTTTGAGGATGTTCCACAACTGGCAAGTAAATCAGTGGGTTTGACTCTCACTTCAAAGAATGGAAGACTCAGTTTTGCTGCCACACGGTCCAGTGCTCCACTTGTAGGCATTGAACGTGCAAGTCCCTTCAGAAACAAGGTCAAGAACTTGCAATTAAGATAGGCATATGACGCACAAAAGTGAGAAACTGGCCTGCATAACTAGTACTGCAGGTGTTAACCACATCATAGTTGTGATCTGACAAAGCATGATTCAGAAGTCCAAAGTGCATGAATACATCCAAACAGCTTGGTAGTGACAAAAGAGATAACCTTTGGTCCATCTTTGAAGTAGGGGATGGCTTGTTGAGCATTGGCAGCAATCATGGCTACTGAGTCTGATGGAGTAACGAAGAAATGATTGCCAAGAATCATGTTGCGGTCACCATCTCCTACAACATGAATACCAGCTTGAAACACCTATCCATAGGTTATTTCAAACATAGAATACCAGGCCCACCAAAATAGAATTCAGGAATTATTGCATACCATCACTAGCAGCACCAAAATCTGGTGCATCAGGCCCAAACATTTCTGTTACCAACTCCTCTGCATACCTGATTCACATCACATCACAGTAGATAATGGTTATTGTTATCTAATTTTATGGTAGATAGGAGGAAAATTGTCCTTTAGATGTACTCCTACAAGACAAGAGGTCTTTACTTGTGCCACCTGAATATTCTACAAACTACTGCAGTCACTGGAGCCATATGGAATTGCTTTGACTACACATTGCTTAATTGGAGTGTCTATCTTTGAATAGTGGATATGGAGTGCAACCATTTGAAATAGATAAGGTGAACCAAAGCCAAAAGTTGGATCATGACTTATTTTGGTCCAACTTCAGCAATGCTCATCTTCCCAGTGAAGCTGATCCATGTCTCTAGCCCACCTTTAGGGGAGATTATACCCAACTTCAAATGTTCATATAAATTGTTCCATATGGCTCCATATCATGAAGGAGCTGGAATGGCCTTACACACAATATTCTTGCTTTTCAGAGTTTCTCTAAGAGGCAGGCTGCTCAGGGTAGTCCAGAAACTAGAGTGGACCGCTTAAGCTCTTACGTGAGATTGGGATCAGGATGCCCTCCTCCAAAATCTTCTTTTGGAATGCCATTCATTATGCAGTCCTGTGTCATGTGCACAAATCCCAATTTATGTCAACATTGTCCCACAAGCTGAGAGCTCCAAACAGAGTGATACAAACAATTTAGAGGCACATCAACTACCAGATTCTAGCATGAAAGGAAACAATAACTCTCATAAGTATTGAGAAATCTTCATGCATGATTAACATATCCAGAACCGGTGAAAAACTTTCACTTGAGTCTCAAGAACGACTCCAGCTAAGGACTAAGGGACTGGGAAGAAGAAAAACAAAGAAGAACTAGTTTGAAATGAACCATAGAACTAGCACTATGAACAGCACTGAGTCTCTTAGTTGTTCAATGACCATTAACAGTAAAAGGTGCGACGGCAACTTTTCTATCACAACTTACCCACTGACTTTAGCAGCTCCCTACAGTGGATATAGGCCATGACAAGGGAACACATTAGAGGTACAATTTTACATCAGAAGATGTTCTAGCATATATGTTGGCATCAAAATAGTCTTTATCCAGGTACATAAAACTCTGAGTCCAGGTAGTTCAGGACAAAAAGATCATCCACAAACCTAGGGATGATCTCTAAAGCATAACACGGCAAGTGTTGGACTTCAAAAGACCCTTCAAGAAATCAAAATCATAGGAAAAGAAGTAGATGTTTGCTAAATTGACTGCACAAATATACCTGTGGGGATACAGTACATTGTACAATGACCAAAAGGAAGCAACAGATTATCTATCAAAAATTCTAACCCAGACATTAAGTCTGAAGACAACCTTAAACTATGGAGACACTCACGACTTATCTCTTGTTTACACTTAAGCCATTAAAACCTTAAATTGTGAGTAATTCTTTAAACCAACATGGACTTAAAACAATGTGACTAAGAAAATGTGACAAAAAACTAATTCATGAGTCTCTCTGAGCTTCAACACCCAAAGATCATGACCATAGGTAGTATAGATAGTATAGCTATAGTGTAGGAAGAAACTGAGCCCCTTAGGAACATCAAGGGCTCAACTCTCAACAGAACTCTCAAATTGACTGAGAGAAGTCGAACCAGCCACACAAACAAATTTGGTTCAAGTGTGTTCTCATGGAATTATGGAACCAAACAGCACAAAGAAACAGAAGACGTGGCCACACTTTTTACCACTAAGATTATGAGTGTTATCAAAAGAAAGATGAGTTTGAGGATCTCTGATTGGGCTAGATTCAAAACCTCAGACATACCTACTGGAGAATTAAGCTCAAAAAAGACTGAAGACATGTAGTGCTTCTCAAGAAAAATAAGATTATTACTGTACATATCAATATAGAAAATAACAAAAGAAAGTTGAAATCTTTTAAGGTGATTCAGACCAACTGAAGGAACAGAAAAAGAAGATGGAAAAAAGGAAGGTAGTATGGTTAGACAATAGGTCCTCTGAACATAAGGAGAACTTTGGCTTTCCATTTGCTCAAGATTCTTTGAACTCTCCTAGAAGTTCTTCTTGTTTAATGGTTAACTTTTTGAGACTTTAAATAGCTACTTCTTTTCACAGGTGAGAAAGAAGAGTCCTCCTGTACTTAGTACCTCTACAAAGGGTTCAATGAAACCAATTCTTGAGAGTATATCCAGATCTCCACAAATAGCACGCACGATGAGGATTAACAAATATTCAAAACAGCTACAATCCTGCAGTTTGTGTGAAAGTTAAAGGAATGAACAAACCTTTCTATCTGTCTGCAGTTGAAGAAATGTTGAGCTGAAGTTCTGACATATATCCAGCCAATAAAGGGAGAGGACCAAAACTTTCTAATAACTATAGGAGGTAGACAATCTAAAGCACTTGGAAGGTATAATGTGGGAGAAAGATCGTAACATCCATATGGGAGGAGACAAAGGCTGAGATGAGGAGGCCTCTACCTTGAAAGAATGAACTGGACAGAGATGAACAAGGTACAATTCTTTTAAGAAATAGGCTCAAAATCTTAGGGAGCTGCAAAGCATGGCCAACAATAAGACCCAGATCAGGAGGAAACTCAGAAGGCAAAAGAAGCATACTGACACAAAAGAACCAAATTCCTGGTCCTATACTTAGAACAGAAAACAACAGAGAACTTACCTTGAAATCTCTACAAAGAAAGAAAAACCAGACTCCAATTGTAATTTCTGGAGCCACTATTCTATGGGGTTACAACCACAGAGTAGTTGCACATCACTACAAGATGAAACCCTCTCCCTAGAAACAGGCAACAGAGAAGAGGAGGAAGAGGAACAGAATGGAAAGGGATTAACAAAACAGGAACCCAAACTTTATTATTAGGGTGAACAGAGTTAGGTTTGTGGCCTTTTATGAGAAGGTTTATGAGCCCTGGGAGATCTTATATTGTTCAACTTGCCTTCTACAGCATAGCCTCTTGGAAAGAAGGAATGTAAAATACTTGTCCATTTTCTTTCCAGAGGAGAGTTTCAACAACTTATGATAAGTACGATCAGCAGAACCCCTGAAATCCCCATGCACGTTCTGTAAAGGAAAGACTCTAAGGGAATGGAAACCCTCTTTGGCTAAAGCAGCATATAGTGGCTTGAATTCAAAAGACAAACTAACAAGTATTGACACCCTTTTGAATTCTCATACATGCTCTTGGAATCCTTTCAAGGCAGACTTATAGGTCTTCCCAATGTAGAACAAGCTCCTACTATCCACACTGAAAAATTACAAAAGTTACTCCTTTATCTGTAAATGAACAGAGGCTGCCTATAGTGTCAAGGTGTTTTTGTTGTAGGCTTTTGAAGTCTGTTAAGAGACTTAATGTTGAAGACAGAAATTTGGGTATTGGCATTCAAACTTTTAACAGGACCCCACTTTACATTTCCATGTGCAAAATTAATGTCATATCTACCCAAATAAGAGAGAATTTATCATTCATACAGACCTAAGAAATTTTATCTTGGAAGTAGAATTAAGCTTTCAGTTTAGAAGATGATTGCTGGCTCAAGCAAGAGTCTTTGATCTTGATTGAGGACCCCAGAAACCTCCATTTTAGCAGGAGGGCTGTTCCCAACAAACATAGAAGCCTAAAAGGCATTGCTTGAAACAAACCTGGAAAGACTAATCATATGCGGCAGGCATTATTGATATATGCCACAATATGCTACCAAAACTGAAAATTCTTCTCATGGCTCACTTTACCTCTGGTGCTCCCAATGCATCAACAAATATAGGCCTTGCATAAGCACCAGTGACAGCATGCATTGCATCAAACTTGAACCTGCAAATGAGCATCTTTGTCAGGCAGCAAAATACATATTTGATCAGGTGCTCTACTGGTCCTCCCTCAACAGTTAAACAAAGCATATAGTTGCAAGCAATTCTGTGAGGCTTGTCTTTCTATTGTTTTCATTTATGTTGAAATGTGATAAGGAAATACATTATAAACAACACAGATTGCAAAGAATAATAGATCACCTAAAGTCTGGTCGATTCATGAGACTCTTGATCAAATCAAAGTCAAAAATACTCTGCAGACACAGCCCAATTGAGAAAACATGTTCAGAAGTTACTGAGGAAATAGGGAAAACCAGGCCCACTTGCATGGGCGCATCAATGAAGTCATAGAAAGGATGTATTATCAGGTGAAGTGTCCGACTAAGTCACTACAACAAGAGTATAGAGACTTCATGTTCCTTCCATTGAGCATAACAGAAAGCTTGTACTATTAGGTTCAGCACCTACGTAAGCCTTCTCTACAAGTAATAAGAACCTATGGAATCAAAATTTACTAACACAAAACAACATCTAAGCCCATACCTACATAAGTGATAACAATGTTAGGTTGGCACTTTTGAGTCCACAGCTAAGAATTATATGAGAACCTGTGTTCTGATGTAACAATTGACAATTAGCACTCTGCATGACCTGCAGACCAGTAACTGGAACACAAGTGCTAGATATGTGGGTACCTCAAGCAGTTCCAAATAGTCAGGGACAGGATCAATCACTTCCACAGTGAAACTTCCAAATGTGGTGACTCCAAGAGAAGAAAGATCAATATCAGGGATGTCAGCCATCTTAATTGCAGATACCTGCCAAATGGACATCCAGATGCAACATGCTGTCAGGTTGTGAAAAGAACTATTCTGCTTGTCTTATCTGGCCTCTAATCAATGCAATGGCTTTTGAGTCAAATCAGTGGCAACCAGAATTAGACTAATATCAAGCTTGGCAATATGGCATCTACCAGTGTTAGCAGAACCTTTGAGGTGCTCCTTGATTACAGGGGTGATAACATTGCAAAAATTGTGGCCAGTTACTCACAGAAAGTGTGTTGCCATAGATAGCATCTGTGATAGACTCAGGAGCAGGTTGCCCACTCTTATAGTTGTACTGCACTCACAATCCCACACACATCAGAAGTAGCATTGGACTCTGCATGATGGAAAATAGTCCAGATCAGCCTCTCCCTTGCAGGGCTTCAAGCTATGACCTCCAAGAAAGCATCCAACAGTATCCACAGCATGTGAAGTGTGACACAAAGCACCTAAAGAGACATACCTTGATGCCCCAATCATTCTTGGGCCCACCTGGGTTGTGACTTGCACTCATTATAAATCCACCCTGCGCCTGAGATAAGGTGTGTGAAGCTTTTGTCAGGATTATCAAGAAATTCTCCTTCACTTGGCATTACTCGCAAGTGCAGGAAATAAAAACAACAAAGCTCATAGTGATCACCCTTGTGACTGACCTTCCGTCTACGAATGATTGCAGACACAGCTGGTGTAGAGAGGATGCCCTCCCTGCACAAAGTTTGGCCTACTTTCAATAAGACTGGGTTTATCTGCTCAGCAACCTTGGCATATTCAAACCATGAGCCAGAGATGCTTCATATCCGATATACAGCTCATTAGCCTCAATACGGTTCTAAATTCTTCTGGAATAAGTATGTTTGCAGTAGACCATTTTGTACCATAACAAGAAATAAACAGCACCTGCCAACCAGAATACGGCTCACTCCATTGCCAGCTGCTATTTTCATGATAATCTGTACAAAAATAAGCCCAGTCAAATACTCTCTGCCTCTTGATGGCAATTTCTGTGCTGAACAGCTTCAACATGTAAGTCACAGCACATTCCACTTCTACCAACTGCTCAGACTACATAGCATTAGTTGGAGGGTAATATATCACAAACTTGAGCTGCCTCCTTGTTGAAATAACGGCCATCACCACCAAGAACCAATGAAGTGCCCTTCACATCTTCTTCTGGTAGGGAGTTGAACAAGGCCTGCCATACACTATCAGTTACAGCAGCTTTCATCCAGCTTAGATAACTGCTTTTTGCATCTGCCCCAGCCTACAGAATTGGATCTTTGCAAGAACCTAGCTGAACTGCCATCGCCAAAAGCCAGAATTTACAAACAAAGACATGAAAGGAAAGAGGATGCAAGCTGAAATGTGTCTGACCTGAATCCAATTGGCCAAATAGTTCGGCTCTTGGAACACCTTGACCTGTTACAAGCAACAAAAGGAAATGCATAAGTGGACAGAACAGAATTAGACAAATTGCCAAGACAAATGTCAGAAAGAGACTCACAGACTACTCTGGATATGGGCATTTTTTTTCCCACCCTTGCAGGTTGACAAATCAAGGTCAGCTGCCAAGAAGGTGGAAGAAGGGATGTACCTTCTTTCGAAGGCCGCTGGTTCCAGTCTTTTGTCCTTCTATAGGTTTTGTTGGTACTGCTGTCACCTGTGACACAAAACTTTGCCATAGCTTCAGTTCTTTCAATCATTTGGAGGCCTGGAATTAGTGCAATACTTTGGAGTGCATTCCCGAATTACACCCAAAAACAGAGAGGACAACGACTTTAAGAAAGATTTCCAGCGCATGCACGCTCAGCAAACATTGCCAGACCCTTTCAATTTCACCATCTCAATGTGAACCCCAAAACGGCCAAACAAACACACACATGCAAGAAGTGATTTACTACCAGAGGCAAAGTTCCAAGCAATGAAAACCAAGCCCCTGCAAACAATATAGCGATGTTTGCTACCACAATTGAGTGGCCCAAAGACCCATCTCCAGACACCAAAAAATCCTGAAACAACGTTCGCAACCAAGTGAGGAAAAGTTCGCACCACCGAATGGACCGAAAAGACCCATAGTTGCGACCAGGGCTACTACAATGCACCTGAAAACCTTCGGGCTCTGCAACAGCGGTAGCTTTGCTGGCCTTGGCAGGAATTGCGCGGGCGATGACCAAAGCACGATCCTTCTCCGCCTTCGCCACCAACCGCACATGGACGGACTCACCAAATACCGACTTTCCCCAGGCTAACAAAGAGCAGTCAATGCCCTTACAACGTGTGATAAACGCCGGCCCGCCGCCGCTGGCACGGAGCGCAGGCACGCATGGGGAGCACATCTGCCGAGCCATTGCAATGTTGGGTATTGAAAGGAAGGAAATGCAGCAGCGCTCTGAGCGAATAGGGAGAGAAGTGTCATCCCTGCACCAAGGAAGAATTGTTGCGCAATTGAAGAAGAGGAAGAAGAAGTAGAAGAAAGTGCTCCATTGGTTCACGAATCACGGGGACGCAGCTACAGCGCAATCTAGAAGGTGGGCCCATTCATCCGGTCGATCGCTCCTCCATCCCCTTGCGCCTCATCTTAAAACTCTCTAGCATCTTCTCCATTCGCCTTCAGGTCAGTTATATTCTGGGCCCAGTCCATACTGCATTCACGTGAAGGGACAACGAGAATCTGTCATTAGGCGTATGAGGCCCTTAACTGCTTGTGAAACGGACCCACGTCCTTCGATGTGCGTCTTTACGGTGACGTAAGATAGGCAAACAACCTTACTACCCATTTGAGTGCTTGTCTCAGGTGTATGAAGCATATCACCTTCACAGATTTTCTTTGAACAGTGCTATGAATTCAACAGGACACCAACTGCGGTCCAGTTTACAGGTTTGCCATTTACTCAGTAAACCAAGAACAAATGTAGGACACAAGATCTAACTAGTGGAGCTTCTTCCGTATCATCAAGTACTCAGAACAAAAAGCATTTCAGTGACCATGCAGAGCTGCAGGGATTTCAGGTGATGGTAGCTCATGTGCACAGGCTTGGAAAGTATCTTGAGCACATTTACGTCTGTGGCCAGGAATTTTAGGGTCTCACTTCCAAACCATTATGACCCAGACCAAATTGCTGCCTACTGTGACCACCGCCCACATGTTCTCATCTTCCGGCTCCTTGAGGTATTGTTACTTCTTTAGCACTTGCCAATAGCAGTTGCTTTCAGTTATCCAATTTTTCTTGAGATCCTGCCAAAGTAAGTTATACTGCTGAAGAACCTTGGTTGCTTGCTACCTTTTGTGAAAGCCCTTTCTGAGGACACTCAAAAGAAGAGGTGTAAATAGGAGGGAGACTATGGGATATTTTAATTAAGGACAGGAGTTGAGGGGAGGTTTGTGGGAGGAGTCACCATAGTGATTGGACTGAGTGGGTATGAGTATCAAGGTCTTTGCAGCATTTGGGTCTGTGGCTCTGCAATCAAGAGCTCTAAAGGCGGCCCTATTGTGCAAGAATGGTCGCAACATATCAGAGGAAGAAAATACCCAGCTTACAATGCATATAGCTGAAGCACTGAAGCAGACTTTCCTCAGACTTGGCATTACTTTCATCAAAGGCGTTTATGACATCCTTTCTTACAGTGAACTCTATTTGAAAACAGCAGGACACCAAATTTAGGTCATTATGATATTGGGGGATTAAACTTCCTTCTTAGTGACATAAAAATAGTTCAGGGTGTTTCTATTTACTTTTCTTCTGTGGGGTATTGTGGGTTTTGGCAGTGGCACAGTCACTTTCAGCCAGACCTGATATCATTGGTACTGAAGCTGCCAAGGTAAGACGATTTGAACGCTGATGCCAGCAGCTTTCACACCATGGATGCCAAATATGACCACGTACCTGACTTTACTAAAAGCTCCACCCTGTACGACAGCTTGGAGAGTACTTCAATAGCCAGTGAATTGCACCTAATAGGTGGATGGAAACTGTCTCGTAACTGGTGAACTAGGTGGGTGTAGGTACTGGCAGAGCTGCAGGACCGGCTGCCCCATTTTCATCTGATGAGGTGGTTGCCATAATTGAGGAAGAGTTTGGGTGTAGTCTGGGGAACATCTTTGCTTACTTATCAATGGAGCCTGTGGCTGCTGCATCATTTGGTCAGGTAGGAGATGACAAAGGGATGCCATGTAATAGACAATGTGTGTGTTGTTTTGGTTGGAAGAATTTGGTCCCCCAATGGGAACATCATATGCAAAGGTTTACATGAGGATGTAACTGAATTTGTTGTTACAGGCATACCATGGGTGCACAATAGATGGACTAGAGGTGGCTGTCAAAGCAGTGACCTGATTTACTCTTCAGTCTTGCCCAGGATGTGTGCATTCTTTGAATTGAGGTGCACTCCTTTACCTTCATCTCAGATGTATGCACTAAATCTGCAATTTTCTCTCCTTTGCACATTGTCACAGATTTCTCTCCAGGAGTTGGGAAAGTGCACTAGAGATATAGTCTTGAGTTGTGTAAGGACTTCTGAATGCTCTTGCCTCTGGCTGATCACAAAGAGGTCTTGTGTGGGGGAAAGTAGGGACAATCCCCAAAGAGTTTCATATTGTTTTTTACATTGCATATGTGCATTGAAAACAGATGAAGGGGTGGGCCATACATGGTACATACTGTTCCCCCTGCCTAAAGAGAATAAGACACATGATGTCTACCTTTGATGTGTTCGGTCATATCTTTAAGCAAACTTCAGTCTCCTTTTCATGCTAGTCATACTAAGATCATCTTGGTTTACTCTGCAGCTGCTATTACTTAGGAGAGCAGCAAACTTGCCAAACAACTATGCTCTGGTAGCACATGAGCTAGGGCATGCACTTCATGGTGAACTGGACTACAGGCATGAAGCTTCAAATGCAGCAGAATTTGCAACAGCACATAAGCATGTCCCCTGGATGTATGTTCCAAAGATCTTACCACACTGAACAAGCCAAGAAAGTACTTGTAATGGAGTGGTTAAGTGGGGACTGTCCATTTGACGTACAATCTGTGGCACAGGGAATGCAGCTCCCAGATGGTACTGTAACAACATGGGAACAACAGCAAGAAGCAAAACATTGTCTTCTTAACATGGTAGGTTCCTAAGTACTTTCAAAATCAAAATTGTTTGTATAATGGTAGGTGGTCCCTAGTATTGAAAAAAGGTTCTCAAGCAGTGGCATGCTATGGAGCTCCCCATTTAGTGAAGGTGATTGAACAACTAGGTGAAGTACTTTTCATGGATGGTGGAGTGTGAAGAAACTTTACTATCATGATGGGCATGGACTGCGGTGACCAGTCAATGGAAGCAGCCTTGATGCAGCTTATAGAGACAGGGGTGATGCATGCAGATCTGCATGCTGGCAACATTCTTTTAAGCCCTGACAGCACTTTGCAGTTCATTGATTTTTTTCCTTGTTTGCCACATGGAGAAAAAGCACCAAGGAGCAATGCTGGCTTTGATAGCTCATTTGGTGAATGGAGAGTGGCATAGTCTGACTGACAATTTGGCAGACATGATGTCTTAAAGCGAATCACTGACCAAATTGCAGTACGCTTAGCAATCTCAAGAAATCCAGCTGCTGGCCGAGCTCCTCTTGACATGTTCATTGTTCCAAATGGTGTGCCTGAGGTGGTGAACTCAGGGGAAAAGCAAATGCAGGAAAGCTCACAAACAGCCAGCTTCAAATTTAGTTGGACTGGTACTAGCCACAGAGGGGTTGGACTCTGCGGTGTTTTGTTGGAAGCTGATACCCATGCTTGGGCTCTTGTGTTTGTATCAACAATGGCAGCAATGTTGAGACACAAAGTGCCAAATGCTATTAGAGAAGACCTATTTGTAGTGTTCCCTGAAATATTCTCTTTTGAAGTTATTCATAGTTGCCCCATCACTGGGGATGCTTCAGAGGATTCATCAAGTAGTAATTTTTTGCCACTATCACAAAGCAGCACATCTCAAAAGTGGCATGACCTGGAGTTTCTTCTGAAAACTATGGTGGAGAGGTTGAGAGGGCAAATGCTACTATTCAGTTGAGTGGGCTGGTCTTTCATCACCTATATTTGCTGGGCATTGGCAATTACATATCATAGATATGCAGTATATATCTGTGTGTGTGTGTGTGTGTGTATGATATATGCTAACTACATATGATTAGCAATGTATTCCTTCAAACAGATCACAAAACAGGAGGCGGCATTTCCCAGGGACAAGTTGACAACACAAAAGGATTGGGAATAAGTAAGGGGTAGTTGCTATTCCCTTGTGAGATTCATGTTTTCAGAAAATGAGTTCTATCTCTTGAGGCTGCTGAATTGTGTACCAAGATTTGTACATTGTTTACTGGCTATGGTAACAGTCATTGTCCAAATTTTGAGTTGCAGATTAGACTTAAAAGCGTTTGCATGTTTCATTCTTCAATTGATATCCTGGTGTATCTTTTCCATCTTGTGCAAACTCGAATATGAAATCATTGTTTGAGAACTTTTTGCAAATTTGTATTTATCAGTTTGAAGCTAATAAATCTGAACAACACAATATGCTGGATCAATTTTAAGCAACCCATGTTCTTGAAGCTTGAAGATCCAATTTTAAGCAACCATGTGCTTGCAAGCATTTGTGTACATAAAATGGTTTGACTCATTGGCTTGCTTCGACCATGGCCATTTGAGCATCTTTGTATTCCAGAAATTTTCATTTGAGATTTGAGATATGCACAATCATTGCAAGGCCCATTTCACCCAAAAAGCTTCCATTGCAAAAAATAATGCTGTCAAAGCTAAATTCTTTAGCTGAGTGTGGGTCCCAAGAAAACGTTTGATGGAGTTACTTTCGTTGTGATGATACCAGGCTCGGTCTTCGAAACGATCGGCCAAAGATTTCAATACGTGTTCGTTGTCATCGAGAAGACGCGTGGATCACCACGTACACCGTCCCGCTCGGGATCCGGGACCCTCACGATCGTCGACATAACCACCCGTTCGTGCACCAGGCATCTGCTCTGTCAAGGCGATCGGCAAGAGCAGCAATGCAGACTAAAACGTCAAGCTTTGCTCTTTACAAATTTGGTTTTGCTAGAGAATTTTTTTTCTCTGACTGATTCATTCTTGTAGCATTCCCCCAGCTGGAGAGATATTAGACTCAGATTCAAAGAAGCAGAAACTGATTCCCTAGTTTCAGTTGATTACTTCATATCAGATGGTGGTCGCAACCTGCAGCTGCTGTGGAGTGGACAAAAAAACGAGAGAGTCGTGAGCCGGGACTTTGTGCGTGTGGTTCACAGCGGATGGATGCGGCGATGAATTGCAAAGGACCCCGAGAATGAAAATTTGGCGTATGTAATTTGATATCCAATTGATTGTTGTGGATTAGGATGACAGATCCCACAGCGCCAGGCGTAGAGAATTTCTTCCGCAGCTCTAGTCCCGACGAGGAGAACGACTCGAGAGAGAAGAGCACACTACCAGGAACAGCAGCAGATCAGGAGGATGCGTACGATCAGCATGGTACACATCCCGAGCTGCGGGTGGGGATGCAGACGACCGCAACCACGGGGAATGCCGCAGATGCTGGCACGCATCTTCACCTGACGAAACCCGTCGAGAGTCGGGGGAAAGAGCATGAGGACTCGGCTGGCTATGGTGAGACTGTGGGCCGAACCGCGTCGGCGTTGGGCAAGAGCTTGACGACTGTAGGGGCCTCTAGCCTAGGCCTGCGTCTGGCGGAATCCGTGTGCTCTCTCGTTGCGCTCGTTGTTATGTCCTCCAACTTCAAGAGTTCGGGCAAGGCAAGCCTCAAGTTCAACAGCTTCAGTTCTTATATGTCAGTTCACCCTCACTCTCTGTCCCACTCCTCGATTGCTATAGCTTGATCTTCTATTATTGCAAAGTTCTCTTTTCACTGTAACGCAAAACCAGAAACCAAGAGTAAGGTGCAAAATTGTTCGGAAGGAGATTAGGGAAAACGAGAGAGATGATGCAGGTAAGGTCAACCATAAGCTCCAACCGAAGAGTTGCAAGTAGTTAGTAGTTAGGACTTAGGACCTTCATGAATATTTGTTCGGAATGAGATTTGATGCTATCACCAGTTTAAAAAAGCTCACTATGGAGTCCAAAGCATAGCCTGCAAGTTCTTATTACAGGCCGCTGATGTGTGACGACATGATCAAGTAGCATGTTTCGTTGTACGCAGCATCCAATCAAGTTCACTGGTCCTGATTTGTAAACAAACAGCCATGTGCGTTTAGGATTTAGAGATCGGGGTCTAGTTATTGGGAGAAACATTTGGGAACAAGCATTTGTTACTTCACTGTGTCCTGACTTCAGACCTGTGTCATTAGTTTTAGGTTTTACTCCCGTCCTCATCCCATACCTTAGCTTCACATCATCGATTGTTACATATGGTGAAGCATTTCCCAATAAGCACCTTTATGTTGCACAGCTATGGTATGATGAGACTGAACAGAGATTGAACAGAACCCAATAATGACAAGCATTCGGGATTTGGGGGTTGCAGATACCTTGTGAGCATGAATGCGATAGTCTTTGTGTACTCCACTCTGCAATTTGTACAAATAGCATATACGGTGATATCAGGAATTTCATTCATCCCCTCCATTCTGATCACCACATGGGTCACCTTCTGTGTTGACCAGGTTAGTGCCCTTCTTGTCTGTCTCACTTAGGCGGATGTTAATTTAATGTCAACAATTTGTGGTTGCATGCTCTAACCTGCTATGTGAATACCAGAGTGCCCATACGAATATGCGATTGGGTTCAATGGTTCAACCAATCATCCAGAGAATTGGAAATTTACTGCCTCCGACTTGTGTGGAAGATTTAGTGAACTGAATCTAGTTACGAAGGTTCCAAATTGAATCAACCGCAAATGCTTCATATCCTATAGCTCTAAATGTAAGAGACAGGTGTTCAATTGTGGTCAATTCTTCATTTCATACATCCAAATTTTTGGATTTTAGGAATGGTAGGGCACTGTATTTGAGTTTACTAATCTTAAAAGGTACTGAAAAATATGATGCAACATCTTGCATTTGGATATGTGTCTGAATCTCAAGATTATGTTAGTCTTGTGATTATCATATTTGAGATCTCTTCTCAAAGGAGCTGCTACCTGTAGGGACAACAAATTGATTCACAAAATCTATTTTCCTGATTAAAATGTTCAGGCTACAAGATCAAGAAAAGCAGGGGTTCAAGCTCATTGTGTTGGTGCAGCCCGGTTCTGAAGTTACCACAATAAGCTTTGATGTCATTTGTAGATTTGTAGTTGTCTTCTTCCAAAAGCAGTAGCCCTGCCTAGACTTTAAAGCCCTCTTCCACAAAATTGCAGAAAAATAGTGTCTAAAATTCTAAAACTTGTGTTTAGGAATGAGCTGTTGGTTTTGAAATGAGGATCTGACATAGCTGCATGTTATTTTTTAAGTTGCAGGTACTTGCATACCTTATGATGTCAGCCAGCTCATCTGCAGCAACATTTTCCATAATTTCACACAATGGAGAAATGGGTGTCGACCTTTGCTCTTATTATGGCCTTCATTCCTTCTGCTCACAGGCAGATGCAGCTGTTGCTATGAGCTTCTTCGCTTTCACAGCTATGTCATTGTCCACCATTCTTTCTGGTTACCGCCTCTTTGTATTGCTAAAGGAATAGACAAGGCCTGCAATTGGGACCATTCTTTTCCACTTCTTCTGTATACTATAAACTAATTAGCCTTCAGGAATTCTTCAATTGTGGGCAGGATGTACCATACCCGCATGTAATATATTACCATCCCAACTGGGTACCATTTCTCAGAACTGTTGTGTTCACACAGCTTTCCTGAAGTGCTCTGTGCTACCTAATCAGTTCACTCTAAAAGGCGTTAGGCTGGTCACTCATGTATAGAATGTTAGGACCCCAATGGTCTTATTGTCTGGTGTAGGCTGTAAGTCTATTATTACTGGATTTGCAAAAAGGACTAACACAAATTCTAATTTAAACAAAGAGGAATATCATGGTGGATTTAAAATATTTCATGAATTATGTATAATTCAATGCACAGAGACAGCCACTTTTTTTTTTTGCAAAATTTTGCACAAATGTGAAAAATTAAAATTTGAAGGAATATTCTGCTTCATGTTCTGTGTCTTTTGGGGGAAATCCCCAAATTCAAAAAAAATTGCTGCATTTCTAGGGTAACAGCGTGAGTCTTAGTACATTTGAGAACGGAGAAGACCATTGTGATCTTGATCGGGCTTGGCTAGCTTTGGGGTTCAAAGATGGATTGTAAAACAAATGGTTTTCAGTTTCTGGCAAAACTTGAAGGGTCTTAGCTTTTCACACATCACGCAACTACTGGCCAATTGATGGCTTTGCAAAAGTTGAAATTGTGGAGGTGTTACAAGTTGAAGCAACTACCTACATCTATTGGCCAATTGATGGCTTTCCAAAAGTTGAATCTGTTAGAGTGTTCTGAGTTGGAGTTACTTACATCTACCAGCCAATGAGGTACATAATTGAATTTCTTGAATCTAGCACAAGAATCAAGAAAATGTGTAAGTTTAGAATTTGTGTCAAGTTAATATGCCTCTAGTTCTTGAGAAGAAGCAATGAGAGTATACATGTGCTTGAAATCATCCCAAACTAAGTTATGTTCTGTTATTTTTATGTAGGCTATTGATGTGTGGATCAAATTGTGATTTCTTGAAGGTTGCCTCTCTTGGTGTTCCTTATACTATATCTAGGAATTATACTACCCTACATCCAATGGTAATATAGAAATGTTTTGAAATTTTAATTGTAAAACTCCTCTTTCTACTTTCCCCTCTAAATCTTGTTCTTGTGGCTTTCTTATTATTATTGTTAGGTCTGATTGTGTTGATCGGGCTCTACTCTGAGTCTAATCTCTATCGATTTGGCTCTTGAGGCTCTTCTTTGACTACTCTTGAGTTATGTTCTACAATGTTCGAATCCTACTTTGATGTTTTGGTCTTTGCTGCTCTAGCCCATCTACCCTCAGAGCTTTTAAGGAGTGCAGCATCAATCAAGTACGGGTTTTGGTTCCAATAGAAAGATGGTTGCATGGTCTGGTTCCAGGTTCTATTCCAATTCCAGTAGGAGGTTGATAGCATAGTCTAGTTCAGGTTATGGGTCCAACAACAAGCTGACCTGCAAGTAAAGTTACCCAGAACAAAACCAAAAACCAGATTGGGAACCACCAACACTGGTCTAAAGTGTAAACAGAGTTGTATAGCATAAAAAAACCCTCCAAAATTCAAACTTCTCATGTTCAGCATATTTTCATAAAGATGTCACATTGGTTCACTACCAAAAGTTGCATCATTACTAAGATCTCATGGACATTCAAATCTAGAAGTAGAATCCATCAATGCCACTGAGTCAGTCACACAGCAACAAACGACATAGTTCCAAGGTAGTTCCAAGTCTTAAAATCACCCTTTGAACTAAGGCACTACGCTCTTCACTCAAATGCCATTCACCTACAAAAGTTCCTGTCTGCTAACACTGTAGAACAACGTCAAAGCTCTAAACTCTTCACTTGCTTTCCATCTCTTGAAACTCCAACCCCTAGCACACATCAAACTCCAACTTTGAAGCCTCACATGCAAAATCCACAATACTCAGTACACTACTGAAAACAAATGAACTCTAGCAGTCTCTGCACAAAGCCAGAAGTCCTGATCGGGAGTAACAGTTTTGCAGCTGTTCACTTATGGATGCCAAAAGATAAAACCCTAAATCCTACACTATTTCACAACATATCTTCCTCTATAGTGTTGATTATCACCATATTATGTTATCATCTTATGCTACAAGATTACACATGGTATGCATATGGCAAAATTTAGCACAAATCAATTTTGTTCCATGGCACTTTTGTTTAGAAATCCCACTAGGTTGTTTTGTATGACATAGATTTTGTGAGAAGTTGCATGACATATTTGGTCAGCCTTAAAAGAACAGACATATTTTTCAGTCAGGAGGCATAAAAATAGGTACACACACATTTCACAAGAGGGAGGGGAAAGAGAGGTGGTGGAAAATCCTACTTTAAACAGATGCACAAACAATACTTGATGATTCATGATTCCTGAAAGATAAACCACTCATCCTTAAAGAAATCATTATGTATATAGTCAGTTCACCCCCATTAGGGGTTAGTATGTAAAGGTCAGTAATTGACCATCACAGAAATTGCTGCAGTTGTCAAAGATCTTCTCACAAATTGCAGGAATTTACATGAGTATTCTTGAATAAATCATGGGGGTATTGACTTCTGTTACAAATAAGTAACCATAATCCCAAGTCACCATGCTGGCAAATACCGAACTTCCTGTCAATGAATTGCTTCATCCCAACCAATCTTGATGCATCATCCCTCTAGCTTGGTGTAATCATTGAATAAGCTGAAGGTTGTACAAACCTAATAAAAATGCAACCTCAACAGATCTGTGTCAATAGGAATCATTTCTTCAAGAACCCTTCAAGGGTGCCAAACTGTACATAAGCTCTCCCATAATGAATGCCTAAACTGTCTCCCTACTGAAATATAACTTGTCTTGAATCAAATGGGCATTCTGATATCTATGATTGGAACCACTGCATGGGTTCTGTCAATTCAAGCAAGTCTCAATTATAGCTGCCTTTAACAAGGTCCGTAACCTCTTCCTCCTTTTCCTCACTTTCCACTGGGAACCTGTACCCAAGCAAATGCAGATATTTAGATTCATCAAGTACAAGCATATATCTTCTGTAGATTGCACAAACTGGTACCAAACACCATGATCCTCACACATCCATGAAATGATTCAATTCCAAGCACAGCAACTATTTAAGTGCCATGACTGCAATACATAACAAACAGATACTGGAGGAACTGGGCAAGGGGTGGAATTTTATTGTGGATCACTTGGAAACAAGGCAAATCATGTAGTCACAGCTGGCTAAATGCCTTCATGATGATACTCACCTTTGTAGCAGAAGAGCTGCCCTCCTTGCAATGTTATGTAGCCCTGGAGTCCCTCCTAAAGCTGATAATTCTTTTGTACTTTGACTGCTGACACTGTCAATAAGCTGAAGTAGTTTTATAGTCTTTTGTAGCACCCGCACAATGCCTCCCTCACTCAAACTGCAGAACAATTCACATTATGCTGGATACTACAAGACAAAGTGCCAATTATGATTATGGGTCCATATTCTGGATGCACCATATAATACCTATGAGTGCACAACCTCTTGCTAGGTCAAACCAGATCAGAGTTCTGCACTTCTGGGCTAATAATTCTGGACAAGTAATGAGAACCCCAGTGGAGTTTCAAGCAATGTTGGATGCATATCCACCATTTATAACTGGCAAATATCTTCTGCTGGTCTACAACTATCCTGTCACCAAACTGAAGTGTGCCTTTCAAAGTTATAATCAATAGTAGAGTCAATGGCTGCTTGTCAAAATATATAGAGCAATTTCAATTTAACAGCGGTACCTTGTGTATCTAGAAAGCTGACTCCAGTAGGTACCCCTTGCCCATGCATGCACCGAAGCTGCTACTGAGGTGTCAAAACATAAAGGTGGCTACAGACATTATACAAAAGCACAAACAACAGCCTCAGTAGCTTATCCCTTATCAAAGCATATGACCTCCAAGACGTGGTCCTCACACCTTCAGGAAAAAATTGATCTCATTGATACGTGTGCACCCCTGAGGAAGGGCCCATCTGACATTAGTATCTGTTAGGTACTTTTAAGACCATGGTAGAATCGGATATCAATTCAAAGTCCCCCAGTTTGTCATCTACTATGCAAACAAGTATTGGGATACCAAGGAACAAGGATACATACATTGTCAAATCCCTGAAGGGCCAGTGCCTCCTCCCTCAGAGTTGCAAGCTTTCCCAATGCCAATTGAATCCTTTTTGGGGCTTTGAATAGAGGCTCTACCTGATCTCACCAATTTCCAGCATCAGAACACATGCTTCAATGCAAGTGTTGTCTAAAGTTGTGAACCGACCGGCTAACCCATGGAGAGAGAAAAAACTCTTAAATTGACATAACAGAAGTCATCTTGCAAAAATTGCAAAAAGCAAACTTCCATATTACAACATTCACATGTTAAGAAGTTAATGGTGAAGATTCCAAACAAGAATTTTCTTGCAGTACACATACTTTGTTTGGGACAAATTTTTTCTTCTGCTGTTCATTCAATGCCAGTGCTGAAAATATGGCTGCCAATTCAGGTGCTGTTAATGGCTTGATGACAGAGGAGGTGAGCAACAAGGCCACCCACAGCTCATTTTCCACCCCCTGCAACCTTGATATCTGTAGAGACACTGAAATTATCAGCACATATCCACCACTTCAAAGGATAAGGGTGGGATTCTGTTCCTCAATAACATTGACTTGTTTGACAGGTTAACACTAAGTGGAAAGAAAGAACTTAAATTACAGCATGATCTTCCTCAGAATATAGAGCAACTGCTCCAATTGCATCTGATCTCATAAAGCCATCGCAGATCTGCTTATTCATCACAATGAATTGCTATCAATTTGCTGAGCAGATGCATGAAGACCGGAGCTGCTTACCAGGACCCCAAGAGGCTGCAATTTCAACAGAGAGGTGTTGCTTTCACATGGTGTGAGTGCTCCAGCCCTCTCCAGGGCTTGGATTTTCCTAATTGCTTCCTTCCATGTTGCACTCTCTGTAGCACGAGTCTCCACTTTCCCTGTACCACCTATAAACACTCAAATGACTTCTGAAACATTCTGAGGATCAGCCAATAAAAGTGGATCTTCAAACACAAGATGCAAAACTTCCATTCATAAAGTACAAAACCCGATCCCACAGTAAAACCAGAGTTCAGGACCTTGCATTCACCCACAGGTTTGCTTGTATTCAAGCCCATAGGTCATGAAGGTATGGCCAAAGTTGATCCTGTCAGATTTTAACAGGGCCTATCAACAACTGAACAAGGTTGATTCATGAAGGGATGGTACTTACCATTCCCATGGTGCAGGGGCACCTTTGAATGCAAAGACTTCATCTCCAGATCAACAGCTTCTATATCTTTCCTTAGGATTTTTGCTGCGTACAAGGATTGAGATACAAGGATTTAGCATGCACATCAGCCAAATGATGTGAGCCAGAGTTTTGGATTCTCTAACATGCCACAAAGAGAACACAGCTGTAATAGGGAGCCACATCTTGCATTCAACCTATCAAAATCCTATAGTTTAGACATACAAAGAAGGGAATGCATCAGAACAAGTCATCAATCGAATTATGAACAGGAGAAACCTATGGCATGTGAAATCCGGCATATCAAGAAAGAAAAAGTAGAACGTAAGACACACTGGACATCACCTTTGTCTTCTATATCAGGACAGGGCTGATGCTCAGAGTGTTGCAGAAGCACATCTACAAGAACGGAAGTGTCTTTAGAGCCTACTGCCACATAACCGGAGCTACCTGTTGGCTGCACACAAATTTAAGCCCATTGATCTGTTGATTTCTCAAGGATGGTACATAACAGATTACAAACCTACAGAAAGACTTTGTCATTAACACCCTCATGCAGACTTTTCAAAGTGCTGATAGGGGTTTTGAAAAATAGGTTAGTGAGACTCAGATTCAAATATGATATCTACTTTCCAGTCTGTCCCTCTTCCCATGATCTGCTTAGGGTTTTGGATCCTAGTAAGATGGATTAAAACTGCACCTTCCAGGGTTGTTTAAGTAAGCATCCTTGGCAAGGAGATATCATGTATCAACCCAGGCCCCTGCTTGTTCCAAAGGCAAAATCTTTCCCAAGAATGATTGTCAAGTAAAGAAGTCCAAACCTTAAACCTTCATCTAGGTCTTGCAGAACAGACTTTAGAAGAGGAGGTTATTGATTGGTTAACAAACCCCACCAATTTGTAGGTCAGAAACATAAAGAGAAAGGCAAGAGGTGAAAACTCACCATAACATTCCACTTTTCTTTTGGTGGTATAGAGGGTGATTGCAACACATCTCCAGTAATCTTCTTGAATGTGGTGTCTACTGTTGCCTCTTCTTCCAAATAGACGTGATCTATTGCACCAGCTGCATTGCAGTCGCCACACAGCCCAATTTCAGAAGGGAGGATACAAAGCATTATGCTAGGAAAAGGAACTATTACAACCTGCTGAGCTACAAACCTTGGTATTCTCTTGAACCTCAACACAGTTCACAGGATTCAAAAATACTACCAATATTTATTATGTCATACAGCTGACAGCATCTCAACTCCTAGCCAAAATGATGCAATTAAGGTGTCATTGAATTCACTCCCAAGTCCCACTAGCAGAGGCATAAAATCTGAGGTGAAATATTCCATAACTAAAGAAGTTTGATACCAACCAGGGACAAGGCGAAAATTGTTGTCAGCACAAAGAGTCATGTAGAACATTTCAGTTGGACCTGGAACCACCTGCCCCCGCAAACCTCAAATCAGTGAATGCATTTCAGAGGGAACATAAACAGAAGCAAGAACACTAGGACAGTGTCTTGCCACTATTGCAACTGAGAATGCTTACAGATTACACTGGAAGCTTGAAGGGAATAAGGACAAATAATGAGCATACCATCCGGGGAAAACGGGAAAAGACACACAAGAACCAGGAGACACTACTGCCTGCTTCAATGAAGAACAACACAAGCATTCAGTATAATTGAAAAGTTTTGCTAAAGGTTCCTTGGTATCTCTGGTCAGAATATCACAGCACTTACTGCAAGGAGCACAGCAGGAATGACACCATGGGACCATGGCTTGCCACAGCCTTGAGCTCTCACATCCACACAGGTAAAAATAGCTGCCTCTTTCAATTTGGAGCCATTCTCTCGAGCCAATTCCTGCTCTTGGATAAGATTAGAAATGTACAAAGGTTAGCAACAAGATGGATGCTAAGTGTGTACCCTGCTCCCCAGAATCCTGAATTAAAGGCCTTGTCTATTTGTTACACCAATGTAGAATGTGCCCACTGCTTGACCTGTAACTTATCCTCAGGCTTGGAGAATAAAGTGACAGAAAACTTTGGATCATGAAAAGATAGTGAGATACTGTTGAAATTAATGTACAAGACCTGGAAGAGCTTGTCCTCCAACAACTGTTTCTGTTTCTGGCATTGCTTGATTTTCCGATCCAACTGGCTTGCATCCTTGGTGACCTGTGTGTTATGTGAGAAAATATTTAAGTAATGCTTCCAATCATTCTATGAACAATGCCTACACATGCACAGAAAAGTCTTGCTAAAGTATCTCATCAACAGTGACTAGATTTTCTACCAACCCGATTGCAGGATGAATAGGTATACACACCAAAATGTGCCACTTGAAACAATTTTGGGGACAGGTGAACCATAAAATCTGATGATAAGACAATGAAAGTTAAACAAAAATATGCAGAAGTTGCATTTGGTCACCAGGAGAGATAAGACCTTGACAAGGTTGTCACTTACCACATGATCTGAGAAGCTCCTTTGCAGTATTTCTTTGACCTGCACAGTGAGAAGAGAATCGTTAGCAATTTTGTGACCACCTTGGTATCAATGCCAAGTCTGAAGACCAAAACATTGTTATGAAATTCTCAAGGCCATGATTGATTATTACCTGAGGCAGACTATATTTGGACACAAGGTTCAGAAGCAAATTGTACGAGGGAGTAAAAGCAGATGATATTGCTGGAGGACTCTCCGATACAACACTCGCTGCCTCTTTGGGCCCACTTTGAAGACTTTTCAAGAACACCTGCATTCCCAACCACTGCCACATTACTGACGTTGGAATATAGGACATGTTTGACACATCTATGCCATGGCTCCATGAGCCATCAACCAAACTCTCATTTCCCTTTCTGTCTTTTTCTTCCACCACAACAGAAGTCACACGAACTCACCACAGTCCCTTCAGCATCCACACCCCTTCGACCAGCAACATCTTGAAGTTGCCAAAAATCACTGCAACACAAGTTAGGAGACCAGTTAAAGATCCCAAAATAACAGCTCGGCCCAAGGGCTTAACATTCCAGTTAATTGACAGATTGGCTATATTAGCAGCTTATTCCAAGGCACACACCCACAAGCTTCCTTTACATATAGGTAGTTCACAAATTTCTCTGCTATGAATATTTGTCTGCAAACTGGCATTTCTCTTACCCCTGGTTATTTGCTTCCTCTGACATCTGTCAATGGTTTTTCTGCTGTGAAGTTTTTTTCCCATTGGAGTTTCTCAAAACAAATCAATTGAGAGACAAAAATGAAAGAGAATATAGTCTATTGATGGATTTCAAAACTTGCTCAAGCACACAAACAATTATCTAGTAGAAGCCCTGGCTTATGACTATTCAGAGCAATGGATAAGTACCTAGTAGGAAGTAGTGAGTTGCCAGCATGGGTGTTTCTGACAACAGAAGAAATTACTACAGTTCGAACACATATGTGAGTATGTTGCAACAAAGACTCTGTTGCAAACACCAGTTTAATCTGCAATTATTCAATAATCATTATGTCAAAAGCATGTCACCCTTGCCTAGCACCACATAAGTGGGATCCTAAGATTGCTTTCACACACCCGAAAGCAAAAGATTACATCAATCCAGAAAAAATGTCACTGCCTTTTCAGTCAACATTCAACCATTAGGACACATCCTCAGAAGATCCAAATTACTAAACTGAAAATTCTACACATTAAATGCCCAAGAGAGCTACCATGCTACTCCGAACCTGAAAGAAAATCAACCAGTCATCTGTTTTAAACAGAATAGAACCATCTTTTAAAACAACCACTTTGCTCATGGTTACGACAAAAATTCATGAGAGAAAGAACTGAAGATGTCAATTACCAAGTCATTTTGCAACAAGTTCCTAAGAAAGTTTTGCCAAACAGGCAGCTGTCCCTCATGGTATGCTGTCATTCCTAACAAAACTGCCGCCTCATCTTCCTCCTTCACCTACAGACATAACATCACATCACAGACCCAAACATTGGTTACAAGCAAAATTACCTCACATTACATATATCTGAAGATACATGTAATTGGTATAACACTAATCAGATTGCTTTTGTTGGCTTTTCCCTAGAAACTAGCCAAATTGCACTATAGCAGCTGATGCAGTTTGGGGTCATCTTAAGTCCTTGCAAAAAGCCAATATCCTAGGGACTTGCCAAGACTCAGGGTCACTTATAGGTAGTCTGTAGGTTCACCACAGATGACAACTAGGTCCAGTAGGACTTTGCTAGACATTACATATTGTGCAACCCAGCTATCATAGGATAAGTGGCAAAACTGGTCATCCTTGGGCCTCTCAGTTCTGACCACCACTGTATTTTGGCAGCTAGAAAATATCCATCTATGACAAGGAGGCAGTAGCACCAAGGGTGAAGAGACACTGCTAAAGAGCACAATTGTTATTCTTTTATGTCCTCTACTGACATAGACATTTCCCATCAATGGACCCAGAAATCTCAACCTGCCATGTGTTGCACTCTCTACCCTTAATTTGATATATGGCAGTAAAATAAGATTTTCAAAATGAGAGTTTTGACATTGCAATAGCTGTGCACAGAGAGAATCCACACACCAAAGTTCTGAGGTTAGGATTAGTCTCTAGTAAGTTGTCAAGCTGCACTCTCACACGTGTCACCTCCATTTCTGATAGCAAGCCTGCTGGATATATCTGTCATTTTCCAGCACCAAGAATGAATTATTTGGACCTCAGGCCAAAACCGGAACAGATCAACTAGTAAAGAAAGCTTATAAGATTCCTGAGACTGAATAACTCATCTATACAAACAACAGGCACAAGAACAGATCAATTATGCAAGATAAACTGCATCACTGCAAACTAAACCTATAAAAGAGGAGAAACACAAACAAGAAATCTTGGTTCAAGATCAAGGAATCTAAAATCTGCCTGAGGGAATCTGTAACTGGAGGAAATTTCCAAGCTTCACCCAAATGGTACATCTTTGTGCAAGAAATCTCAACAGCTGCCCACAGTAGAGGGTACACTATCCACAGAAGTCCAACCAAACTGTAAGACAGGGAGAAGAAAAGAAGACAAAAAGACCCCAGAGTAGCAGTCAGTTGCTAACTTTCCAACTGCTAGCTGAGGCAGAATTAGAAGGGAGACAAACAAGTGATTGACCTCCAGAGTTTCATTTGACATACGAAAGGACAAAAGAAACCATCGAGCTGCTGAATAGAAATGAAGACAACTGGTCATGGGGAGTTTACAAACTCGGCACAAGGCACAGCAGAACTTTCAAATCCACACAATACTCTTCAAAAGACAAGCCTACCTCAGTTGCATCCTTAAGGCCCACATTGCAATTCTCTGGCCGGAAAAAAAAGACAACTGCTGGCAACATCTTTTGCTTTTCAAGCTCACACAGCAAATACCTGGCCCATTGCAATCCCCAACTGTCAAGTCTGTGAAGTCCAAGCTCTGAGAAAAAATGCCTTGGTCAGATCTAGTAGGCATGTCATCCCATACTACAGCCAGGGACAAAATAAGCACTTAAATAAAAACCATCTCATTGTACATGGACGACTATTTGTATGCTACCAGTAAAACTGTGGTAGACTTCTGTTTGAGGTCTAGAGTTTTGGGTATGTCAGCATTCCAACAGAATTCCATGAGACCTCACCTTAAGGTATATATTTTAGCTCACAGAGTGTGTGATTGCACAACTCAACATTTAAGTCTTATAGTTGGTGTCAATATTTTTATAACTTCCTGCTCCAATCAGCATACTGTCAGGTTGTTCAGCAATAGCTTTTGATAAATGGACCACTCCAAAGGCGTGACTGTTGTAACTTTTCTGCAGATATACCTTAAACTTGGGCGGAAATGGGCTGATGTGAGGAGGCTCCCACCACTGGACTGTATTCTCAATTCCTCAATGCCTTTATTCCCATTTGTCTGATAAGCACTCCGATGCTTAGCCCCATCTATCTTATGAAGTGGATGAAGTCCTGCACAGCATCCAAACCCCACTGCATTTCATCAGAATACTTCAGTGCTCAATGCCATATCACTAGCTATTCCTGCCAGAGTTGGTCATTGTGCATTGCCAAATTCATCATCCACTTCAAAATGACTTCTCATATTTGACCACATACAACCTTATTATCCTATCAAGTTTTAGCTGGTGCTAAAGCAACTTAGCACCCTGCCAAGAAAATAAGTGACTACACAGGTCAACTTATGTTTGTGTGCTGAAAAAGAAATGAAGCATTATAACTGTTTAACAATTGCATCAGTCCACAAATGTACCTGATGGATCACAAAACAGGTAGGTCTTTGGAACTGACTCCAGTTTGCAAGTCACCTGATCAAGATCAGGCAGATGTTGGCCCAAAAGAATAGCCCCATATCAGTGGATTATAACAAAAAAATTCTCCACAGTCCCAAATTTGAAAACCAAGGCTTCAGGACCACACAGGACCAAATCTCACCAAGGTTTCAGACGATGAACAATATCATTACATTCAAGCAAAAACAGATGTTCTTCAAAGCTCTTTCAAGTCAGAAGATCATCAAATGGCAGAACTTACAAGCTTGCAGGGACCATATATGGAATCCAGCCATGACACCACATTTCCTGCATTTTTAGCTGGCATTGATAATGCGAGCAACTTTATGTTGGATTTTCCTGCCTAACAACCCCCAAGCTCCTGAGTAAGTACCTGAGTTCAAACTAGTTGGATTCAAATACTATGCAGTGTCACATCAAACTGCAACTGTCAAGATGAAAACCATACCAACAACATTGTAGGGAAAAGGAGGGACATACTTGGTGGCCCACAAGCAGAAGCAATTCTTCCCACATTGGTCCAATGGCTTCATCTCCAAGTGTCTGAAACTTATCAAGGACCACAAGGTCCACAAATCCAAGGAGATGGCCTTTTTCTGTTCCCAGGTTGAAAAGTCTTTGACGAACCACACTTAGAAGAGCTTCCACAGTAACCACGATCAATGGAGCATCTTCATGTATTCTATGCCCTCCCCAGAATGCACCCACTCTGCTAATTCCATACATTTTCTGGAGATAAAAATTGGGTCAGTTACCTGTATACACATGTTTTGTGACTGTAAGAGTACAGTCCTAATCCATCATTTCCATTTCTACTTCAAATTACCAGTGAGGATGTGATTTTGCAAAAACACCTGACTTCTATGGACCCATCAAAGAAGACAGACTTCTGCAAATAAAACTGTCCTTTACAGGCAGACTGCCTTCCAGACCACAGAACATAAAAAATTTGCCAACAAGCATCTATTGGTAGCTTAGCTCTTGCCCCCTCTCACTTACATCTCAGTCCTTGAGGTGAAGAATGATTGCGATTCATGCATGAACATACCTGGAACCTCTGAAAAAGATGTTGGACCAAGCCCTCAAAGGGTGTCACAACTAGTGCTTTCTTCTCCTGCATTGCAAGTAACCAGTCAAAATTCTAATCTAGTGACTTAAGTATGGGTCTAATTTGGCAGCTCTCAACCTGGACCACAAGACACAGAAGGAGGAAAGAACATTTAAGATAATCCCAAGATCCAGAAGTGGATCCCACATAAATGTTGCATGATTCTGACCAAAAAAGTCAGATAAGACATATCAACACAAACAAAGTCAGTAAGAAATTACAAGTAGGTGCAGGGGTCTTTAAGATGGTCACACCTTTGCAAGGGTCTCATAGAGACACAATTCCACAACAGTTGACTTGCCTGCCCCTGTAGGGGCACATACAAGAACTGAGTTCCCATTGTTTACATGTTCCACTGCCTTACTCTGCACAGTACGACATATTTCAGAACCTTGTAAGTTACAATTGTTGAAAGAGCTGCAATTTTACAAGGGGCAATTAACAGTGTAGCAACCACATAACACAATTGAGGTTTTCCAGGGTTGTTCCCAGAGCTCCAAAGCCTTTATTACTCCCAGTCCCATGGGAAACAATCCAAACCCAGCCACTGATAGGCAAGTGGTTGCAAGTACCAACAGTGTAACTACAGAGATAACAAGGACATATAACCAAACTCTTACTTTTCATGTCACATGGCACTTTCAGATGGCCAAGAAACAAGCTTCCAAACATAAATCAGAAACATAAATTGTTTGCACTAAGCAGTCACAAATCAGAGTAAGAGTGAGCTTGCATCTCTATACAAATATCATACCTGCCAATCATCAACTGTGAAGGGAAGCACTCCTGTGAAAACCGACTGATCTGGGATTTGCCCCATCTCCTTAGTCTGCTTAAGAACAGTAAGTGCCTCTTCAAACTTTTGGTCAACAATCAGTTGCCGAATTTCTTCAGCCAACGGCATTTTCCCACCACTGCCAGAATCAAACTTCTCCCCATTCCATACAAAATTACCTCCATTATCCGAGGTTCCATCGGACAATCTGAAACCTGATGGTGTGTCAGATGTGTCCTCTATTGAATGCCTGTTTGCTCTTCTCTCAGACCTCTGTCTCAAAAATTGAGCACCCAAAGTGCTCCTTCTTTCTTGATATGCTTGATTCTCACTAGAAACAAGACTTCTATCATCTCTTTCAGTATTCATAGCGCCATCATTTTCATGGCCATCAATAGGGGCTGCTTCAGTGCTCTTGTTAGTACTATCAGAGAGAGATTTTTGGTTGAAGATGCTTTCCCATCTTTCACTCTTGCTCCAGTCCTGTAGCAGGTTTGCCAAGGACCGTGGACCATGTGAGGTGCCACCCTTGGCCTCATTGGCAAGAGGGCTCTTCCAAAACCTGGACACATTGTTTCGGTTTAATGGACCACCACTAAAAATTTGATTCACTCGAGCAGCCCGAGGTCCAAATCTTTTTTGAGAACTGAGCTCACCAGTTGCCCTCTGAATAAGCTCCTGCCTCCATGAGCTTGACCCTGATGGTTCTCCATTGGACGTTTCAGTGCTCACAACTCCATCCTTTCTCCATTTCTTTGTCACTAACAGACTGTTTTGGGCAGTTTCTACACTTGAGGTCGCACCAGTCCTGGAACCAATTTTTGTTTCTTTAAAAGAAGCCTTATGGGGACCCAAAGCCTGTGCAAATGTGTCTTGGGCCTTCTCTTCAAATTTGTGGTTGAGATTTGAGGAAGAATCAATCCTAAAAAGCACCCTCTTGAAATTAGGAGATGCAATCCTCTAAGGCAATTCTAGTCAATACATAATACACACTATTGGATACATCCATCTTCTTCAGTATATGTGTAATCAAGGCTTTTAATTTAGGGTTTTAGAGTGCAACAGTCTGCTGCACTGTGCTAGGAGCCCAGATCCAATACCCAACAGCAATCTGTACATTATGAATGGACACAGATGGATCTATGATTGATAGTTCCAATGTCAAACAGCTGACCACAAAGTTAACAAAGATTCTGTGTGCACCAACCCCGAGCAAACATGCAACAAATCAATCATCCTGGATCTCAAAAGCAAAGACATTGTTTTCAGAAGCAAGGTGGACTTCTGCAGTGAACTCAGTCTACCTGTTATGAGAGGCTCTTGAAGGTGGTTGCAGAAACTCATTGTCCTCACCCAAAAAAATGTCAATCTTGACTTTTTCTCTTGTGCTGTCTTTCAAAAGTGAGCTTCTCAATCGAATGTTATTTCTTGCAATGCCACCAGAAGACTTCTTCACAGCCACTGCCAGTGTACTCTCTTTCTGGCCCCCAGAATTCTGCTTGGGAGTTTGTGTATATTCTTGTAGAGACTGTGTCACATTTTCCTCTCCTACTCTAATTCCATCTGGTCTGTCCTCGCACAACTTCTGTACAGCTTTCTTATTATATTTGGGAAAATCCTCAAAGTCCTGTAGTGCCTGAACTGCATTCTCTTCCATTTGTAACAAATGACGTAAAACAACTGGACTATCAAATCCATAATGCTTCTTGCCATGAATACGTACTGAGCCATCTAAACTGGATTGTTCAAGTGCAAGAGCCCAGGCCTTTGCAGGACTATCTGCCACAGCAGGCTCCTTTCCCACTTCCCCCACCTACCCAGTACAACCAAAACCATGTCAATTTTCTCAAGTTGGGCTTCTGGAAGCTGTCTTCCACAAGACATATCCTTGTTCCATTTCTGTTACAAGAGAGGAGGCTGAAATTTTACTACTTTCATTGTTCCTACATCTGCATGATAAATCACTATATTGCGTGGGAATCTGCTCTGCATAAAAAGGTCCTATGAGGTAAAAGTTGTGAATTTCTATCTAGAAACAGTAGATGTGAGACATGTGTGCAGCCCATAGTATGCAGGAAATTTTACATGGCACATGTGGAATTGGAAAAGAATTGACAGAGAATCACCAGAAATACAGGTCCATCCTGCCCTTCTTCAATGGACTGACGAAACAGAAGGCCCTTGTAGGCTTTGAGGGCTGTATAACCCACTGGGTATGGATGTCTATGCAAACTCCGACTGTTCCAACAAACACCATCAGAACCTTGATTCCAGACTCAAAGTGAGTCCTAACAATCTGATAGATGCGAAGTTAATTCTATGTTATCAAGTTATGCCTTGAATGCATATCAACTTCAAACCACAGTGCCACGGAAACTGCGCTAACAAGTAAGGCCAATAAATGACCTATTTCTTATACATACCCTCCATGTGAGCAGAGTGAGTACAAACCAGGCCTGTATCTGTCTTTCTTTCACACTGAGACAGTTATCCAAACACAGCTTTACCAATGAGTAACAAGAGGTGGGTGAGTATATCCCCTCCCATACAAATCACAAGATCATGGGGAGCTTTGGACCCATGGTTGGATTCCTTGTGTCTTAAACCCTAAACCCCCCTGGACTCATCAAATTGCAGGCTCCAGCACTGGAGTTTTCTGCTCCACTGAAAGATCATGCAACGAAGAAGCTAGAATTTTCAAGCTGCTTATACTGTTCTATTCTCTCAAAATCTTCTCATTGAAGCTCCAGAGTGCAACGGTGTGGCTTTGGGGGGAAAAAAATCACCTGTCGCTCCAGTACTTGTCTTCCCCTGCGCCCTTGTATAAGAATCCCAAGCTCTCCACGGTGATGGCTCCTGTCAACCTCAAAGGTAACACAGCTTCTGCGAGATTGCTGTCCTTTGGAGTTGCATCGCTTCTACTTTTCCGCGCTGCGACATCACCTGGGAATCAGCCCATGTCAACCCATTATGCTAACCCTAAGGAGCTTGCACTTCACATGCGCTCTGCATTGTGTTCTAAAGTTTAGCGATAACACAGAAACAGTATAAAAATGAATCAGCAGAAGCATGAATCCACACGCCCAGCATCAAGTCCAAGGGGGAGGATTCGAGACTAATAATGCCATGACAGCCTTTTGGATGCAAAATCTAGTAATCCGCTGCTACGCGATCGGTCGCCTGTAGGCAGTAGACAAAAAAATAAATAGAGAGACCTAAAGATGCCCTGAAGTCTTTACTCCCCGCAGCAGCCGCCTCCACAATCTTCACGTTCCGAGGCTCAGCAACGGCGGAATTGCAACCGAAGCCACACAAGAAAGGTGTTCTTCCCGCACGGTATTTCCCACCCTGCCACCACAGCCGCCCAACTCTCTCTGACCTACAACGCCTCGGGTCTGCCCATGCGACATCAAAAACCTCAGCATTATTAATCAATCCGCCGCTCAATCTTCCGTGTGCATCTATCCTGCCTACAGTAGTATTTCTAACCTGACTCAACGTCACTACTCTTTCCCCACTGAAACCGGTTCTCTTGTAGCCCAGTCTCTTGAATGATGATGATGATGATGACGGCGTCGAAGGCCCCCCCACCTGTTCCCAAAACGACTCTAGTTTTAGTCTACCGGGCTTTGCTCTTCCGTGACCCATACTCAGTTGTCTCGCATGCAACAAGAAGGTAAGCCTATCATTTTCAGACACAGTTCTGCTGTGCATGAAAACACTGCCTCCTGTGAAGCAACCCAAATTGGCTGATTCCATTTTCAGCCTTGCGGGCTGAGGGCTTCTTCTCCCTTCTCAACTACTACTGCTGCTACTCCACATTTCTGAAGCTCCTTGTCGTCACAAGTCCTCTTCGTTGCAGTACAAGGGGACATGTATCCACGTGAGCCAAGCTCAAGCCAAGCTCAAACTTCTCCACCCTAGCTAGTGGGTCGTCGGACTTCAAGCGACTCTTTTCCACCGCAACAACAACTTCAACAATTTCCTTGAATGAAGCTCATCTCTTCCAAAATCTCCAGTTTCTTTCTTTCACTTGAAGCTACGAGCTGCAGAAGCAGCAGACCGGCATAACAAACCTCAGCTCTGTAGTAGCCAGCCAAAGTGGCGATGATCTACAGGAAGATTTAGCCAAATTTTGGCTACAAGCTAAATATGAAAGTAAAATTGGTTACACATCCTTCTTTTTTTTGGCCTAGGTACCTACCAACTACTTCAAGCATATATTAGAAATTTGTCGATTTTTTTTCTTAAATTTTGATCAACATTTGGCTATTGAAAACCTCAAGGAGTGGTTGTTTTTAGCACTTGTAGTTTTTTTAACTGTAACTTTCTGGGTAGGGTATATATAGTTAGCACTCTTCCACGCACGC
>Ga0116231_10000081_pt1 | contig 107670 bp, 89 predicted proteins | sample S1TSphgellanicum_2_FD_89695 | JGI IMG/M metagenome (GOLD analysis project Ga0116231, IMG submission 89695) | Host-associated microbial communities from peat moss isolated from Minnesota, USA - S1T2_Fd - Sphagnum magellanicum MG | ecosystem: Host-associated > Plants > Peat moss > Unclassified...
AAGGTCATTTTATTTTATGTTATTATAAATTATTTTATCCTAAGCATAATAACTTTAAAATAATCTAAAACAAAATATAATGACCTAAGATAAAAATTACTCAGAATAAAAAATAATAACCTATGAAAAATAATTTCAAATACCCTACAATATAATAATTACTAATAACCTATGATGTTATAACATAGAATATCGAACAATAATTTATAATACAATAATCACTAATAGTTGTAATATAACATATAATAACCAACAATAACTTATAATACAATAACCATCAATAACCATTAATAAAATAGCCATCAATAACCACCAATAAAATAACCACCAATGGCTTATAACGGAATAATCACTAATAACCATTAATAAAATAATCACCAATAATCATGAATAAAATAACCATCAATAGCCATTAATAAAATAATCACCAATAGTCATTAATATAATAACCACTAATAGCCATTAATAAAACAGTCACCAATAGCCATTAATACAATAGCCACCAATAGCCATTAATAAAATAGTCACTAGTAGCCATTAATACAATAGCCACCAATAGTCATTAATATATTAATCATGAATAGCCATTAATAAAAATAGCCACAATAGCCATTAATAGATTAATCATTAATAGAATAACCACCAATAGCCATTAATAGATTAATCATTAATATAATAACCACCAATAGCCATTAATAGATTAATCATGAATAGCGATTAATAAAATAATCATTAGTAGCCATTAATAAAATAACCACCAATAGCCATTAATAGATTAATCATGAATAGCGATTAATAAAATAATCATTAGTAGCCATTAATAAAATAACCACCAATAGCCATTAATAGATTAATCATGAATATCGATTAATAAAATAATCATTAGTAGCCATTAATAGAATAGCCACCAATAGCCATTAATAAAATAGCCACTAGTAGCCATTAATAAAATAGCCACCAATAGCCATTAATATAATAGCCACTAAAACCCATTAATAAAATAGCCACCAATAGCCATTAATAGAATAGCCATCAATAGCCATTAATAGAATAACCACCAATAGCCACCAATAAAATAACCACCAATAGCCACCAATAGCCGCCAATAGCCACTCATATAATAACTATTAATGGCCATTAATAAAATAACCACTAAAAAACATTAATAACCACAAATAAAATAGGTACTAATAGCCATTAATAACCACCAATAACACTAATAAAAGAACAACCAATAGCTATATATTATAATTGCTTAGGATTGCCAAAAATAATCTAAGGTGAAATAATTTATAATAAACAAAAATAATTTAAGGTGAAATAACTTTCAATAGCCAAAAGTAACTTTTAATAACTACAAGTAGTTTAAATTGAAATAATTTACAATGGCCAAAAATAACATAAAATAGACAAAAAAACTTACAATAGTTGAAAATAGCCTAAGGTGAAATAATTTAAAATAACCAAAAATAATTTATAATAACTACAAGTAGTCTGAATTGAAATAATCTACAATAGCCAAAAATAACATAGAATAACCAAAAGAACTTATAATAACTGAAAATAGCCTAAGGTGAAATAAGTTAAAATAGCCAAAAGTAATTTATAATAATTGCAAGTAGTCTAAATTGAAATAATATACAATAGCCAAAAAAACATAAAATAGCCCAAAAAACATATAATAGTTGAAAATAGCCTAAGGTGAAATAAGTTAAAATAGCCAAAAAAAACCTAGAGTAATCAAAAGTAATTGAAAATAACCATAAATAGCCGTAAATAATGTAGGGTGAAATAATTTCAATTAATGAAAAATATTCATATAATAATTGAAATTAGCTTCACAAAGTAATATTATTATATTAACAAAAAAAATCCATTTATTAAACTTTTTTTTTCAAAATAATGGTCATTGAAATGTTATTGAATAATGATATTCATTTTTTTTTTGTTCAAATGATTTTAAATTTTCAAAAGGAAATAAATGTAATTATGTACATATTGAATTTTCTTAAAAAGTAAACTCGAATCATTTCATTTGAATAAAATCTCAATAAGATATGAATTTTCAAAGTTTATGTTTTTGTAATGTTTAAAATGAAGTATTTAATAAATAGAATGTAATGTAATATATTATCACAACAAGTGGGGTGGCTTGATGGTAAAGATGTGTGCCCCCATTCCAAAGGTCAAGGGATCAAACCTCATGGGTGGTGTTGTGTGTGGTCAATAATGGTATGTTGACCCAATATTTTCCTATTGAATTTTTAGGCTAGGTGCCCAGGTTGATTACGTGGCCTACCTACCTAGGTTAGGTTTTTAACTTAACGTAGGTAATGACACGTGTCAATAAATAATAGGCTTTAAAAAACATGAAATTATCAATAATATTTTATATTAAATAATTAGAATTTAATTAATTTCCATATTGTTTAGTTAATTAACTAGCAAGTGAATGGTTTAGTAAATTTGTATTTCACTTGAGAGTAACCTTGTTTCACTAGGTATTAGTGAAACAAGTTATCGTCCGTAGCAACTGGTCCACATTCACTAGGGGGTTAAATAATTCCACTTAAAAATCTAGTTAAACCCATAGTGAACTAGGACACATTTCCTAGTAGTGTTTTATGGCCTATAAGGTGTTTTTTGATAGAATAAACACTTGGGTGTTGCTTTTAACCCAATGCATAGTTAATGGCATTGAGAACTTCACATAGCAAACAAGATGTGAGTAGGCATAACTCATTGGGTTATCATTCAATATGACATATGACAAACCTTTCTTACCCCAAAACTTGTAGTATTTCCCTGATACCACAACCTTCCCTGCAGAATAGGTTGCATTTTATAAATTAAACCCCACCCCAACATCCAAGGTGAAGGGCAGCCTTTCACAACATATGATGTAAAACTCTAACCTTCATCAATACCATCCTTAACATGCACCACAAAATTATCACTTGTTTTTAGTGTTGCAACCAAATATTCCCATTTGGACCCAAAGTCAAGTTCTTGGCCAGCATATGTTTGGTCAATTACATTGAGATTTCGAACTAAAGTTACATTCAATGGTTGTAGTGTTTCAAGCCATTACCATCCAATATGGGCCACATTCACACAAAGTTCCCAATCCTCATCCAAATAATACCCACAGAAACAAGCTAATTCTTGAACCATGAATTTCAAAAGATTCCCATGAACTTGGATCTAGTGGATTTTCTTACTACCCTTCACAATTTCACACTACTAAGATATGTGTCATTTAACAATAGAAACACCAATGTGCCAAAAGAACCTTTTCAAGGGTGTCTTCTCCTTGACATATGAGGAAACACGCCCATTTGATAAAACATTTGTCAAATAGTCACAAACTTGTTTTGCATTTTATAGTTGTCTACCATTAACATTCAATTGTTCTTGTGCGAGTGCTTGTTTAACTACAACCCTTGTTCCATTTTGTTCACCCTTGCCATGTCCGAATTCAAAATAATTCCAAATCGTTAGACACCTGCTTGTCAAACCTGCATATTACGCAACAAAATATTAAGGCCAGGTGAACTTAAATTGGGCGGCACACTCATTAGACCACACCCAATGTCGAGTGGGTAGAACTTGGTCCCTTAATGTCATGTGTTCCCATTGGAGCATGAAACAATGTTAAACAAACAAGGAATCATGTTGAGTATCATCATATATGTAAAAATGAAGTTCCTTCACCCACCCCCCCCTAGATTTTCATCCTAGTCTTGGATAATATCATCACCAAGTGGCATCGACCACCTATATGTGATGTGGACCAAAATGCTAACATGAGTAGTGTGCCAATGCATAAACTGAACTTCATTTTGCACCTTGAACCCATAATTTTTTGCAAAATCAATGATTGAAACAACATCTTTTGGGATGGTAGCCAAAAGACTTTTGAATTGTATATCTTGCCATCTAGCAAAAAAATTGTGCTCTATGAATGCAACAAGTTTGGGTTTGAAATAGTTTATAAAAATGTTTGGAATGGTTTCCATGTATTCCAATTTCAAGCGCTTACTCTTGTTCCCTACCTTGTCCTTCCCAACCACAATCATAACATATTGTTGCCATTGCATGAAAGCTACAATATTTACATTAGTTTCACATGGACAAAATTCCAAGGTTTCAACACCGCATAACAAACATTCCCCTAGAAGGCATTCTTTCTGATGCCACTCATTAAACAAACCTTTAGGGCAAACAACCTCTTCCCAAAGTTTTGTGATGCCAATGTACAACTTACTTGAGGCTTGACACTCTCCCTCCCCACCTTCCCCTTCATGTTGATAGATGTGCTTAAAGTCACATTGACAACCAATCTGATCATAAATGCCCTTACCAATAGCCTTCATGTTATTGCAACCAACACGAAGTTCATCAACTTCAATGTGATATTTACAACAACATGTGTTACGCTCCCATAACTTTTTTACAAAAGAAGGCTTTAGATTTTCAAATGTCCTTTGCCCAACTTTGATGTTAGGATGTTGAGCTTTGAATTTTAGGAATAATGAAGCCTACAAACATACCATGGGAAATCAATTGTTGCAAATTGAATTACAAAAAATATGATTTTTGGGATTCATAAAATAAAATCTAAGTTCCTCATGAATCCCTTATTCTAAGTATTAAATAATAAACATTGGGCTATCAGTATAGTACATACCATCCTCTACAATATTTTACTTCCCAAATTGTAGTTTAAATCTTAATGGTTCAATCTAGCAAACCACAAAATAGAAAAGACCCTGGAAACAATTGAACAAATTTTCAAGGGAAAACAATTATGCATTTAAGGAAGAATGAACTTTGTAAACATAACATAGGAAATCAACCAATTCAAATTGAGTTTTAGGAAAGGAGCTTGAGTGTTTCCCACAAGTTCCCCATCCCTTATTCAAAGTACTAGACATTAGTAAATAGTGGGAGTATCAATACAATGTACAAAACACCTTCTACAACATTTAAATACATCCCAAATTGTGGGTTAAGTTCTAACAACTCAGTATGCCCAACCATGTAAGAGAGAAAGACCTTGGAAACAATTAAACAAGTTTTAAGGGGGAAATAACTTTGAATTTAAGGAAGAATGGTTTGCAAACATATCCTAGGAAATCAATCATTGCAAATTGAGTTTTAAGAAATGAGCTTAAGTGTTCTCCACAAGTTCCAGACAATAAATAGTGGGCAATGCATCAGTACAATACAATCCATCCTTTTCAATACTTAAGTATTTCCTAGACTATGGTTTATGTGATCATAGTGCAATATGCCCAACCACACAACAAATAAAGATCCTAGATGCAATTTATGAAGTTTTTAGGGGGGGACTTGCCACTTGGTAATTACTCACAAGAGGCCCTAATATTTAACAAGTACTCACAAGGCAACCTATTGCTCAACAAATACTCATAAAGCAACCTACCTCCTAGCAAGTACTCAGAAGGCAAGTTACCACTTAGCAAGTACTCAAAAGACCACTTGCTAATTAAAGGAAACTTTATTATTACTTGCTTGGAACATAAGGACTCAAGTCCCATGGTAACCACTTGAAGGTTGGTGCTTGAGTACTTGAATACTCCAAAATTTTAGTATTACAAGGTCAATAAAGAACCACTAGTACAAAAATGAATTTGGACTATGATGTTCAAAAGTACTAGACAACATGTACTGAAGTCAAAACAAAACTACAAGTCTAAGGGATAACTTTAACTTTGAAAGGAGGATGTTCACTTAAAAGTACATAGGCTTGAAAACATTGACTTGGTTATAGTAGCACTACATGTGACTTTCCATTTACTACACAACTAAGGTAATTGATTAATGTGGACCAATCATAGTACTTAGGATATGAGATTATCATGTTGCAAACACTGATAACATTTTTAAAAAATTGTTGAGTAACGGCATCATTTGATGAAATAATAGACCTATTACAACATACCTAAATTTCCATGAGGTAATGTGTTGGGTGGGATTTGTAAACCTTGTTGGCAATGCACCTCCTCACCACATCTTTCCTATTTGGAGAAACAATGGTTTGGGATGCCCACCATTGAGTGAACACATTTGCCACATCCTCGCCTAATTTGTTAGACTTGACTTTTCTTGTTAAAGGAGCCCATACTACATTTGAACAACACCATCATCAAGGACATGGCACCTTTGCACTACATCAAACACATTGTTACAATGAACCCTAAGAACCCCTAGCCATTATTGACACATTCCCACCATGTCCAGACACTGCCATGCAAAGTGTAAAATGTTTAGTTACCTTATGGTCTTTTGTTTTAACATCGTTCATTACATTTAAACCTATTTTAATGTTTTCAATAATTTCAGCTTGCACTTTTTCTTTTTTGGCACAAAGGATATAAGGAGGAATGGATTTTTTCAACAAGTTAGAATCCATTGGCTTAGCTACAACATCTTGTTGTGCCTCTAAATCCCTTGCTTTTAGCAAAACATTATTCACTATTTTGGCAAGTTTTGTAGCAAGTCTCTCCACTTTATGATAACAAACTTTAGACTTCTGAATTCGATCATTTGATGATTTACCTTTCAAAGCCACACTATAAGATCTCTTCCTTAAAGACTCTACCTTTGTCCTCTACCTTTTAGCTTCCTTGTCGATTGATGGGATGTCGTTACCATCAATAGCCAAGGTTCCTGCCATGGCAGCTCTTGGAGTTAGTCTTGGCTTCACCACACCTCTGACCCAATTCCTTCTGTTACCCATGATGGTAGCAACTAAATGATGGTCAAACAAGCAATAAAGGTTTGCCATACATGCAACCAAGTTGAGGCAGATATTAGTTTTATATTCAACTAGAAGTTTTCATTAGTTCTCCCATACAACACTCTATAATCATTTGCTTCCAATGGTTCCAAGGTTTCAAATAAACTTTTCTTGACCTAATGGATCATAACCATTCCATCTGGTACAACAATTGAACAACCACATCAAGAATTGAATATTTATAGAAGTAGGCTAGGATTGATTGCATGTTACAAACATGAATGGATTGACTACTACTAGTTTAAAACTTGTTACCAACAACATCTAATAGATTCCTTGTGTGATTTGCTTGTACCTTGGAGTAGACTAGTTGCAAACTTTTATGGGTATTTCTACTACACACTTAAGGAGGGGCTTGCAACAAGCTTGTTACCAAATTTACAAGACTAAACTTCTTTACACATGTTTTGTATAACGTAAGAACATCTAAGAAAGGATGTTTCAAGAAAGGTGTGGCCTAGAAAACACTTTGAAAAAAATAGGAAAAATTGTTACATTGCTTGTTTCAAAGCTTCAACTACATGCATTGAAAGTTGAATATTTTCCTCTTCAATATAAATTTTGGTTCCATTTACTTATAGGATTATTTTCTTACATAGTTTACAAATACAACATATTGACAATTGAAAAAGGATGGTCACAAATAAGGTAGGTTCAGAGTTCACCTTATAATGTTTTAGTGTTTCAATTGCATGCATTGAAAGCCTAGTATTTTCCTCCTCTAACCTGAATCTTAAACACATCCACATTCCAAGAAGTTGATTATGGAGGTGTGCAAACCCAAACTGACAATACCTATAGAACACAAAGGTCAAATTACATTAGAAATTTCACTCTAAATTTGCATAGACAATTTCATTCCCTATCATCATGGCTAACATAGTGATGTTAATCAATAATTCAAAGGTGTAGAAATGTCATTAAATACCTCCAAAATATATGGGTCCTATTGGGCTACCAATTCCTACTAGCTTCTTGGTCGAAGGCATCAGAATCATAAAGTTCAAGCCACCATTCTTTTCTTTCCCTTTCCATCATTTCTACATAATATTGTCTTTCATACAAGCATAACCTACAACGTGCATATTCCTCACTACCATCAACTAACACCCTCCATGCTTGGTTACAATGGTGCAAGGTAGATAATATTTCATGAAGATCCTTCTTTGGCCGAATGTTTTGAATCCAAAGCCAAATATATTTCAAAATCATTTCATTAGGCAAGTATGAGGAAAATTCTCTCATTGCCACTCAACTCCTATCAATAAATTGACACCCTTGATGGTGTAAACTTAATACTTAAACAAATTGAGAATTACCATTCATTTCACCAATCATCTAATGGTCTCCTATAAGGTACAACTTGTGAAGGCATCCGTCCTATATGGTCAATAATACCAAAAAATTCCCTTAAAATAAATGTACAAAATGCAATAAATATACAAATTGTTGACAACCTGGAATGCTTGCTAAGAGGTTGGAAAACACTAGTTTTAGAACATGTTTGAAAAAAAATACCCCAATAACAAAGGAAACATGGGTTTTTTTTCCTTCTATCTCATTGTAAAAAACAAGTATATAGGTTTTGGATATCCAAATAGAGTTTAAACTTTAATTGTGTTGATCAATAAGGTTTTCTTATAATACATCTTTTCTGCCAGATGTAAGCATAATCACATAAAATGAAGTAAAGGAGTCTGGAGATTGTTAACTACCTCATGTTGATGCAATTGGATATCCAATTTTGTTCTAAAATGTAATAAGATTAGTATTGGGTTTTTCTAATAGGGGATCTTTTTTGGCAATTATGAATGGAACCAGAAAACCTCAAGCAAGGGAAAGATTGACTACTACCTCATAGCTTCAACATTTGTGCAATGTTGGTATTGGGTTTTCTAACAGTAGATCTTTTATGGCAATTAAGAATGGAACTAGAAAACCTCAAGCAAGGGAGAGATTGACTACTACCTTATAGCTTCAACACTTGTGCAATGTTGGTATTAGGTTTTGTAATAATAAATATTTTCTAGCAATTTTGAACGGAGCCACAAAACCTCAAGCAAGGGAGAGATTGACTATTACTTCATAGCTTCAACACATGTGCAAAGATCCCACCCACCATCATTCTCTAACACACAACCAAACAACATCAACAAGAATGTATTTGTTCCATTTGCACACCCACATGCCCCATACAAACGAAAAGCTTAATGTTGAACAAACATAAGCTAACAACTTGCAATTCCTTGAACAAGAAAACAATATGTTTAAATTTGCTTCCATTTTGGCATGATGACAAACACTCTTGACCCCAATTCTACTTGTGTAACTAGACTTGCATAATCAAGTTAGAGGTCAATTCAAAAGTTTACAAAAGAGTACACTCTTCTCCATCACTAGTTCTACCAATTCATTGAAACCCTTATGAAACATTTAAAAAAACAATTGTGATGAAGAAGGAAAGGGAGACATAGTCTTAAAACTTCTTAAACCATGATGTAGAACCTAATGTAAAAACAATAGATTTGATGAAAGGAAAAGGAGGAAAAATGTATGTACCATTAACTTGTTTTGTTACAACAAATGTCAAGTTTTTCAATTGCAAGCATTGATAAAAAATTACAACAACAAGTTGTTACCACTAACAGGAATCGATACAATCTTTGGCAAGTGTTGACAAGTTGAAGCCTCATAGAAACTACACCACCATTGTTGAACTGCAGTTACCACGAACTAATGAAAAAAACATAACCAATGTGTCAAGGTGAAGTTGCCCCTTGACCTAACCCTTCTACGCATATGAAGCGCATCACCATAGCTTCTGAAGCTTCCACTTTTATCACAAAAACAAAGCCAATGTGTTAAAACTCTTGTTGCCACTTGACCTAACCGTAAGATGTGTCATGTGAAACCATTTTCCATAAATGTAAATATCAAAAAATGGGATTATAAATGATCAAGAATCCATTAATTTCAAAAAAAAAAGACCACCTAGGATGCAAAAAATTGGTCAAAAACCATGATTATTTTATTAACAAAGACCTACTTATAAGATATTCAAATGTTCATTTCAAGCAAATTCATCAAGGTGCCAAATTGTCCATTGTACTTAAATAATTTTTTTCACTGCATCTAAGGCTAGTTTTTTATGGAGGTCTTTGTGAGATAATGACGTAATGATAACCAAATTTTGGGCCAATTTGGTGAGAGTATCAAAATAAAAGAATTTTTTGATGTACTCCTTTCAATGGACATTTTTTTAAACGCTATATTTTTTGCTAAAATGGTGAATTATTATGATTTTTTAAAGCACACTTTATAAGTTTTTGAATATATTGGGATGTTTCAATTAATAGAAAATTTTCATTTTTTCAAAATATTAAATTTTCTTAGTACTGAAAGTATGTGATTTAGTAAGTTCTACATTGAGACATTCATTGCTAAAAACAAAGTATAAGCAAAGTACAATGATATCACCTCCAACTTCAAAATTCTTTTAGGATTAGAATGTTATGTTCTAGTATAATATGATTTTATAATTTAAATTGCATTATTTTCATATTCCATTTTGGTGTGAAATACTTTGTGAAGGAAAATATGAAAAACTAGCATTTGGGACAATACTTTTCTCCTAGTTAGGATGCTTTCACCCTACTGGTACCCATATGTGGAGGCTTTCATTGAGGAAAAAAATAGCTAACATTTTTCTTGTTACAAGAAATGCAGTAGTTCAATGGTGGACAAAAGAAACCCGTGTTAGCTCGAATAAAAATGAGGCAACTAAGAAAAGATTGGGGCCTGACATATATGATGAAAAAACAACTCACTTCCTAATGGAAACTCAAGTACATATTTACTTTTAAATTTGTTGATTCATAACTTATTTTCATGTATCTAAACATGAACCTTGGATTCAAAGTTGGAAGTGTAGGTTAGTGAACTAGGTCTTTACATGTTCAAAGGTAATGTAAAATCTAGGCTTTTAAGGTCTAAGTTGGATAGTCCATAAATACACTCAAAACTACTGTCCATATTACATTATGTTTTAGGAATAACAATTAGATCTTATGTAGACTAGAACCTCTTTTTGTTGTCTGATATGTGCAAACTGAATTCTATAAAAAAATTCCAAAGTGCCCATCCAAAATCAATTGTTGGTCAGAAGGTATTTGAATATTTGAAACCATTCTTTGTGAAGCCTCTAAAAGGCAAGAATACATGTTGTTGCATCTACCATGTAGAGTTGAATGAATTGAAGCTTGCATTGAACCTTTTGAAGACAAACAATTCATGATGTTCAATTGTGTGATTGTCACTATGGAAATGTATGTGGCCATGAAGGACAATGCCAAGCATCATGTGTGGTATACGAGGGTATTCTTTAGTTCTGGGAGGTTATAGTGTGTCCAAAAGGCAAATATGGAGAATGGCACAAGTGTGTTTGCTTGTTTGGCAATTGTCCAATGTGTAGAGTGCACAAATTAGCCCTATGTCCTAAGGAGGTGATAAGATCAAACTCTTGATGTCATCCAATGGCACCGCTTTGCATTGGAAACCACTATGCTTGGAATGGTCAAGCATTGACAAAGTTGACATTGGTTTACAAGAACACAACATCAAATGAGTTCATAAAATATCTGAAACCCAAATTACAGCATTTTGCTAAACAAAATCTTGATGTGCAATGGGAAGATAAACATTTCAAAAAATGCATTAAGTCTTTCCTAGCTAACACAATTGTGTCTATGGTTGATTTTGCTAAGAACTATAGTTTTGAAGTTCAAAATGAAGTGCAAAATATGCACTGGCATAGTTACCAAATTTCTACTATAGTGCATATTAGTTTTCGTCACAATCCCACACTTGATCCATATGATGAGGATTCAAGAATTCCAACTCAGTACCATTTCTACATTTCAAATGATCATAAACACGACTTTAAGTTTGTGCAACATTGTTTAAAACTCCATTGGCAATATATGATGGAACAAGGATATTCTCCTCAATGGTAGTGGGTATGGAGTGATGGGTGTGCATCCCAATTTAACAGCAACAAGCCTTAGTACTTTGTTTCATGGTATCCAAATTTGACTAGGGGTTGCAAAATGCTCTAGAGTTTCTTCAGTAGTGACCATGGGAAAGGACCCCACAACAAGGAAAGAATTGTGATAAAAAGGTTTTTGCACAAATACTAGTTCAATCCCCAAGTTAGAAAGCTACAAAATCTTGAGGAGGTCATTCAATTCTTATGTGAATGGTTGTCCTCTAAACCTGAATCATCATATTCTGGTTCAATGAAGCCTCTCCATAAAACATTTTGGCATGTGAAGGTTGGGGATGTGGATAGGGATTCACCTTTGTTCATCTATGATCCTATCAAGGGGACTATGAAAATCCACTCAATTTATATTGTTAACAAGAACAATCCGGCTCAGCTACTTATGAAGGATTTGGCATGTTATTGTGAATTTTGTTTGGACAGTTGTTGGAGTGAATGCCAAAATGTCAAATGGACAAGCAAATGGATTCCAAAGCAACTTCAACCTCAAGATACTCACTATGTGCAAGAAGCAATGTATGAAGGTTGGGATGGAGACTTGCAATATGGGCTACAAGGTGTGTCCTCAAAATGCATTACTATTCCTGTAATTGGTTTATTTGATGAAGTTTATTTCTTTTTTTTTTTGGTTATATTCTATTTGTAGTTTCAAGAGTTGTAATCTCCTATGTAGGTGATGAATTGGCTGCAGTGCTGGAGGTTGGTGACAACTTCATAATCAATGCAGAAGAAGGGAATGATGAAGACGCATCTTTTTGGTTGATTATGTGCATTAAGCCATTGCATAAGGTAAAAGCGCCTTTTATCGACAATTGGGGGAATAGTTATGAGGAGGGTGATGATGTTGTCAAAGGTTTATATTATCAAAAGTGGGGAAATAGTGACAACTCCTATTTTTTTTTCAAGGATTCATGTAAAGTCTATGTTTACTCCCACCTAGTGAAGGCAATGACATTTCTAATGCCCCTTAGGAACCACAAAGTGATTGGGAATGATGTAATTTATGAATTGCCAAAAGAGATTTTGTGAAGCATAAATGATGTCATTGCTTCTTTGGATGTTGAAGAATAGGTTTAAATCAATCTATTTGTACTTGAGCAATTTACTTGGACTTATAAATGGAATCATTTCAATATGGACTACATGACATGAATGGTCTTATTTTGGTCAGTGTCAAGGACTAAAAGTTTAATATTTTTTTAGTTTTCTCATTATGTGCATATGTGTTTAGAATGGAGTAATGTGTTTTAGTATGTTATGTGTTTCAATGTTGGAGGGGCATATGGTGATTTGCTCTAGAAATTGGTTGTGGCAAATTCATGCAATAATATGTCCAAACTAAAGCTTTATGTATGGTAAGTGACAAAGTTCAAATGGTATGTTGTAAATAACATTTAGTTGGTTTTCAACTAATCTAGTTAGTACTGCAAATGTGGAACCTTTCCAATGATTATTGCATTGAAATCACAATGAAAGGAAAGTGATTTTAGACTTGCCAAATTCATAAACCTACTATTATGGATCTAGAGATGTTTCAATTTAAGTATTCCAAGAGTCAAAGATATGGACTAATACCTAGTTCTGCCCAAAAAATTGAAAATAAACTTGGGGTGATTATTTTTTATATAAATTTGATTCATTTTTTGTTGATTTCATTATGGGTATAGACATTGTAATAAAGTGTGAAATGGATTACATGTTACATGTTGTATATGTATTACATGGTGGAAATTAGGTGTAAAAATATGGACTGCTTTGAATGAAATTCACTTGGGGTTTTTGAAAATATGGATTGCTCTTGTCATGCCCGTACATGGGCTCATACATGATGGCCAATTACGGGCATGCCCATGTGCACTTTTAGGGTTAATGCACGGTCTTAGGTGACTGTATGTTATTAGGTACTTAGGGTTTTAGTTTGTTGACGACGGTATAAAAGGCCCAACCCTTTCTTTCTCCTTTTAGTTTTTCTAGAATTCCTTTGTCAGGAGTTTCCTCCATAATAAGCTAGGATTTCTAGATGCTCACGGCGGCCATTGCATGGCCACCATCTACATACATTTCATTTCCTTCTTTCTTTGCATTTCAATATACATGAGAATTTTATCTCAGCCTCCATTGTGCATTGTATATATATGTGTGCATGCATATCTTTTTAGTTGATTAGCTTATACCTTTGACTGGCTTTAGTCTTTGTTTAGTAGAATTTACTACGTATTTACATCCTTATGACATCGTACGTCACGACACTACACGTCACGACACTCTGAATGAGATTCATTTGGAATCCTTGTTTTCATTATAGTTGAGAATGCAGTTCAATTCAACGTGCTTGCATGAGTCATGGTTTCTAATTTTTAGACAATGTACTTGGTAATCCATAATGTCGTCAATGTACACTTAGTAGTTCAACATGCTGCCAATTATGTCCATTTGGCAATCTAATTTTTAGCCAATGTCCATTTGGTAGTCTAACATGCTACCATGTATATTGTATATACATATTGTATGGACATTGGATGTACAAATATGGACTGTTTTGAATGCAACATACTAGGCTCATTCTTGTTTCAACCAATTACTATTGTGAATCAATTCAATTCATGAACTTGAACTTAATGGTTTCCAATTTTTAGCCAATGTCCAAATTTAGCAATTTCTAGCACGTGGCTTCTTTAGATTCAATTATGGCAAAATTATATATTAGATTGGGACTTGGTTTCAATATTCAAATATGGACTATGGACATTGTGATTCTCTAAAATGGACTCGATTAGAGGGAAATTGGATGTACAAATATGGAATAAAAAAAATTTATTACAAATTTATTGCAAATTGGGTATCCAAAAATGGTAATTTTATAAAATGGATTACTTGTTAAATGTTGTATATAATAGATTATATAGTGGACATGGTTAATTCAATATGGTTCTTGACCAAAATTGTATTAGAATTTTAGTCTCACAAGAAGGCTTTTTTGTTTTTTAAAAAAAAAACCATGATGCCAAAAGTACAAGTGTCTATTCAATGGATAGACAATATCAATGACCAAAAAATGACATATCCCAAGTTTAATTTAGGTTTAAAATAGACAAATCAATAACCACTAAAACACACATGCATATTTTATCAAGTGATGCCCATAGAAAACTTTAGTACCTAAGCACATTCAAATGTTAAGGTTTTAACAATTTGATATTAAGACACTCAAATTCCAAAGATCCAATGATTTCTTCAAAAACAAAGGGGATTTGAGAGCTTATCCTTTGGTTTAGCTCCATTTTATCAAAGTCAAACTCTGGGATGCATGTGTGCCAAATGGTAAAGAATGAAAGTACATAGGCACCGTGGATAAATGTGCACAACTTGACATCTTGATTTCACTAAGTTAATGTGCTCTTAAGTTTGGTTTTGCACCACTTAGAACACAAGAAATTTGCCACTTGAGAATATGCAAGAACTTTGGATTTTAGTTGTAGAGTGAAATCTAAATTTCCAAGCATATTCCATTTAGTATCAGCTAAGTTTTTATTCATTTGGATTGGCTCTTGCAAAACAATGTTTAGGCCCATTTAGAATCTAGATTAGCCCAGTCTCTCTTACACCTAATTACACCAACAACTTGCATGTGCAAACTTAACCATCCCTACACTAAATTCCTTCCTCAAATGAATCTATTCTTCCCTAGCAGAAAACAACTTGAATATGCATAAAAGAAAACATACAATTCTAGAAACTTTTGTGGGCATCATCATAATGAGATGTTACCAGATTTTGATGAAAATGTCAAATGGGACATGAGGCACTTTGCAAGTTGCAAGTTGCAACTTTGTTTACAGACTCATACAATAACCCACATATCTAGTAATAATATCCCATTCGAAAACTTCAGGTGTTTATAATCAATCAATCAACTATAAGTTGCAACCCTAGGACAATTCAAATTCTAATGCATGCAATGGACTATTTGTTGGCTTTTATAAATCTATTGTTGAAGTGACTTGTTTGATGATCAAATAGACTAGGAAAAAATAACAATTTGTGCCTCCAAAAGACAATTTCATGTATATCAATGTGATAAAATCAAAGGATGTTATTTGAATTTCCAAATCTTTTAAAACTATCCTACAACAAAACCAAGTTGCTTTTAGTCTAGATCTCTACACCAAATATATTCAAAATGCATTTGGTATGAGATAAATTAACAATAAAATATGTATTGACCATAAGTATTTCTTATAAGCTACAACATTCTTGATCTTTTGGATTGTTAGTATCCAAAAACATTATTAATCTTGAGGTACAACACAAGTTCATATAGGTCAGAAGTTCCATGCAATAGAACATCAAGTAGAGACCAAGCTTAGTTACATAGTAAGCCCCAATCCACAACTCTTGGGATAATCACACCAAACCTGAATGCCAAGAATAAACCTCACATCCATTTTTCCCAAATTTAAGACACTCCTTACCATCATACTAGACAAGAACTAACATCACAATAATGTAGAAAAATTTCATGATGGGAAATAATTTCCTACTCTACTTGGAAGCATACCAAAACAAGCCAAGTTGATATAATCTAACCTCCATGGAGACGACAAAGCTTTTGACCATAGATGCCAACATAAAATTATTCTTTATCCCCAATCTTACAATATAGTGTAATTACACATCAAATTCCAAACTAGATATACTTAATCTATTAGATTGTTAGTACATCATTGTCAGTTTTGAATGGACAATTGAAACCATGTATGAACAAGTTTTTTTCAATCCTACAACTAATATTCTAGGTGATAGAAAACCACATTCCAATTTGCATTCCAAATAGAATTTCACCCCATAGAATTATTTTTTTGCTTGTTTAATACTTACATAAAAACTTTTAATCAAATTGAATTGAAAATCAAATATGGTTCAACAAAAAGAGTATTGTCTAGATCCAATAGTGTCATAAACCAAAATGTCAATTCAAAATGGACTACAAACTTCTTACTACCCTTTACAAGAAAGCATAATATTCCAACATTCAAAATTCAGAACTTTCGCAACTTGTACAAAAATGCAAGTCTATAATTGTTATTCATATGTTTTCAGGGAAATTTTATGGGAATATAATTCTTCAATTTGTTACTAAAAAGCAGAGATGTTCAATTGCCAAGGCATAAATTGAAGCAAACTCTACATGAGCATATGCAAAAGAACATCGACAATCAATCTAAGTGTTTTGAATGTTGAGTGCTCTTTATGGTTACACTGTGTCTAATGACTAATGTAGTGTTGTTTACCTTTTTTGTAGTTGGTTTAATTTTCTTTTTACCTTTTTTCACTACTATTGATGTCCTTTGATCCCCATTCCTAGTTTTCCTTTGTGGCTAGGCAAGAGAAGCTTTCGTTTTCTTGGTAGCAGGTTGAAGCTCATCATTAAGCTCTTCATGTTCTTTATCATGCTCTTCTAGCTCTTCAAATTCATCCTTTGTGTGTTCCACTACAGCATCACCAATGCCATCTTGATCACTATTGCCACCATTGTTTTCTTCACCAACTTGATCTACAAGCTTGAATTCTTTCTTAATGGTAGGATTTGCAATAGCAAATGCTCTGGACTTCAACAAAAGTGGTGAAGTAATTTGCTTGTGGGGAGATGATATTTCAACAAGCTCCTTACAACTATCCATTTTTTTTGGAGCTAGAACATAGAAATTGCTGACATTTGGACTGATATCCTAGGTGCTAATGCAAATTATAGGTGTCACTTTTGATATGGAATGATGAGCATTTGAATGTTGAAACTTGGATGTTCATTCTGGTAGGAGATTCACAAGAATATTTCCAATAGAACCAAATTATCAATCATAATTTAGGGTCAAAATGTATTACATTGTGCAAATTAATTAACCAAATTAATTTTGAGGTGGAATAATGACTAGCCCATGACACTTGGTTATAGGAAATTATGTAGTATTTGACAGTTTTACACGAATTCAAAGGAAAGCTATGAAGCCTTGTAAACATTCTAAATGGCCTATAGGTACAAAGAAGGCATTATGTGGACTCATATGGACTTATGTGGACACTACAACTTATTGGAATGTTGGGGATTACATATGCACTTCTATGGACACAAACTACAAAATTAGATAATGCTAGGGGGAATTAATGGAATAATAACATAAATGTAAGGTAAGGTAAGTTGAAATGGCTTTTAGGGACAAAGAAGGCATTATGTGGACTCATATGGACTTTTGTGGACACTATAATTTATTGGAATGTTGGGGATTAGATATGCACTTCTATGGACACAAACTACAGAATTGTAGAGTGTTAGGGAAAACTAAAGATTGTAGTAACATAGATGTAAGGTATTATTGTGAAGAATGATGAAGTATTAAGGACTTATACACATATATGATGGACAATTAAGTATGTATAACATTAATAATAAGGACTCATGTGCACTTGTAGGGACAAATTAAACATTTTCTACAAAATTACATCCAAGCCCATTGTCTCCATGGACTTGAATGGACAATAATGTATAACATAATGTAGATATATGGAATGACAAACAAATCATGAAGACTTCCATGGACTACATATTATTGTCTATGGATTTTATGGATGTAGAAAAGAAACACCATCTTCGAACTTACCATTACAAAATGGAATGTTGTGGCAAAATTTAATAAACAATTGGGAATGAATATGAAGACTATTGAAATTACAATGCATTCAAAATTTGAGAAGCAAGTCTGAAAGTTGAAAATCATACTTTTGGAAGATATTGTGTGCATGGGTTGGTGCCTTGGTCTTGCAACTGAATTTCTCACGAGAATGTAGTTTGAAATTGCAACATTTCCTAGCTATTTGATTCCTACAAAATGCCACCATGCCCCATGCATGTCCTCTGCACACCTTGCTTGAATGCACTTGGTGGAAGTATTGAAATGCAAATTAGCATGCTAACAATGATATCCATGATTGCAAGAAGTTATCTTGCATGGCCATAAAGGTGCAAAACCAAGCCCACAAAGTGGACAAAGCCCAATCAATAAGGATTCCTCAAACCCTAGTTTGTCTACCAAACTTAAAGGCAATGTTACAACAAGATTATGATAGGATAAGCTTCTTTGAAAGTTGGAAGATAACGTTCTAGCAGCATCATGATTCCCTTTAGCAAGAATAACCTTCTTTTTTTCACCCAAAACCCTATTGCTCAAAATTTCAAAATCTTGGCAAACTCTTTCAAACTCCACCTCCCCCCCCTCTACAAGCTCATGATAATCTTCTATTTGACACTTTTGGTAGTCCACCCTCTTTTGCAACCCTTCCATCTCCTTTCACAATTCATCCCTACCACCTTTGGTTTCATCCAATTTCTCCAACTCCAAAATTGATGTGTCCAACGCCAAACCAAAGTGTCAAACTTTTTAGTTGCCAACTTCAAGTTATTAATCCAATCGTCCATTAGGCCTTGGGCCTACATATTCTCCTTTTGCACATTATCATGAACACCTCTTGTAAGACCTTCTTGAATTTCAAGCTTAGAAACTAAATTGTTTGAAAACTCCATATACCACAAAACCTTTTTTGGCACAAATGATGGTTCTATGCAATCACTACTTGCAACCTTTTTCTCCTCTCAACGTCACTGAAGATTTCTAACACAACCCTTTTCTATTGTTGCTACTCTTGGTTTGTCCATTTTGTGTATAAAACCCAATTCATTTGCTTCCTTGCCATTTGCATAGTTACCCCTCTAGCAAAGCCCAAAGAAACCACCCGTGTAGCAAGAACACAACACTTTTGATGAATGACCATCCACAACTTTTCAACTTTTTCAATCAACACAAGATCCTAATTATAAATGTAACTATGACCATTCTTGCGAACAATGGGTCCAAAATACTTAGCCATTTCCTTTGCCAATATACTCATGAAATCCTGATGTGTTTCAAACTCATGCCTATTGTACAAAGAGCAAACCTCTTTATAAACTCCTTTTGCATATTGGGACCACCATTTCCGATCTCAAGAGGTTTCGCATACAAAGGAGTTCCAAACCTTAAAGGTTTGGAACTAGCCTTCAAGCATGGCTCAAGTTTCACTCTTCTTTTGAAAGCACAAGGAGGTGGAGGAGGTAAGAAAAGTACAAGTTGTGAAGAAGTATCTGTCACTTTCCCCACAAAATTAGAAGTTACATAGCCTATAATCAAGAAAACTCAAGTGCTCTGAAGAGTATAAAGTCAGTTAGAAAATTCATGTGTTGGAAATACTTAGATAATTAATAACTTGAAAATCTAGAGTAATAAAACTATCTCCATTGTTGGAAAGATGGCTTACTTTTTGCAAGGCAAAAATATGGAAATAAAAAAAAAACTTGCATGCGTTCTTCTATGTTCACAATCCCACATGTGTATGTAGGTTTGTATAGGACCTAAACCTAACAAAATTTGATGGACCAAGTTTTTTACCCATTCAGATGTGTGCCATTTTTTTAAACCAAGGACTTTAAAAAGGGAATGTGATTTGTCAAAAATGAGCCACCCTAACAGGTTTTTATGTGTATGATGTTTTCTTTAACTTTTGGCCATGCAACAACATGGTGAAACAAAGTAAATTTTATTCATTCAGGATTGGGTGGATTTATTTTTAATTTGAAATATTTCTAGGTACATAAATGCATGAGTTCATGTGGCAATGTGATTTTTTAACTTTCAAAAGTCATGTTTTGCTAGTAATGACCATAACATTTTGTTAATTATTGTGAAAGACAAAAAATTTCTTTTATCAAAACATGTCCCAACCCACATCATGCCCATGACCCCCTTCACTTGGAGAAGGCATATCTTGCTCATTCCTTCATCAATTTGAACAAATTTTGTTGCATTGGATGCATCATTTGAAACTTTACAAAACCTTTTTGAAGGAAAAAGAAAATATATTGGCATCCAAATATCTTAAGTTGTAGAATGCAAACTAGTTGTATGTGCCAACTCACATCATGCCCATGACCCCTTCACTTGGAAAAGGCATATCTTATTCATTCCTTCATTGATTTGAACAATTTTTGTTGCATAAGATGCACCAAATGAAGGTCTACCTTTTTTTTTTGGAGCTTCAAAAACAACAAAGCAATGTACAAAGATTTATAAGTCTTTGTCTTTAAGATATCAACATGTTTATCCTAGTAATTGCAACTAAGATGTAATTAAAATGTTTGTCCCATATTCTTTGTCACATGTTTTAAGTTTGCAAACTATATAACTAGATGCACCAATCATTTTTATAAAACAAATTGTACTTGCGATGAACCAATCAAAATAGTTAGACCCTAAAAACTAAACCAAAAATAAAATAGGATTATCCTAAATTGACTTATTTAATAAATAAGCTTTGATGGGTAGGTAGTTTAGCTATCATTAGTTAACTTTAGGTAGGTCGGTAAATATTTTACCTACCTACCTACCTACATAGGTACTTAAATTTAATCAAGTAGGTAGGTAGGTAGGTACCTAGACCTATTGAAATATAAAGTTTATGTCCACATGTCAAAATCTTATTGGATGCAAGATGGATGATGTAGATCAATGCTATTTATCAACATTATTTAATTTTAAAATAGTTGATCATTGCCACGTGTCATCATTTCCTTAATCCACATGTCAAAATATCTTCCCTTTTTAAATTGAACATTTCATATAAATTTAATTTTTTATTTTAATATTGAAATACAAAATTGATGACGTCATGAAATTTCAATGGATGAAGTTCATCCACCTCGTTGTTCAAGTTGAAAATGATTTTCAACTATAATGGTCAATGTCATTCACAATTAAAATGGTTTGAGATGGCAATTGATGTGGTGTTGACACATGGTTGACATTTTCAATTGGAATGTCACTTTCAACTTGTATTTTGTCAATTGCCATGGTTTCAGTTGCAAATAATATTTTCCAACTAAGTTTGTTGTTTTCAACTAGAAATTATAGTTGAAAAGGAGTTTGAAATGTAGTTGGAAAAAAGGGGGTTTTTACTAATGTTTTGGAATTCAAATATTGTTATTTGAGCCACAACATTTTATTGTTCCTCCTCTTGTCCCCAAGACCCACCCCCTTTTGTTACAACAATTTTGATCCAAATTATGCATTATATTCATGAAATTGAAATTTGTTCCAGTTGAGGTTTTGGGAGATGTGTTAGCCAGAGATGTAAATAATGTTGATTTGTTGTTGCCAGTCTTGCACTACAAGATAATATTTTCTTGCCACACATTGGCTATGGGGTTTTTAATTTGTTACAAGCTTGAATAATCTTTGTAGCTACTAGGAGTAATGAAGCTTGTGTCATTACAATAGTAAAAGTTTGTGGAAAGTTGTTTTCGGGGCAAGGATTTAGAACTAGCTTTCTAATTCATGGAGTAAAGGTGATGAAAGAAATGAGGTGGAACAATAGTGTGTGTCTTCTTTAAGGATTTTTATAAACATTTGTTTAGTAGGGAGAAAAAAATCTATCAATTGGTGCCCACAAATAAAAAAACTATTATTATAATCATTGCCTCTAGGTTACGACATGGGGTTGCTAGTAGAAATGAAGTGATAGTCACAAGTAGTAGTTGTAAGGGTTGATGCCAAGGCTTGGAAGAAGTTGTTTCGATATCGTTGAAGTCATTGGTTTTCCCTAACATGTCTTCCCACTTGAAAGGCATCATAAATACTATAGGGGAATAAACTAAATTTGTTGTTGCCAACATGTAACAAGTGGCATGACAACATGGTGAGAGGTAGTAAAACAAAGTAGCTAGTAAAATAAATACATTCATGTTGTGAGTTAGTGCAGGAAACAAAAATTTAATCTTTGCCCACAAGTTTTCCTCACCATAAGCCATTGTTTTTAAGCTTGAACTCCAAAGTTTCTAATGTTTTGCATTTGTAGCTTCAAATTCTCTCCTTCTTCTTACACATTTAAAGGTAAAAGGTCTTTGTGTTTGTTGAAATTAAACACACTATTATATATATATAATTACCTAGTTAACAAGTTAGTTCAAGGGAGATTATTGATCAACACATTGGGTTTAAAAAGATTTCATCATCCTCCCCCCCCCACCGCGGGTTTACATCAAACATTAGGAAGTTTCACAATATTAAAAACAAATACTAGCCAAATGTTTTAAGACATTTTCTACATCATCTGAAAGGTCCAACTTGGAAAAAAACTTTGTCAAAGGATTATTGGACAATGTTCAAACTTGACTTCCATCTTTATAGCAACAATACAAAGACAAGTTAACAACTTTGAGGATGTGATGGTAGTTCAACAACTAGTTGCCATAAAAAACTAACTTGTTTAGGCTAGCTGTCAATCTATCAAAAAAATCTTAATCCTTTGTGAAAATCAAGTGATGGGGAAAATTTTGAAGTGTTTAGGGATTATGATTAGCATTTGAAACATTTTCAAATTAAAATTTTCAGAATTTTGGCATTTTCAACTTAATTTTTTAAAGAATTTTTGACATAACCAACACTTGGATTTTAAACACACAAGCTTTTATTGAATTTTTAAAAATTATGGTTGAAATGAAAAAGGTACTATGGTAGCCAACACAACATGGTGCACCTTGGTAGAAAATAACCTTAAATACAATATAGGCGTACATGTTGTGTTTGACTTGCAAAAATACATTATGCACTTTGCCATTGGAAAAGTGAAAACGACAGTAATTTAACGCAATTGACAAGGTGAGTAGGAACAATGTTAAAAATGGACAGGGAAAAAAAAAACAAAATGCATACAATACACAACAAACACAATGTGATGCACCTTTATTGGAGAGAAACCTCAAATATAATGGGCATGTGTTGTGGTTGGGCAACAAGAACATGTGATGCACCTCACCATTGGAGAAAATATGAACATCAACAATGCATAGTGATGGACAAGGCAAACAACTACAACACAAAGCATGGAGAGAAGGTGAGGTACAATGATGAAGATATCTCCTTTGATGCACCCTAAATCACTAAGGGCAAACATTAACATTGCAATATGATGGGTAAAGCACATAGTGCAATGGAGATGACTCCTTTGGTGCACCCTAAATCCCTAAAGCCAAGTAGTGTCAACACAAAACAATGGACAAGGCAAGTATCATGATGGAGACAAGGTGAGAAACAACCGTGAGTCAAAGCAACAAAGTGCAAGGTGATGGAGATAATCCTAAACACCTAGAGAAAAATTGGAATTGGAATTTTGAGAAAATCCCAATTCGATTCAACATTAAGATCTAAATTGTAGTTGACTACATGGTTTTGGTTAAAATATTTCCATACTCAGAACTAACATATTGATTCTAATTGCCCCCCAACCTCCCCCGACTTAAAACCAGGGATAGGTTCCTAGTCTAATTCCCCTACTTGCTAGATTACTAGTTCTAATGATTTTTAGGTTCTAGAATTTGGGTTAAGTTTTGGTTTGGGTAGTCAAAACTGAAGATGATAATTCTTATTCGCCAAACCAAGGTCATGCCCAACACTGATCCCAAGCACTTGTACTATTGGACAAATCCTCATTTGTTTGGATCAATAGCTATTATTCACAAAAGGATGTTATACAATAGGCATATTTTTCATGATGCCGTTTTTTCATTTCACAAAAACCACCCATGCCATCAATGATCCTAAAAATGAATGACCAAGAAGTGTTACAATTTTCCTTTCGCATTATTTGCCAACAATTTCCTTTCTCTAGGCGATTACTAAACTTATTTTACATCACATGCATTGTTTGAGTACATTAAAGACTTGCTCATTTTTGCATAGTGTTATCTATAGATGCATTTCTAGAGCATAACAAACTTGCAGGGGGTTTTCTTTTCCCATCATAGCCAATGGGTTTGTAATACTTGGTGGGTACCAATTGAATACCTATAGGGCATCACGAGAAACATACTAATGATTAAAAAAAAGAGTGGTAGTCTTTACAATTTGTAAAGCCCTTAGGGTGGGCTTTATTAGGTTTGAGCCTACATCCAGCTCTACCTCATAGGTTCCTTATTCTGGTAAAGCCAACGCCCTTGAGCTTTACTATGCACAAAAACACCTTCAAATCAATGTATCTACAAAGTGTGGAGAAAGCTCTACAATAGCATTTGAAAGTAACCCGCTGTGTTATTTCCAACAAACCCCAAAGTCCAGCCACACCAGTGAGTGTCCAACTCTTCCTCACAATCTATAAGAGCATCTCCAATGGTGCTCAGTATGTAACTCTGGATAGTAAAATTAAATGTCTAAGTTTAGCTTTTTTTTTTTGGCAACCCCACCAATAAAAGTGAAACTGCATCTACGTGGGAGACTACTAATAGCAAACCACTTGGACCAATCATTATCATCGACCAATCATAAATACTGAGCCTCAGTCAGGTTCAATTTATTACACTCGTTTTTGGAGGTGAACAACTGTATTGCGACTTTTACCAGCCACTGGAAGCTGCACGAATTTGGTGCGGAAAAACCAATTTCCTGAGCTAAACTGACACATTTTGACTTTTCCGCAGTATGTTTTACTGTCTGAAGTCACATACTGAGCACAGTTGGAAATGCTGTAAGTCAGATACATGCTAAATCTCTCAATGAAAGAGAGGCACCCCCACCCAAACAGCCTCCATATACATTACATATACTCTGTGTCAGAACCAATTCCAACAAGAATCTGGCTCAGGATTCCCAGTCATCATTTAAATCCTCATGGACTAGTGCATTTGGCTCTTTTTTTTTTTTCCCCCCCAATTTTGTGATATAGCCAAAGACCCGATCATCCAAAGTAAATTTAACCACATTCTGCTATAACCCAAATATGAAATTGAAAAGAAAAAAATATCTTTATGTACATTTGGCTATATTATGAAACCTATTTTTAAAAACCTGGCGATTAGGAATTTTTGGGTGACTTAGTGCAATTTTTTTTCATGAAACATCCTTTGAATAGATTGAAATCAGATTTTTTTCAGTTCAAAATTTGTCCAAAATTCGCAAACACAAACACTGAGAATGCTAGAGCTGGGAGAAAGAGAAGTAGGCACTCTCCAGTTGGAGTAACCATTCTTGTAAGTATCCTGGGCTGTATTGCCTCTAAATAATGCTGCTGGACCCCATTTCTCTCAATTATCAATTGTACATACAATATTCATGAAATTAGAAAAAAATTTGGAATATAATTCATGCATTTTAAAGCCAAAAAAAGGTATCCATAATGTATTTCAAATGATTGCAATAGGTTTCAACTGTTTTCAAATCTGTCAATTATTTCATCTACTTGTCATGCTAGAAGCATTGGAAAGATTGATTCCCAAGTACATGGGTGTTTGATTGGGTATCACCTTTTGAACATACCAACCTGGTTGTGGTATTGATTACTCGTTCAAAATTTCATTCAAGAACGCTCCTGGTAATGGGTCCATTTAAAAAAATTCATACTAGCCTGATCTTCCTATTGGGTCCAATGGGTCCAAGTCTAATATTTGGCTAGTATGAGGCAAGTTAATATACCTAATCGTGAAAATAATATAAAAATAATATGAGGTTCATATTATCTGCGGAACAGGTTTTTGGGGGGAATTGTTTGATATAGAAAAATTGGCAAAAAAAGAAAAGAGAAAAGCCAAATTTACACATAAAAAAAACACCTTTATCTAAGGATTTATCAATTTTTTTGTCTAAAAATGACCAAATGTTTTGCTAACTCAATAACATTAGGAAGTGAACATGAGGAAGTGCTACCCTAGGAGATCAGGTTTTCAATATCCTGGTCAAGACCCTGCCAGGTACCCAAGTTATTATCCAGCCAACACTAGTCTGTCCATACAAGGATTTGACAATACAGACTTGAAAACCCAAGAAGTTGATGAGTACATGTAACTTGTTACCCTAGTTGAATAGCAGGTTCCACAAAAATTATATTATTTTTAGACATGCTGAAATTTTCAAAAAATATTTTTCTTAAAGAGAATTTTTTTTTTGTGAAGGAAAATGAAGCAATTTTCGGAATATTGTAGAATATTCTACTTACTTGTCGAAATGAAATCTTCAAAAATTAAATAATTATTTGGCAGAGACCCAACCTTGCTAATTCAACTAAGGTAATTTGTTTGAAGCTGGAACTGAGCACCAAGATCAACTTCTCTGTCCATCAGCAAGCAAGACAGCAGCAGCAGCCTACTTACTAAGTTTGTCAGACCAGCCAAGTTTGTCAGAAGATTCACTCGTCTCACGGCGGCGAAAGAGGTGCGAAAGTGGAGGAGACGTGTTGGGGGTTTGGGTGCTCTGCCAAATTTAGTAGTGCTTCGGTCGTGAACGCACGTTCTGGGAACCGCAAAACAGGGGCACGAGAACGTCCAGCCTCACTCAAAACCAGCGTTTTTTTGGTTTGTAGTCAAAGTGGGCATTCATTTTTAGGAAGATATTAAAAAAGTGGCGATCATCTTCGGTAGGAAGATTTAGCCAAATCTGGCTACAAACCAGATATGAACTTGTACAAATATTTTAAACACCCTTCTATAATCTTGGCTACAAACTCAAAACCAAATAGGTATAGGATTCTGGCGATTTTTTACTATTTTGTTTCTCATTTCTGGCTATTGAGAACCCTCCAAAATCAATTGATTTTCGAAATTTAAAATTTAAAATTCTCTTTTTGGCGAATAAGAAAAAAGGCTGCCCAAAAACAAAGCATGAGAACGTGAAGCCTCACCCACAACCAGTGTGTGTGTGTGTTTTTTTGTAGCCAAAGTGGCAATCATTTTTAGGAAGATATTGAAAAATGGCGATCAGGGGTAGGAAGGCTTAGCCAAATATGGCTACGAAGCAGTTACCAGATAAGAAGTACAAATCTTTAATCATCCTTCTATACCTTTGGCTACACACTCAAAAGCAAATAGGTGAAGGAGTCTGGCGATTTTAACTATTTATTTTCTCACTTTTGGCGATTGAAAACCTCCAAAATCACTTGATTTTCCAATTTTAAAATTTTAAAATTCTCTTTTTGGCGAAACTTGGCCCTTAAGAAAATGGCTACCCAAAACATAGCACGACGAGAACGTCGTTCGTCCTCACTCAATGCGATCGTGCGGGGAACGCTCGCGTTCGTGTGCCCAAAGTCGTCGCCGTCATCTTCTCTCTCTCGCGCGTGTTTCGCTCTCTCTCTCTCTGTGTTGCCGCAATGGTTGGCAGGTGAAGAAGCTTGGCGATTCCCTTGTCGTTTTCATTTCGATTCTGTTGCATTCGCTTGAGCTAAGTCACAAAAATTCGACAAGCTTGTGTTGCAATCATTTGACTCGTAAGTCTGGAAATTCAAGGAGGAGGTTTTGGGCCGCCAGGGGAAGAAGGAAGTTAAAAAGGGGAGTGGAGGGGGTAGGAGTGAGGAGGGGTGGTGGGAGAGTTTCCTCAGGTGTTTCAGAATTTGGAGCGTAGATCTGTAAGCAAATGGAGATGGCGTCGATCGATGAGGTAATAACTAATTGTAGAATTTTTTTTTTTTTGTTGGGCTTGTTAGATTCTTTTTGCTGGTGGTTGTTGTTGATCTCAAGCCTTACAGTGGAGGAGAAAAATCGATTTATTGTTTTTTTTTTTCCTTCTCAAATTCTTTCTGTTTTTTTGATCTGGTGCTTCATAGTGTAGGGATCAGTCAATAGATTTCATTCAAGTACTGTGAGAGATGTAATGTGTGCAAGGAACAGCTAAGTAAAAGCGGGACCTCAGAGTTCCAAGTCTGGAAGAAGAATTGGAGTTGCTCCTAGTACTTAATTCCTGAGGAAACTCTGTAGTTGGAAAGATGTGTACATGGGTAGATTCTAGGTTTCCTCCTCTTGTTGGATGCTTGAGGATTGTCCAGCATGTGAAGAAGGATCAGACTTGGATCAAGCACTTGAAAAAATGTCTCAAAAGGAACATGCAAAGTTTGTGTTCTCAGTAGGAGAATTGATTGCAAACACATTGTTGCTGAAGATTTTGTGACCCATTTTCTTTGTGGAAATGCAGATGATGAGTCACAAGAACAAGGAACCCAAGTGGATGACCGAAGAGATGGGCGGTAAAGGCAACAACAAAAGCAAAAGCAACAACAAAGCTGACAACAAAGAGTCATCAACTCCATCGAAGCCCAAGACACCTGCAGTTCCAGTACACACCTTGTTGTCATTCATTGCTCATGTCTCTTCTGTACAACTCTTCCTGATGCATGAACACTTGCTACTTGCTTGCTTTTGAGCTGCCACTGTACACTCCTGAGCCACCTTAAGGTTTGGGACATTGTTCTCCTTGCATTTGTTGTGACAACTAGAGCCATTTTCCCATACACTGCCTAATACTGCTTCAGAACTCTGTTGCAGAAAACAGACTTCAAAGTGAAAATGTGCTGCCAAAAGTGTGAGGAGATAGCCAAAGAAGAAGCTGGTGAAGTTGATGGTGTGTGCATCTCTATAACCTGGTTTCTTAGGTCTGGTTCAATGGAACACAATCTAAAGGTTCTAAAACCTACCTTGATGTAGTAGACAAATGAGTTATGACAAAAAATGTGCATGGGCTGCAAATTTGCAGGGGTGATATCTGTGATCACTGATGCAAGCAAGAGCAGAGTGACAGTCACTGGTTTCGCAGATGCAGCAGCTGTGTTAAAGAAGCTCAAGAAAAAAGTGAACAGCAAAGCTGCATACTGGCCTCAAGATCTACCAAACCCTAAGAAGCATGTTACCTTCAAGGAAGAATCAGGAGAAGGTGGAGGCAAGGGCGACAAGGGTGACAAGGTGAAGAGCCAGAAGGCCGAGACTGGAAAGGGTGAGAATGGGAAGGGTGAGCAGGGTGAGTCCACAAATAACATGGAACAAGGAGAGGCCAAAAAGGCCAACAAAAAGGGTGGTAACAATAGCAAGGATTTGCAAGGAACATTGCCACCATTTGAGTACATGTCAATTGATCCCAGAGGGTTTCAGCCAGTGGATCCGTGGGCAAGAGGTGGAGGTTATGGTCCACACTACTATGAATCTCATGTTGACCCCATAGAGCAACTGCGAGGAGCTTATCAGCCCAAGCCATCATACTTCAGCAACTACAGACCAAGCCAATCATACCCTGCAAACTACCGTTCCACAGATGAATACTCCAACCAGCCCATCACAAACCCTGAGTACATCAAGCAGATCTACTACTAAGGAGAATTGCAAGGAGAGTTCCTTTAGACAGAAATCAGCACAGCTGCAAGAGAAAGTTGGAACCTTCAGAGACAAATTAGGCTTAGTTGCAAGGAGAGTTGCAACCTTAAGCACAAGTCAGCCCATGCCCCCTTTCAGTTGAAATTTTTGTAACTTTTTCAACAAGAGGAATAGTTTGATTGCCTGATGGGCATGCTTGGAGTGTACGGAAAATAGTTCAGAATACCTGCATCACAACAGAACTGAACATATCCAAGACTCTTTCTATTAAGATTTTTTAGTATTCAGAGGCATGATATCATATCAGAGACTGCAGCCCTCATGTAATATACTATCTGTTGCTGGATTTTTGAAAAGGGATCTAAGACCAGCAATTAGACAGCTGCTGAAAAAAATCAGATAAGACATAACAGTAACTTCAGCCCTTTGTGAAGAATAATGAATGACGTAGAAAACACCATAATTTGGAGATTGTGTAGCTTCACAACTTTTGGATATAAGCAGGAGATGAAATTATATCTAGCAATAATATTCACCGGTGTAGCTCAAACAACTCTTTACTTGCTGGCTGTTTTACATGGACTACACAAGGAGTACCTAGACTGTGCAATTACATTGGGAACAGGCTGAGGAATGAAAAGTAGCATGTCAATACCAAGGTTCCACTTCCTTGCAACACTGGCTAGTATTCTGTCAGTATTCAATCCAGCTCCATGCTTCACTGCAGAAACATGTCTACACCACTGCATTTGTCCATCACACAACTGGTTTGTCACTACATGCTCCCAGTGTGAACATACCAGAAAGCTGTGTGAGTGAGCCAATCCTCACATCCTTTCCTTCCATGCATGTGCAGCTGAGCATTTTATCAAAAGAAGCTTTGTTCAAAGCAGTAGCTGATTACATTCCCAGACTAATTCTCTGCCTCAGATTCCTGATTTAAGACCACATCTTTTTCTTCCTCACATCCTTTTCTTCCATGCATACACAACTGAGAATTTGATCAAAGCAATAGTTGCTTTCGATTCCAAGACTAACACTCTGCCTCAGGTTCCTGGTTCAAGACCAGATCCAATTACCAGCGATGTACAGCTTCTGATATGTACAATCAGTCAAAAGGAGCAATGGCCTATGATACATCTCTCACCATCAATGGCATCTTGGATAAGTATCAAAATTTTCTCCTCAATGTCGGAGATCTCAGCTCAACAGGTTCCAATAGCAATTGGGACTAAAAACCATACAGTAACCCAGCATAGGCCTAGGAAGGCCTGATTTCTGTCAAAATTCACACTCTATGTTGAGGTTCCAATCTCAATCAAGGCTACATACCACACAGTACCCCAGCATAGACTGAAGGGGGGCGCAGGAGGGGGCTATTTTCTGTCAAAATCTACACCATATATGTTGAGGATCTGTAACTCAAAACCAATTGGACTTTTCATAATCACGAAAACCCCTCAGGTAATTCTCCATGTTCTCACGAGTTCGTTCCCATTGGACTTCTCCAATCACCTCATCAGGAGTACTCTTTAATTCCTGAACACAACCAAGAGATACTCTCATCAGACAATTTGATCCTCCAGCTCCTGAGGTCCTGGTATGCCCTGAGTTTCAGAGGGTCTCAAAATAACATTTCAAACAAATTCTGTTGGACTGACAACCCATCAATTAGCAGGAGAAGTTCATCAAGGTTTCAGAAATCAGTGGCCAGAGTCTAGTAAACTTAGGTTCCTCATCCTCATTATCATGTTGAGATATCCTAGTTGTACCCTTGCCTGCAATCTTGACACAATGGGTGATGGAACAACAGCAATCCATCAGGCTAGGTTTGATTTGGTCTTCAGATGCGCAATGACAACAGACTGATTAAGCATGAAGGGCTTTATGAAATCCACTCCAAAAACTCTATTGTCATTGACTACATGAGATTGTGGACTACTAACTTTATCTATCTCATCTGAAGAGACTTCTGTACCTTGCTATAGTGAGGAGTAAATTTTCTGCTCTGCAATAGAATCATTGCATTTCTGCATATCATTTTGAGCATAAAACCTACATCTCTTGTTTGAGACACTCCTCTGGATTCACTCTAGTCGTCACAAGAAGAAATGATAACAACCTACCAAAGGTTTGTGGATAATCCTAAATGTACTGAGAAATATGCAAAAATGTCATGTTGAAATGCATTGTCAGGATCACTCAAGAGCATGATGAAAGGGAGAAAGTGGAAGATGATAGAAACTTACAGAAGGTATAAGCCTGAAGGTGTTACCATCATCGCGAACAATTAAAGTTTCTGCAGTACGATCCCTGTTCTTGCCTGTTTCCACCTCCACCTGAAGGGAAACCAGAAAGTAAAGTCAGAAGTTTAAATTTGAAGTTTTCAAGAAGGGCTAGAGAATGGTGGTCACTGCAACCTGCAAAAGTATGGAAACCTGCTAAAAAGCCCTATCAAGTCCAAAAAGCCCACGAGCACCACATAAGCCTGAGATTACCAGGAGAGGGAGTCTGTTCACCTTAACATCAGCTCTTTTGATTGATTTTGTGGCAGAATCAATCACATAAATCTCCTCAAAATCAAGAATAAAATCATCATCAGCAGTCTTCACATTTCGCAAATGCTTGATTAAAAATACCTGCATGGACAGATACAGGGAGAATATAGCCTTCATTCCATAAATTGCAATTGTGGAACTCAAGTCAGAAAGAAATCATGGTGGAGAGTACGAGTGGAAGGCAACAAATAAAGTGCCAAAGGGATGTGAAGGAGACAGGTCATCTTTGGGATACCTTCATGGATAGGTATTCAGTTTTGGAGAGGGGTGCACGAGGGGTGTCAACAGGTGGTTCAGTCACCTCAACATAGTAGTAATTGCTCTTCATACACCGCAATGGCTATACATACGCACACATAAACAATGTCAATTCCTCCAGAGGTTACTGTGATCTTCAACTTCCAATTGTGTGAAATGACATTTGCAAAAACCATGAAAGGAGCATCAAGGGTTCAACTAAAATGACTCAAACTAGGTGAGAAACCAAAAAATGACTAGAGAAGAAGCATGAACAAACTCACTTTCTTAGGCATATTTCCTACAACCCTGGGGATTGCATACACATCTGTATCAGGAGGTGTTACATACATCTACACATACAGCAACACAAACTGCATCTCAGACATCATCCCTCATGTTGAGAACTCATTCTCTGATCTAGTCATAGAAATAGACAGCATGATCCAATATCCACCAGCATATAGAGGTCTCTCGGGTATCAAACAACAAAAGACATATCACCCACATTGAAGCAACAACAAAAACCTTTCATCAGTCCCTTCACACATGCCTCCATCGGACTGGCAACAGTAGAAGTTATCTGAGCAGAATTTTATGGGCAATGTTTGCACTTACCTCTCTAAAGTCATATACATCATTATCTGGATCAGGCACTTTTCGAATGAAGAAGTCACAGTCATACAGACTGAGCTTATGAAACTCTTCTTCATCTATCTTGTAGTCCACAACCCTCTCCTCCTCCACGCCTTCTGTAGACATGAATGTCTCACTCTCTTGTACAGGATACTCACCGACGGGCATGTCATAATCTGTTTCATAGTCTCTCTGGTCTCCCTCATCTTCTTCTTCATCATCAGGCAAATCAATATCATAATCTAGGGCATCTTCAACCTCAAAATCTTCATCTTGTGCTCGAATTCTAGTCTCTGATTTCTGCCAGGTAGTTTTCTTTACTATTTGCTCTAAAACTTTGGTACACACACTCAATGTTTGCACAGACCTTCCCTGTAGCAAACCCCAAATTCAACCAGTTACAATGTGCTCCCATCACAACATACACCCCTCATAAACCTAATCCTCATCTCTGTAACTCACACATTCTAATCAAACAAATTACACCCTAAACCCTAATTCTACTGTTCAGGTGGATGTGGAGTTGCCAGTAGCAAGGAAAGCGAACAAGAAGCACTCCAACACATTCTCTAATCGATTGCATAAGAAAAAAGTGAAACCAGATATCATGTCTACAATACTTCAATCGAAACACAAGCTCTTTCACAACAAGCAATTGGAGTTCTTAAAGTCGAGACAGCAACAGCAGCAGCACTCTCGCCATTCTCAACTATGAAACCATCGTTCATACGCCCACAACCAACGCCGTAAAGGAAAATCCTGGAATCTGCAACCCAAAATGGCAGGAGAAAAAAACCTACTTACCGGTTGTGAAACACCTCTACCTTCGCGTGCTCGAACGCTGTTACCAGGTCGCGAAGAGTTCGGACTGCAAAACGCGAGACCGGTCACTGATGCTCCAGTTCCGGAGGTATTTGTGGATAGCAGCTTGCGACAGTGTAAGTTATTGAGGGAAACGGAGGACGGAGACACCAGCTGCTGCGCCAGAGCGTAAGCCATCGCCATGGATCTCACTGCAATGCCCTCAAAAATTCCCCCGCAGCCCCCACACACACCGGGGACAATCCTAAACACTAAAACCCCAAACCCTAGTTCACTATCTCCCTCCGTGCTTAGCCTCTGCCCTAAAACCCCAAACTCTAGATCCCTTTCTCCCTGAGTGCCTAGCTTCTGCCAATTCTAAAGGCTAAAACCCAAGCCCTAGATCTCTCTGCTCTGAGTGTTAGCTTAGTGGATAGGGCTCAGCGCCACCTAGAAAGAAGAAAAACCCTGTAAATCAAAATCAAGGATGGGAACCCATCCAGCAAAAGTACAAGGCAAACGGGAACAGAAGTAGACGCAACCCAAAGATAAAACAAAAGCAAACAATCAACAAAAATCAGGTAAAGACCCTATACAAAGAAGACTCATGGCTACGAAATGACAATCAACAATAACAAAGAAGACCTAAGATGAAAGAGCTATCCTTTACCCGAAATTAGCTAGTGACAAAGTTGCACTAGGTATAAGTGTGGAAGAGATGAGGAACCCTGACCAAGTGTAACAACTTGTTGAAAAATCATTATGGCTTGCGCATGTTGTAGAGCTATGGACACGTGTTGTTGATAATATGAAACAAGCATCGAGAGGACTAAAGAACATCGTTGATGATGTGCGATAGTGGTCTATGCACAAGCGATAAAAAATGAATCAAAATGAAAATGAAAACATCCATATGTCTCAATAGCAAGGGGAATGAAATCATCCTTTAATGTTCATTCATTATATGATTACGTCTTCTCCTAAGTAGTTATCATCGTTGCATATGTTGTTGTTGTCGATGTTTGATGCACCATATTTGTGCGAGTCGGGTCAACAATGACGATGTCCATGAAGGTCCAAAAGCCTTTTCTAATGATAAGGATATCCACTCATCATTGGGTGTGGCAAAGGAAAAGGTGAGAGACCTCCTTCTAAACATGTGCTCCACTTTCCAAAGCAATAGTTACAATAATATTTCACAATGTATTGTGAGCTATTGTACGTTCATTCTCGCAAGGGCACCAAAGCAAATGGGTACCTAGATTATCAATGGTATGACCACATTGACATTGTGAAAGATGGGCAACCATAGGATGTGGGAAGCCAAGATGGGTACATAATGCTGTAAAGAAATGGGCTAAGGATAGATGAAATGCAGGTGTGGTAGAACAAGTTAATAACTAAGTGCTTGCCCTTAGACTCGCACATGAGTAGAAATGTGTTCGCATAGTATTTGAATAAACATCTATTAGAAGCAAGAAGGTTTTTAGGAAGATGCTAGATATTAAGGTAGGTTAAAATAATAATATATAGATTTTCCTATAGCTTGTTGACCACCTTCATTCTTCTAAGTGATGAGTGGGGTGTGAGGTAATGGGAGGGAATGAAAAATGATGATGAACAATGTGAGAGCTTTGGAGACTAGGTATGTCCTGAGGAGCTAAACACACATGAGAAGGTTGTTGCATCATGAAAAGGTGGGTTGACCAAACACGTCTAACCTAGTAACAGGAGGACTTGGAGGTGGAAACATTAGTTGTGGTGCTAGTGGTTGCTCAAGGCAGTTTGGTGGGCATTTTACTCAAGGGTGAAGGTGGGAGAGGTACATGGATATTAAGCTGGGGCTTGGTAGGAAAGGAGGATGAAGAAATAGAGGAGGGGGTTGGCCTATCAAGAAAATAATGGTTTGCCCCCCTAGAGTAAAGGAGAAAACGATAGGAAGAAGTTTAGTTTCAAGGTGTGGGGAGGATTCATGTTGTTAACAAGGTTATGAGTAGAGGTAGGATAGAGATGAAAAGTTGCTAGTAGACAAGATAATGTTATTTCAAGCAAGGTAGGAGCTTGGTGGAGAGGAGATCCACACTAAGGTTCCTCATGTTATAATCTCTTTTCTTTTTGATGTGTGAAGTTGAAAAATACTATCTCCAATTGTGGCAGGTTGTATGTGTGAAGTTTTGGTTATGAATTGTTGGTTTTAGGGTTGTGGTTAGTTATAGGAAAAGAAGAAGATAGTTTAGGATTAGGAAATGTATTTGTTGTTTAGTTCAGACAAGGCAATAAAAAGATACTTTGCTTAGAAGGACGTACATAAAAAAAGAAATGCAAGTCTTAGTTAGTTATGATTTATTAGATTAGGGTTAGGTTTGATACAACAAGAATAAGAGGTTAATGTAGTGAACAAAAAAAGGATTGTTGTATGGATCAAACAAAGCAGGGGAAAGGTAACAATTTCTAGAAAGGAAAGAAGAAATGCAAGTCTTAATTAATTGTGATTCACTGGATTAAGGTTAAGTTGAATACAACAAGGGTAAGATGTTAATACTATGAGTAGGAAAGGGATTATTGTCTGGGTCAGACAAGGTAGAAAAAGGCTTGAACTATATCCATAAAAAAAAAGAGTGTGTGAAAGAGGGGTTTGAGTTCCTATTGTGACACCCCTTTCAAATGTCCTCTAAGAGGTTAGGGGGGGTGGGGGGGAGTGGCCCAAATTAATGTTGTTAAGCCAAGCTAATTTTACACCTAACAAAAAAAAGTAACAAATGAAGTCCAACGATCAATGCCCAACATCCCAAAAATGGGAGGGCAACAATTTAAACTATGGAAAGGAAGCCAAGCCCATTTGAAGAAGCAAGAAAAGTGGCCTAATGACAAGTTAGGTGACCGATAAAACCACCAAAAGATCTCGCACTAAGTAACTTTTTCAAAGTAATTATGGTATGAATATCGAACTCAATATAATGTTGCAAAATACACTAGTACAAAAGTGGGGTGTAGTTCACTAACTTAAATCATTATGGGACCTTAAAAATGAAACAAGTTCATTACACTTTAATGGTTTCACCTTGGTTAAAATTATTTCATTATAATATCATTATGTAAACATCATGTTTCACTACTAGTTGACATAATTCACTTTTATAATTTATTATGATAAGTAGGTTTATTTTATGTTATTTTGAATACCCTATGTTACTTTATGATATACCTTATATTATTTTAGGCTATTTTAATTATTTTAACTTATACCTTAAGTTATTATAAGATATTATAAATTATTATACCATAAATTATTATATGTTATTATACCTTAAAATATCATATTTATAGGGTTTTTACTTTAAGTTATTTTAAACTAAATTATTCAACTAACCTTAGGCTATACTTTATGTTATTTAATTTAAATTGATATGTGTTATTTCAAGTTATACTTGAAATTATTCAAGGTCATTCAACTTTATGTTATTATAAGTTATTTTATCTTAAGTATAATAATTTAGAATAATTTAAAATAAAATATAATGACCTAAGGTAAAATAACCTAGAATAACCAATAATAACATATGAAAATAATTTAAAATAACTTATAATAAAATAATTACAAATAGCTTATGATAATATAACATAGAATATCCAAGAATAATTTATAATAAAATAGCCACCAATAGTCATAATATAGTTTAAAATAACCAGTAATAACCACCAATAAAATAATCACTAATAAAATAGCCACCAAAAAAATAACCATTAATAATCATTAACAAAATAACCATTGATAGCCACCAATAGAATAATAATCAATATCCACTAATAAGATAACCACCAATGGCCTATAATAAAATATCCAACAATAATTACTAATAAAATAAACACCAATAACCATTAATAAAATAACCACCAATAGCCACTAGCATAATAACCATTAATAACCACCAATAACCATTAATAAAATAAATCCACCAATAGCCACCAATAACCACCAATAAAATAACTACTAATAACCATTAATAAAATAGCCACCAATAGCCATTAATATAATAATTATTAATACCCACTAATAAAATAACCATTAATAACCACCAATAGCCATTCATGTAATAATCATTATTATCCATTAATAACCACCAATAGAATAGCTACCAATAGCCATTTTAAATAGTCATTAATAACCACTAATAGAAGAACAACCAATAACCAACAATAAAATAACAACTAATAACCATAATAAAATATATAGGCACCAATATATAATTAAAAATAGTTACCAATAGAATAACCAACAATATTTACCAATATAATAACCAATAATATTTACTAATAGAATTACCAACAATAGTTACCAATAGAATAACCATCGATAAAATAACCACAAATAACTTATGGTAATATAATTTGAAATAACCAATAATAACATAAGGTGAAATAACCTTCAATAACCTTCAATAACCAACAATAGCTTCACATAAATGAAAATAACATAAGATCAAATAGTTTAAAATAACCAAAAATAATTTATAATAGCTACAAATAGCCTACAATAACCAAAAGTAACCAACAATAGCCTCACATAGTTGAAAATGACATAAGATGAATTAGTTTAGAATAACCAAAAATAATTTATAATAGCTACAAATAGCGTACAATAGCAAAAGAAACCAATAATAGCTTCACATAGTTGAAAATAACATAAGATGAATTAGTCTAAAATAACCAAAAATAATTTATAATAGCTACAAATAGCGTACAATAGCAAAAAAAACCAATAATAGCCTCACATAGTTGAAAATAACATAAGATGAATTAGTCTAAAATAACCAAAAATAATTTATAATAGCTACAAATAGCTTACAATAGCCAAAAACAACCAATAATAACAAAAAAAAACCAACAATAACTTCACATAGTTGAAAATGACATAAGATGAAATAGTTTAGAATAACCAAAAAAACTTATAATAGTTACAAATAGCTTACAATAACTAAAAAAACATAACTAACTAAAAATAACTTACAATAATCGAAAATAACTTAAGATGAAATAACAAAAAATAGTTAAAAATAGCCAAAGTAACATAAAATAGCCAAACATAACTTATAATAATTGAAAATAATCTAAAGTGAAATAATTTAAAATAATCAAAAAATTTGAGAATGTAATTATGTACATTATTGAATTTTTAAATAATTTCATTTGGACAAAATCTTAATAATATATGAATTTTCAAAGTTTATGTTTTTTGTAACATTTAAAATGGAATATTTGATAAATAGAATGTAATGTAACACATTATCACAATAAGTGTGGTGGCTTGATGGTAAGGGTGTTTGCTTACATTTTAGAGGTCAAGGGATTAAACTTCACAAATGGTGTGTTTGTGGTCAACAATGGTAAGTTGATTGAATATTCTCTTATGTAGTTCATTAAAGTAGGTGCCTACTAAGATTGATATATGGCCTACGTATCTAGGCTAGGTTTTAAACCTAGCATAGGTAGTGACATGTGTTAATAATTCATAGGTTGAAAATCATGAAATTATCAATAATATTAAATGTTACATTAAATATTGAATATTTTAAGTTTAATTGATTTCCATGTTGCCTAGTTAATTAACTAACAAGTGAAACGACTTGATAAATTTGTATGTCACTTGAAAGAAACCTTGTTCCACTAGGTATTAGTGGACCAATTCATTGTTTGTAACAACTGGTCCTTGTTCATTAGGAAGTTGACCAATTTCACCATGGTAAAAATGTTCAAATTCACTCAAAATTTAATGAAACCCAAAGTGAATTAGGATGCATTTTGGTGTAGTGAATATTGTTTCATTTTGCGAAAATGAATGTAACAATTCCAACTCAAGCTAATTCTTTTTTTATCAAAATTGACATTCAATGGATGTGTTTTTTCCTTTTGTCATAAAGATTTTTGGTTGTTTACACTAACTAGTGAACGATTTTTTTCATTGATGTGTTCACATAATGTGATTAGTAAAAGACACTGATGACCTTCTTTTAGTAGTTTTGTGTACCTTTTATAGGCAAAAGGTGTTATACCTTTGTGAAGAGCACATACCATTTTTATTTTGAAGCATGTTATTGTTGTAGGCGAAGGTTCTTCTAAGTTTACTGTTTTTTAAATTTCCTTTCATTTCCTTTTTTCATATTTTTTTTCAACTAGTGGGTGTTTTGGAACATAATTTGTTCCTGTACCCATTAGTGATCCTGTTTGGGTTTTGCCTTTGTGGTTTGGACTTGGATCTTCTTTTTTGTTCTTCCTTTCCCTTTTTTTTGGGTGCATTGTTTAATGGAGTTTACCAAGGCATCATTAATATTTCTCCTTGGAAGAAAACCAAAAATAAAAGGGCCAAAAACTCGTCACATCACCAAAGGAGAAAAAAATACAAGGCAAAGAAGTTAAAACCCGGTGGTAGCCTAACTACAGGCCATTGTAATTGGCATGATAGATCAAACAACAAATCAAAAGAAATCACAAAAATCATATGAAAGTAGCCAAAGTCCAAAACAACAAAAATAAGTAAAAGTAGCCAAATTCATTGAAAGTTAAATGGGAAAGAATGCTAAATAAACTAAAAAGAACAAGAGGATGGGTCATCAGGTGAAGGAAAAACCAAAGGTGCGGGCCCAATAAAAGACCCCTAAGCAACAATGAAAAAGTTAAGCTAAAGAAAAGGAGATTTATCATGTAAAAAGTCTAACTAAGTAATACCAAGGCTAAAAAAGGACTAATGAAACACGTGGTGCCATCAGATGACATCATCAACAAGATCAGCAAACACCATATTCTTGGACCACTCCTTCCGAAAGGCCACCTCCATATTTTTTTGCTTGTTAGGATCATGAACTATTTTGTGTTTCCTAATCACAACCCAAACCGCTATACCCATTTTGATAGTTGTTGTCCAAGCATTCTTCAAAAAACTCTTGATTGAATGACATTTGTCAATATGAGTTTGACACCTTTCAATCCAAACAAAGAATAAAATCATAACGCAAAGAATTTTGATCAATTGAGATGGGAAGGAGTACCCACTGGTAGGAATCTTTACTGTCATGTGGAATTGTGTCATCATTCGTATATTTGAAGTCACCCAAAATAAATTGATCCTAGGAAATGGAATTGATTAGAATAATGTTACCCCATAACTCCCAAATTTTGCAAAAAAATTGCCCAAGCTAAAGTCATTTTTAAGTAATCTTTCAAATAATGAAGGGCCGATTCTTATACTCCTTCCACAAAGGATTTACAAGTTGCCTATAATCCCATTTGAATAAGCCATATACTAGTGGGGAGTCCTTTGCTGGAAATTAACCAAGCAAGCATAAGAACTTTTCATGGTTTGGAGTGGTTCCAAAGCCATTCGATGAGTAAGCTACATTGTAGTTCATTGAGTAACCCTTTCTTAATGAATAACCAAAGAAGGGAGCTATTCCAAGACCATCAACCACTTTCCATGTCCACTTGCCAGGATCTTAGGAGGTGAAAGCACACTACACTGTTCATAAAATCTCGTCACAAGGTAGTTTTTGCAATATTTTGGAATTTGTAATTAGTCATGTGATTAAATATAATCAATTAAAATGAAAAAGGACTCAACACTACAATGTTATATATATATATATAATAATCACATTGTATGAATTTCATGGATAGTTTTTGAATAACCATAACATAATGGACTTTCAAAGGAATACTTAAAAATTTGTAACAATCCATAATCAATGAGTATGGATTCCATGCACCTTCATAAATTTTTTTTAATGAATAAAAGATTCAATGGTAATATGATGCAATAACATTGATACCAAGGAGGACTTTTTAGAAGGATTTTGATGATCAAAATTTTCTATGTACCTTGAATTATGATTTTTTCTTATTAAGTCCTTTATTTAATGAACGTGATAGTTTAGAAGTTCATTTTTCAAATTTAAGTTTTGCATAAGGTAAACTAGGGTTGAACTTTTTTTATAATAAATTTTTAATGATAACTTGTAAAATCAGTTGTGTGATTCAAGGTATCCTGCTTTCACACTGCTTTTGTAATGTTAATTAAAATAATTATGGACGTCCACATGTGCCTAAAAGTGTTACACCTTAGTGTGTTTTCACCCCAAGGCAAATCTGCCACAAATTTTACTTGAAAAACCACCAAATTTGCTATCTTTTTGCTATAGAAGTCAATATCAAATCTCCCATTTGTCCAAGTTTCCCCACCATGAAAACTAACCAAGTTAGCTCAAATTGCAAAGTCCCTAAGATCTTTTTTGAAAACTAACTCAAAACATCTTTTTTTGTGATTTTTCTTTAATAAAATTCTAACCTTCCTTACGTCTACTAATGCCAATTTAATCAACTCCAATTCTACCTGTTTATTGAGCCAAAATTTGAACTGATTTAAAATTTGTATGCCATGATTCAAGTCCTTAAAATTTCGGCCACTAAGTATATCCTACTAGCTCCCTTCCATGGCACCAACCCATCCAATCTCCTAACACCAAATTAAAAAAAAACACATCTAGATCCCATAAGATGTTCGCCACTAGATTATTGTGAGCTACAACCAAGGTGACAGTTTGTTTTAAACTCAAGTTTTAAAGTTGCTTTTAGTTTGAAGACTCATAATCTCAAAGATTTTTAGTATGAGTGCAACCCACGAACACCATCACTCTTCCCATGTGTGCACCGGGATTCAACTTTTAAAGAATTGGGAGGGACATGTGTGGATTACCAAACAAGGTTTGCCAAAACATTTCGTCCAAACTTGTGGGCTTGGCTTTGATCAAACCAACTTCAATATTTTTCCAAGCCTTGAAGCTTGAGTGCCAAAAAGAGAATTTTGTTTTGTGAAATTTATCTGCAATAAATATCTAATTAATGTTACGGGGTAAAATGAAGCGATTTTTTCCTTGGGGTTGGGTCAACATGACCCTCCTTTTCAATAAAACTTTACATGGTTCCACTTTTAGTGACAATCCTTTGACCACTAATTCTGCCAAAAGGGCCTCTGCTTGAATTTTCAAATCAATCACCCCTAACCCACCTTTGCAAATCAAAAGAAAAATTATGTCCCATTTTACTTTAGTCCATGTTTTTTTTTATTTACCACCCCAAATGTAGTTCTTCACCAAGCTTTTCATCTGATCTGTCATCTTAACATTGGGATTCCAACAGGATGCAACAAACCACTTTAGGTTAAAAGTATCTAATTAATAATTAGCATGTTGCCCGCAACTGAAACCTTCTTATTACCCCAACTAATCAATTTTGTTTTTAAAGATAACATCAACTTGTCAAAGTTGGTTTCAATAGGGAACTTGTAACCCATATGTAATTAGAGGTATTTGACTCCACTCCCTTTAGCACCTAAGTGAAAACATGAAATAAAGAGCCATAAAATGTGTGGATAATTTTAAAAAAAATGTTTTAATTTTTTTTGAAAAATCATCATGAAAACATTATATATCAAAAAATTCACATATTTTCAAAGTTGCAACTACAAAATTTTCATGAAAATTCACCATGTTTCAAAAGTCCTTTTATATGTTTCAAGCACTTAAGAAAAACATGTGGACATATGGTTTTTTTTATTTCAATTTTTTTTTCCCTTATCAAATGTTCACCAAATCATTTCAATTTTTTTTATGAACTTAATATATTCCACAAGAAAGGATCCACATGTTCAAAACATTCAAAAAAATAAAAATACATATACACTTTTAGATTTTGATACTCAAATCTTTAAACACTTTTATAATTTTGAATTTATAATCATAGTCCGAAGTAAAGTTTTAGATTTGACTATAATCTAAAGCTTGATACAAAAAAAATTAAATTTTAATAATATTATATGTCATATTTGATTTTAAATTTGATATTTTTTTTGAAAAATTATGTGAAAAATACAATATAAACCAATAAAAAACTATCACATGAAAAATGCAATCCTTGGAAAAGACTTTAACTTTGGCATGGTTGGCTCCTTTTTTCATGCTTTCATCCACCCATACCAAACATGCATCCAACCCACAATCACAATCTCTCTCTAGCTTGGAAGCCCATATAGTTAATGTTTTCCTCTAATTGAATTTAGCTCTTGTGGCAATACATAAAAGATCAAGAACCTTATTTACATTCCTCAAACTGTCTACTGATCCTTCCAAATATAAAGTTGTGCCATTGACGAAAGACTAATCCTTCAATTGATCCCCATTTGACAATTCAAGCCCACGCACCCCGTAAGTCGGATTGCAGAACAAGTAACCAAGAACATCCTTAGCCAAAATGAAAAGCTATGGCAAAAAAGGACACTCCTACCATACTTGGACAAATTAAATGGGTCTTCGACTTCCCCATTGATTTTAATGGATGAAGCTGTGGCTTTATAAAGAGAGGAAATCCACTAGTTCCATAAATCACAAAAGCCCAGAATCCACAGAACTTCAAACAGAAACCCCCAATTGATTTTGTCGAAGGCTTTCTCAAAATCGACCATCGAAAGGACTAACCTTTGGTTACTCTCTTCCGCCCACTCCATAGACTCCCTTACCAAAAAGACGTTATCCAATATACTCCTTCCTGCAACAAAGCCTGTTTGATTTGGCCTGATCACCTTCAGTAGATGTACTTGAATGCGAATAGATAGCAATTTTGCAAGGATTTTCTATATATTTTCCAAAAGTGTGATAGGACGCCAATTCCCATTTTGGGAATGAAATCCGAACTTTGAAATTAATACAATAAGACCACAATTAAAAAATTATGAAAGTTGTCTAAGACCCAGCATTGCTTTAAAAGCTTCAAACAGATCCCCCCGAATCTCCTCAAAAGTATCTTGGAAGAATTCAGTTGGCAATCCGTCATGTTTCAGAGCCTTGCCGCATGGTAGTGTTGCAACTGCCACCCTCAACTCCACAATCGTGATTTCTTTGACTAACTTTTGATTCATCACATTTGTAAATTTCAAGCATTGAAGTGAAACTCTCCGCACGAGCAGCTAGACTCTTTTCATTCATTGGGTTTGCTAAATATAGTTACTCATAAAACTCTTGTATGTACCTAGCCAATTCATTCCGAACCGACAGCGTCTTCCCTTCTACCACAAGCTCGTTTATTCGCACCCTTTCATGGTTCCCCTTGCGAAAATTAAAAAGCATTTTAAAACAACTATCTCCATACCTATACCAATGCACTGCCATATTATGCATACTTCAATTAAGATCTTTTTGAAATACCTCCGTAAACTAAGATTGGGATGCAAAAAGAATTGATTTTAATTCCACATTTTTGGGGTTGGTCTCAGCTTGGTTTCCGCCAATGAAACCTTCCTAGAATGGGTGCAAATGAGCTCTCCTCTCTTCCTTCACCTCTTTTTGGATAGTTCCAGACTATTATACATCACCCTATTGATGGCCCATTCTAACCATCATGCCCAATCTCTTGGAGGTGATGGTTTATCTCCAACGCCCCTCCAAGCTTCCACTAGCTTGGTTTTAATGTTGTCATCGTCTAATAGCATTAGGTCAAACCTTGAAGACCTTGGTTCCACACTAGCTGTAGGTCGAATTCATCCAAAATAGAGACTGGGGAATGATTCGAAATTTTGTTATGCGAGGCTACTACCCCGATCCTCCCACCTAGATAGTCAAGACCACTGGATACATAAACCTTGTCCAACTTGGTCAATACTAAGCCTAGACCCACCCTTCCATTATCATAGTTAAAAGATTTTTCAAATGTCTTCCTGAAGTTGTTGAACGACCAAGCATCCTAGAGACCCCACCCTATCGTCATCTGCTGCCAAATAGAAGCCTCTCGCCGTCTCATGAACTTATGACCCACAAAGTTTGCTCTATGAATGTCCTCGGTCATGTTAAAGTTTCCTGCCATGATCCAATGTGAAGCTGTGACCTTGGATTCGTAAACGCCCTTCCACATCTTAGCTCGCTTGGAAGATGTTTGAGTTGCATACACATTGATGATCCCCAAAGTATCCATGTCCGAGACCTTAAGCATCAAATATTGCACGTATCCCTGCATGATGATCCCATGACTAATGACTGTTGGAGTGAATTTGGGCTAACCAAAATCACCATGCCATCATTCCATCTCCCCGAACTCCTCACCTAAATCGCGGGATTCCAAAAAGCTGCACCATTTCTAAGCTCCACCGCTTTCCCAAACTTCAAATAGTTTGGTTCACTTAAATGATGTTCTTGCAACAAAACAATTTGAGGTAGGCACTCCGGTTGCTAGATCCACGCCTTTATACTCCATTGCTTTCTCATCCCACAGCCTTTCCCCAAGCCTATAACATTCAAAGTTACCATCACTAAGGCTTGGTAATCATGGACGCACTGAATTGAGGGCGGCCTTGTGGTTGATTGATCCCTTCCTCACATTGCGCTTGATCCCTTTAGATGGGGTGTTCCAATCTTTTTATCTTCTTTTCTTTGTAGCTTTTGGAGAACTCGCTGACCCTGGGGATCCAGTTGGTAAAGTGATGAGCTGATTGGTTACCAATTCTTAACCGACATCATGTTTCTTGAGATAGTCAATTAGCATTTTGTGAGCCAATCTAGTGTGGGAAGTAGAGCCACCTAGTGCCGGTAGTTGGGTCAGATGGTACCATCGTAACACCAACTCCTCCTTGAAAGTTCGGTTCAGGTTGTGAGTGTTGATGAAGAATGTGCATTCTGAAAAGGATCTCCCCTCATCATAGTGGCAGTCGCATTCCCATCGCATCAAATCCCCGCTTCGATGGCGTCCAAACTTCATCTAGACTCCCTGAATTCCTAACGTCAAGAGGTAAACAAACAATTTCATCTAACACCCCTTCCATCAGAATCGAATAGTCTATGTTTTTTTCTCTATAAATAATTGGCCAAACCCACAATCGTCGATCCTCCACATCCGGGATTGGATGACGAGTAGTTGCTTGGAAGAAGGCTTGAGGTAACATAATCGTCATTAGGGCCCTCTTACTCTAGTTATGATCCAAGGTCTCAAAGGTTTGATCCAGTTTTGGAGCCTCATCTATGATAACCAATGGCATGGATGCAATATCACCTGGAATCATATTCAAGCCGTACTTGAAGACCATGTCTGTTCCATCCATAGCAGCCACATTGAGTAAATTTAAGTCCTGCGTGCGCACACCCACGCCAGCACCTGAAGTTTGCACGTGGCTCTTGGAATTCCCTAAAAACTTAACGACGTCATGAAAACCTCCTAGTGCATGTTCGGCCATTCTAGAGGCAGGCACATAAGAACTTCTGGGTTATTATTCACAACTACATGTGTCGAATTCTTAAAGACTTTCAAACGCACACTATCCGCCACGCAAGTGATAGTAGAGGTCAAAAACTGACTTCCTAAAGGGCTAGCCGTTATTGGAATAATTGCCTAGGAACATGAGGGATCAAGAATCTTTGGAGTTAATGCAACCTCTATTGTGGGACTGGAGCTACTTGAGATTGATGCGCCACCCTCTACAGGGACATGGCAACCTGGAGTTAAAGTGTGGACGCTTGTGAAACCAGGACTCCCTAGAATTGAAGCCATTGTGTGCTCTCCTTTGCTTGCATTCGCATGTGTTTGGCCACCGTCATGTGTTACTGGCTTCTTCGCCTTGCTACTTTTGCGTTTCAATTTTTGGGTCTCCCATTCTTTCGAAACGGTTTCGTAAAACAACTCATGTAATCGAAGTTAAAATCAGTCTTTGATCTCTTTGAACGATGGAAAGTAGCCGATACACCTAACTAGCACCATCCTTCTTCCGTGCGTGTCTTCCACCTCCCTACTTTTAAGAATACGAGTTTGCAAAAAATTGTGAGAAACCTGCCACTTATGGTCAATGGCAGTGCGCCTTGGTTGTCCTCCGCTGTGGAAGGAGCCATACCTGACGCCATGCCTGGACTTGCATGAGAAGGATCCGTTTGCACAGAAGATCCAGAACCAATTCCAATTCCTTCGGTCGTACACAACCTAGGGAATGCAGTTTATAGAGGATCTTCGCCCCTGGTAGGAGGCGTTGCGAGCGTTGAACTAGAAACTAAACCAAGCACGCCGATGTTGCCGATGAAGAACGAGCTCTAACGGCGATCGACGAAAAGGTAAATGGAGAAGCCATTGGCGAAGAAAACGCCACGGCCGATCTGCTTCCTTGTTGTCCAACTTCCACCAAATAACCATGTTACATCGGAACATCGGATCGCACATTGCCTGCAGCGGTCATCGATTGCAGAAACTTTTGTGAGCAAGAGTTTCCACCAAGAAACGTCAATGCCTCCGCATCGCGCTCCCGCGTAGTCACTATATTTGAAGTTGCCGCAAATAATGACGAGCTTGAGATTGCTCCAAACGTTTTCTTTGTCGTGACATCCAAAGAAGCCAAAGCCGGCAAGGAATTGAGTTTCAGATCTTGAAAGCTTCCTGAAATCAGTGCCATCTCCGCTTCCTTCAAGACCTGCAAACACACCCCACACCCCCTGCTCATGCAAACTCCTCATGTTCATAACACTCTAGGAGAGTGATCCCAAGAATAAACGATTTGAACCGCCATCACCACCCCTGGAAAGATTCACCAAAACCCTGCATCACTCGGTGACAATATTCTTGAAGCAACGGCGACAGCCCCCAGAAAACCCCCGCCGGATCCAAAAACCACAGATCTCATGTGGGGTGGCTACCTTGACCTGATTCATATGTCTCTTTCTGCATTTCCACCTTCTATTGAGAGTGGGTTCTATTTATCAATTAACTCTTAGTTGAAAATTTGATGAAAACACTCCCATGTGAGAGGAGGGAGCTGCAATCACATAAATGCACAACAGTCATGTAAAATATCAAAATTTTAAAAATCCAACTCAATATAGTTGTAATGGACTTCAAGCTAAAATCTTTCGGGAAAAAAAAAGAATCAAATCTTGATTGAGGAATGAAAATCCCCATTGTTAACTATGAAATTCAACTAATTATTTGTAGTTTTTGAAATTTCAATTTTTTCGGGAATTTGAGTGATCTACCATGTTTTTTCTTCATTTGAAGATAAAATAGATAAAAGAAATCATTAAAAAGGTTTATAGATTTTATTTTTTAAAGTGCCATTTGGACTTGGCATCAGGGAGAATTGAATGTAGGAGATGCACATCCAATGGGAATCTCCGCTGAAAGGCATGCTTTGTGACTAATTTTTAACACCTTGTATAAACTCAACCCCATCTGACCATTCCATTTGTTTGTGGCAGATGCAGATACTATAATACCTTGGCCATTTCAACACATGTCCATCCAATAATTAATTAATTTTGAAAAATTCATTTCAACAAATGGAATATTCCTAAATATTCATTATTATCCTTCATAATTTTTTTTGATTTGGAAGAAATAATTTTTGAAAATTTCAACATTTCTGAAAATAATATAATTATTGTGAAATTGGCCAAGGTACTAGGGTAATAAAATTTTGAAAGTTGGGAGTTGTTAGGCATTGCCTAAGCTTTAAACATTAAAAAAAAAAAAAACTCCAATGTAAGTTGAGAAACATGAATGAAAAAAATTGGCAAGAAGGTATGGCATGATCCTTATAAGGTGTCAATTTTGGGTGTCATAAATTATAGGTAGGAGAAGCAGTGAGGCAAGGTACCATTTTGGTCACTCTGACATGTAAGGGTTAAAAACTTGGAAGGCAATAGATAGCACAAGAATGAACCCAGAATCTCCAACACACGGAAGCCCACCTAATCCGAGTGTTGGTTTGGTATATAATATTTTGTAATACAAGGGTAGCTTCAACACAAATTGTTATGCCCGTATGCATGGTCTCATACATGACAACCAATTACGGGCATGCCAATCATGCCTTTAGAGTTAATGTATGTTCTTAGGTTATTATACGCTATTAGGTGTTTTAGGGTTATGACTTTGTTGACGGTTGTATAAAAGGCCAAGCTCTTCCTTTCTCTTGTTAGCTTTTTAAAAATCCTTTGTTAGGGAGAGTTTCTTCCATAGTTAGACTAGATTTCTAGATGCTCATGACGGTTATTACACGGCCACCGTTTACATACATTACGTTTTTTTTTTCTTCTTTTCAATTTAATTCTAGAAAAATTGCTTTCTATCATTTAATGTTGAAAGTGGCATTTTTTTCTTGGCTTTGAGTTTCTTATTTTTTGAGTTGCTACTACTTTTTTTTCTTTTTCTACTTTTGTACTGTAGCTACAACAGGAACAACAACCATAATTAGTAACACCATAAGCGAGGGAGAAGGGACACCAGAAATAAGCTACGAGTTGTGAATGTCTAAATTTCGGAACTTCGGAGGGAGGAAGGAGCGAGTAGTTCCAAAGCTTGTTTTACTACCAGCTTTAGGTCTTGGGAGCACACACACACACACACAAGGTTTGATTATAGTACAAGATATGCACCAAGTGATACAACCCCACATACATTTGCTTTCCTTGTACACAGGTTTGGGGGTTAACATTTAGGCTATGCACTCCTGTGTGTTTTTGAGGTTGTAGTCATGTAATGAGTACTGTTGTAACAGCTTTGGAAGAAGAAGAAAAAGAAGAAGAGAATAATAAAAAAACCCCACGAAGTAGAAGAAAAATAAAATTTTCTCTCTCTCTTCTTCACACCATCGCTGCAGAGTTCGTGGATGCGAATCACTCTACAACGTCACTATCGGTGCAGTTCGTTATAGTCGTCATCCGTTTCATTTAGTTGTTTCGTTTAGTTGTTCCATTCAGTTGTTTCGTTCTGTTGTTTCATCCGACATCCATCGTTGTTCTATTTGATGTCCGTCCTTGTTCGGTTTAACGTCCGTTTTTGTTTTGTTTGATGTTTGTCTTCGTTCGGTCTAACGTCCATTTTTGTTTTGTCTGATGTTCGTCCCTATTTCGTTCGACATTCATCTCCGTTCCGTTCGACGTCTGTGTTCGTTTTGTTTGACATCTGTCGCCGTTTGTCTGTTTGGTTTTGTCTGTCCGGCCCCTTCCGTACAACGACATCTGTCTATCCTCATCGATGCACCGTATTTTTTAAACTGTACGTTGTGTTAGAACTCTGTAGTTAGTGCTCTGTATTGCTATAAAATTTTGGGGCATGGGACAACACCATGTCCTTGGATGATGAGAACATTACCACTCAACTAGAACCAAGGTATTAGCTATGAAGTAACACACAATCACTTGAGCTGATTTCTTTGAACTCATGATCTTCACGACGATACCATCAAGTGTTTACAATGCCATCGTCATCCAATATAATTCTTACCAGGAATTTAAGTTCAAGTTACACTACATCAATGGTACATTATAGTCCATTTGGAGGGGTTAATTAGTGGGGTACACCTGTTGCCACACCAGCTTTCACACCATCACTATATATTTTGCTACAAGTCGTGACCTTTACACCCATATACACCATGGAGGTTAATAGTTCCATTGGGAGAATTGAGGAGTTTAGCGGAAGGCCAAGTACCATTTCTTTGAGGGAATGCAAAGCAATTTTTTCAATTGTGGTTTGTGAATTAGAATTCAAGTATGGTATTAATTACACCAAGGCATTCGCATTCAAACAACTGGCCCGTTATGTGCACTATAAGGCATTAGATGTCTATGAGCAACATTCTTCGAAGATTTTGGATATCACTCAAATCCCTAATCCAACTTATGCCACAACCATTGCAACAACCATCGCCACCGCCTTTCAAGCTGCATTACAAGTTGCCATTGCACATCATGTGACTGTGCCCAATAATTCAGATTTGGTACCTATTTCAATAAACCTTTTTCCTAAACAACTCATTGCTGCTACTGCAAACAATCCCCCCACCATCAATGCACCATTTTTGCTAATCCAATGGGGGAATTCTTTTGAGTTCTTGAGTTGGAATTTCCGATCAAGAGTTTTGAAAAAATTCTACAACTCGCCATCTTCTCTCAACAGAAAGATAAAATTCAAGATGTTCTACAAGAGGCTTCTCAAACTTAAAGAGGATATTTAGAACATCACAAACCTGGAAGTTGCCCATCGGTATTTTCGTTCGTTAAAAGGTACTTCGACACTCCATGTGTAGGTTTTGCAACGGGTTTTTACAAAATTTGGAAACTCGTACATTTTACTAGATGTGTAAAACATTTCAAAAAAGTTGGAACTGGCTAATGCACACTATGAGGCCAGTACTATGAAGCCTCCATCACGTTCAAGGCCTCAGTTTCCACCAGCTACACCAACCATATCATCACATTCTTCTTCAAGGGCTAAAACGGTGCACTCGGCTACACCCATCCTATCTTCTTGCAATTACCGTGGAAATCCTACCCATAAAGCTAGTGAGTGCAACTTTCCTTCCAAGGATTTCTTTTATGATTATTGTGGGAAAGAGGGACATTAAGAAACTATTTGTTTTGCCAAGTTCTCGAAATGGAAGCAACTCTGATTACCACGACAAAATTTGCCATTTTTTTCCACCGCCCCTCAACTAAAAGCCAAGGCATTTTAGCTTTCCACTTAGGCTTTCTCCACCAAGGGTAATTATTATAAGAATGTTAATGTTGACAAGAAGGAGGTGTTTCAAGCCCATGCCATTCAAGTTCAAACTTTACAACATGAACTTGAATCATTGAGGGCCCAACTTGACGCACTCCCAAGTTCCTAGTTAGACCAAGATGGGTCTAAGTTACTCAAACAACAGAATTGTGAGGAACTCGGGGCATGCTCCCAGCTTTCAACACTAGAAGGGGTAGAGGGGCGTGCTGAAGCTCGGGGATGGGACTAGGAAGAGGGACAAGCTTTAGTTATTTACTGGAACTTGCATCAAACCAACTAACAAGTTGGTTAGTTCACTTTCTAAAGCACCTTTAGTTCTAGGACAAGTCACAGGCAACTCTGGACTCACAAGACTCACCACGGCCTGGACTCGAGGGAAGCCACCACCTTCCCCCATATAGTATTCTCTGCGTCTCTCCGCGGCACCTACATCCGAATGATTTTTTGTCCCGGGATTCCCAAGGGGGAGTCTTGAAATTATCTCGGTTTGGACTCCCAAGAATTTGCGAGGCCATAATTCTTTGCTCAGACCTCTGATTGGGATGAGGCCTGAAGCAAACTTGTAGCTGTCTTCGAGAGCTTTCCAAAGATGTATCACACTCCACTTGCAAGCACCGGGGTCGGGTCGATTCCCTTTTTTTTGCCATAACGTGTGCTGCAAATGTCCAAATGGCCCGCACAAGCCCATTTTCGACATCTACACTTTGATAGTTTTCGAATGATATAAAGAACACCCCAATGTAAGGTGTTTTGACATTTGTAATCGAACTCTAAAGTTTCGGGAGTCCTGGAGGACTCCCAAGTCCCCATTTCAGGAATGTGAGTTTCATTTTCACATTCTCTCCAGGTAGGGTTGCGACACAACTTGTTAATCTAAAAGGCAAGTCTTCCCAACCAACTCGTCATGCCTAACCTGTACAGGGTTTAAGATCACGGGAAGGAACTCCTAGGTTGTTCTATGGCTTCTCACACAATGCCATGGTTGGGGAGTATGTTCTTTCAAGTTAGTTTCACATTAGAATTTGCCACTTCTTTTTTCCTTTCCTACTTCACGGCACAAGAGGCTAATGTGGCACCTAGAGGCATGTAATTCAGACTGATGGACTCACATTTGGTTCAAGTCCTATTACCAGGGTTAAAGGAGCTCGAGCAATCATGCCACAGTCTTTTTGTTTTTTCAACACGAAAGAAGAACGTACCTTGTTGGTGAGGGGGGAGGAAATTACTACACCACAAGCTACTAGGGTATCAAATTCTTGTGTCCTAGGAATACATGTACATAAAAAAAACACACAATTTTCCACTGATTAGTTTATGGAATGTTAACTTCAAATGTGTGAAATGACACAAAAACTTGTGAGTACACCATTGTTTAATTTTCAAGATTTGAAACTAAACACCAAGGACATAATTGCAGTACTAAAGGATACCATGAACATTACATTAAGTCCTCTACCAATCCTTGATCCACATGCTACAAGGGTCTCATCTAACACTTTAAATAAACACTCAATTGGCTCACATGTTGTAAATGGTGTTCATAATTTGGTCATTAGTTCTAGCATGGTTAAACTAATGGGCTCTCCTACCTCTGATTCTACATTCACATATCAGAAGGGAGCTAAGAACTTTTCACTTGTGGATTTGTTACTCAATAAAGGCATTGTGGATAACCATTCTTTCCACAAAGTCTCTCACTCATTTTTTAAGGTGGTGTCTAATGACAAAACTTCCACCGCCACCGGAGTTACCATTGTCCATAATACTGAGTTAGTAATCTAGGTGGGAGGATATACACCTAAAGTGGTACTTCTTGATACATGTGCCCAACCAGTGATTCTTGGAGTTCAATTTGCCAAGAAGATGGGCATGTTCGATTCCAAACTATGAAAATTTATGTGACAAATTCTCACCGCTAGTGGGAGCGTAGAGGAGGTACTTGGGGAGAGCTTGGATTTGGTTACACTTAACTTCAATGAAGGTACAGATTAAGAGCTTTGCCTACAGGTCAGATGTTTAGTCACCAATGCCACCAGTTATGATGTGCTCATTGGGCAAGAGGCCTTGTTTCCACTAGGTTTCATAATTAACAATTAGTTTGAGCATGCGTATTATCAAGTGGATTAGGAGACTAATGGCCACCACCTAGGATACATACCCTTTGATTTACATGGCCACCATAGTCCTATGGCTCACCATTGTATGCTCAAGGAAGCACACACTATTTCTTACATCCAACAAGTTAACCACGAATGGATAAAGGGAGATGAACAAAATACATCTTATGCCCAAGCTACTGAAAGCTTGAAGGTGGTTCCTATTAACATTCAAGATGGACCAAAAATTCTACAAAGGTTCGAAGCAACCCACGAGCCCTTGGTCAAAGCTCTGCTTAATTTTGAGAACATGGAGAGCCATGGCAAATCAATTAAACGAGTACTTTGTTAGCTAATCACCTGGACATCGCCTAAGGAGGGGATTACATTACTAGAACTCTTTGGTGGTATTGATACAGGTCTCGAAGCCCTACTATAGTTAGGGATGGTGGTTTGGAGGTATTTCTGCATTGATCCTATTGTAAGGCAATTGGTGCTTCAAGAATGATGGAGCTCATAGCTAGATTTCCACAATAGTTTGTGATCATCGCATGGAAAGCAAGTTTCATGTTCTTGCCCTTTAACATATAACTAATTTAGAAAAAACATATGGAATTGCTTGGCCCCGTGGACCACATCATTTCAGGTTGGAAGTGTCAAGGATTTTCAAAAGCTCAATTTGGAGAAAGCTTGAATGACACAAGATCTAGTCTCTTCACGGACATGGTATGATTCATCACTTGGGCTCAATCGATTTCTCCTACGCTTAGTTATGTAATTGAGAACATCCCTTCTTAATTTGATCAAAAGGAGAAAGTCTAAAAGCATTACACGTTGGTCAAGCATTACCTTGGAGGGCCGCTCTTACTCAATGCAGCATAATGCGGTTCTTATGCGCACCAGCTATGTAACTGGTGGACTAACCTTGCACCACTCTTAGTTCTGCAATTGGCTTTGATATACACCATTAGAGACCCCAACCTATAGGTCTATCACATATTGGATGATTACAACTCTTGCCAACCAGTTACAAGGCAAGAGAAACCTTTTTGGTTTCCTTCGAACACAATAGGAAAACTAAGAGGTGCTTGGCCCACCTTTGTCTCCTTCCAAGGAGCACATGCCTTTCAGGGAAATGGACCAAACCTGGTGTATTGTCATGCTTTAGCCACTTGGGATGATCCAAGCCTAGAAGAAAGAAAAAGGGCTATGGGGTTCCAAACTGGCACTACTAATCACACCAAGGTGACTAGATTGGAGTGTAACGGTCTATTAGGGAGAGGCATGGACCTGGACTCCCTTACATGATTGTTGGTAACATGTGTACTCTTTCAAATGTACATAACACTAACACTCATTCAATCAGCTTATAGTTATAGTGATGTAACTATGTGGCACCCTAACCAAGTACACTTGCCTATCTTCAACATTCTACACTTCACTATTAATGTTGGGGGAAGGAGGTACCATGTAATTTGACTCAAGTTATTTCTAATACACTTAGAGGTACATCAGCTTCTGGAAAAACAATTATAACCTTCTACAAATCTGTGTAGTTGGATAGTGGAGAATCTAATACACTAGGTTCTTCAAACACACTTTCCAACTCCATTTGATGTGTTTCCAACTACCTTTTCGTTATGGGGAACTAGCTCACCAAAAAGGAAAGAGACCAAGTCATAGACTTGCTAATTAAGTATGAGAATGTGTTTGCATTCTCAATGAAAGACTTAGGTAGGTGTAAGACCATGTAATTTTTTATAGACTTTACAGATGAGACACCCATCTATCGAAGCAAACATAGGTTGAGCAAACATGAGTGGGAATTGGTAGATGAAAGATGCAAAGAACTCCATGAAGCTGTTTTCATTCAGCCATCAAGTTCTGGATTTGCAACCACTATAGTAATGCCAACAAAGAAGGATTCAGTTGGATTATGGACTAAAAAAAGGATGTGTAGGGATTATAGGCCTTTGAACCTGGTTACACTTCAAGATAGGTACCCCATGCCTATCCTTGAAAAATTGTTTGATACAATTGGAGATTCAAACATCTTCACAATTGTGGATATAAGGCAAGGGTTCAACCATATTATGCTCGTTGTGAAGGATCACAAAAAAACGACATTCCATGGAAGCAACAAGTTATGGGAATGGCTTGTGATGCCTTTTGGATTAAAGAATGCACCTATCTTCTTTCAACAAGTCATGGACCAGGTTTTTGAAGGGGCAAATTTCCTAAAATGTTACATAGATGACGTCCTACTGCATAGTAAGGGACTCATGTAATACTTGGCTCAAAAATGAGGAGTTATTCAAGAGGCTCCATGAAGTCAATATGAAGATCCATCCTAAAAAGTGTGAGTTTGCTGTCACTTGAATAATCTACCTTGGACACAAAATTTTGCCAAATGGTATTATGGCTCATTGGGCCAAAGTAGTAGCCATTTTGGAGATACCCAATCCTACTGATGTTCACACTTTGAAGAGTTTCATTGGACTATGTAATTATTACAAGATTTATGTTTAAAACTTTAATACTATTGTTCATCCTTTCTATGAATTATTAAATAATGATGTTGCTTAGACATGGAGTGAAGAAACTCAAGAAACTTTCAACACACTCAAGGAAAAGCTTTCAAAGTTCCCTCTGAGAAGACCTGATTTCAGCAAGGTCTTCATTTTACACACTAACTAGAGTGCTCTTACTATTCTTGGCCAACTTGATGAGGAAGGCAAGGAATGTCTAATCACTTATGCATCCCAAAGCAACAAGGCTAAGAGCAACTACTCTTCATACAACGGGGAATGTCTTGTTGTTGTATGAGCTGTCATATATTTCAGGCCCTATCTTTATAGCACCAAATTGACTTTGTATATCGACCACCAGCCTATCAAGTGGTTGATGACCAACGACAAGCTTACTGGTAAGTTAGCTCATTGGGCGCTTATACTTCAGGAGTATGAGTTCAAGGTTATTCATTGACATTGTATTACACATCAGAACGCGGATACCATGTCGCAAAAACCCTTCACTACCTTTAAAGGTTTCTCAAAAGTCAGGCAAGACTTCGACCAAATTCCAACAATACATGTATATTATGCATCTAATTATCTTGCATTACTGCAATGTAACTTGGTTGAACATCCCATTGTGGATATATGGGAGGACTTGGAACCTCTGAGGTTTCTTTAGCATGGGGAATACCTTCCCCAAGTTACATCAAATCATCCAGATCCCATACAACAGTGGTCCAAACACTACTCATGGAGGGACAATCACCTCGTCTAATGTTTACCAAAAGGCAACAAAGTGGTTCCTCCACCACATGAACGACTTGGTTTTATTCAAAAGGTACATTCGGAGCTTGGACACTTTGGAATTAAGCGTATTTATAACCTCCTCACTCCTCATTATCATTGGAGAGGTATGTATGTTCAAGTCCGAGACGTCATTGCTAGGTGTGAACAATCTGATAGAGTGAGAACTTCCTTCTCCTCTCAATAGCTCACACTTTTTCCATTCCCTATTCAGGGCATATTTTATCGCTGGTCATGTGATTTAACTGGAGAATTACCATAAACCTCCAGGGGTAATGTTTACATCATGATTACAATTGAGCATTTTTCAAAGTGGGTCGAACTTGTTGCGCTATTAGACAAGTCATCATACAACACCAACCTGGCTTTCTTATAACAGGTCCTAAATAGGTTTGGGGCTTGTGTTGAATGCCTTATTAATCAAAGATCAAAATTCAGAAGAAAATTCCAAGACCTATTTGATCATGCTCTCATTGACCATCATCGGACTTCAAGGGATCATCCCCAAGCTGATGGCCTTGTAAAGAGGATGGTTTAAACATGCAAAAAAGGACTTCGGAAAATTCGCCTCACTAGGAACAAAGAGGATTAGGACCTGGCCCTACCTTACATCGCCATGGATTATAAGATGTCCAAACATGCCTCTTTGTCTCATTTCTCTCCTTACTTTCTACATTTTATGAAACATCCCATTCCACCCTCTTCCATTGTTGTTCAAATGGACCAGGTTATAGACTTGGACTCCCCAGCCACTTGGGTTAGGGTCATTGCAGAGAGGGCTATTCTATTCAGGAGGGTTATGCCCATGGCCATGGAAAACTTGTCCATTGCACAACATCGAAACACCTTAGGGTATGCACACACACGAGGTGGCAGTTACAAACCTAAGGTGAAAGAATTTGATGTTGGTGACTTTGTGTATCTCCAACGACAACCTAATGATACTCTAGACTCTTCTTTTGGTCGCACTATCTTGAGGATTAAAGCGATCAGGCCTTCAAGTGTGTTAAAATTGCAAGGAGTTGATGGACACACAATTCGGGATCATTCCAAAAACCGTGCGCCCTACCACTTGCCAAACTTGTATCCTACCATCATCACATCGACTTGGATTCCTCCACTTGACTATCCATGTTAGTTAGAGGATAAACAATGTTGATCAGATGTTGTTTTGTGATAATTATAATGGTGGATACCATATATTCTACCTTAAGTCAGAGCTCACTTAAGTTCCTACTAGCATTTGATATTGTTCATCATGTTTTCTTGCAGCACCTTGATTTCTACTAAGACCATGCCACACTTTTCCCAGCTCAGGTATGGGGGGGGATACATGAGAGTTTCATCTCAACCTGCTCTTGTGCATTGTATATATATGTGTGTGCATCTCTTTTTGGTTGATTAGTTTCTACCTTTGATTGATTTTAGTCTTTTTGTTTAGTAGAGTTTACTATGGATTTACACCTTCCGACATCGAACATCATGACACTACACGTCACAACAAAATGTAATTAATAATTTAGTAAATTTGAAGATTCCATGTTGAAAAGAAAATGTGCTTGAATATTCCAAAAGATTCTCAAGTTCTCTTCACAAAATTTAACATTTTTATAAATAACATAATTAGTGTGTCTAAGTTGCCAAAGCTCTACAATATAAGGATAAACTTATAATTAACCATGTTATTAATAGTGATTTTGAAGACTAGACACAATAATTACTTTCCAAATGTTATTACAGAGTTTTGTTTGCAATAAGTTTTTTATAAATACCCTTTTTGCAAAAAAATGAAATAAAATGTTTCAAGGTTTAAGTGTAAGATTGTTTACAATCTTGACATGTTTGAGATTGAGTGATTAGTATGAAGTGTGGAGTGGTATAAAGGGGTTTGATAGGTGGTGTGGTGTGTCATGCCATCACGTAAGTGCCTTCACATATCATTGTCCATAAACCATTTGCCACCTAACAAAAGTCACACACAAACAAAACACAACAACCCAACCACCTTCAATCTTGTAACATGTGCTTGAATGAATTTGGAACATTGTCATCCAAATTGATGAATTTTGTTTCATTTTTTAAAGTTGTGGATCATGCACACCATTAAAATATTTTCAATTGTTTCATTTTTCCTTTCAAAGTCAATCCAAGTGTGTTTCATGCAATCTGATTTTATTTTCTTTTCATTAAATCATATTGTTATAGGGGTGATAAATGAAGGGCCATGATTCACTTTATTTATTAATTATCATTTTTGGTTTCTTGGAGCCAATTTATTATTATTTTTGGGTTGGGGAATAGGGGTTGTTGTGTGATGAAAGGTTTAAACTTCACTTGGGACATTCAAAGTGAAAATTCCAAATTCTCATTTTATGTCTACAAGTTTCTATTCTTCTCAATTGTAGGAGCCAAGTGGGCTGAAGTATTTGAAACATTGGGCCAAGCTTATTTTATGATTTGCCATAAGTGAAAATTGGCCCCTTGTCTCAAATACTTGAGTTCGATTAATAATGAATAGGTGTAAATAGATGAAAACATGAATATGGGTGGAAGATGGATGAAAATGTGCATCCACCCATTGTTGCATCTAGTGTCAACTCTCACCATGCTCCTTAGTCCCACACTCATTGTTGAACATTCCCCAAACTTTTTGTAGTGGGTCAAAGGTGATGAAAGCATGCATCTTATCAACTAATCTCCCTAGACAATTGTTGTTTCAAAGTAATACCAAATCCTTTTGTGGGTTGTCCTAATTTCATGGAATGGATGTTCATATCATATGTTCAATTGCAACATCTCAAAAACTTTGAGCCAATGAAGGTACTCAAAACACATTGAATCCACACTAACAAATTGACAACAGTGCCTAAGACGGCTTGTGGATGCATATATACCCATTAAGGCATACTTTTCATACTACAAAAGGAAAGGTGTGATCACTATCGGGTTCATGAGTTTTTCTACACATATGGTACCCAAGTCATTTTTTGGTGATGATCATAGGAAATTTCAATGGCATGTTTTGACTTTCGATATTGAAATAGCACAATACCCTAGTACTTAGGCTCATTAAGCACTAATTAAAATCTTATTGGCAACAATTCTTTAAAAAAAGGTGCTTGTTGTGCCAAAAATCTAAGTGAAGCTTTCAAGCATAATAACTTCATTATTTAGTATAATGTTGAATTGGAAAATAATATTACTTGGGCTCCATGTTACTATGCATTATAATGACAATAAAATGATGAAATAAACAAGTTAATTGTGTGGAAATTAAGTTCCATTTGAATGAAAATCTTGAATGACACTACATGCAACTTGAGTTGAATTGAACTCAAATTCCTAACTTGAATTGGATTTAAATACACTAGTTGGGATGCATGTAGTTCCTACTAATGTTATAATTAAAAAAAGGAAGAGAATACATGCACATGATAATTCCAAATGCTTGATCAAGTTGATACTCAATTGTTTTTTGTTGTTCCATTTTCTTTCATCACAATATTGATTTTTTTCAATTTCTCATTGAATTGATGTTTTAATTACCATAATAAGTTGATATATCAAATTTCATGATCGTATTGAATTACTATTGTTTCAATTCTTCATAATTATTGAATTGTTGTTTCAATTCAACACAAACAGAATTTTAAAAAATGGTAATATAAACACCATGGACATGAAAGGACACATAATATGTGTTTTTTCCCATGTCCATTTTAGTGGGTGGGTATTAGTTAGTTAAGCTCAAACTAAGTAGGTACGAACAACATAGATAAACAAACAACATTTTTTTAATTATATAAACTAAATAAAATTCAAATTGACCTAAATTCAATTGAAAGTATGTCCAATTAAAGTGAAGAGAAATGGGATGCAAAGTGATGCACAAGGTATTCAAAATATGCTCATCACTTCCATTATCCATGACTATGGTGTTGAAAAAAAAAAACAACTTAAAAAAGACATATATTCAACAAGACACCTTTCCCTTCCAATTAAAACAAATTATAAACATGTCTACCCTATCCTAGCTTTGATGTTAACATCATCATTGGAATTATTGCTAATGAACATAATTGAATTTTAGAAAAAAAATAGGCACCTTATTGTCAAACTAGCCTAGGTACTCCAATATGTCAAATTTCCAATAAAAGTTGTATGCAACTAAAATAACCATCACAAAAGTTGCTTGAAAAATTGGGGCATATGTTTTTTTAGTGATAGGATTGATGATTGTCTCAATAACCAAACCTTAGTTTAAGAACTTTCAACTTTTGCTAACCATTTTGTGAACAAAAATTATCACATTGTCTTGTTAATGTGATTCATATTAATTAGATGGGGGTCACAACCTTCACCTTCACCCCCACCCCTCATGCTCACTTATTTTAGTGGTCTAGCAACCAAAACATAAAATCCAAATTTTGACACACCACAAATGGAAATAATCCACATGGCCTCTTGATATAATTACAAAACAATATTTGTCTGCAAACTCATGCATCAAGCTCATGCAAAAACAAAATTTTATTTATAAAAATTAAATTTTACAATAACAAAGTCATTGTATTGAAAAACTTGGAATTGTTTGGAAAAAAATCTATAATGTGTCTATGGATGAATGTGGGTTGTTTAGATGTGCTTGCAAAATTTTATTACTTAAATTTTAGAGATGATTTCCTCCTTCCCTTTATTTTTTGAATAAGTTGTGTTCTACCAATTTCTCTCAACTTGGAACTAAGGTTTGTGTGCTCATAAAATACTCGTGTAACATCATCCAATTCCACATGTTGGGGCATCATCACGTGTTTCCACAAAGATTCCAACATTACATAGTCCATCCCACAATTTTTCTACAATAAAACTCATGATGTTGCAAGGTAAAATTGTCCAAATTTTAGCATCTTCAAAAGCACACTGAGAAAAGTACTATAATCAATATGAGAAAATTAAAGGTTTTACAACTAAACTTGCCACTAAAATTTAGAGTTATAGCAATCACTTGCAACTTAGGGTATTTTTATGATGTTAGTTTTATTGGACAAGTTGATTATTGTTTTGCAATTATTGACAAAGACCATATATTTGAACCAAAGTTGAACCCAAACCGAACACACCAAGACCATGTATTTGAACATGTGTTATGAAAAATATGTGCAATTATGCGTTACTACTTTGCAATGTCCATGTTAATTTCTCGCAAAAATGCCCTTACATGAAGGGAATGTTTGCATAGCTTTTCATTCATCCATCAATGAATGAAATCTATTGATGTTTGTTGCAACTAATGCACCACCAAATTAATATCTTGCAAATAATGCATTTTGCCAATGGTACTATGTAAGAACTAATGTCCATTTGTGAATGTTGTTATTTTGCACCTACTATAATTGACAATGATAATTTTGCATTGTGAAACTAATTACATAGGTTCATTGCATATATAGTGACAAACATTTATTCCAATAATCTAATTATGTGTATTAATATTCAATGTTAAAAAAATACAATACTCATATGAACATTTGTGATGATCCATGGTCTTTTCCAATGATACATACTTTATTTATATCTTTAGTGTTGAAATAAAACATGTTGAAATTTTTGTTATAAGATATCCTATCTAATATCTATTGTTAGATATAATGTTAAAAGGTCCACCTTGTCTCTATTCAAAAGTTGACTATATTTTGATAGCTACCAAATGTGGAATGGTGTTTGCACATTTGCAATTTAAGAATAACCTCATTATAATGTGAAAAAAAATTTAATGTTCATATTCTAAATCTAAATAAAAATATTTTACAACTATAATGCAACTAACAAGCAATGTACATTCAGTGCACAACTATAATGTAATTAACAAACAACATACATATACTTTCATCATTAACTTATCATTGAAATGCAACAACACATGTCAAAATTATATAATAATTAAACTATAAACTATGCATTTACAAAAATACCATTTAAATTCAAAATAAGGTGTCATAAGCAAAATTGAAATACATTTAATTTTGAATTTCCTCACATGTATATGTAAACTTATGTTCACTTTTGTTGTCTTAACATAAAAGTTTATTGAACTTGCTTGCTTTGGGACCTACACTATCAAAATTGGTAATCAATCATTCATTTTAGTTGCATAAAAATCAACAACTTAGTAACATAATATTTTTATGCACAAGAATAATGAATGGTATTGCAAATGCACAAAACAACATGGGTGTTAAACTTGAATATTTTTATTCATTGCACCCATGAACAAAAAGCTCTTATACTTTCACACCATCATTAAAAATAAGATTGTGGTTGTTTCAATCAATAAAAAAGCAAACAAACCAACTTTTATTTAAACAAAAAAATGAACAACAAAAAATCAAATGCGTTCACTTCATGTTATAAAATGATTTTTTTTTTCTTTCTAACTTGAACATTTCATTATCTGGACTAAGAGCCAAAAATGCAAAAATAATGTTACACATAACATGTCTCCTAGTTCCATCACAAAAAACTAACAAACTTAAAATTAAACAGAATAATCAACTCCTTATTTATCCTTTATATTTCTTATGACACTAAGTAGAAAGGCACAATAACTGTAAATGTGAGAGTTGAACTTTGCGCAAATGGCATTTACATCTGAGTTGTTTATTCAGAGTATCTTGGGGAACAACTTGGGAACTTGGGGGAACCTAATGAGAATCCCATGAGAACATGATGGCAACACATTGGGAACAAGGGGAAAAACGAAAAATCCCTCTCCCTCACTTGGGCATTAAGCTGATGATTTGAGAGGCAGCCCTTGTGGACAACATTTTTCCAAAAGGAATTGTTAGATTGCTGAAGTGAATCAGAGATGATATCCTTTGGTCTAAAAAAAAGTTGGTTCACTACTAGTGTTGTAAAGCTTAACTTTCAGGTGCCCAATTTTGAAGCTTTCTTGGAGATGTTGCCTAATCGCAAGAAATGTATGTATATAGTGTCTTTCTGAGAGAAAATGTACTAATTTATTATCAACAGCTAATCATCTATTGCAGCTCTCTAATTCTGTCTAGATGACTAGGCCGATCGTGCCTCTGTGGTTCTCTCTCCTAAGTAAAAGTAAGAGCAAGTCATTTTGGCATGGGAAGCTGTTCATAGACTCTCTCTTGTCTGAGCTGATCACATGGCTGTTAGTCTGTTGGGAGCTCCTTTCATTTCTTCTCGTCCTTTGATTGTTGCTGATCCTGCTTTTCCAGAGCGTTTGTAGTCTCTGATCTGCAGCAGAAATATCCCACATGCCAGCATAGATTGTATTCAGCATGTGCCTTTTTCAAATCAAGCTCTCCTTCCATACACACCAATTCAATGATTTTATTGGATCAAACATGAACTTGATCAAGAAATCTATGCAGGAGATATTTAGTTACCAATTTTGCATAGTACTTCTGAGCATGGGTTCTGACTTGGGTTGAGCTGCGGGTTCCAACAAACTTGGCAATTGCAGCAAAATCTGTGCCAAAACTGCAGGACTCATACAGAAGAGATCACATACATGTTTTGAGGTTTGGGTTTTAAGGATCTCCTTAGTTTCAGTCACAGTAGAGAAGTTCCTTGGTTCTCTGGAGCTTGACATACTCTAAAGAGAGAAATTGGCTTCAAATTCAAAAATGTTGCGGGATTTGAAGACAAAAGCATGCCTACGTCTTTAGAGCCTTTCTGAATCTTTGCCGTTCTTCATTTGTCCAATATCGGCTTTCTGACACCTGCAGTTGCAGCAAAATTGTGCAAGAAAGGAGTCAAAGATCAAGACAGCACTCCGAAATCCAAGGTCAGCTCCTCAATTGTCCTTCATTGTACAGACAGGAATAAAAATCTGTATAAGGTACAGATATGACATAAAGGACAAGAAGTATGAGATTTTGCAATCAGGGACTTACCTTGTTATCAGGAGATGTTGTTTCTAGGTGGTCCTGTGCTTTCAACACCATTATCTGCACACAGGAAAAAAGCAAGCACCAGACAACACTGATATTGTGTCTTCAGCTTTCTTCACACTATATTGCAGCAAGGGCTTAGTACAAGAAGGCAAATCCAATCTGAGCTGAATTCAACACATTCTCATCCCTTGCACTTTGATCAATTCCATGCTGACAAAATTGGAGAAATTGTCACCTTCTGCTTGGCTTGTTCCAGTTCTTTCTCGAGATGCTCCAGTTGCTGCAAGCCCAGTGTGTCCATGTTTTGCAGGTAATGCTCTGGCGTCAGAGTCTTGGTTGACCGTGCAGATGTGGGCATCAGTATCATCCCACATTTCTCCATGATGACAAGTACAGTGACACTGACACAGTACTACTACTCACCTGTGCTAAATTTACCTCCTTCCTGGCACATATATGGATGGCAAACCACTTTGCAAAAAGGCCCACAAATTAGTAAGGAATCTACTTGCTGCTAGCTGCTCACATTCTGGCCTTGACCTTTCTGGATCATTGAACACCCAACACTCAATAAGAAAAAATGAGATAGAGTCCTCAAGTACCCAAAAGAGAAAGCAGATCAACAGAAGAAACTTGAAACTTGGCGTTCAGAAGGTCCAGGGAGATAAACACTGTAGCTACTATCAATTGGGTGCTGTAAAGTCAGTGGCAGGTGCAAAGATGGAGACATATAGAATGGAAGCAAGTACCCAAGAGTTTGTGAATGGGGAGAGAGAGAGAGAGAGAGAGCTAAAGGCTGAAACTTGTGAACTTGCATCTGTGAAGGAGAGAGGGGAGTGAAGGAGAGAAAGGGGGTTGTGGGGCTGGAAGGGAAGCAGGTGCGAGAAAGAGGGGGATCCCAGAAGGCAGCAACAACTACCTGCACTCTGCAATGCTAAGTGATGCTGCTGCAGCAGCAGCCATAACTGCTCCCCCCTCTCTGCTTTCTCTCTTCCCCTTCCCCTTCAACTGCCACCAACCCCCTTAGGCCATACCAGCCATGAGATAACAGATATCCATGGCTCCAGACATCCCATCTGTGCTCCTATCCACATGATAAAAGAAAAGCTGTTATTCAGGTTTCAGTGGAAACAGCCAGTTTTAAGTAAGGCAAAGAGATTATTGGTTAGGCAATATTGCTGTTAGCCATGAGCTGCCCAGGATACTGTCTCTTGGCCTGCAAAAACCTTGGATGCAGTAGGAGAATATCCAGGGAGTAACATTCACTGGAAGTGCACATCATAGTCTTTCTGCAAGATGTAAAAGAGGATTAAATCCTACTACTATGTGCTCCACTTGATTTGCATTGGGTATATCACTGTGTAGACTATGCTGTCTCTTTTGCCAGCCTCTGCATATTGAGCATAAAAGCCATAGCATAGTCTAACACCTGCTCTTGATTGCTCAAAATATATTGATTGGCTTGGATGGTTTGTTATTAATCAGTTTTCATCTTTTATTGTCCTAGGTTCATGTTTATGGGTGTGGCTTGGAATTGATAAGTAAGTAATCTTGTATGGGAGAAATACTTTTGCAGGGCCAAATGCAGAGTATTGGTGGAGCTGCTCTAAGTGATCACCAAATGAGACTCATGCAGTGACTAATTCCACAAGCAATTGAAACATGGGGTACAAGTGATGACGGTGCTTGCATTGGAAGAATGTGATTCAAACTGCTCCAGTTCCTCTTCAAGGCAAGACACAAGAGTGTTATGATAATAGCTTGGTCAACCCCACATCATGCAAATTTGAGGAGTCTCATTTTCTGCAGCTTCACCAATGACTTCTTTCAGAAGCATGGGGGCCAGCCTTCATCCCAATGAAGGCTGAAAGCTACATAGCCATCTTGATGTTGGTTCAAGTTCACTACTTCTCCAATAAATGCATCAAACATATGAGATTGCTTTCTATCGCCATTCTCTCTTTTGTTGGACATGGTACTGATGCAACATGTAAACCATTATCAACTTCCATTGTCAAAAACCTCTTCTAGTTGCTGCCAATTGGATGGTGAACATCTTGCGGAGTATGTTGACAAGGAAGATATGTTAATGCATATCATGCATCTGCATTTAAGTCAATGTTTTGGCTACATGGCATGGCATTGCTTGAGTACTCTTGCTGTTCTGGTGCTTCACTTTGCATTATGTGAATACAGAGTAAGATATTGTACATCCCATCTTAAGAACTGCACTATAAATACAAATTATGGTCACATGGTTGGTTGAATTGCAGGAGACCTTCTGATGGTTGAGAAGTCAAGTCTAGTACCTTCTGACTTGTTGAACACAAATAGATTGTAGATAGTTGCTGCCATTTTTGTACCACCACAAGATTCAGTAGCAAATGGCAAAAGCTTGAGTGTAATATAACACATGAATGTGGTGAGACAAGCAACAAAGCACCAAACCCTAATTCTGCTGTGTTGGTTTTTGGGGTTTTTTAGGGGCATTTTCAAATGAATTTTGAATTTTTTTCCAATGTCCATGACATTACCTATTTATACAACGCTAATTTAATTAAGCCTTTAATGTAGTCATGCATTTTTGAATGATAGTAAGTCTTGAGCATGGGTATCAAGTAGTGGATATCCTAGGCTATCTAGAATCCTAGTTAAGATGAGTCAATTAGCCTTGTTTTCAGACTAGGGAGCTACCTTTTTGTTTTTGGACATTGGAAGCTTAAGGCCATTTTGGTGGTTTATAAGGTTAGTTATGGATAACAAGTTTTGTTGTCGCTTGGGATGTACAATAAGGGTAAGTATGGTTAGACTGCTACCAAATGGTGCATTTGCATTAGAGCATGTCAATTAGGGTTAGTGCACTTTTCTTTTGAATTATCAAACCATAAAACTTTTTGATAATCAATTTTAGTAGTGGAGTTCCTTTTGTTTTTCTTTTGGTGCTTTTGTAATTGAGGTAAATAGTAGGAGAGAAGTTCTAAAAATCATAAGAAGCTGAGGAAATGGGAACTTGGGAAACTACTTGTTATTTGGAGAGCACAGATGGAGGTAGCTTGGCTGCTATGGAGGAGGTACAAGAACAACAAACAAGGAAAAAGGTAGAGGAGGTGGGAGGAAGAAGCAAAGGATATAAGAAGAAAAATGAGATTTTGGTAAGGGAATTAAGTGTAGGATTTTGAAAAAGAAGAGACCATTACTAGCAAAACAAGTAGACCAATTGGATAATATGGCCAATCAACAACAATGAGAGATTATGTCATAAGGACCAATCAAGCAATTGAGTCAATCCATATTAGGATTTTAAATGTGCACTAGCTTTTGGTAACCATCACATTTTGTGCAATATGTTGTCCCAAAATGAAAGTTGAAAACACAAATAATAAATGTTGTAGTACATAGGTTGGTTCAATAACAAAATGCCTAATAATAATATTTTTTTGGTCATTTTGTTCAATAATAAAATAAAAATATTTTACAATATGACACTATATTCAATACTAAAGTTATTGTGCTTGAAAGTTTTTCATATTTTCAACATGGTAAGCACATTGTTTTCAAAATTTTAACAATTCCAAAAAAATAATGCCTAACAAACTTAGTTACTATAATACTTTATAAAACTCTCTACATTTTCACTATTTTATATCAATAAGTTTTTAAATCATAAAAATATTCAAAATATATACATAAACAAAAACCAATGCAAAAAATTAATTGTAATTATCAAATAAAGTAATAAATTCAAGACAATATTATTTCAAAGTAATAAAATAATATTTCAAATAACAAAACATACCTCCTATACATAACAAACTAGAACCTTGTGACCAAAGGAAAAAAGCTTTGGATTAATTGAAGGCTATTTAGTGTCAATTCAAGAATATCACAATTTAAAAATAATGACTTTATTTGCATTCTATTTATGTTCCTTGCACTAATTGCCTTTAGAAATAACTAACTTATTCCTTTAGAACTTCCTTAAATCCTACTACCATTTTGTCATTCTAAAAGGGCTTGAATGTGTTATCAAAGGTAATAAAGTTCTCTTTCTATCTTTGTTAATTTTTCCCTTGGAATGTTCCATGTTGTTTACTGTTGTTGACAATGCCAATACACAATTTGTCTTTCATCAATTGCCAATTTGTCACATAGGTATAGACACCTATTTTGATTGATCCATGCATTTTCATTACATTAACCCACTTATATCTATAGGGTAAACGATAAACAAAAGATCATAAATCTTTGTAAACCCTTTAAAATATAGTTGTGTATTTTCGTCATAATCACATAAAGTATTAGTCACTATGATTGAGTGTTAAATAATCTCCAAAAAAATGGGTAGAGGAAGAAAAGCAAAATCCCACACTATTCAAACCAAAAATTCAGGACATTTTCTACCTTTGTATTAGCACCATTTCTGTATTTGAGTCTAATGAACTCTTAAACTTTGTCTTCAAAATGTGTGTGTGTTTTGTTTTCAAAATTGTCAAAATTTGAGATGTTTAGAATGAGGTTACTAAACTCCATTTCTTTCAATGGTTGAAATATCTTTGGCATTTTGTGACATGGATGGTAGGTAGAGCATTTTGTAGAGAGCTTGTTCTAGATTGAAGTTAACAATGTTTAAGGTTTTTAACTTAGTAGACCAAGCTTGCATCAATGAGAGTGAGAACTTTGAAGACATTTACAAAAGAAATGTAAATGAGAATAGTGTAAGTAGCTTCAAACTTGGTAGTTGCACTATTTTATATATAAAATCACACTCAAAATAACAAAAATACAATTGTAAAATCACAATAGTTGAGAATTGTTAAGTATACTATAAAACTAAAAAAGCATATAATTTATATTTATTTCATCACCCAAACCAAGTGCACACTAAACTTTTGCTCCAACCATGGGGAGCAGGTAAGTAACGCAAGACATGAAAGTCCAATAATTATGCAATCACAAATAAAATAACCAAAGTCATCACCCAAATCTTGTTCAAAGTAAGCTATCCATGCTAGCATATAATAGAACTAGATGGCATGGGCAGGCACTAATTCTAACAGAATAGACCAAGAGTATGCATAGGGTTGTAAACCATCTAATACATTCATGTTTTTCACTTCAAACACAAGAAAGAATAGTGAAGATGCACATGCTTTTCCTCTAGTGTTTCCACACATGTTTGTAGTCCATAAGTCAAAACCCTTGTTTAGTGGACCTTTGAAATATGGTAAGAGCCATCCAAGACCAAAACATTTCCTTATTAGATTTGAATACATTCCCAATGGCACCAAATCTTTTATGCCCATTTTAACTTCAATTCATCCTTATCCCACTTCAATTATGGGTCAAAGAGTTGCATATGGAGATGAAATTTATTGGTTTAGAGTAGTTGGGAATGCCCATTGCATTAATACTATCAATTATTTGGCCTCAAAATATTCAAAGAAGCAACTAGTCAATCTTCAAGGTTCCAAGCTTCACTTGAAAGCAGGTTGGTTTTCATGGCTTCCAATTTGTGTTGCATTCTTTGGTGGGGTTGTGAGCAAACCATTATGATGGATAGAGCAAGCACAATTTTGAGGACCTATCTCTTCCACAGTACAAGGCACAATCACATTCCCATCTACAAAGGAATGTTTACAAACTTTGATTAGCCCCCCCACAAACAAATCAAGTTTCTCAATTGTTACACTTGGCATCACAATCACATGTGTAATCTTGCAATTCCAAGACCACATTGTTCTGTTTAGATTGTCAAAGCTTCCAAGAGTGCAAACTATTAAGTTGCCCACCAATGCATGCATGATACAAAAAGGAAAATCCTAACAAAACAAAACATGAACTTTCACAAAAAAAATTTTGAATTAATGTTGGAATAGGACAAGAAGAAGGTACTTGGCATGCCAATTGCCACTTGTGCACAAAGGCCTCATTTTCAAGTCTCTCAAGCACAATTGTACTCTTAAGTTTATTCGGTAGAACATCAAAAAAAAAAATTTCTCAAACGATCATTAAAATAATGGGCATTGCAAATGCAACATTGCACTTCCTTTTGAAAGCCACAGTAACCCTTTCGGTTAAAGGTGTACCAAAGGAAGATAGGTGCATGGCCATTACGGCTACCCATGATTATTGCATCACGAGAGGCCAAGTATTCAACATTGTGGGATGATGCATTAATATGTTTCATGCAGGTGATTAACACACCGCATGGCATCGGGCAGCCAATGAATTTATGGCTAGAAATACTTACACTACCAATAGGCTTCTTAAAAGTCACTTTTGGAACTTGTAGACAAATCCTCTAGAGAAATCAATTTTTCACGAATTGTTTATACTCCTTAGAATAAAGTTTAATCTATAACCAATCGTTCAACTGAATTCAATTGTGTTGTGCAAGTAGACCTAATCTAGGTAGAATGCAAATGTAGATAAATTCCTAATTGGATTTTAGAACACCTACCTCATGTATTTCTCTAGAAAATGGCTTCATTCATGTGTATTGCAAATCGCAAGTACCCCCTTTAAGAAGATGGAATGAGAATATCTAAAGTGGTGGTGAATCAAAAGTTGCATGATGTGGGTGGATTCAAACTAGAGATTCAACTTTGAAAGACAATTGGAAATTTTTAATTCCGAAACTATTATAGCTTGTGAATATGTAATTTATCAGTTAGCCTACAACATAACCTTTCACTCATTCACAATTGGTGCCCAATATTTAGAAGGTAAAATCCAAAGGTAAATTTGAAGCCTATTATCACAGTCTTGTGCATGGAATATCACAAAAAATTTGTGAATCCCACCCATGATGCAAAGATGAATCTTTGAGCTTTTGCAACTCCACAAACAACCCACAATTAAGGTATACAACATACAACCTTGTAGTTATGGCAGATTGGAAATTCAAGCACTAAACATAATGCACTACCACATTTGATCAATTTGAGCTTCACCATCAACCCAGCATCCATAATCAAGTGAAGCCTTTCTACCAAGATGATATTCAAAGCAAGTGCTTTGGTCATCTATTGTGAAATGTTCCAAAAGATTAGAACCAAAATCTTCTTCTTTTTCCTCTTCAACTTTCACGTCTTCTGCACTATGGCAACACTCCAATGGCACCAAAACTTTAGGGAGAAACAATTAAAGATTGTGATGATGAAAGAAAAAAGATGTGCAAACATTGGTTTGTTGTTGGAAAGGAAGAAATTGAAACCGTTGAATCTTCTACAAAGATGAAGGTTTGATCACTCCAAAAAAAAAAAACTTTTTAACATCTACCTCAACTGTTTCTATTTAAAAACTGATTTTTTTTTTCTTTTTTGGTTACTGTCTTAAAAAAGTCAAAGTTGTTTTGAAAAAAATGAAAATCAAACAGTGTGTCTTTTGACATGTAAGTAAATCCAAATGTGTCTTTTCAAAAATTAAGGTGCACAAATATACAAAACTTGAAATCATAAACTCTAGATAAATCCAAAGAACAAAAAATTAACAACTAAAATATTATCTCAAAACTATTGTCAAATTCTTCACATATTGCAAAACACAAAATTTAAACATTAACATAATCAATATAGAAAAACTCAAAATCAAAACACTAAAACATGTAAAAGAAAAAACAACATAACCCAACCCTAAAACATGAACATAAGAAGAAAAAAGCCAACACAACAAACAATTTTCTACCACATAGTAATCAACAAACTTTTTAAATGTCAAAGATATTCTACATGTCATCATAATGTTAGTACACAAAAATACAAAGTATGATAATGTTATAACGCAATGCAAAAGATGTTCAACACAATGTTATGACACAATGATTAACAAGTCACACATAATCATCATTAACAACTTTTCATGTATTTCATTTCATAAGAAAGGTTGAAATTAACAATAAAATAAGATAAATTCATAATTTCAAAATATAACACATTTATCATTTAAAAGTAATGTCGTCATACAATCTCAACTGTTTCATCATATTTTGTTATTGTCTCTTACAAACATAAACAAAATCTAATACAATGGCCAGGGCCTTGGGTCAATGATGCCCTTTTCATGTTCCAAGTCTCATTTCATTTTTCTTTGTTTCATGGCTCAAGTCTTTTTTTCGGTATCTGATGTTCTGTTTACAACATGGAGAAAGCAGAAAGAAGTTCCAAACTCATATGAATTGGTTTCTTCTTTCTAAAATGGTTTCAATATTGTTGATGAAGCTCTGATACTAGGCTTGTGAAGCACTTGATTGGAAACCATGCACCATGCGATGCATATGAATCAATTCTTATCACAAACTAAAGATTCTTCCATCCAAAGAGGGGTACCCACCCCACAGTAGTTTTGGTCATTGTCAACTTTCAAATTATAGATGACAACAATTTGTCCACTCAAGGAAAGCCATCATTTTCTGTGATATGTACACTAATGCCCCTTGGTGAGGATTAGTTGGATGGGAGTCACCAAATCAAGGATTGCATGTACACAGTCACAATCCTGACACCATAGAATTCATGCATCCAAGGTGATGAAGAGGACCCAATCTAGTTGCCTGCATGAACATCATCATGTTGATCGAATATTTTATGGAAGAGGAGACCACAAAGGGGACCACACACACATAAGCGCATTTCCTTCTTTGAAGAATTACATTCTCATACATTTTGCATCATTCAAAAATCGATGAACAAGGTGAAAGAACAAAAAACTCTTTTTGACTCATCTTTCCATGATACTATTATTCACTTGTATTTGCACAAAAGCCTCCTGTGAGGTCAGTAGAGGTTTTACATAATACCAATGGATAACATCCCTTCCACATATTTCATCTTGTTTATGTTAAAACCCTCTGGCATTCTATCAAAACTGATGACCTCAGAAAATAAAAAAGGAAACCATGTGCAAGTTCTTCCCATGTGTTAGCTCTGTGATATTCTATTCAAAAGGACACAAAAATGGGACCCTATTGATGAATACAAACACAAAACAATTGTTGCCCATTTATGTCAACCACACTTGACAGGATAGAAACTGACACAGCAGTTCCTGGAAAACAAGCATATCTCCAAGTGCAGTACTTCTACAGAAAGAAGTCAACTTCATTGATGCATTTGGTCCCCAAATCTAGTAAACTTTAAATTCTTCATGGTAAAAACTGATATCTCCAGCAATTATGTAGTCCTAAATTGCATATCAGTGTTTCTCTCCTGAGCTTCAATGCAAGTCGCAAATGACACTCTTTCAAATGACTACATAAGAATGAAGAGGTTCTAACCATCACTCATTGAATTTCTTGATTTTTATGCCTTGGAATGATGGCCGGATTGCAATCAATGGATCTCCATAACCAACTGGCTCTGCACAATGGCATCGAGGCAAATGAGTCCATGCTAAAATCTCCAGAATGGGAGACCAGAAAATTTCAAACTCATCCAGATGTTCTTGATTTCACATGCAAATGACAAATGATTTCGACTTATATCCTTTCTAGCAAAAAAACAAAAAATGTAGAGTACATAGCTCAAAGAAATGCCATCATTTTTTCAGCAAGAAACCTCTCATTTTGGACCACCACAAAATTCCCAACAGAGTTTAGGCCTCCTTACTTGTCACCTATTATTGTACTATTAGGGGAAAGATATTGTTATAGTTTATGTATAGTAGTTCTGCACTGAAGAAAATGGCACCACAATGCAAGATGAGACATTGAGAAAGTATTTACCTCCATCTTTCCATAGCACCTTCTCAACTTCCCCAGTTATGTCAGACTGCATATGATTTGAGTCACACATCAGTTAAAGATTTTCTCTGTGCCCACTTCTAATTTCTTTCCATGACCATTCAAACTAAACTGCAGCCCTAAATTTATCTGAGTAATGGTTCCAGTTTACTAGAGCCACTACTTCTTCCTTGGCACATGCTAGTCAAGTCTTTACTCTAGATATAACTGGAGAATCTTTGCTTCTAAGAGTGGCACAGTTCGGTCACTTCAGCTGCCATGCATGAACAAGCAAACAAGAGGTGATAGCTGTGGAGTGAATGAAATGAAATCAATGCTCCAACATGCAATGGCTGGTTGAATGAAAAACAGAAGTGGTCTCTTCATTCAAAGAAGGGAGGTTTTGTACCTCAACAGGTTGCTGAGTGCCAAGCTGCTCCAAGTAGCACACCACTTGTCCCTTATTGATTATTTGTCCCTGTCACCCCACCCCTCCATGAATATGAAGGAATTTGTTTCTCTGACATACATAGGTAATCACAATTAGACTATTGGATTTAGAAAGTGCTACTCACACAACAGTAGTCTGCAATAATTGTGCACCTTTCAAATACATGCCAGCACAATCTCTGAAAACAGTAGTCTTATACTGGCTTTCCCCAAACTGAGAAACCCTTAGATGGGTTCAAAATTTAGCTTCTGAGGGACCTGGAGGGGAACTTGAGGGGAATGATGACAAGCTCTTGTTGAAATCCAATTTTGTGTAACAATCTTGTGGTCGTGGAAAAAGGAAGTTTGTAAAGTTTCTCTTCTCCCTCCTTCCCTCTTTTCCCCTAAAGCAGAGAGGTAAAGTAATATTAGAGATTTAATACTCCTCACCTCTTCACATAAAGGAGGACCCTTTTTCCCTTTCACAACACGTCCTTTTCTGAAGTAACCAACCTGCACTCCAACATCCACAGCTTTCATCAACTTGAGAGTCTCCCTGTGTGGCAACCAAGTTATGAGATTAAGTAATTTACTAAATCACAAGAGACTTATGTATAGAAAGTATTGTACAGGGTCACATGTGGCATGCAACACCCTGCATGACAGACAAGCAGGATCAACAGGTGGAATCTCAAGGTTACAGTGCTGCAACATCTTGATGCCATTTAAGCCACCCTACTAGGGGATGATATCCTCAAGCCCAACACTGGTTTTGAAGGGTGTTCTTTTTCATATACTAATGGTTTTCACTAAACCAAAAGTGTGCACACCAAATTAGAAGCCAGTCGCATGTTCACCATCTGTTACCCTGTATATGAGAGGTGCCTATAAAAGCTGTGGAGGGGTGGGACGGACCTTGGGAGAGGTGACAAAGAGCAGTCCTGCATCTGCAGCAGCTTCCAAGAGCCCAAAGTTAGAAACAGGCTTTACAATCGCTGCAGAAAGTGCAGTGGGTTTGGGTGCAGTAGGAATTGAGGCTGCAGGAATGGACTCCAGCATGGGCTTGGTGGGCACTGGAGGTGCTGGCTGTGCAACAGGAGCTGCTGCAGCAATTTTGCCTATTTCCCTTTTCACTCGCAGACTGAAATCTCCCGTCTGTCCACCCCCCAAGTTCCACAGCACAAAAGTCTCACCCAGAGGAATTCCATTCATATCCTGTTCAGGGTAGTTGTTGTGCACACTGAACATATCTTTGAAGCACACCATTGGTGACTATTTTGATGCAGTACATTCATCAAAGCCACTGGAGATTACATCTATGAGATTGCAGAGAAAACTCTGCAATAACACTTTGAAGGTGTAACTGTTGTGTCAGTTCCAGCAAAACTAAAACTAACATGACAAAGATGAAGAGTTCCTGAGGAATTTCGCATTTTGTGTATCCAAGGCTTGGCATTTGGAGAGCCCAGTAGTAATGTGTTACAACTTGTTCTTCATAGAATTGAGATCCTTCCTGGATAGTTTGCCTGATCCTTAACAGCTATTATATCATATTAAAGCCTCAATGTTTAAGTGCTCAATGATGCAAGTCAACAACCTAAAGAACCTTCAGATGAACAGGCCTGACATCAGCAAGCTTGCAATGTACAATGTGTGTTGAAAGATAGACAAAGAAGTCATTCAGCTTCAAGGAAGAAGATCATGCATACCTTGAGTTGCAGCTCTGCAATGCTAGTCTCATCACAGACTTCCATTATTAATGATTGTATCTGCAAGCACATGCCATCCAATTTATCAGCAAATTTCTCCAGCCTGTATGGTGACCATCACAGTGTGCAACAGAGTGAAGTGGCATCTTCTCACCTCAAATGAATTAGGGATCAAGGGGTTGGGATCCTTCTCAGTTGTCACCTCCTCTGCTTCCTCGTCAAGAGTCACCTCTGGATGCACAGCAGACAATACATCACTTCCTTACAAACCCAAATCTATACCTGCAGAACTGTTCCTCTAAAGTTGACACTATCAAGTATATTGCATCAGATGTTAGCAAAGACATGATGGAATCCAAGTGCCTATCAACAAAAGAGTTTTGTAATCAAGTGCCCTATACCTAGGTGATATGGGCATACACATTACAGTTGAGAGGTGTCAGGAACAATGACAGGACTCAATACTAACAGCAAGGGACATTTGCTCTCACATGCCAACGAAAGCATTTGCATCAGGAATATTCAAACAGACATTTTGGATATGATAGTGTAATCCTTCACATCTTGCTGAAATTGCAAAATTGAGTTACCAAAAAAAAGCTGCTTTCTTGCATTCCAAAGTCAGAACCATGGATTCACATAAAATGACAATCTGGACTTCCTTCAGTTCAGGACAAAAGAGAGACCACTGACACAGTTTTGAAACTGCTAATTCAGCTGGTTGTGAAAACACGTGAGATGGGTCAATGCTGAGCATCATGTGGCACTCTGCAAGCAACAGGGCCTTTCCATGTTCAACACAAACTTAAGTAAAATATTTCTCTGACCTGAAGCTTCAGCCACAACACAGGGAGTCTGGTGAAGGCGCTGGTGGCTCCATGAAGTAGGGCCTGGCATGCTCACATGCAATTTCTGGAATGGAGCTTCTCGGAGCCTTGGCATGGAGATTGACATACTTGTTGCTCTCACAGTCGTCCCTCTTCCTTCACATGCCTGCACCCCGAAACCTGTGGCTTCCAGCGCCCCTGCGAACAAAGCTGTGGCATTAAGCTTACGTTTTCACTGCCAGCCCGAGCAGACCTAACCACATCCGAGTTGCATCACTTGTAGTCAAAAGGTCACAGAGAAAATCACAAATCTTTAGATTTGCATCAAAACAGTACAATCCCCCACACAGTACCATCAGATGTCACAGAACTCAGCGGTGTATTTCATATCACCAATACTTCTCTCGAGATCTCTTCTTGCTTCTCAAAAAGCTTCCCTCGAACACACACTTCTTGCTTGGCTATCCCTTTCTTGGCTTCACAATCCCTTAATACCTCAATCCCTCTCCATTCTATTTAGTTCCTCAACATCAAAGTTCATTTCAGAGCCATCCACAGACACAAGGAAGAAACAGAAAGATGTGAAAACCAAACAAACATTGCTTGCTAGATTCGAAGCCTGTTCAGTCTGTCGGATTATACTTACAATCACACAAAAACATTTTGAATAATGCAGCAAAGGCATCCAAAAACCACGGCAAGCAATCCGAAAGGTGCAAAACGTTAGCAGGAGGGAAGCAGTCCCCTAGAAGAAAGATATGAGATTAAAAAAAAACATTCTCAAAGAAAAATGGAAAAAGGGGGAAAGAGAAAGAACAATACCAGAACAAACGGGTGACATACACAACGCCATTGTAAAAAAACTCCGCTATTGAAGAAGACGATGAAGAAGAAGAAGCAAAGACCTTGTTCTCCACAAAAGACGAGCAACGGAAGAGTAGGGAGCTTCGTCCTCGTTCTTGTCGCTAAACAGACCACGATATGGCCGTCGCGGATGAACGCATTGTTACACGGACGAAAAGTTTACTTGGACGCAAATGGGGGTAGGGATGGATCGGGGGGTGTTTTCTGCGTTTGGTGTTTGGAGATGGAGCAGAATGGGAGAGAGTAGAATGTTAGTCGCGGAGAAAAAAAACCATGCCAGAGTTAGTCACGGCAAACTTCGCGAACCAGCAGATATATTACTTATTTTATGTCCATCATCTTGAGAGACAGGACGAGAAGTAGCAGAGTGGATAGTACACATACACACACTTGTGGAAACATATTTGCAGAACTAGAAGACGACGATGTAAATTTCTTGAGACGACATTCTTCCGAAGCAAGCTCGTGTTTTCTTTTTAAATCTTCTGCTGGAGGCGGCGGCGGCTGCACATTTGTTTTGTCATTTATGTTTCAAGTCTGATCATTCTCCAACCTCGATTCTGATGAGCTCTTCTTCGATTTGAGCTTCAACATGGCGGGTATATCACAAGTTCTTCCAAGCTCTGTTGTAAGCATTTCTCGCTTTGTTAAGCCCACTCTGTTCAGGTTACCAAAAGGTTATAATATCAATATAAGGGAAACAATTTACACACACAAAGTAGAGAGGACACTTGGAATCAGCTTGTTTGTTTAACCCTATCTGTATACACAAAAGGTTATAATATCAATAATTGAAATACATTACACACACATTTAGAGTGCCCTTGTGGTCGACTTGTGTTTCTTTGTTAACCTTGTTCATGTAGACAAAGGTTGTTCTATTATATAGTAGAACTAAGACACAAGTATAAAAGGCTCTTGGGAATAGGCTTAGGAGGCCATTGGCAAAGTCCTTTGTATCCCACTTTTCATTCATAAAAGCTTGTTGTAGCTTTGAAAAATGAACAAATGTAATTTCGATGTAAAACTTTATTTATTATTTCGTTTTTCCATGTCAAATGGATATGTTCTACACATAAGTTTGAGATTTTCAAGGAAATCAATGTGGGTGATAGTTTCTTTGCAAGTGAAATGAAACCATCTTATGCATTGCCCTTTCTTGGTGTTGTGTATACGTTTATGATACATGATAATAATTAAAAGTTTTTTTCAATATTCTCAAACATAACAATATTTTGTTATAGGCTTTATTTGTGCATATGATAAGTTATTTCATTGTGATATATCACATACGGATTTGATAATGTTTCTTGTCATTTGAGTTTTATAAATAATGAATTTTTTTCATGTTAAAATTTTAAAAATATATTTTGGGCACAATTATATCTTTTGTAAAACATGAATTCCGTTGGGTTAGTTTTGTACATTATTATGTTATGTCAGTTTAGTTTTTGTTTTGTAGTTGAGGTTTTTTTTGTGTTCAAAACATTTACATTTTTATATTTCATTTTTTTTATTAGAACCTTAAATGCACATTTTTTTTAAAAATGTTCTCCATAAAAGGTTGAAAATTAAATGATTTGATCACCTTCACAAGTGAATTTGTCATGATGTACAAAATGATCATACATATTGTTGTTTTTTTATGAAAAAATCATTCAATTATTAATAATCCTCGTTCAAATTTTTTTATCAAGTTCATATGGTTCATTTTGACATGTCTTTAATTTAAAATAGTTAATTATTCATACAAATCAATGTAAAACCTAAAAATTCAATTATTTATTTGCGTATTCATATTTTCTATCAGAATTAGGGCCCACCATTTTTTAATTCATAACATTTACATTTTGTAACACATTTTGGGGTTACATCAATTCGCACATTTATTTTGTTGTTTCGTTATCAAGATAATGATTTTAATGATTATGAAAATGATTAATTTTATTATGATTAATTTTCCCATATTTCTTTTCATCAATGTGAACCTGTAACTTGATGTAATTACACAATTACTTAGGTAATTATTTAAAGGGGTAAATCGAATGATAAGATTCCATAATTTAGTCATGGTGCATTGATTTTCACATATTAATTTGTGCAAATCATGTGCATCATGTGCATCATGTGCATCATGTGATTATGTTTCCTTATGATTAATTGTGAAATCACATGGGGGACCATGTGATTATGTTTTTTTGTGATTAATTATGAGATCACATGTTTCCTTATGATTATTTTATGTGAAATCACATGGGGGATCATGTGATTAATTGTGGAATCACATTGGGGACCATGTGATTATGTTTCCTTTTGATTATTTCATATGAAATCACATGAGGGACCATGTGATTTTGTTTCCTTGTGATTAATTGCGGAATCACATTGGGGACCATGTGATTATGTTTCCTTTTGATTATTTCATGTGAAATCACATGAGGGACCATGTGATTTTGTTTCCTTGAGATTAATTGTGCAATCACATTGGGGACCATGTGATTATGTTTCCTTTTGATTATTTCATGTGAAATCACATGGGGGACCATGTGATTTTGTTTCCTTGTGATTAATTGTGCAATCACATTGGGGACCATGTGATTATGTTTCCTTTTGATTATTTCATGTGAAATCACATGGGGGACCATGTGATTTTATTTCCTTTTTCTTATTTTATGTGAAATCACGTGGGGAACCTTGTGGTGGATAAACTTTAGGAAGTTTCTTGACTTGTTTCCTTTTGGTTAGTATATAAGTGGGTGTTTGTGACCTTGTGAAACACTTTCACTTGTACAAAGTTATTGTATGAATACAAAGTTTGCTAGAATTAAAATTTTGGTTTTGAAAGGTTTTTGTTTTAAAAGGGGTTGGTGTTTATGTTTAGTTCATGATAGAAGAATGCGGAGACATGTTATTATGCATAGACAATAGAAGATTTAGAAGATATTTCTACAATCAAGAATGTAGATTTTCATAGCTATGTAATAAACATACATAGTTTTGATCCTAAACCCATTTGTGTTATACAAACCCATTCATATATGTTATTCATAGATTTTTTTTTCAAAAAAAGATTAAAATTACTTTCAAAATTATTTTTTCAAAATTATTCCTGACATGATGCCTATTATACATTATGATTTTTTTTAGGGAATTTTAATGATTATAAATAAAAATAAAAATAAATAATTTAATTTAATTTAAAGTAAAATTCCCACCAAAAATAAAACAAGTAAAATTAATTAATCATAAATCATTATGGGATTATCATTAATTGATATAAATCATTATTAATTAAAGTAATCTAATAAATAATTTTTTATGTTATTTTAAGTATTTTTAATTATTATACTTTAGGTTATTCCAAATTAGTTTAGTCAAAATTAATTTAAATTGTTTATCTTATTATCAATTATTCTTGGATAATGCACCTTAGGCAATTATATTTTATGTTTTTAAATTTTATTTCAGGTTATTGCAATAAATTATTTTCATTATTGTACGATGTTTGATCTTAAATCATTTAAAACTATTTTTAATTATTTTTAATTTTTTAGTTTAATCCATTAAAAGCACTTCACTTTAAATTAATCCAAATTATTATCATGTATTTTAAATTAATCCACTTTAAGTTATTTAAAGTTATTGTCCACTAAATAATTACACTTAATGCATGCATGCATGCAAAAAAAAAACTAACTGCAAAGCCATTACAAGTATTTTTTTCATAATGCTTGCAACAATGAACAATTAGCATTTTTTGAGCTTTCATTACTTTTGCATCGAGTATTTCCATCACACTTAATCCTTCGCAAAAATATTAACTATAAAACTATCACAAACATTTTTCTCACAATGCCGGCAAAAATGAACAATTACCATTACGATGACAAATTTATTCGTTGTTGTTATCAACGTCACCATGCAATTTAATAGTCACGAGCACGTTCGGAGGTGAATTACGGACCAAATTATCAAGTTCGGGGAATCATTCTACGTTTATGGGGTGATGATACAATGTCATGGAACGTCCGTCATAGCAATCTCTTGTGCAAGATTCCATGTACGCATGAATGACAACATGGTTTACCACCCCCAAGTGAACATGGGCGAGAATGTCGAACATTTGTTTTTTGCCGTCATAATTAACAGGGGCAAGCAACTTATGCAAGTCAATGATCAAAATACGATCATTCTCGTTATATTCCCATGCCTTCTCTTCCTCGGAGACAAAAATCCTAAGGATGTGAGATCGAACATGCGAGGGCATGTCCATCAAGTTTGTAGCTTTGAATTTTCCCATTTGTAAAAAATACGATTGTGAGACTCAAAATATTTTGAAACAATTAGACATAAAATTGACGCCACTTATAAGATAAACGTTGATAAAAAACCAACAACAATCAATGATCAACGCACTGCCATCAAAAGGATTGGCGATAACAAAAAACTAATAACGCACCTTTCTAAACAAACGAACTTCTGAATTGTGCATAGAGGGAACGAGGGCTATGCGATTCAAGTATATCAACTACCTGCCAAAATAACCTTTGCATAAATGATTCAATGAGTCGACCACCCTATGCAATCTTTTATATTGCATTAAGTTACCGTGAAGCCTATTTCATTTAAGGTAAGAAATATTGTCTTACATGTAACGATACGTTTGGGATCATAGGATACTCAGGGCTTATTTACCTCCTTTAACATGAGATCTTGGCATTATGAAGGACAAGCAAAAAATCTCATGCAAATTTTTTTTCAACTGTGGTTGGTAGAAAATGTTTTGCGTGAGATCATCCATTTTGATTACAACGTAATCTCCACCACGATGTAAATCTTGCATCCAACGTTTTTAATCGTTGGATTATTTCCAGAAATATCAACATAAATGTTGTTAGGATTTGTTCATAAACATGACATGTTCTATGTTGGGGCAGAAGGAATAGGATGCAGGAACCGCACAAAAGATCTTGCAATCCAGGTTGATTTTTGAATACGGTTCGTGTCACAATCGAAATGTTTGTTGGCTCCCGTGCAAACGACAAATCAAACCAAAGGATGTGATTGTGTGCAATCATAAATTAAAGCATATTTCAGAGGAACTATTGTAACTACTTGTACAAAATTTTATGAGTACTATCGATCCAATTACATATTTGAAAAACCAAAATAAAAGAAAAAAAAGAAGCCCAACAATATAAAAAAATAAAAATAAGGTTGTCAAAAGTTACAAATACCCAAAAAAAGGTTGTAAAAGAAAAAAAAACATAAAAAAACGAGATAAACAACAAAAATTGCAAGAAGAAAAAAAGGGCGAAGATTCTACGTTTTATTTGAAAACTTAAACCCCCAAAATTTATAAAATTCCATTATTGATAATTATAATCAATTTTACCCAATGTTATTTCATTTTAAATTACTTTAAACTATTGTAAATTATTTCATCTTAAATCACTAAAAGGTTTTTTTAATTATATGTTATTCTTAAAATACTTAAAATTATACCCTATGTTATTATAAATTATTATAAATTATTTTACCCTAGATTACATTCTAAATTATTGTAACTTAAATGAATGTAAAATTACATAACTTAGAATAACCTATAGTAAATTAACTTTAAATGATTTATTATATCTTTAAAAACATTAAAAAATTTGTGATGTTTTAAAATAAGTCAATGTGTAATGCATTAAAACAGTTAAAATTAAGTTGAAATGGAATAGTTTGTGGTAATAAAAAAAAACTTGAAATAACTTAAGATGAAAAAATAAGAAAATCTTATGATATCATAAAATTAAAAAATATAAAATAATTGAAAATGGTTTATGGTGGAATACTTTAAATAACCTAACTTGGAATATTTTAAAGGTAGAAAAACTTTTTAAAAATTTAAATTGAAATAATCTGAAACAATAAAAAATAACCTATGGTGTAATAACATCAAATAATAATAAATAGTTTAGGGTGGTGTAATTTAAAATAGTTCAAAATAATTTAGGGTGAAATAATTTATAACAACTAAGATGAAATGTATTAAAATATTTTTTTAAAAAAATAACCAATAAAAATGAAATATGTAATAATCACAAATAGTTTAAAGTGGAATATGCTAAAATAACCTAAAATAAAATTGCTTAAAATATCATATGTTCAAATATTTGAAAATGGATAAAAAATACCATAAATAAGTTTGATTCATCAACATGGATGTGACGGGAAGTGAAGGGTTCAAACCTTAAGTTGATGGGTTAGTAATTTAACTTCAATTTTATTAATTGAATTATTAACTAATTAACTAAAATGTTTAAGTGATGATTAAATTTTTTTAATTTTAACTTAATTTTGAGCACACAAACTAATATAATGAATTCACTTATTTTAAATAATTAACCTTCATTTATTAAAAGTTGGCCACTTTTGACATATCGAATTGTTTTTCAAATTTACTCAAATCTAATTATTTACAAAGTGAATTATAACAAATTAATATATTAAATTTAAAAGAACTTAATGTATAATAATTGAAGATATTTTTAAATAAAAATAAAATAAATTTATATATTATACTAAATTACTTCAATTAATACATAATGATGTTAATTAGAATAAAAATATATGATGATTATATAATGATTTTATAACGCTATAAATATAAACAAGGTGAAAATGATTAGGGCGACATAATTATATTTCATATTTAAAATCTCATAATGATTTAAGTTACTAAAACACCTTTTGTGTTTACATTATTATATGTTTAATTTAACTATCACATATATTATTTAGGTCTATGTTTAAAATGGCTAATTTAGGTTTACATTTAACCTAAATGCCACATGACATGGGTTAAATTTTAATTAAATTTAAATGTCATATGAAATCATTTAAAGGGAAATATAAACTAAGTGACACATGGTTACATGGTTCAAGGTCAAGTTTATTATACATATCACATAACATAGCCTAAATTTTCATCTAATTTATGTGCCATTGTGAACATTAAAAAAATTTAGAAAATTTCAAAAAGAAAATTCAAAAATATGTTTAGAAGTTCTAAAAAATATGGTTGACAAATATGTTTTGAATTTCTTTTAAATAGTCATGAAAAATAAGCTTGGAGGTGAAAGATGTAAAATTTTTTAAAAATATATAGAAGAAGTTGGAAAAACAAATTAACAAAAATCTTTAAAAGTCATGGTCAATGAATTTTTTTAAAAAACATAATTAATAAAAATGTTTAAAAAAATGGTCAACACAAATGTTTTAAAATGTTATTTTTTATAAATTTGTAAAAGATTTAATTGATGAAACTTTTCATATGTTTGATGATCTTTTAAAAAAATATTGAATAATATAATAAGAGGTCAAAACTATTATCACCTTTTAATCTTAACGCAATTTGTTCAACACAAGTTTTGATTTTTGTAAGATTTTAAAACATTATTATGATTTTTTATTAGTGTCATGCTATGTTTATAATATGTACATGATTTTTTTTTCGATTGAATTTTTATAATTATTTATTTTATACATATAATAGTACTTTTCTAATTTACTTTTTAGAGTTAGTGTGCTTCTATTCCATTATTTCAAACTTAATCAAATCATATATTTAAATGTTTAAGTTTTGATTACATGTATCGCACTAATCAATTAACTTACCTTTGAGGGCAAGGGTCAAGGTTTAAGGATTAAGGGTAGACACAAATATTTTTTTCACAACTTTAAAACATATTTGAATTCAAATCCACAAGTTCTAAACATATCTTTAAGGCCTTCATAGGTAGGTAGGTAGGTGCTTTTGAAAAAAACCGATTTTGTTAAGTAACCTTTGAATCCTTGTTAAATAGTGTAGTGTCATTAGCTATTTTTGAATTTTCAAAACTCGTCAATAGAACTTGAAAGTGAAGGAATGACTTTTCCCATTTATTCCTAATGTGTTTTTATGTTGTTATAAGATGTTTCTTTGGAAGTATAACTTGGGTCCTTGGTGCTACCGGGTTATTAGTTTCAGGTAAACTTTCTTATGGTGTTCGACTAATAGTAGTAGATGAAATTAGTTATCAATTGGTGAATGGGACCCTTTATATTTAGTTTCATAATGCATTTGTTGTTCACTTATTTTCATCAATTTAAGGTCGCAATAAAGGGAGGTTGTGAAGCAATGGTGCATGGTATTCAAAAAGCTTTAGAAATTCATCATGATTAAGTGGTGTTGTAGGTAGACATTACAGATGCTTTTAACATTGTTTCCTATATGGTTATATTTTAAGAGTTGTGTGCTATACAGGTGAATAGTTGTTTTAGTTCATATTTTTTGTCTTTTTTTTTTATACTCCCCATGACCTTTTTTTTCTTAGTCATCATTCTCTTTAAGGTGATCCTTTGGGTGGTCTTTTTTTTTCCCTTAGCTCAATTTCATGTATTTTGTAAATCAACTACCCTTTTCCATCTTATTTATTACATTTAATTATAGATGACACCCACATCATTGGGCTTACTTTAATTATTTTTCAAGTTTTTCATAATTAAAAAAAAATTAAATTAATAATAGGCCTTGTGGTTCAACTTTGTAAATGTGTTGTTTGATTTCCTTTACAATTATTGTCAAGGTTTTTGCCTTCATTAGATTTCTATACCTTTACTAAGGGCATTAAAGTTTCAAGTGTTCCTTTGTAGTCATTTTTTTTCATTTCTTTTTTTAAAGATGTTTTTAACAACAATGTTAACACATAAATGCCCTTCTTAGATTGGGGATGTGAACGCAACATTTGAGATTCTCATTTGTTGTTTCGTATAAAAGCCTTAATACTTTTTTTTGTTTTTCCCCTCACTTTTAGATTTTTAGTTTTAGCTAATTTTTTTATTTGACTTTCATTCATGTATTTGGAAAAAAATTAAGGTTAGGTTTTTTTGAGTGTTCGGAAGTTCTCCTAATTCATCAATAAACTTTTCTTCTCATTTCCAGAGGTGGGATAAGTCTTGTCTCAATGGAGTTTATCGTCTCAATAGTATATTTAAGGAGATGGGGCCTTATCATTTAATCATCACATCCAAATTTTTACAATAAAGTCACCCATTTTTATTGGGGGCAATAGTGGCTAATAATTCAAGTCCACTTCTAATTTAAATTCACCACCTAAGGTGGGCATATGGCCTTCTAATTCCAACTACTCAAATTTCCATCCCACCATTGAAGTAGCTATGAGAAAAATGAGCAAATCGTCTATAGGAATAACATTTCAAAGAATGTGCACAAACATTTATTTTTCAACATCATCTCAAACTTGTCTTCAAATTATCATTGCATTCAATTAAAATCTTATGCAAGTCCAAGATCAAGTGTTTGGCTTTTTATTCGCCTAATCATCCCATCTTTTAAGATGTCATCTAGCATTTTTTCCTTAGCATTACATACCAGATTAAACCTCCCCCATCCCATAATTTGTGATTTTTTTTTATGCATATGTGGCAAGACCATAAGTTTAATAGGGATGCACTTATCTCATTATGTTCATGGAGGAAATCACAAAACCACACATGATGTAATTTAAGATTCTTTTGCCTCCATTGTTAGAAATGGTAGGTTCCAAGATATGTGCAAACAAACACATGTTCTTTCAATGCCATCTTTATAATCATCACGATGATGAGTGGATATTGTGCTTACAACAAATGATATTTGCATTTTGGTAGACATAATCATTGTTGCTCCGATTCATGCGGATCTTATTTCACGAACCATTATTCTCGAGGAGTGGTTGCAATAGTTGTAATTTAAGCAAAGGTTGTATTATATTGTGATTCACACCCTGAAGATGATTTCATCCCTATAGTAACAACTAGCAAGCGAACAACTTTGTCCATTGATGTGCCAATATGGCATGGTCAACAAGGGCTTTGGAGATCTTCTTCTTTCGATTGTATATTCATTTTATAGGCATAACGTGTCAGTGGCTTTTCGAAAAGTTTAGCTATTATCTTGTATTGGGCAATTGTAACAACAAGAGAAGCTTATTTTAAACTTGATGTCCTTCCAAGTTTTTCACCCATCCCCTTGCACGACTTGCTTTGTGTTACTAGTGATGGGTTCAAGTCTTAGGTTTCATATTTTTTCCTTTCAAGGCTCCTTGTTGTGCATTTTGCATTTTTGAGTGTGGTCTTTTGTTTGGACTTCAGTCTTTTCTTTTCTATTCTCTTGTTCCCTTGCCAAGTGTTTTTCCTTTGTTTTTTTCTTTTCTTTTTTTGAATTGATAGAAATGTGCATGTGATATATCCTTTCAATTATCTCCAATCAATGCATATGTTGTCATGTGAATTATTCCAAAGTGCCTTTGTCAAAGTACTAAAAGGTGCATGCTGCATGAGATTATGGTCACCAACTCCCTTTGGATATGGTAGAAGGTAGGGTGATGCTTCAGATCCATGAACTCTCACTTATAATCTAAGAAATATGCTTTCTACCTGTGTAGAAAAGCCCCATGAAATCACATGCAGGAACAATTTCAATTAGATTTTAAATGGTCTATTGCATGCTACTAGCATTCATTCAAGATAATCCATGCAAGATTAGCAAGTATTAACCATTTGGTCAATATGCAATCAATAATTTTGAAATTCATATCAGGTGTTGCTTTGGTATACAGGCTTACACATGGTATATTGTTTGGTCTCTGCCCTCATATCAAAGGACCCTAAAAGGTTGGTATGATTAAGGCAATACCAGCCTTGTACCAGTGCTCACTTGGTAGGGACCCGAGGTAACATTAGGATCATACTAGTTTTATACCAATTTCAGTAACCAGCATAGACCTACTGGATACTAGACAAAAATCAGTCTTGGACCTAATATTAGAACCAAGCTGATATGTTCAAATGTTGATACCATACCAACACTGGTTCATTTCCTAACCACACATCAAAAGGTAACTCAACAATGAGCGCATTTAGACTGCTGCTCATAAAGTGTGGGATTGTCACCTTCATCACAAATAGCAGCAACAAAGTTGGCATGACTACCCAGAATGACAAATTGATGTCAAAATACAACTCTCTACACAAGTCTAAAGTAGGTGTAAGATCCCTCCTGCGCTTAGGGAGTAGGTGTAAGATCCCTCCTGCGCTTAGGGAGTAGGTGGAATATCCCTCCTCTTTTCTAGGAGGCATATTCACAGATATAGGTGCCTTCCAAATACACTAGGAAAATTCTCTGAGTGCTTTATGACATTGTGGAAAATGTGTGAGCAGGGGGAGAGGGCATGAATAATCTGATAATAAAACAAGAGCATCTAAATAGAAGACATGCTGCCATCACAAGCCATGGTCTTGACACTCTAATATAGCTAGTAATTGTCAATGGTTTCTCTAGAGAATAATTGCAAAACAAATAAGAAGAAAATCTCTGCCCTTTCTTTACCACAACTTCCTGTGTCATCCTTTGGAACTTGAATAACAAGGAATTGGGGGTAGAAAAACAACACAAACACTATTGGAGCAAGGCATACAGGGAACTTACAAGCAAACTAGAGTCTTCAGCATAATCTGGGCAAAAATGCTTTGCTCAAATTTGTACCTTTGCAAATGTTTGAGTGTCTGTAAGGCCCTGAAGTGGGTTCTCTGCTTATACTTGCCTTCTCATTTCTTGCTATAGTACATGGCAAGTCGCTGCTCAGTGAAGTCTCCAAAGTTGAGAATGTCAATGCACTGCCATGTGGCACTTCATTAGAGAAGGTGGAAAAAAAGAATGATGTTTAAGAACATTCTATATAGCCCAGTGTTATAATCATGATGCAGAAAAACTGAAGAACAAATGGGCAAGGAAATGGAAGGATCAGTGGAGGGAAACAAAAAGGGAATGACTGATGCAGGGATTATTTATACAGGGAATGGAGAATCAAACAAAGGAGACAGAAATAAATAGTTCAGAAATAAACTATTAATCATTCTCTAAGCGCTTCATTCCTCTATTTATTCTAGTGGTTGGCTTTGCATATAATTTCCTGTAGAATATTGTCTTTTGTTCTATGTTATTTCCTGTACTTTATGCTCCACAAAGTCCCAGTGTTCTCTATCCACATAAGAGAGAAATGTTCTGGAACTTTGCCATGACCTGAGAGCAACTTTGACATTACTGGATATGACAATCATTGGATATTGTAGTAATAGCACAGAAGGATGGCATGACTAATTAAAAAAACTGCTACAGACATCAAACAGAGAAACCTCTCACTTTCACTTGGCAACAAAGCTTGTCTTTGGAGGAGATCACACAAAAGTATTTTTACAGAAAGATTGAACTGGCAGCAGCAGACACATGCTAAATTTGATCCATGCTCCAGTGCACCAATGGTTGACAAAGAGAAGGGGAGGGTCAACTAAAGATGGCCATTTGTTCACAGAAAACAGGATCCCAGAGAAGAAATTTGGGTTCCAAACTAAAGAAAAGTCATTGAAGGAATCGCACATGTGGGGAATTTCTTACCTTGGCTGAAGAAACTTCTTGACCTTCTGGTGAGTTAAGAGGCTCATCCCTGCAGCAAAGTAACAGTTACTTATCCTGCTGTCTGTTTCAAGTACTGCAGAAGCAATTATTCCAAGACCGAAGACTGATGACCCCAAAAAAAGAAGGCAATGGGGAAGTGATATCATAAGTATATGGTGTGGGGCAGGTCAGACAAAGCACCAGCTTTCCTAGGATGTGGCTATGTTTTACAACCATGAACATGGAATTGGTTCATGGCTCTAAAGGACACAACTGGGTTGCTCAAATAGTTTGAGCAATTATGCCGTGGAGAAAACCATTCCACCATCAGGAAAGAATTCTACATCCTCACTAATGCTGGCTAATTGAAGCATTTTGCACAACATCACCAGACCCAAAAAGAACCCAATAGCAGCAGCCATTGAACATAATTTGAATGCCAAATTATGGTCAACTTTAATAGTGTCAACCCTCACAAAAACTTTTGTGCAGCACATCTGCAATATTTGTGGAGGAGATATAAAATGGAATTTCATGTAAGCATTAAATCTTTGCAACACTATATATTTGTGTTTATGTCAACAACAGGAAAAATGGAAGCATACTCCTTGTGTGAAGCAGCTAACAAACAACACAAATTTAAGAAAAGGACCTATGCAGAACAAAATGTAAAACCAGAGAGAATTTTGCATGCAGACAAAATGTTGCTCTTAATTTTCAACATGGCCAAGAACAACACATCAGTATGGTAACTTAAAGCCATGTCCAAATGATAAGTCTGCTTGCTATGACATTGGCAAACTTTCGAGTTTGAGAAAATGACTTGTCTCAAATGCTTTGACAATTCAAATGAGATTGCTAGGTACTCACCATTGGGGCTGCATGAATAGTGCAAAAGTGTTGCGGTGAATTCCCAATGCAGCTTCTCCTTGTGCTGCCTGTTCACAATAGAAACCTACTGCTCAGTTTTGTTTCAATGTTAAAGTTCTGATGATAAGTTGTGATTGCCCATCTCCATGAATATATAACAAAAGCATCATTTCTCTAAATGAAATTACAATTAACCCCAACTGTAATGAGAAACAAGATCTGCAACAGTTCCACCATTTTCTGCCAAGTTCAGAGAGGCAAGGTTCCTGGCCTCACAACCACAAAAGTTGTCATCAGGAAGACCAATATACTGAGATGCTTGAATAAATTTCTGATATAAAGATGAAAGCTGATCTTCTAGCAGACTTTGTTGTATGTAGCTCACTGAACTCAATTGATAGTTCAGAAGAATCAATACCCATTTGGAGACTGGTAAAGGTGTTTGAAAGGAGAAATAACCTTACCTTGTCTACTGTGAGCTCAAAATAATAGAGTGATATGTAGCACTATGGCTAGTTGAGCTCTACCTTAATGAGAGCAAGTTGGGCTTACCTGCACACAGTGTGGGGTAGCATGGAACAACTGCCCTGAGTGGATCTCTGTTGCTTCACCAATCTGGTATGCTATATTGCTTTCTCCAAATACTGCCTGCTCTGAAACAAATTTCAACTTCTAGTAAACCACCTCATACTTCAACCATTCCTTCCCTTCTCAATTGCTGATATTTTGCAAATCCCTCAGAAACCTTATAAATCATAAAGACTCAATCAATGTGTTACTAATTAAATGACTAATGAATGTTGACAACTAAAATCATTTGGTCCACAAAACCAAAAACTTTTCCATTTCCATAAAAAGGGGCCCATTTTTTATGACTCTTGCACCCTTTGTAATATCGTTCATAGGCTGGGTCATTGTTTGACTCCATGGCTCAAGATCCAAGGGAGCATCACAACATTTTGCCCATTTCAGGTGGCCACAGCCTAGAGAGCCATGAAAACATTTGGTGAACTACAGGAGTACCATGGCAAAAAATGAACTTCTTGAAAGAGTTAGAGAACTGGTAGAAGTTCTTCAAATTACATCAGAGTAATCTGTTTCACACTGATGGTAATCTGCTAATGCTTTCAATCCCAAAAGCACAGTTCCCAGGAAGTTTGAACACCACTGGCCACCTCACAGATGAGTGGCTCAGGCTCTCCAAGCTCATGTGGTACAGAAAGCCTCACCCCCTTGACCCTGAACAGCTCATAAACTGGCTGTAAGCTGTGTCTATGCACTGTATCTTCCTCTAATATCAGAGTGAAACAGGAAAAAGAACTCCCACTCTTAATGAGAATTCATATGTCTATGGAATCACTAGATATAATGGGCCAATTCACTGGTCAAGGTCACAATACATGTTCTGCATTTCATAAGTACCATCCAAACAATATTACAGGAAGACTATAAGCAAGTAAGACAAACTGCAAAACTGCATCTGTGAGAAAAACCAGCTGGCCATGGGCTATAATGAACCTTCACAACAGTTCCAGATCGATCCCGAATGTAGAGGCCTGATTGAGGATCAGGATTATGTGTCTCATTGGCCCCCTTCATGTATAGTGCACATGTCAAACCTGCAATCATGTCTTATCATACATCAGACAGTAGTCTACTTGTGACAAACCAACCAAATAGTTCAAACCTCACACTAATGCACATAATCTGTAGACAAACACATCTATTGACAAAAGACTGAATGGGATGTGCAACATTTAAAGACCATATAAACCTGTGAGGGATCCATGGTCCAAGTGCCATCCACACCAGGATGCCATGTCTGCAGTTCTATCCTCAACACTGTTTCAGACAAGCATTGTAGTCAGGAGTGGCCCCCTCCACAAGGTATGTAAGCATGCATTAACATGAAAAAGCTGAATGTATGGTCACTCTTGCAGTCAACATCTCATCATTTTATTGCAGCATCATAACTGACACATAGGAGAAATAGTCAAGACAAACTGCCTCAGCTGCATCCTTAATGGTTACAGTGAATTTGGGCTCTTGAAGCATTCAAATTTTGGTTAAATCATTCACACATGCAAGCCTCTTGGCCTCTTACAAAATTGGCCACAAGCTGGGTCACCCTTAATGAATTAGTTTGGGATGAGGGATTCCTGTGCTAACGAACTCTCAGGTCATTGTGTAATGCTACGACCTTAGTAACTTTGTCAGAAATTCAGATTCATAATAGGCAATATGATTCATTATCTATTGTTTGAGCAGGTCAACATTCAACTGCTCCTTTCCATGTGTATTCTGGGGAGATAAAATTCTTGACTGATGACTAACCATGAAAAGGCAGGGAGAACCTACAACAATGTAAGACAAGTGCATTTGACTGTGGAGGTCACATAAATTGAGGCTCAACCACCAGTTGTATTCTTTGAAACTTATCAAAAGTTCTTCAAATTGTTTTGGAAATAAGTTCTAAGAACCTCTGAAGAGCTTTTAGGATATGTGATCTGTGGAACCTGCAGGAAGCTGGGAAATAATGCAACAGACGGCCCTTATGGCATTTTGAATCCTGCAGCATTCTCTCCAGCTTGCCTTTTTCATACATTGGCTTTCTTGAATACACTGGCATAGCCCACAAGATAAAGTAAAAAGCTAACATTCACCAGATGATGATGGCAAGAGAAAAATTCTTAAGACTCAGAGGACATGCTTACATGGCTCAGAGTATATACTGACATTTCTGTATTAGAAGCTATCCATATCATCTGATGACAACTGTGCCTTCTAAACATGACCATACACAGCTAGGGTGAACAATGGTTTGATAGACATACCATACTTGTCACAGTGATGAGCCAACAGCATGCCCACCTCTAAAATAAGCTGGCCAAGCACTTTGAATGCTGCGCCATCACCACAATCACAAAGAGAACAATAATGATCAGAGATAGCTCCTGTCTGAAAGAAGTGCACTAGTGTCAAATAAAAGACCGTTCACCTGTAAAATTGCCAAACTTGTAACCCAAGGCATCCAGATGAGATTTCTAAATAAGGCAAGGGGTTTCCAAGCTCTGTACCTGGCTCAAGTTCTGGCAACTGTTCCCGGGGCCAAATATTTGGTCGGCAATAGGAAGGATATCTGCATCAGCAGACTGTACCATTAAAAGAAAGGTCTGGGACTAGAACCTGTCCAGTCAAAAGGCCACATACTGGACTGAGAATGATGATCCACACTTGATTTGCATAACCTTTCCAACTTGAACATATTGCAATGCAACCCTGTCTTTTCAACAGAAAGGTACCATGTGTTTATTCCAGATCATGTCAAAGAGACGAAGAGTTTCAGTTAGAGATTGGTAGTAACTCCATCTTCAGTTCAGAGCCAGAAGACAGAAGTGAAAAACATAATAGCTAACCCAAGGATCATAACAACTCAACCAATGACCTTAGAAAACAGACAGGAAGGTCACTGACACAGCACATCTGAGACCAAGTGATGGTCAGAGAGGTGAAATGTCCCACATGTAACCAAAGGTAAGGACCAATGAGAAGCAGTTTGAAAGGAATGCACTGAACACTGAATAACAACATTGGGATAGAAGGAAGAGAATCTACTCAAACCTTTCAATTAATCTCTTTTCAGTGGTAGGCACATCAAGCACTGGATTGGCATAGAATGATCCCTTGAATACATCTGCACCCAAAATACCACAATAGGTCTTAGACCTCCAGCTGATTACTTGAACTTCTAAAGTGGGAATCTATTGAGCATTTGAGAAAACATCAGGCAATCCCTTCAGGATCTACAGAGAAAACCTAACTGACTTGAGGCACATGAACAGCAGGATAAAACACACCTGGACATGCTCCCGTAACAGATAGCATGCATACATTGAACAAACATTGAGTTAACAGCTCAGAGGTCTGACAATGATATAGTGAATGCTAAGTTTCATCTCCTAAAAATAACTGCTGATGTTGTTTTGTTTACTCCCCGTTTACTTTTGACCATTGCATTGCCAGATTTGAGAAGAGAATGTTCCTAGATGAGAACGAGACAGTAATGAAGAGCATTTCAAATGGAATCTGTTGATTTGCTGACTAGGAGTACCGAGTGCCCACTTTTGGTTGCAAAGATGATATCTGGTCAACTTTAATACTACCAGGCAAGTATGGAGCTCCACACAAGGAAACAGACAGCAATTAATTGAATTTCAGAATAATTCTTGAGCAGATGGAAGGGCATACATGGACAATATACCAGACAATCAAAACTAACAGCCAAAGTTACTGACGGGCAGATACTTTTACCTGGTTGACCAGATTTAAGCATTTCTTTGCCATGACTCCAACCAAACGAATACCTGCATGGCATGGTCCACTAGAGACCCAAGATCAGCAATATCTACCAGATAACCACATCAAAACAGACAGAAGCAAGGCACCATTTGTATCAAGGGCTGCTAATGTCCAATTGCAGTTAAGAACAAATCTTCCTCTTTTTGGGAAGTTTTATATTGAGATTCTAATGTCTAATGTTGATGGTTTCTCCAGTCCTGAAAGCTACTGGGGCTTATGTGGATTTATGGAGTTACTTTGCTTCTATTGCTCACATGAGATAGTCTCACTCCAGATTACAATATTTATTTCAGACATGAAAGGCTTTTTGCAAAGTGGACCAGAAACTCAGTGAAAACTCTGCAGGAGCTTGCTAGTTCATGTTGTGTCTCTACAGATAAGTGGTCTTTCATACAAAGTAATTCACACTATCATATGCAGGCAAGAAATCAAGAAGGAATAGTGGTTTCAGAGTTGAGACTGGGTCCAATACACACTTGCTAGGTGGATCCTCAAGAAGCTTCTTCGACTCTTCAGGAAGCGCAGCAAGTCTGGTCAAAGAAGTCCACTGCACAGTTTAATCAACATGGTTCAATGGAGTGAATCTAATAAGGATGCTCAGCACATCCATATCCCTTGCCCTGCTCCCCAACTACATCTTCACATAAGCCATTATTGACTACTCAGACATGCAATACTCAGAGAGAAGACCAAAGGTAAGAAAACTCACTGGGATGCAAGGGGTAGAAGCCTATGTCGCAACTCCTTGTACTTGGGAACCTACCAACACATAAGTAGTAGCACAAAGTCCTGTTAGCAATGGTGAGCTTCCCAGACTTGAGCACACAGGCCAAGCTGCTTGTACCAGGTAAGGAGTCCAAAATGATTCTCTTGGTCAAATGATCTCCCCAGGTTCTATGTAAGGGATCAAAATGAGGAACTGTTGACCCAAATCTCAGGGAACTCAAGAAAACTCCCTGAAGAGAACTGAGGAAATTCTGGATCATCAGCTTGCAAGCTAGCTCCAAAATAGGAATATCTCTAATGGACTCCCACCAAACCAACATCTGAAATGGTTGAAACAATGTCCCTTAAATAATAGTTTCTCTCTGACTGCAGAATTAGACCATGAGAATCCTTATTGGATTATTCGTAAGGTGGCTTTGTTGGTGCCTTTGGTGACAGACCCTGGCATCATCGTGAGAATATATATCTATATCTATATCTATATCTATATATATAAGCTAGAACAAATGATAGCCTTCTTCATCAGTGGAGCCCACATGCCTTTTGATTGAAAACCAAAAGAAAAACTTTCCAAACCAAGCTGAAATCAGATATAGCTCTTGTCAGATGCTCATTGTAAGAGTGGGAAGAGCATTCAGAAAAGGGGAGACATTATAATGAATACTGAGCCCTTGAGATTGTTCCTTGAGCAGTGTACAACTATACCAGGAAGGCATACTTCAGATTCCTGGTATAAGTGCATGACCATCACAAATTCATATTTCTTCTCAAGCAGGTATGTTCTTCCACCAATATATTCAGAAAGATACAGTCTCAAGGGAAGGAGGGAGAGCCTGACTTCAGCAATGGCAATGATACCAAGAGAATCTGGACCAAAGCCAGCCTCCAGCTTCTCTGTGAGATCCATGTCCTTATTCTGCAACAAACCAACCACAAGAAGATCTTCCCAACATGAGCCATACAGCAGGATCCAACAATCCCAAGCTTTCCAATATGTCACCAAGCCAACCCACTTCCTAACAAGAAAAACATGATAGATATACTCCCACCCTCTCCCAGCATCCAAAATTCTCTGCTCTTCACAGGTCTAAGAACCTGGACATGATGATTAAAGGCTTCAACAGCTAACTATGCATCTTGACCTCAGAGACTGCCTTATGATACTACTGCTTGTTGCTCTTACTCTTGAATAGTCCTGATCATCAAGAGAAAGTCTTAAATGCCACCATGTGCACTCCAGACCAAGCATAAAACAAGAAAGAAAAACCATGTGATCAAGGGCACATTTGCAACAATACTCACTCTCTCTGTAAAACAGAACACTACAAACTGTTTTTAGATCATAAACAGTGCAATTGCAAAATTTAAATTGGACAGAAGACAAAAGCACCATCTTTTGTCCAAACGCAGCTATGAAGAAACATCAGAGGATTAGCACTGTACACTGGAGAGAGTCAGAAAAAGAGAAGAGGATAAGGGTTGACTCATATCTTGGTCCCAATCCACACCAAAACAACAAATTTGGAGTCATAACAGAAATCTCAGTCTATCCTTTTCTGTCTATGAGATTGCCCTTCTTCTGACATAAAGGGTATGAGTTCTGCCTCACAAGAATGGACTGCAATTTGTGATGTGATGACACCACCAATGTTAGGCAAGATTGGAAAAAGAGAACTTGGATGTCAAAGAGCATTAGTCTTCTGTCACTCATCGAAGAATTGCAGCCCCAGAAGGAACTGCAATCAAAGGACATATCAAAGACATGGAAAACACCATGAAGGAGCATCTGCATTCAGAGTTCTCAATAAAGAACAAGTCTTAGCATACATTTGTGCATGGTTGTTTATCCGTAGGATGCGACCACAGAAAAGACTACAAGAACACGAACGAGAATCCTCTGCTCATGCTACCTAAGATCATAGGAGTGGAAACACTGCATCAAATTCAAGAAGATCATCGAGCTCGAAGACAGTGACAGAAAGAGAGAACATTCATTACCAGTAGGTCAGAGTAGCGAATGGTGACAACATGAGCTACAGTCGGTTTCGGATCGGTGGAGGATAGCTGCAGCTCTGAAGCAGACTCCATCCTCACTTTCTGCGCTTTCACGGCGACACACTGTTTACTATGCTGCGCTGCTGCAACACAAACGATGGAAGCTCATCTAGATGCAACAAATCTGCATCATTAAGACTACAATTGGAAGTGCTGTGTGGAGCGGAGTGGCAAAACAGCATCCATCACGCACTCCTCAATAACAAGCTAATCTGTAATCCCGCAAAAAATAAAAATCATGATTCCAATCTTGATAGAGGACTGAGACAACAACTCTCATCGAAATTCCTCACAAAAAGTAAGCGGCAGAAAAAAATTGCAAAAGATTGTTCTCTCCTTGTACAGAACCGAAACTGGTAGCGATTCCGAATCATACTCCGAGAAAAACTCTTCAATGAGATTTTCGCTTTGCTTCAAACCTCCCCTAACACACGGATGAGAAAGGATTCTTCTGCTCACAATTTACCCGTGATTTCCGTCACGTTGCTGGTCTCTCTCATTTGAGAATTGAATGTTTAAGAGTAGTTTGTCCTCGAGATGGACGATATACCTGCAAAACTTTGTCACAACGGAAGACAAGACGAAGAAGAAAGAGGAAGAGGACGAAGGGAAAAAGCTTATGAGGGAAATCACCACAAACAACAAAGGAACAGAAGTCGGAGATGAAAAATGGGAAGGAGAAGAAGTGGGATGGAAGCCAAACCATGGATGAGGCAACACTATCTCGTCTGTTGTAGTATTATAGATGGATGACTTTCTTACTATCTCGTCACTTGGAGTGCAATCAATAATGGGTAGGTAACGTCTTATTATCTCGTCTCTTGTTTCTAGAGTGCAATAGATGGATTGATCATATTATTATTTTCAGAGTGGAATAGAGAGATGGATGGCTGGATGGCTGGATGGATGATTTTCTTTATTATCTCATTTCTTTCAGTGCACTAGGCGTGTGGATGGATGGATGATATTTTTACTGTCTCTTTTCATAGAGTGCAATCAATTGATGGGTGATTTCTTACTATTTCATATGGAAACTTGGATGTAATGTATCTCTTTGAGTGCATGCAATTGATACAATTTCCTTGGATATAAAATTTGAAGCACTGGGCAGACAGAGGTCTCAAAGGTTGGGGGCCCAGGTTGCATAGACAATGCTAAAAATACAATTTATATGTTTTGATTTCAAATATATATTTTCTTCTAATTTTTTTTTCTTTTTTTTTTTCCACTTTGTGAATAATTCACTTTTGAGAAATTGTAAATCATATGTATAATAAATTAAGGATATTCTAAAAAAATTTGAAATATATTTAATTATATAATTTTTGAATTGACACTATATAACATTAGATTAGTCCAGAGCTGTAGATTTTTATACATGTAAAAGCCCTCAGCCAGGGGCTTGACCTTAAAGTGGGCAAATCCATTTGGAGCATTCTCAATGTGGAATGGTTAGTGTCTTGGCCACTTTAGGGTATGTTCATCATATATAGGACAAGCGTAGAGCCAGAGGCCCTTCCTTGTTTTGAGGTGCCAAGGCATGTGGGTGGAAGAACAAGTGATGGGCAAAACAAGGAAAGGCCTATGGGCCCCTACCCTTCTTTAGGGTACAACCTTGACCTAATTTTCAGAGGATGCGTATTTCCACAGCTGAAGACTTCTTCCACTTCGGAAGATCCTGGAAGATCAGTGCTGAGTTCTTGCGCCTGACAATGGTTGTCTTAAGTACACTGCAAAAATTAAAGCAGGCTTATACGGGTTCTTAAAGGCATGCATTATGTCAACTTTTAGGTTGATTAAATGGCAGACTCGGCTTTAGTCCACGGAATAGGTAGATAAGGGAAGATAGTTGTTGCGTAAGGTAGCAGATTACATTTCCGTTGGTAGCTACTTTATTGATACTAAAGATTCTGAAAGTCCATTCCTTCATGGAATGGGGCTTGGGAAGATAGTTATTGCTTAATGTAGCAGATTACATTTCCGTAGGTAGCTATTTTATCAACGCTAAAGAATCTGAAAGTCCATTACGTAATGGAATGGGCTCAACGGCACTAACATGGCGGTTTTAGCTTAGTCACCCACTTTGATGTGCCAATTGAGCAGCCGTCTCAAACATCAATTTTCCCCGTTCCTCATCCTTACTCCAGCAGCTCGTCTCATCCATGAAGGTATTATATTCTGCTTCATAATCCCGCTGCATTTGTGCACGATTTCATGGACCGATGGACGAGCTTCTACCCATTTACAGAGGAGAAGAAGGGTGGGTGCGCTCTGATCCGGAAGAGAGCGAGTTTCATTCGCGTAAAGGAGGGAGGTTCTCGTTCACGATGGTGCAATAGTAGAGTTTGTAATTCTTCATCCGCATCATCGGATGAGAACGAGTTTCATTCGCAGAGACCTGGTTCTCGTTCACGACGGTGCGATAGTAGAGTTTGTAATTCCTCGTCGGCGTCGTCATCTGTAGTGAGCGACGGGGTGTGGAGCGCGCGCGATCAAAGACAAGGCAGTAGCGCTCGCAAGAAGGAAGCGAGAAGGCGAGGTGCTGCTGTGCTATGTAATCTCGTTGCCATGAGCAACAAGACCGGGACGCAGCAGTGGAGTGGGAATCTGGTAATGGGGAACGGAGGAGGCGGGGAGTTCGAGCTTCCGCAGGAGTTGTTATCCGTGCTGCCGTCCGATCCTTATGAGCAACTGGATGTTGCGCGCAGGATCACGGCCATGGCTGTCGCGGCGCGTGTGTCGAAGCTGGAGTTGGAGACCGGCAAGCTGCGCTTGAAGCTGGCTGAGAAGGAGCATATCATCCATGGACTGCAGGAGCGCATCGGGGACACGGAATCAACTTTGCAGGAGACCAGCTCGCGCCTGTCGCGCGCGTTGGATGAGCAGGTTTGGAAACTCCTGCTTTCTTCCTCCATTCTTTCCCCTCTTTAGGCTTAGCCTTGCCATTCCTCTGGTTGTGCGAGTGCGAGTGACTGAACTGGATGTATCCAGCTTGTCCAGGGTTTTTTAGGGTTTCTCCGGATGAGGCATGCAATGCAAATTGTTCTATATTTTTCCAACAGTCTGCTGCGCTTGCTCGTGAAATCTGTCTTGGATTATGTGTCATGGTGTGCTTGTGGGGATGACTTCCTTTGGAGTGGCATTGATGTTTCCATTTTGTCTCGCTGGCAGGCAAATCTAGCCAATGAGAAGAATATGTTGGCAGGACAGGTGAAGAAGCTCATGCGTGATGTTGCAAAGGTAGTTACCATCAAAACAATCTGGACTTTGGAACCCTAAAGAATCTGGACAATTTGTTCTCTGTTGGTGCTGTGGTGGAATTAGTGGCTATTAGGTCTTTTTCTGTGACTACTACATATAGAATTCTTATCATAATAATACTAAAGGATTGCTCAAACTTGAAGGCAGAGTACGCAAGATACTTGGACTTTATACATGGTAATTCCCTGAGTTTCTTGTGTTTCTGATGCTGATGCTGGTGTGGCAGCTTGAGACATTCAAACGGACACTCATGCAGTCCCTGCAAGAAGATGATGAAAACCCCATGGTAAATTACTCATCATTTTCTGTTCCAGAGCACACAGTCTTCATTTTGTGTCTTCATCCTTGAAACTAAATATCATACTTGTGGTTTTCAGGGTGAAGCTGCTGACAAGCGTGGAGCTTCAAATTCCAATTCAGCAATCAGAAGAGCATCACGTAAATTTCTTCTTCACCAATCCAAGTTTAGGAGTAGGGTTGAACTCATTACTTTCAAGAGCCCTATAGTTTGTGGTCCATCATTGACCTAGAAAGATGTATATATTGTTAGGAAAGGAAAACACTGCTTATCATGATGTACATTCATTTTAAAGCTCTGCTCTGTGACTTACAGAAGCAGAGTCTACAGTGAGCAGAGCTCAGGTCATTGAAGATGATGGTCAAGTTTTGAGGACTGCAGCTGCAAGTTCTGCTGGGCCAGTGCAAGAGGAGCAACAGCGCCAGGAACCTGATGGTGAGATCCAATCCACTTTTTACCAGATCTGCTATTTGCTCCATGCTACAAGTAAGAGAACTCTGTGGAATAGTAGGTTTCATAAGTTCCATTGCAACAGAGCTATTTTACCCAGTTGCAGACTTGACACAATATTGTCAACACAGTGGCCAGTCTTGTGAGTAAATTATCCATCTTGTCACTTTTTTGTGGATGGAGAGTTATCTGGTTTGGAGCTTCACATTGAGGGTTGATCTTCATAGTAAGTTGGTGCTTCACATAAGTACCTTCTACATAAGCATCTTAAATATTTGGGTTGATGATGATGGGTGCAAGCAGGTCCTCCATCAAGGCAATTATCATCTTATCAAAAGTCACGCTCAACACCATCCTTGACCCCTCGATTGACACCCCAGCAGACTCCAACTGGATCACCACGGCAACGATCTGCAAGAGGCTCTCCACGGCGCACCATGTCAGGAAGTGACAACCACCGAATCCCTCTTCCATCCTCACAGCCTACCAGTCAGTCCACTACAGCCCCAAACTCTCCACCGAGCCATGGCTCCATGCCAAGTGCGTTTTAATCTCCGTGAGATTGGTTCCCACATATCAAATAAGTCAGAGTGTTTCTCTTTGATGTGTCTTGAGACTCAAATCTGGAGTTAATGGGCTTATGGCTGGGATTCTTCCAACACTTCCATTGTGTTTTAATTTATTCTGTGAAGACAGCATGGGAGCTAGTGCTAATCTTGTTCCTTCTCAGAGGGCATCTTGAGTATCAGGCCTTGAGTCTTGGTTGAGAAATCTGTTTTTGCATTCTTGCAGCACGTACACCCCGTGTTGATGGCAAGGAGTTCTTCCGCCAAGCCAGGTGCGCAACCTCTTTTTCTGTCAATGTTTCAGATGATGGGGAGGCTTCTCAATCCAAATCCATAGTCTGTTTCTACAATTAAATCAGGTGTAGAGAAGTTTGTCTGGCACACAACAACTATCCTTAGCAATTTTGTTAGGCCTAAATCAGGTCTGACACAGATGGTTTCAGACCAGGACTGTTGGAGGATTTCAGGCTCTCTTCTAGCTAGTTGAAGTCTGGAGTTCTTCTTTTCTAGTCCTGTCCAGTCTTTGAGTTTTATCACACTCATTTTTTACTCTCCTGACCTCTACATGGTTAGTGAAGGTAACTAACTAACAATGTATGGTCCAGTTTTAGTCACTTCCTGTCAGAATGTGTGTCTAATGATTGAAAAACCTTTTGTGGACCTGCAATGAATGCAAAAGAGAAATACTGTTGGTACCTCCTTCCAGAGTCTATTCCTTGCACTACTTCCTAGAGTGTTTAGTAGGATTGCCTGTGCAGAGCTACTAATGAGGCATTAATATTTGTGCTCTGTTCAGTAAGGCAAGCACCAGACAAAAGCCTTAAACATTGAGAACCATGCTTCTTTGGAATGAAAAAAGTTAATGATTCTTGACTATTTTGGGCACAGGAATCGGTTGTCATATGAGCAATTCAGTGCATTCCTGGCCAATATCAAGGAGCTCAATGGGCACCGACAGACTCGTGAGGTAAGACTCCTGTCATCCCTAGTTTAAGTGCTGGGACCAATTGTATTCTTTTACATATCCACTGGAACAAAGTTTTGGAGGCCTCTGTAGCAAGGAGTAAGTGATTTGGCTATCTTTGTGAACAGTTTAATACAACCTCATGTCATGCCCTTTATTGATAAAGGTGGGTAGTCTCTGTAGCAAAGTTCACAATGCAGCCTAGCATAACAAGGCCTCAGGGTGGTAGACAAGAGGATGATTGTCATCACTTTGAGAAGCTACCTTTGAGCTTGGGAAATCAGGAAGAACTTCTGTGGGGCCTATGTCCACCTAGTCTACTGCATTTCCCAGTTATGTCAGTGGGGTCATCCTAATTGCTTATGCAAATAATGAGACTTTTTGCTGATTTGTGGTCACTGCAGGAGACATTGAGGAAGGCCGATGAGATTTTTGGTGTAGACAACAAGGACTTGTATATTGCATTTGATGGGCTTCTCAGTCGACATCTTCCTTCATAGGCTGTACCAATGCCCATAATTGGACAACATGCATTGATTTTGACTTCATGAGGATATTCAGGTACAGATGAGCATTTGAAAAATTTCCATGAAATTATTTGTGTCTAGTCTATATAATGCACTTTGCCAAAACAATTTGAGGCTTGTGTTCATGAGTCTACTGCCTTAGTGTCTGGGTGTGCTGATTATGTGCACTGTTCAATCTTCTGCCCAATGTGGTAGACTGAAATTTGAAATCATTTCCACGAATGCCTGTCCCTCATCTTGAGAACCTCCTAAAAAGAGTGGAGGGTCTTGCACCAGGGAAGAGCTTGTGGCATCTTGACCCCTCTGGCCGAACTTGGTTCACAACAGATTTCAAAGTGCTGGATTTTTCAGTTGCTCTGGATTTAGGCATTGCTGTTTTTCGGTTTAGATTGGAAACACTGTTACATTGTCACTTGCCATGTACCAGCCTTCTGGGTTCACCATTGTACTTCACTTGTTAGGAATGAAATTATGATCCTCTCTTAAGCTATTCGTGACCAATAAACCTTACATGCCTTTTAGCAATTTACGGTGTTCACCTGCTGTACAGTACAACAAAAGAAAGCAAAATGTGTACAATGACCTGTGTATGAACAGCTCTGCTGATATGGAATTTTTTGCTAGATTTGTGTAGTTCAGACTCTGACTGCACTTTATTTGTCTTTGCAGTGAGCTTTTTTGTTGGTTGTCTTTGATGACCAATTTGTGTTCACAAGATGTCATGTCCATGTCCATGACATGCTCATATGCAGATGCTGGCTGATGATAAGATTAAAAGTAATGGTCCGATAGCATGGGGGGACTAATACTAAGAGTAGTAGTTTTATTTCTCCATCTAAAGGGGGGCTGCTGTCCCTCCAGAGTAATTCTCCAACAAATTGGCCATGAGAGGGACTCTGCTGTTCAGGGAGTTCCCCTGACTTTTAACAGGAGGCAACCTCCAATTTACACCAGGGAATGGGCCCTTGGTGGCCAATTCTGCCAGGCTGAATTCAGTGTTTAATTCTTATGATTAATTTGCTTGCATAAAATGTTGTATTACAAATAATTTGTGTTTTGGGAACAAAAAGTTGTCAAGCTATTTACTAAGTTCATCCAATCTAGAGCCATTTGCAAAAACAGATCTTGGTAAAAGAACTTAGGGTTTGTGCAAGAAAATTGTTTTCATGGCTACATTCATTTATTTCAATTTACTAGTACTAGTGGGTAACCGTGACGGTCGGACACAATCCGCCCGTGCCTGCAAGCCCGCGTTGCTGCATTTGGCTCTCAGGACATTGGGTTTCAGGACCTCGGTATTTGGCTCTGAGGACCTGGGTTTCAGGACCTCGAA
>Ga0116231_10000082_pt1 | contig 107580 bp, 91 predicted proteins | sample S1TSphgellanicum_2_FD_89695 | JGI IMG/M metagenome (GOLD analysis project Ga0116231, IMG submission 89695) | Host-associated microbial communities from peat moss isolated from Minnesota, USA - S1T2_Fd - Sphagnum magellanicum MG | ecosystem: Host-associated > Plants > Peat moss > Unclassified...
CGCGCTCAATTGGCGTGGAGATCGTCAATCCGGGCCATACCTACGGCTATCGCGACTTTCCCCAGGCGCAGGTCGCCGCGGTTATTGCTCTTGTGAGCGACATTCGCACGCGCTGGACCGTGCCGGACGGCTACATCCTCGGCCATTCGGACGTCGCGCCTGAGCGGAAGGAGGACCCTGGCGAACGGTTTCCGTGGCGGGCGCTTCATGCGGCCGGCCATGGCCTCTGGTGCGAACCGACCGCCGCGCCCGGCGAACCCTTGCGCGAAGGCGATGAAGGGGTCGGGGTGTTCGCCCTGCAAGCAGCCCTGAACCGGCTGGGCTATGATAGCGCTCCGAGCGGTCAGTATGACGCGAAGACCCGGATCCTGGTCACCGCTTTTCAGCGCCACTGGGCGCCTCACCGCCTCGACGGCGTCGCCGACGGCGAAACCCGCGCCCGTCTCATGGGCGTGCTGCGCGCTGCGGCTGAGCCCCGGTCTGATCGGGGGAGGCTCTCATGACGCCGGCGACCTCGGATGTTTGAGGGATGGCGGGTTTTTGAGGGCGTGGCGCCGCGCCGCGCGCCAGCCACAGGTCAGCATAAGGCTTGGGGTGCATGGTCCAGGCCCTATCCCGCAGCGATGGGGACTGGAGCGTTGGGCTGAGCTTGACCCTGGGATGGGTTGGGCGCAGTTGGGAAGCGGGCCAGACGGCCGGACGGTCGCGGCGCCCTTTGGGGTGTCGAGGAAAGTCCGGGCTCCACGGTGATATGGCGGCGGGCAACACCCGCCGAGGGCGACCTCAGGGATAGCGCCACAGAAAGCAAACCGCCTTCGGCTTCGGCCGGTGGTAAGGGTGAAAGGGTGGGGTAAGAGCCCACCGCGGCCCCAGCAATGGGGACGGCATGGCAAGCCCCGCCAGGAGCAAGACCGAATAGGGGCGGCGTGCTGGAGTTCTCTCCGGCAGGACCATCGCCGGTCCGAGCCGTCCGGGTTGGTCGCGAGAACCGTCCCGCAAGGGGCGGTCCAGAGGAATGACCGTCTCGCGTCGAAAGGCGTATGACAGAACCCGGCTTACAGGCCGTCTGGCTCCCCTATTCGCGCGCCGTCGGCCGATCCGGGTCGGGCGGAATAAGGTTTACCGGAAGCTGAACCCAGCCGTTGACGTATCGCGGCAGCGGCGGATCGAAGTGGTAGCCGTTCACCACCGCTTGCGATGCGGCGGTAAAAGTCGATGGATCGCCGTTGATAGGGATGCCGCAGACATTCACCGCGCCGTCGGCCTTTAGGGTACAGCGGAGGAGCAGGCTGACGACTTTAGAGTCGGTCGTGGGATAGGTGAGGTTGAACACTGAGCGCTGCGGCTTCGTTATCGAGCAGTCGTAGCGGCTGTTCGGGGCGCAGAGCGCGAGTTCCCCCATTTTCAGACCGAAATGAATATGGATCACGAGGACGCCCGGGCCGGACGCGCGGAAGGCAGGAACCATTTTCAAAGCCTGGCCGCCGAAGCCGAAGTCGCGCGGCCACTCGTGAGCGACGCTGCAGTTGGTTGGGATACCTGAGGCGTCGGCCGAGCACGTCAGCCAAGCGTCGCCTGGCAGATATTGGCGCATCGCCAGCTGTGGATAGAACGTCTTCAGCAGCTCGAGGGTCTCCCCACGAATGAGGTGCGGCGCCTCCTGTGCTGGCGCGCCTCCGGCGGATGCGAACATGCACAAGGCCGCGGCCATCGCCACGGCTTGCGCGGACTTCTCCAACATCACGTCCCGCCCAAACCGACGATGCATGTTGCAACGTGGAGGCGTGTCAGATCAAGGACGCCGCGGCAGGGGCCGTCGGATGGACGAAGAACGACAGGTTGGAGTCGCTCGCCAACCATTTGTACTCTGTATGTTCTGTCCATAACCCGTTAATTCTTGCCTGCACCCATCCGACGACTTGGTCAGGGGGCGACTTCTTCGTCCAAGTGTCATTGCATCCCAATTGATCCCATGTTAACCCAACTTTCGTCGGGCGGCGGAGGTTGGGCGTTCGCGCTTTGGCGCGACGGACAGGGGTTCGGGCAGGGTGTTTCTCTCGACATTCGAGAAGCAGCTGGACAGCAAGCGGCGCATCGTCGTGCCGCAGGAGTTTCGCGCCGCCGCTGCGTCGGGTCCGTTTGAAGGCATCATGTGTTTCCCCTCGATCGAGGCGGACTGCCTGGAGGGCGGTGGACAGGCCCTTTTTGATCGCTACGAGACCTTGATCGAGGAGTTGCCGTTCGGGGACCCCATTCGTTCGGCCATCGAGTTCAGCGTCCGAGGCGGCCTCTGCCGGATGGCCTTCGACACCGCCGGTCGCATCACCCTTCCTGAAGCCTTGTGCGATCAGTTCGGCCTGACTGACTGGGTGGTGGTGATCGGCCTCGGAGAACGGTTCCAGATCTGGGAGCGCGACGCCTTCCGAGCCTGGCGCGAAAGCCAGCGCCTGGCGGCCCGTCGGGGATTGTCGGAGCACCGGGCGCAACAGCGCGCGGCGAGGCTCGCTTGACCGGGCGCGCGCACACCTCGGTCCTCCTCGCTGAGGTCGTCGAGGCCATCGCCCCGACGACGGGTAGGCTCGTGGTTGACGCCACGTTTGGCGCGGGGGGCTATAGCCGCGCCTTTCTGGACCTCGGCGCCGAGGTGATCGCCCTTGATCGCGATCCCAGCGCGCGGCGCTTCGCCGATGCCTTGACGGCCTCAGCGCCCGGTCGTTTTCAGCTCATCGAACGGCGTTTCTCCGAGCTTGAGGCCGGGCTCGCAGAGGCCGGGCGCGCGACCTGCGATGGCGTCGCCTTTGATCTTGGCGTTTCGTCCATGCAGCTGGATGAAGCCGAGCGAGGCTTTTCCTTCATGCGCGACGGCCCCCTGGACATGCGGATGGGCGGAGACGGCCCTACCGCGGCGGAGCTTGTGAACACCTCAGAGCCGGCCGATCTGTCGCGTGTTTTCTGGCTCTATGGGGAGGAGCGCCAGTCCCGCCGCATCGCCGCAGCCCTGGTCCGTCGCCGCGCCCAGGAGCCTTTCACCCGCACCCTTGACCTTGCCGATGTCGTCGAACGCGCCCTCGGCGGACGCCGCGGCGCACCGACGCATCCAGCGACCCGAGTGTTCCAGGCGCTGAGAATCGCGGTCAACGAAGAGTTGGCCGAGCTCGAGGCCGGTCTGGAGGCGGCGGAGCGCGCGCTTTCTCCGGGCGGCCGCCTGGCTGTCGTGACCTTTCACTCGCTGGAGGACCGTATCGTGAAGAGCTTCTTCACAGAGCGCTCCGGACGCTCGCCGTCCGGCTCGCGCCACCTGCCGCCCAAGCAGCAAGGACCGGCGCCGAGTTTCAAGCTCCTGTTCAACACCGCCCGGACGCCCGGCGATGGGGAAACCCGCGCCAATCCCCGCGCCCGCTCGGCCAAGCTGCGCGCCGGCGTGCGCACGGAGGCTGACGCCTGGAGGCGCGCAGCATGACCCGGATCCACGCAGTGATGATGCGCAAGGTCCGGGGGGTGCGAGTGCTGGACCTGGCCGGCGCGACCTTCCTCGTCCTGATGGTGCTTTCGGTCTACGCATCGAAGGCGGGCGCGGGGGCGGAGGGCGCGAAAATCTCCGACACCACCCGTCAGATCGCCGCCGAGGAACAACAGGTGCGGCTCCTGCGCGCCGAGACGGCGTATCTGACCCAGCCGGAGCGGCTTCGAAGACTTTCGGCCCAGTACCTCAACATGGCGCCGGTCTCCTCCAACCACGACGTCACCCCTGAAGCCCTCTTGCAGGTCTGGCAGGTCGCCCCGGCCGCCGGGCCGGGCGCACCTCCCGCCTTGACGCCGTCCTCTCAGAACCAAGGCCCGCCGGTAATGGACCAATGAGCCCGATCGACCTTTCCAGCCCATATCCATCGCCGCCGACGGCGCGCCAGATATGGCGCTGGCTGGTCGAATTGGTTTGGCGCATCGAGCATGCCTTTGAGCGGTCTCGGGCGAAGGACCACCCGGTCGACGATGCTCGCCTACGCATCTTTCTCCTGCTCGCGCTGTTCGCCCTGGCGTTCTGCGGCGTGGCGGGCTCAGCCGGACGCGTCGCCCTTTTCGCCAAGACCCATGTCGGCCAGGGCGTGAGCGAACCCAACGGGGCGCGGGCTACCCTTGAGGACCGAAACGGCCTCCTGCTGGCGACAGATCTGCCAAGCTACGACTTATACTTTGATCCTCGCGGCGTCTCCGACGCACACCGGGATGAAACGCGCGACGCGCTCCTCGAAACCTTGCCTCGGATCCCGCCCGAGCGGATCGATGCGGCCTTCGCCACTGGACATCGGAGCTTCCTGATCGGTGGGCTGACGCCGATGGAAAAGGCGGCGGTGCACGATTTAGGCCGGCCCGGATTGGATTTCGAGGAGACCCCCCGGCGCTTCTATCCGCTCGGCGCCTCCGCAGCCCACTTTATTGGCTATACCCAGACCCGCGGCGACGGCTTGGCCGGCGCCGAGCACGCTCTCGATGCCGAAATCCAGGCTGAAGGCGCAGCGGGGCAGCCGGTGCAGCTGTCCTTGGACCTTCGCGTCCAGGCGGCGCTGGAGGATGAGCTCGACAAGGCGGCCAGCCGGTTCCAGTCGCCCGACGCGGCTGGAATCGTGGTTGACGTCCACACCGGCGAGATCCTCGCCATGGCGAGCTACCCGATTTTTGATCCCGGCAATTTGCATGCCGCCTCGTCGGAGGCGCTTAAGAACCACGTCGCCGGGGTCCCTTATGAGGCCGGGTCGGTGTTTAAGGTCTTCACCCTGGCCGCAGGCCTCGACACAGGCGCAGTTACGCTCGCTTCGACCTTCGATGTCTCCCATCCCCTCGTCATCGGCTCCAACCGGCCGATCCATGACTTCGATAAGGGCGACACGAGCCTGACCTTGGCGGAGGTTTTCACACATTCGTCGAACATCGGCGCCAGCCACGTAGCCATGTCCGTCGGGGCTGAGCGGATGGACCGTTACATGCGCGCCTTCGGCATCTATGCCGCCGCGCCAAGCGAGCTTGCAGAATCCACCAAGCCGCTTCAGCCCCATCGGGGCCCCGACGGACGGCTCGATGAAGGCGTCTTGGCGTACATGTCGTTTGGCCAGGGCCTTTCCGTCACGCCCCTTCAGATCGCCACTGGTATGACGTCGATCTTTAATGGCGGCGAGTATATCCCGCTCACGATCCGCAAGCGAACCGGGGAGCTTCCCGTGGGCCGGCGCGTGGTGTCGGAAAAAACGGCCAAGACCATGCTCGAATTGATGCGCATGAACGTTATCGATCCCAAGGGATCGGGCAAGAGCGCCGAGGTTCCAGGCCTCAGCGTCGGCGGCAAGACGGGCACGGCGCAGAAGGCGGGGGTGGGCGGATATAAGGCGAACGCCCGTGTCGCCTCGTTTGCGGCGGTATTCCCGACTGCGGGAGCGCTCAGCGACAAGCGTTACCTCGTCTACATCCTGCTTGACGAGCCGAAACCGGCGCCAGGCACGTTCGGTTTCGCGACAGCGGGCTTTACCGCTGCACCGACGGCGGGGGCCGTGATAAACCGCATCGCCCCTTTCCTAGGCGTCAAGCGCGAGCCTGCGCCGATGCTGGGCCTCGTCCCCGCCACGCCAAAGCCTGCGTCCGCTCCGGTTTCCGCCTCCATGAGCGCGGACTGATGAGCCGGCGGCTGTCCGACATTGTCAAACAGCCTGTCGGTGTCAATGATCCGGAAATCAAGGGCGTCACGGCCGACAGCCGCCGGGTAGAGCCAGGCTTCCTGTTCGCCGCCCTCCCGGGGGCCAACACAGATGGACGCAGCTTCATCGGCCAAGCCATCCAGCGGGGTGCGGCCGCTGTCCTCGCGCCGCTGGACACCCCGCCGATGGGCGAAGGGGTGATCAGGGTCCAGGATGTCAGGCGCGCCTACGCCTTAGCGGCCAGAGCCTTCTGGGGATCCGAGCCGGCGACGGTGGTCGCTGTGACCGGCACCAACGGCAAGACGTCGGTGGCCACCTTCTGCCGCCAGATCTTCGCCGGCTGCGGCAGAAGCGCGGCGAGCCTTGGCACGCTTGGCCTGCAGCTCGAGGGGAAGGACCTGACACCGCCTGGCCTCACCACGCCAGATGCGGCCGACATCGCCCGCTTCGCCGCCGACCTGGCCCTACAAGGCGTCACCCACCTGGCCCTTGAGGCCTCGTCCCATGGGCTCGAACAACGCCGGCTTGATGGCCTGAACATCAAAGCGGCCGGCTTCACCAATCTCAGCCAAGATCACCTCGACTACCATCAGACGATGGCCGCCTATCGCGACGCGAAGCTGCGACTGTTCAACAGCGTCATGCCCCGTGGCGGAACAGCGGTGCTGAATGCCGACGCTTTGGATTTTTCCGCCTTCGCCGCCAGCGCGGTCATGCATGGCCAGACTGTGATGTCAGTGGGGGAGAGGGGTGCTGGCCTGAGACTGGTGGCGCGGGTCCCTGCACCGAGCGGGCAACGGCTAGAGCTTGCCTACGGCGGACGGGAGTATGCGGTCGTTCTGCCGCTTGCCGGAGCGTTTCAGGCGTCCAATGTCCTGGTCGCCGCCGGACTCTGCATCGCGTCGGGCGAGGCGGTGGAGCCGGTCCTGTCTACGCTCGAGACCCTCCGCGGCGCGGCCGGGCGGCTACAACGGGTGGGCGCTGGACCGCACGGGGGCGAGGCCTATGTAGACTATGCGCATACGCCCGATGGGCTGCAGACTGTGCTCTCCGCGCTTCGGCCGCACGCTTCGGGGCGTCTCATCGTCGTATTCGGCGCCGGCGGCGACCGTGATCGGGCCAAACGTCCTTTGATGGGGCAGGCGGCGGCGGCTCTTGCCGACATCGCCATCGTCACCGACGATAATCCGCGCAGTGAAGATCCGGCCGACATTCGCCGCGCCGTGCTCGAGGGCGCGCCCGCTGCGCTCGAGGTGGGTGATCGCCGGGCGGCGATCCGGGCCGCTGCGCAGCAGCTGCGCGAGGGCGATGTCTTGGTCGTCGCCGGCAAGGGGCACGAGCAGGGCCAGACGATCGGCGGCGTCGTCCATCCGTTCGACGACGTGAGCGAGACCCGCGCGGCGCTGGAGGCGGCCGGTGGTTGAGCCCGAGCGCACCGCGCTATGGACCCTAGGCGAGATCGCGGCGGTGACTGGAGGGCGCACCGAAGACCCATCGCGCCCTGTCTACGGGATCTCTATCGACAGTCGCGAGATCGCGCACGGCGATCTGTTTGTTGCTCTGACGGCCGAGCGCGATGGTCACGATTTCGTCCCCGCCGCCATGGCCCTGGGCGCTGCGGCGTCCCTCGTGACACGCAAAAGCGGCGGACCGGAGATTGTTGTCGGCGATACCCTTCAGGCGCTGCAAGTCCTGGGCGCGGCGGCGCGCGATCGCGCCACGCACTCGCGGCGCGCGGCCGTGACCGGGTCCGTCGGAAAGACCAGCGTGACCCAGGCGATCGCTGCGTCTATCGCCTTGGCCGGTCCCAGCCACGCCTCAGTCAAGAGCTACAACAACCACATTGGCGTGCCCCTGACCCTGGCGCGCATGCCCCGCGAGACCCGGCTCGCTGTGTTCGAGATCGGCATGAACCATGCCGATGAGATCACGCCTCTGTCTCAGATGGTCCGACCGCACGTGGCCGTGGTCACCCGGGTCGGACCGGTGCATGTTGAGAACTTCCCGGACGGGGTGATCGGCGTGGCGCGCGCCAAGGCTGAGATTTTCGACGGTATCGAGCCTGGCGCAATAGCCGTGCTGAACGCCGATGACGACTGGTTCGAACTCCTGAGGGCCGCTGCGCTCGCCCGGGGCGCTCAGATCCGCACCTTTGGCCGTAGCCAGAACGCTGACGCCAGGCTGCTGAGTTTTCAGGTCGAGGGGAATGTCGCTTTGGTCAGCGCAAGCCTGCACGGCGAACCCCTCAGCTTCGAGCTTGTCCAGACCGGCCAGCACTGGGGCCTGAACGCCCTTGCCACCCTATTGGCGGTAGAGGCCTTGGGCGCGCCGCGCCAGGCGGCGTTAGAGGGGCTAAAGGGTTTGGCGCCCCTGGCGGGCCGGGGCGAGGCGACGCGCGTCCGCCTTGCGCAAGGCGACGTTATTTTGATTGACGACAGCTATAACGCCAATCCGGTTTCCATGCAGGCGGCGCTCGAGAGTTTGGGCGCCTATGCGGCTCCGGGGCGCAGGATCGTCGTGCTCAGCGATATGTTGGAGATCTCTGATAGCGCAGCCCTGCACGCGAGCCTCGCCGCGCCGATTGAGGCCGCCGGCGTTGACGCCGCCTTTCTCGCCGGGTCCGATATGAAGGCGCTCCATGACGCTCTTCCAGCGTCCCGTCGCGGCGCCTGGCGCCCGGCAGCGGAAGATCTTGCGCCCTTAGTGCTTGAGGCCCTGCAGCCGGGCGATGTGGTGATGGTCAAAGGGTCCAAGGGCTCAAAGGCCTCCCTCGTTGTTGAGGCCATCAAGGCGGCTGGCCGCACGACCAAACGCGATCGGCCCAAAGCGCCGATCGAGGGGGCGCGCTGATGTTCTTCTGGCTCTATCGGCACCTCGATCCGCATTCGCACTACGTGCCGCTGTTCAACCTGATGCGGTATCTGACCTTCCGAACCGGCCTGGCGCTTTTTACCAGCCAGATCGTGGTCGGGCTGATGGGCAACCGCTTTATCGACTGGATGCGCGCGCGCCAGGGAAAGGGTCAGCCTATTCGCGCCGAGGGCATCGAGCGGCATGTGATCGAGAAAAAGGGCACGCCCACCATGGGTGGGGTGATGATCTTGTGCGGCGTGCTGGTTGGCACATTGCTATGGGCCGATCTTTCCAACGCCTATGTCTGGGCGGTGCTTTTGGTCACGGTCGGCTATGGCCTGCTCGGGTTTTCAGACGACTACGCCAAGGTCACCAAACAGACCACCGTCGGCGTCTCCAGCCGCCTGCGGCTGGCCCTCGAGGTTGTGATCGCCCTTGGTGCGGTCTGGCTGATGATCCAGCATCCGGGTCTGCCCGGCCTGCCCGACAAGGGCCTTTCCACCTCCGTCGCCTTCCCGGTCTTCAAGAAGCTCTTGCTCAATCTCGGTCTGTTCTACTTCGCTTTCGGCGCCTTTGTGATCGTCGGCGGCGGAAATGCGGTCAACTTCACCGACGGGCTTGATGGTCTGGCGATCGTGCCGGTGATGATCGCAGCCGGAGCGTTCGGCCTGATTGCCTACATGGTCGGCAACGTGAAGTTCGCCGACTATCTGCAGGTCCACTTTGTCCCCGAGGTCGGGGATGTGGCGGTTTTCTGCGGGGCGCTGATCGGCGCCGGCATGGGGTTTCTTTGGTTCAACGCGCCGCCGGCGCGCATCTTCATGGGCGATACCGGATCTCTGGCTCTGGGCGGCGCCCTGGGCGCCGTCGCTGTGGCCACCAAACATGAGATCGTGTTGGCGATCGTTGGCGGTCTGTTCGTGGTCGAGACCTTTTCTGTGATGATCCAGGTGGTCTATTTCCGGCTCAGCGGCGGCAAGCGGATCTTTCTGATGGCCCCGATTCATCACCATTTCGAAAAGCTTGGCTGGAAGGAGTCGCAGGTGGTGATCCGGTTCTGGATCGTCGCCGCCGTTCTCGCCATGCTTGGCCTCGCCACCTTAAAGCTAAGATAAGGGAGGCGCGGCTCGATGATCACCGTCCGCGGCTTCTTCGGCAAGCGGGTCGCCGTGTTTGGTCTGGCCCGCACGGGGCTGACATCCGCGCGCGCTCTGATCGCTGGCGGGGCCGATGTGGCCTGCTGGGACGAGAAGCCGGCCGCTCAGGACGCGGCGCGCGCTGCGGGTCTGCCTGTCCTAGACCTGCAGGCGCAGGACTGGTCTGATTTCGATGCCCTCTTGCTGTCGCCAGGCGTGCCGCTCACTCATCCGGCGCCGCACTGGACGGTCGAGCGAGCCCGGGCGGCGGGGGTGGAGATCCTGGGAGACGTCGAGCTTTTTGCGCGAACGATCCGCGCCACCGAGCCCGCTGGCCGTCCCAAGGTCCTCGCCATCACCGGCACCAACGGCAAGTCGACCACCACCGCTCTGCTCGGGCATATCTGCCGCGAAGCGGGTAAGGACGCGCAGGTCGGCGGCAATATTGGGCTTGGGGTTCTCGGGCTCGAGGAGATGCACGGCGGGGCCGTCTATGTCCTTGAACTCTCCTCCTATCAGCTCGACCTGACATCCAGTCTGAAGGCTGATGCTGCGCTGTTGCTCAACATCACCCCCGATCACCTAGACCGGCATGGCGGCATGGCGGGCTATGTCGCCGCCAAGAAGCGGGTTTTTCAAAATCAGGGAAAAGGCGATACGGCCGTCATTAGCGTCGATGATCTCTACTGTCAGGGGATCTGCACCGAGCTATTGGCGGCGAACCGGCGCACCATCCGACCGATTTCGGCAGGCCGCGCGATTTCCAAGGGCGTCTATGCCTTGCAGGGCCTCCTTTATGACGCCACCGGCGAGCGCACGGTGGAAGTCGCCGATCTGGCGCGCGCCTCGGCCCTGACCGGCCGCCATAACTGGCAGAATGCGGCCGCCGCTTACGCCGCCGCCATCTCCCTCGGCATCTCGCCCGACCGCGTCGCGGACGCCTTGATGAGCTTTCCTGGACTGGCGCACCGGATGGAGACCATAGGCCAGATCGGCCGGGTGAGATTCATCAACGACTCCAAGGCCACAAACGCCGACGCGGCGCGCCAGGCCATGGCTGCAATCCCGCGCTTCCGGTGGATTGCAGGGGGGCGATCCAAGGCGGGCGGCATCGCGCCGCTCGAGGATCTGTTCGGGCGGATCGCGAAGGCTTACCTGATCGGCGAAGCCGCCGGCGACTTCGCCCGCACCCTGGAAGGCAAGTGCGACTATAGTCTCTGCGGCGACCTTGAGGCGGCGACCGCGCTTGCCTACCGTGATGCTGGGGCGAGCGGCGAGGAGGAAGTGGTGCTTCTGTCTCCCGCCTGCGCCTCCTTCGACCAGTTCGCCGACTTCGAACAAAGAGGCGAAGCTTTCCGCAGCCTCGTCCTCAGCCTCAGTCAAGGCGGCCATCGCGCGGTCGGGTGAGGGCCAGGGCCATCGGGGGAGGCTCTGGGGATCCGGTGGCGCTCGCTCGGGTTTAGCCGACCCTCACGGCTTGCGCGAGCTCGAGCGCCAAGGCCTCGGCGACCTTGATGCCGTCGACCGCGGCGGAGAGGATGCCGCCTGCATAGCCTGCCCCTTCACCGGATGGATAGAGGCCGCGCGTATTGAGGCTCTGGTAGTCGCGGCCGCGGTGGATGCGTATCGGTGAAGAGGTGCGGGTCTCCACGCCGGTCAGGACCGCGTCAGGGTGGTCGTATCCGGGGATCAGCCGCGCGAAGGCAGGCAAAGCCTCGCGGATGGCGGCCACGGCGAAGCCCGGAAGGCAGGCGGCGAGGTCTGCGGGACGCACGCCGGGTCGGTAGGAGGGGATCACCGAGCCGAGCGCGGTCGATGGCCGCCCTGATAGGAAGTCGCCAAGCTTCTGAGCAGGGGCGAAATAGTCCCCACCCCCAGCGATAAAGGCTTGCCTCTCCCAATGGCGTTGGAAGGCTACTCCGGCTAGCGGATCGCCGGGATAGTCCTGCGGGGTGATCCCGACAACGATCCCGGAGTTCGCATTGCGCTCGCTCCGCGAATACTGACTCATGCCATTTGTCACCACCTGGCCCGCCTCGGAGGTCGCGGCGACGACCGTCCCCCCTGGACACATGCAAAAGCTGTAGGCCGTGCGGCCGTTCGCGGCTCGGTGCGAAAGGGCGTAGTCGGCGGCCCCTAGGTCAGGATGACCGGCGCAGGGGCCGAACCGCGCCCGATCAATCAGGGATTGCGGATGCTCTATCCTCACGCCGATCGAGAAGGGTTTGGCCTCCATGACAACGCCGCGGTCTCGCAGGCGCTGGAAGGTATCGCGCGCGCTGTGTCCGATGGCTAGCACCACATGGGCGGCTTGGATTATCTCGCCACTCTTAAGTGCGACGCCGACGAGGCGGCGATCGCCGCCGGCGCCTGTCTCGATGTCAAAGTCGTCGACCAGGCTTTCGAACCGATACTCCCCTCCGAGGGCCTCGATCTGGCGGCGGAGACTTTCGACCATGGTGACCAGGCGAAAGGTGCCTATGTGCGGATGGGCTTCGGTGAGGATCGCCGAGGGCGCGCCCGCGGCGACGAATTCGGTCAGGACCTTGCGGCCGAGGTGTCGCGGATCTTTGATCTGGCTGTAGAGCTTGCCATCCGAGAAGGTGCCGGCGCCGCCTTCGCCGAATTGAACGTTGGACTCCGGGTTCAGCACCCCTCGCCGCCAAAGGCTCCAGGTGTCCTTGGTGCGCTCGCGTACGGCTTTACCGCGATCGAGAATGATCGGCCGAAACCCCATTTGGGCCAGGATGAGACCCGCGAAAAGACCACACGGACCTGCGCCGATCACGACCGGACGGGTCTTGAGCGCGGTGGGTGCGCGCGCGACGAGGCGGTAGTTGGTCTCGGGGCTCGGGCTGATCCCGCGATGGCCCCGCGCCAGAACATCCGCTTCGTCCACTAGGGACACATCCACCGAATAGACCATGAGAATGGCCGATTTTTTGCGCGCATCGTGCGCCCGGCGGGCGATGGTGAAGCTAACGAGCGACGGTTCTGGCGCCCCGAGACGCTCCAGAACTGCCGCCTTGAGCGCTTCAGGCGTATGGCCCAGCGGCAGCTTCAATTCCGTCACGCGCAGCATCACGCTGTCTTACCCGCCTCGTGACGCCCAAGGAAGCGTCCGTCTTGCGACTAGATGCGCGGCAGGATGAGGCGAGGTCATCCGCCGGGCGGGTCGAAGGCTCGGAGGTCAGGATCTGAGGGCAGTCGACCCGTTCGGATGGCGGGCCAGCCTTTCGGGGTCTCGTTTGATGAAAAGGTGAAAATAGGTCCGGTTCAAGGCAAGGCCGCAACCCTTCGTTCACCACGTTCGCCGATGGTCCTTGACGACCATGACCGTGTTCGAGCCCCTCAAGGACCATCGGCCACAGCCGCATCCGTTTGCACGGACAGACCGCTCGCCCCTTGGGGTTTGGTGGTGGACAACCGACCGCCTGCTTTTGGGGACGGTGGCCGCGCTGATCGGTCTTGGTGTCATGCTGTCCTTCGCAGCCAGTCCAGGCGCAGCGGCGCGGCTCCATATCCACAGCTCGTTTTACTTCGCCATCCGTCAGTGTCTGTTCGGCGCACTGGGGGCTGGGATCCTGGTCTCGGTCTCTGTGTTGTCGCCGAGGGGCGTTCGGCGCCTGGCTGCGGCGGTCTATCTGGTTTCTGTTTTGGTGATGCTGGCCCTGCCGGTGATCGGCCATGCAGCCAAGGGCGGCGACCGTTGGATTTCGATCGGAGGATTTTCGCTCCAGCCTTCAGAGTTCATGAAGCCGGCGCTGATCGTCCTTGCCGGGTGGATGTTCTCCGAAAGCCAGAAGGGGCAGGGGGTCCCCGGCATCTTCATCGCTTTCATGCTCTACACCCTTCCCGCCTTCCTCTTGATCCGGCAGCCGGATTTCGGCCAGACCCTTCTGATCACCTGCGCATTCGGCGCGGCCTTCTTCGTCGCGGGCGTGCCGATCTTGTGGATGGCGGGAATGACGGGATCAGCGGCTTTAGCCTTTACCGTCATGCTGCTCACGCACGGCCATTCACAGAAGCGGCTACAGACCTTCTTCAACGCTGAAGGTCAGACGGGCCGTCAGGTCGACCGGGCTGCGGACGCCATTCACCACGGCGGCCTGTTCGGCGTCGGGCCAGGCGAGGGGGTGTTCAAGCGCGGGGTGCCCGAGGCGCATACGGACTTTATCTATTCGGTCGCAGCCGAGGAATACGGCCTCTTGTTCTGCCTCGCCTTGATCGGCCTCTTCGGCTTTCTGGTGATCCGCGGACTTTATCGCGCGATGCGGCTCGATGACGCTTATGAACAGGTGGCCGCCGCTGGCCTATTCGTCCTCGTCGGCCTTCAGGCCCTGATCAATGTCGCTGTGAACTTGAACATCATCCCTACCAAGGGCATGACCCTTCCGTTTATCTCCTACGGAGGATCCTCGATGCTGGCGATGGGGCTGACCATGGGCATGGCGCTTGCGCTCACGCGCCGGCGACCGCGCCCGCTCTCGCCCAGCCGCGCAGACGCGTGAGCGCCAAACTGGCGGTGGTGGCCGCTGGCGGCACAGGCGGGCATCTTTTTCCGGCCGAAGCGCTCGCACGCGCGCTGACCGAGCGCGGCTGGCGCATAGTGTTAGCGACCGATGCGCGCGGCGCGGCCTACGCGGAACACTTCCCGGCCGAGGAGAGGCTGGCGTTGGAGGCCGCAACCTTCAAAATGGGCGATCCGTTCGGGATGGCGCGCGGCGGATTGAAAATCTTTTCTGGCGTCATGAGCGCGCGTTTGGCGTTTGGCCGGCTAAAGCCTGCCGTGGTGGTCGGATTTGGCGGATATCCGTCCCTGCCGGCCGTCCTGGCGGCCCGGGCCCTTAAGATCCCGACCCTCATTCACGAGCAGAACGCCGTCTTGGGCCGGGTGAACCGATATCTTGCGCCCGGCGCCGCCGTCGTCGCCTGCGCCTTTCCGACGCTGGAAAAGGCCTCGAAAAAGGTAAAAGCCAAGCTTGCCGTTGTTGGCAATCCCGTGCGCCCCGAGATCCGCGTTTTGGCCGACCGGCCATTCCCCGATCCGGGCTCAGGCAATGTGCGCATTCTGGTGACCGGAGGCAGCCAGGGCGCGCGGCTTTTGTCGGAAGCGACGCCGGCGGCCATCGCCATGTTGCCGGAAGATACCCGCTATCGCCTGCATGTAACCCAGCAGACCCGTCCTGAGGCGATGGAGGATGCGCGACGCGTCTACGCCAACGCCCTGGTCGAGGCGGAACTGTCGCCCTTTTTCCGCAACATCGCCCAGAGGCTTTCCACAACCCACCTTGTGATCGGTCGAGCCGGCGCATCAACCGTGTGCGAACTGGCTGTGGCGGGACTGCCTTCGGTGCTTGTGCCCCTCGCCATCGCCATGGACGATCATCAGAGGTTCAACGCCAAATTGCTTGTGGATGCAGGCGCGGCCGAATCGATTCCCGAAAAGGACTTCACGCCAGACCGCTTGGCTGAGGTTCTGAGTCGGTTGCTGACCGATCCTCATGAGCTTGCCCGGCGCGCCGCTGCGGCGCGCTCGGTGGCGCGACCTGACGCCGCCGAACGCCTTGCGGATCTTGTGGAAAGCGTCGCGAACTAACGCGGGCCTGAAATGCCGCAAACGGGTGGTCCTATACCGAGCGGAGCGCCTTCTGCAGACTGAAGCCTCGGATACGCTCAGTCAGGCGATCGACACTGTTCGGACCGATGCAGGCCGCAGGGGCGCGTATGCCCTGGTTCGCGGCTAGATCTCTAACCAAAACAAGGGGTCGTTAGATCAAGCTGGCGGTCCTCGTGGCCAAGGCTATCGCGGAAACCGTCAAGACGCGTCGCCGATCAAAACCCTCCGCGGGGGGCGCGCGTCGTCAGCAGCCCGATCGGCGAGCGGGTGTCAGCCTTTTGCTGCACTGCAGGCGGCAGTCTGCCGCACTGCAAAAGATTTTGCGTCAGATCGCACCATCAAGCCTTGCGGGCCTTTTTCAGGCCCCTTATCTGAACGTTGTCTAGATCGCGGCTTCTCTCTGAGCGCGTGGCTAGCCTGACCTGAGGGGATTTACATGTTACGACTTGGATTGGCTGCGTGCCTGACGACCCTGACCCTAGCCCCTTGCGCATTCGCGGGCGGGTATCCGCCAGGCGAAAGCCACGCGGTCCTCACTGCGCCGGCGCCGAAGGGCACTGAAATCGTGATCGACAGCCGGATCTGGCGTTGCGACGGGGTCAATTGCGCCGCCTTCCCGAACGATTCGGACATCCGCCGCAAGCCGGTCATCGAGTGCCAGCATGCCGCGCGATCCCTCGGAAAGTTTACCGCCTACGCCACAGGCGACGTCACTCTGACCGATGCGCAGCTCGCCGAGTGCTTGAAGTAGCTCTGCATCATTGAGGTTAGGCGGTCACGGGCCTTAATCCGCAGCTCCAGGCCGCCCCCTCAATGGGGGCGCGCCTTGGAGCGTCTGGCGCGGTGGGCGTTTCGTCTCGGTATTCAAAACCAACGGTCCTGAGTTTGGGTCTCGGTAATCGACCAGCGGGGCGCTCGATAGCGAAAGCGCTTGCACGATCGGACCGCGCCACGTTTCCGGGCCGTTTTGGCAAAGCCGCCCGCTTTACTCGCCCAGGGTCCCTAGGCAGTCCCTTCGGCGTTCGCCTTTCTGGCCACGGGCTGGGCAAGCGCCTGATCGATCGCCCGGCCAAGGTCGGCAAGGCCATAGGGTTTGATCAGGTAGATAGCGTCCTGGACCGCCGCATCCGGGACGCCGACGGATTCCCCGGTTGCGAAGATCACCCTTAATCCCGGGAACAGCCCAAGGGCCTGCTGGGCGAAGCTGTCGCCAGACGAGTCCGGCAGGCCGCGATCGGCCACCAAGATCTCAATCGCATCTCTCTGCAGAGCCGCCAGGGCCGCGCCGGCGTCTGCAGCCTGCATCACAGTGTGGCCTAGCGAGCGCAACATTTCGGCGGTGCTCGCGCGGATTTCGTCGTCATCCTCGACAAGAAGAATGGTCCGGCCGGTCGCGCCTTCGGGGAGACAGGAGGCAGTCTGCACAAGGGGCCGGGCCGCCGACGGGCGCTGTTGGCTGTTGGCGAGGACATGCCGGATCTTTCGCGCGAGCGCCTCGCGCCCGTAGGGTTTTGGCAGAAGCTCGACACCGGGGTCCAGACGCCCCCCATGCACGATCGCGTTTTCGGTGTAGCCGGACGTGAAAAGGACCGCGAGGCTCGGCAGGAGCGCTTTGGCGCGGCGGGCAAGCTCGGGGCTCCTGAGTGAGCCTGGCATGACGACATCGGTGAAGAGCAGGTCAATGGGAACCCCGCTCTCGATCACCGCAAGCGCGGAGACGGCGTCAGACGCCTTCAGCACCCGGTATCCCAGTTCTCCAAGCAGGGCCACGGCGGTATCGCGCACGTCTGAGTCGTCCTCTACCACCAGGATGGTTTCGGTTCCGCCGGCGACCGCGATGGACGGTTCTTCGCTCCACGCCTCCTCGGCTTGGGTGGCGCGCGGAAGATAGAGCTTGACGGTCGTGCCCTCTCCAAGCTCGCTATAAATCTTGATATGGCCTCCCGACTGCTTGACCAGACCGTGGACCATGGAAAGACCGAGGCCGGTGCCCATGCCGTCCGGCTTGGTGCTGAAGAATGGATCGAAGACCCGATCCAGAATGTCTGGCGCGATGCCTGCGCCGGTGTCGGTGACCGCGATCATCACATACTGGCCCGCTACGACATCCGGATGCTGGCGTACATAGTCCTCCGCGAGAAAAGCGTTGCCAGCCTCCAGGGTCAGGCGGCCCCGACCTTTCATGGCGTCCCGCGCGTTGATCGCGAGATTCAGGACTGCGTTCTCAATCTGGTTGGGATCCACCAGAGTGTTCCAAAGTCCTCCCGAGACCACCGTCTCCAGCTCGACTTCCTCGCCCAGAGCCCGTCGTAGCATGTCGTCCATGCCGTTCAGAAAGCGGCCGAGGTTGACCACCTTCGGCTGCAGGGGCTGGCGACGCCCGAAGGCGAGCAGCTGGGAGGCCAGCTTAGCGCCGCGCAGGACCCCGGCCAAGGCATTCTCCATACGCTTCTCGGCGCGGGGGTTGCCCGCAACCTCAGTTCGCAGAAGCTGGAGATTGCCGCCGATCACCTGCAGCAGATTGTTGAAGTCGTGCGCCACGCCGCCGGTAAGCTGGCCCAGGGCTTCCATTTTCTGCGCCCTATTGAGCAGGTCCTGCGCCTGCTTCAAGCGCTCGCTCGCCTGAACCCTCTCGGAGACGTCGCGCGAGTGTTGAAAGGCGCCGATCAAGGCGCCGCGCCGGTCGCGGAGGGGCCGGAACTTGATCTCATAGTAGTCGCCGTCTGGTCCAGCCTCGCGGGCGCGGGGAACCTCGAACACCTCGCCGGCCAGGGCCCGTCGCCATACGGCCACGGCCGCGGCCTGGGCCGAGGGTAAATGCGCGAGGCAGTCCGCCAGATGCGCGCCGATCTTGGGCGGTTTGCCAAACAGCCTCTGGAAAGCGGCGGCGTAGGCCGTGTTCATGGCGATAAAGCGCATGTCCTGGTCCACCGCGGCGATGGGGTCGTCGACGCTCTGGAACATATCGGCCCAGATCTGCCGTTCGGCGACGATGCGGGCGACCCGCTGCTCGAGCTGTTCGTTGGTCTCCTGAAGCCGCTCCATAGCGGCCCGCTCAAGGGTCACATCGCGCGCTGTGCCGATCACCTTGAGGCCCTCGGAGATTGCTATGCAGCGACCTTCAAGGCTTGACCAGATCACCTGGCCCGTGCGTCGCCCTACGATCCTGCAGGTCAGCGCGAGGTTCGCCCCGTCTCCCGCCTGGATCAGCCGCGTGAAAGCCTCTGCGACGGCGTCGCGGTCTTCGGGGTGGACTGCAGGCAGAAACTCGCCTGCCCAGGTGGGTTGAACATCAGGGTCCACCTCCGCGACCTCGCGGACGCGGGCATCCCACGACAGCGATTGGCTCGAGACATCGTATTCCCAAACCCCGATCGCGGCCGCGTCCAGGGCGAGGCGCAAACGCACCTGATGTTCATCAGAGGGGTGGCTGTATCCGCCCGCGGCGCCGGGGACGGATGAAGCTGAAAACGGCGGGGTTACGGTGTACGGCGCTTCTCCCGAGGCCATGCGTCCCTCCACCCCCATCGCTACAGCGGGTCAATCACTCACCCCGCTCCGGACGCAACCGGTGAAAAACGCCCGCCAAGGCCGGAACGCGCAAATCCTCGCCAGGTTCCGGGGCGGCGGGCGTCGGCTTCCGCTATGCATAGGCCTCTCGCCTTGAGGCTCGGACGAAGTTTGCATCGCCTGCCCTGGCGGTTGCGCATTAGCCTCTATAGACCGGCGGCTCAACTCGGGTTCACGGAGATTCCCTTGGCGCGCGTCTCATGTCACGCCTTTTGGTTCACCCTCATGGTCTTGAGCGGGTCGTCGCTCCAGGCCGCTGGCCAGATAACGCCGGAGATGGTGCAGACCGGCAGCGACATTCCCAAGACCTGGAAGGCGCCCGACGCCGCGTTTGACTATACGGTCCGAGAGGTGATGATCCCCATGCGCGATGGGGTGAAACTTCACACCCTGGTGGTGATCCCAAAGGGGGCCAAGGCCCTGCCGATCCTGCTTGAACGCACACCCTATGACGCCTCGAATTTCGTCAAGACCGACATCCCGAAGTTGATCAACGCCTCCTGGACCCCCACGCGGGAGTTCATCGAGGACGGATACATCCTCGCCTTCCAGGACATCCGCGGCAAGTACGGCTCAACCGGGGACTATGTGATGACGCGGCCGCCGATCGGGCCTTTAAACCCCAGCAAAACCGATGACACGACCGACGCCTATGACACAATCGAGTGGCTGGTGAAGTCTGTGCCAGAATCCAATGGTCGGGTCGGGATGATCGGGTCGTCCTATGACGGCTGGACGGTGACGATGGCGCTTTTAGGCCCTCATCCTGCCTTGAAGGTCGCCGCGCCCGAGAGCCCGATGATCGACGGTTGGATGGGCGACGACTGGTTTCATTATGGGGCCTTCCGGCAGGTAAACCTCGACTACTTTACCGAACAGACCAGCAAAACCGGCGCCGGCAAGAGTGTCGCCCGGTTGCAGGATGACGACTATCAGACCTTCCTCGACGCGGGCTCAGCCGGCGCTTACGCCGTATCCAACGGCTTCGATCAGCTTCCCTGGTGGCGTAGGCTTTCAGCCAACGCCGCCTATACGGCGTTTTGGACCGGTCAGGCGCTGGACAAGCAAGTCGCGGCAAACCCGTCGAAGGTTCCCACGATGTGGCTGCAGGGCCTGTGGGACCAGGAGGACATGTATGGGGCGGTCCACACCTGGGAGGCCTTGAAGGCCAAGGGTTATGGGGACAACAACCATTTGGTGATGGGGCCCTGGGCGCACAGCCAGGTCAACGGCGAGGCTTCGACCCTTGGTCCGATGCATTGGAGGGGCGACACAGCGGCTGATTTCCGCAAGGATGTGCTGGTCCCGTTCTTCGATACCTATCTCAAGGATCGCCGGCCCGCCCGGCCGACGCCGCCAGTTCTGATCTACAATCCCGCAGAGGACCATTGGGACCGGTTCGACACCTGGCCGGGCGTGGACGCCTCAGGTTTGACACCGCTCTATCTTAAGGCCGGCTTCAGCCTGGGCTTCGACAGGCCCGCCGCCAGCGAAGCGGCGGAGGACAGCTACGTTTCCGATCCGGCCAAGCCGGTTCCTTATCTGACCCCCCCGGTCAACTCCACCGATCATACGCGCTGGTCGAGCTGGTTGCTGCAGGACCAGCGCTTCACCGCAGTGCGTACAGATGTTCTGACCTATGAGACCCCGGTTCTGGTCACGGCGGTGCGGGTCGAGGGTGCGCCGATCGCCGATCTTTTCGCCAAGACCACCGGAACTGACGCTGACTGGGTGGTCAAGATCATCGACGTCTATCCTGGCTTTGAGCCCGGCAATAAGGCGATGAACGGTTATGAGTTGCCGATCAGCCTCGACATTTTCCGCGGCCGATATCGTGCGAGCTTCTCGGAGCCCTCTGCAATTTTGCCGGGCCAGGTCGAGGAATATAGGTTCCGGTTGCCCACCGTGAATTATGTCTTCAAGCCCGGTCACCGGATCATGGTGCAGATCCAGTCGAGCCTGTTTCCCCTCTACGACCGCAACCCGCAGACATATGTGCCCAACATCTTCTTCGCCAAGCCCGAGGACTATCGCAAAGCCACCATGAGCGTGGAGCGCGGCGGTGCGGGCGCAAGCGCTGTGTTGCTGCCCGTGGTTCCTGCCTCGACAGCGCAAACCGCTAGTCGTTAGGGCCCTGCGTATTCAGGCACAGGGGACTTAGCTTGTCGATCTCGGCGGCGGCTGGGGTCCAGTCGAATACCCCGCTGTCGCCGAAGTAGTAGTACTGAACGCCGTCTGGAAACATGACCACTGAAATGCCCCCGTACCCCGACATGAACGGCGTCCAGATTTGATGCGGACATTTCAACAGCGGGCCGATGTCCTCGGCCCAGAACCCGTCCGCGTAACGGAACCTTTGCGAGCCTGCCTCAAATCCCTGCGCGACGCCCTTGCGTTGAAGGGCGCGGTCCAGCAATCCGGGGTCGAGCGCCGGTCGGCCAGCTAACCTTCCCCCCTCGACGGAAACCCAGCGGGCGAGGCGGGCGATGTCGTCTCTGTGGAAGATAAGGCCGTATCCGGTGAAGATTTGGCGCGCCTTGTCGCGCGTCCTACGGCTCTGCATCACCACGGGGCTGAGCCCTAGCGTTCGCCAGAGGGGGCCCGCCAGGACGTCCCCATAGAGGTCCTTGTTTTGACCCAGGCGCCTTTGCACGAAGGCCTGCATGGCGGCGCCGAGGATGTAGCTGTCGGCGGTCCGGTAGACCCAGACCGTTCCGGGGTCCGCCCGCCGGGGATAGCGGCGGCACGAAAAGGCGATCTTGTCTGCGTGTGTTTCCGCAGCGAAAAACGGAGCGTAGTCGGGAGCGTCTTCGTCGGCCTCGTAGGCTCGGCTGCGATAGTGGCCGGACGCCATATTCAGCATGTCCTCGAAGGTCACGCCCTGCCAGCCCGACGCGGCGCAATCGGGTACATAATCGGCGATCATGGCCTTGCGCGCCCCGGGCCAGAGCGCCTCCAACCGCATCAGGCCCACGGCGCCCGCCACGCTCTTGGCGGTTGAATAGGAGGGCAAATCAAGCACGTCGCAATAGGGGTAGGGGCCCGCGCGGGTCTCGCAGGCGCCTGTATAGTTCACCCCGTCGACCACAAGACCGAAGAGGGAAGGCGGGTCGCCGTCCTTGGGCTGGGTCAACGCCAGGCGGTCGGCCAAAAGGCTTGGATGGGCCCTGACCAAATCTGCGAGCGGCCGGACTGGGAGGCGATGGTCGATCTCGGCGCGGTAGTCTGACCGCACCTTTGAGGCATCAGCGACCGGGCCTTGGACATAGCGGGCCTTGACCAGGCCCCAGGCGTTGAACTTGAAATAAGCGCACGTCTCGCTCGAAATCTGGAAATAGACCGGCGAGACGCGACCGCCGGGCCCCACGAGAAAGCTCAGGACGCCATTGTGCAGGCAGTTGGCGTTTCGCTCCATGAGCGCGAAGGGGAGCGAGGCGCGGCTATAGCCCTTGTCCCCGGCCTCACGCCACAAAGCGCCGGGCTCCAGCACCCACTCCCAGTCCGGATGGGGGCCCGCGATCGCTCCGCGTTTTGTGGGTATTAGGGCCTCGCCATCGGTTATGAAACTGAAATCAAACGGCGGAAGGGTGCGGATCCCACGGTGCTGGGCGAGCTCGACCCCGCTGTTGTGAACCACCTCAAAACCCTGAGTTGAAAGGGGACCGATCAGGACCAGACGGCCGTTGAAGGCGACCGAGGCGGGCTCGGCGTCTTGCGGTCGGGCCAGGGCCGTCATCTCAACCGGACCTTCGAGCTTGCCGCTCAGAAGCGCGCTCGCGCTCAGCTGGTCTCGGGCGCACACGGGGCTCGCCAGCATGGCGGCCAAGAGCGCGACCGCTCCAAACCAATGCGCAATCATGGCGCGTCTGGGTCTTGAGAGAGGCCGCGCGCGGGGTAGCGCATCGGGCCCAATCCGCCAAAGGCCGCGGGCGTCATGGCGCTCCGGCTATAGGGCTCGAAGGAGAGGTCAGCGTCGCGGAAGCTCTTCAGCACCTGACCGAGGCCATGCCATCCGCGCTCGCGCACCCGCTTCACAGAGTTGAGGTCGAGTTCGACGGGGATGATCTCCATCCCCGAGCTCGCCTGGTGGATGATCTCTCCGCCGGGTCCATAGACGCCGGACCGCCCACCGCCCATACCGACGACGTTCACATCGACAAAATAGCACTGCTGCATAGCGGCGTTCGAGCGGGCCATGGCCGTCTCGACGTCCCGATCGATCGTGGTGGTCATCGAAGGATGCAAGATTACGCCGGCGCCCTGCCAGACCATCGTGCGCACGGTCTCGGGGAACCACATGTCATAGCAGATCGAAAGCCCGAAGCGGCCGACGCCGGGGATGTCGAACACAGTGACCGCATCGCCGCCGTCGACCCCCTTTTCGTACGGGAGGAAGGGATAGAGCTTGCGAGCGCGCGTCACGACGTCCCCGTTCGGATCCAAAACCGGGCAGGTGTTGTAGATCCTGTCGCCGTCGCGTTCGTAAAGACTTCCCGCGACCAACCAGACCTTATGGCGACGGGCGAGCTCGCGGATCCGGTCCTCGTAGGGACCGGGCAGGGTCACAGCCTTGGCGGTGTCCGCGCCCAGCCAGCAAAGCTCGCTCAGCACAATGACATCGATCCAGGGATAGACGCGTTTCGTGAAGCCGATGTGCTCGGCGATGGCGTCGAAATTGTCGCCGGGGGCGAGCGGGAGCTGGAGTCCAGCGAGGCCGAAGGGGCGCATGGGTCACCGTTGGAGCGTTGGTGTGTCCGCCGCCCGGGGAAAGGACGGGGATGGTCTTAGGGGGCTGATGTTCCAGACAGATCCCGACCTTCGGGACCTTGCCGTGTCAAAATGATCGCGATCCACCCCTCTTATGGACGACGACCCCGCCGCCCAGCCTGATGCGTGATCCTCACCATAGGATCCGCCGTCTCGGCGCCGCTCTTGTTGCATCGCCGCGGCGGTGTCTTGATCAGAGCTAGGCGCGCCGAAGAAACGCACAGCTAGGGCGCGAAGGATATGCGTTCGCAGAACCAGCATCCGTCACTGTCCTCGCCCGCGCCGATCGGCATCCCGGGCGGGGGCTCGAGAGCACGGCGGGTATCAGCGGCGGCGATGAGGGCAAGGCCGTTCAGGCAGGGGTTCAGGATCAGGCGCGCGTAATAGTGAGCCTGAGCCAGATCTGCGGGCGAGCCGGTCTTGGTCGCTTCGAGCCGGTGTCCAAGGGAGTCCAGGCTGGCCCGGATCGCCGCTGCAGCGGAGGGATTGAGCGCAGGTTCTGCGAGGGCGGAGGCCAGGCGGATAATGGCGCGCGCCTGAATGCGGCGTCGGAGCTCGCCGGTGCGGCCCCCGCCCTGAGCCTCTTTGCGGAAGACGGCGGCCAGGGTGCGGTCGAGCAACTCTCCAATCTGAAGTTGCGCGGGGTCTCGCCCGCCCTGATCGGCGACGCGGTTCAGTCGATCAGGATTGAGCAGGTCGCCGAGGGTGATGTCCACCGCAGCGTCAGCGGCTGTGCCAAGGTCAAAGCCAGGCGCGGAGGGGTGGCCGAACACTTCGATATCAAAGGCCTTGTCGCGCGGACTGTCCCGCCCCTGGGCGAGCAGATCGAGCAAGGGTTCGGGCAGGTCGAGCACAGACGGCTCCAGGGTCGCGAGGAGGGCGCTGAGCGCCCTGCGCTGATCTGCGGGCGCAACGACGCTGGATGTTTCATGGACATCGCCGCTTAGGGCGTAGGTGAAATCAATCCCGCCGACCAGTTTGGATGCGGCGTCGACCTCATAGCGATGGAAGAGGTAAACCGGCACGATCACCCGGCGCAGATCCGATACCGGCGCCCCGGAGGGAAGGTTGCGGACGCCGAAATGGTCCAGGGCGATCTTTCTGACGGCCAGCACATGCTCGAGCCCCGCTACGGGATCGGGTCCGTCGTCCCAAAGCGAGCCGTTTGGCTGGGCTGACCCTATCGGACGACTGTCTGGGTCGCTGACATAGCGAAGGCCATGGGCATAGCCGTCCCGAACGATGGCGTCGAGCTGACGGCGTCCGGCAGCTCCTGGAGGCGCCGGCGTGTAAAGCCAGGTGATGGCGAACTTGTCCCAGGCGCCAATCCCAACCTGATAGGCGTCTTTGAAACTTAGGGCTCCGTTCTGGATTGTCACCCGCGGAGGGGGATAGTCCATTACTGAGGCGCGGTCATCAAACGTGCTGCCGGCGAAGTTATGCGCCAAGCCCAAGGCATGTCCCGTCTCATGAACCGCAAGCTGGCGCAGACGCGCCAGGGAGACTGAGATGGGATCGTCCGGGCCGCCGGCGCCGGTCTTGTCGGCGCCGACCAGGCCTTCGAAGATCATCCGGTCCTGGCGCACCCGCAACGAGCCCAGCAGTACTGAGCCCTTGATGATCTCACCGGTCCGCGGATCGATGATCGTGGCGCCGTACGACCAGCCGCGGGTCTGCCGGTGCACCCAGTTGATGACGTTGTACCGGACATCGAGCGGACTAATGCCCTCCGGCAGCACCTCCACTTTGAAGGCGTCGATGAAGCCGGCGGCGTCAAAGGCCTCGGCCCACCAGCGGGCGCCGTCCACAAGGGCGGAGCGCACGGGCTCTGGAGCGGCGCGGTCTACATAGAAAATAATGGGTTTTTTGACCGGCGAGCGGGCGGCCTTGGGATCGGTCTTCTCCAGGCGGAAGCGATGCGCCAGCTTGACCACCGTCGAGCCTTCCAACGGGGCGCCGTAGTCGGCGACGAGCTCGCTGAACCCCCCCGTTCGCTGATCGGCTTCGCGCGGTTCGTATCCAGGCTCCGGCAGCTTCACCAGAGACTGGTGCTCAATGACCGTCACGCTGCGCGGGTCAGGCGCAATACCGCGGATCTCAGGCCCAGGCTCGTCGCTGACGAAGGTCTGATGGGCGTCGAACTCGAGGTTCTCGGGAAAGGCCTGCACGCCGTCAACGTCCGGATAGCTAAGATCGGGGACGAGTTTGTAGATGCCCTGCTTGGACTGTTTGAGCGCCTCCGCTATTCCAAAGGCGTCTCGGATCAGGAAGCTGGAGATATCGATCAGCAGGGCGCCTGCGTCAGACTCCGCCAGGACGTCGCCCGACCAGATCGTCGACGGCGGGAAGGATTCGCGCACGGCCTGGATCTCCGCGGGCTCACGATCGCCGGCGCGGAAATGGTTGTTCTGCAACTCTGCAACGACCTTTTTGCCCTCGCGCTTGAAATCGACAATCTGGGTTTGTCCGGGTTGGGCCCGGTCCACGCCCACCGGCGTCGAACCCAGGCCGGCGCGCATGTCCACCTGGTAAAGGAACTGTCCGCAATCCCCGTCTCGCCCGGGCTTCAGCACCAGAAGAACGCGTCCGCCGCGCCGGTCGAGGTAGACCGGCAGTAGGCCCGCTTTCATTTGCAGGCCCTCGATTGCGTGGTCGAACGACGACCGGGTCGGAGGGGGCGTCGCGGTTGGCTCCGCCAGGCCAGGGCCGGCGGTGGCCAAGGCGACGCCGGCGATGGCCGCCAAGGCTCCGGTTCTGAGGATCATCAAAGGCTCCGCTCTCGCCGCATCAGGGGCGCAGCGGTTCATTCAAAGGGGCGCCACAAGCCTTGTCGATGCGAAACCCGTGCGCGGAGGAGCCCAAGCGCCTGGAGTGCGCGCGGTAATCCTCGCGCGCAAGGCGCAGCATCAGGGTGCACAAAAAACGGGGCGTCCAGCGGTCCCGTCTTTCGATAACGACCGATCAGCGTTCGACCCTAAGGTTGACCGCTGAGCTCTTGCCGCTGCGACGATCGACCTCAAGCTCGTAGGATACACGCTGCCCCTCGTTCAAGCCGCTGAGGCCAGCGCGCTCCACAGCGGAGATATGGACGAAAATGTCGCCGCCCCCTTCGCTGGGCTGGATAAATCCAAACCCCTTGGTCTGGTTGAACCATTTGACGGTTCCCGAGCCGGAGCCGGAGACTGCGCCGCGCGGTTCATGGCTGCGCGGCGGGCCGCGGTCGTAGCCTCGGTCTTCCCGGAAGGATTGACGCGGTGATCCGCCTCGACCGGCGGACGGGGCGCCCGCGCTGATCAGCTGGAGGTCGCCTGCGCTCTGTTTGCCGGTGCGCCGGTCCTGCTCCAGTTCAAAGCCCACCTCGTCGCCTTCATTGAGACCGGACAGGCCGGCCCGCTCGACAGCGGAGATGTGCACAAAGACGTCGCTTCCGCCGTCCGACGGGCTGATGAACCCAAAGCCCTTGTTGGGATTGAAAAATTTGACAGTGCCCGTTGGCATCTCGCGGCTCGCTTATCGATAGGGTCGTAATCATAGACAGGTGGTATTCGCCACATAACCGATCACGCAGGCCCTGTCAGGCCCACTTTCGAATGATCGACGGGCCTGCAGGGGACTTTGCACGCGGGGCGGGCCTTTCTTGGCGCTCTTTGTTCTTAGCGGGCGTTTCTGGCTCATGAGCGCCCACGATCGGCCGATTGACCGGCGAGCGCCGTCGTCTGCCGCTTTGGGGGTCGAACAGCCGCGCGACGGCGCCCATTTCGAGGTCAGGCGCGTGGAGCCCATGGCGCCGAAACGCCCCGCCCGACCGGGGGGATTGCGTGTGTTGATCTTGGCCGATCCACTCAGCCCTGACTGAGGAGCCCCCCATGAAACCGCCGTCCTATCGCCTTGCCGTGCTCGCTGCTGTGTTGATGGCCGCAGGCGCGCCGGCCCATGCCGCGCCCGGTGATCGGACCGAGGCCTTATTGCACGAGCTCTCCGATGCGCCGGGGCCGTCTGGGTTCGAAGAGGATGTGCGCCGGATCATGGTGCGCGAGATGAAGCCTCTGGCCGACCAGCTCACCTACGACGGTATGGGCTCGGTGATCGCGCGGCAGGGCTCATCGGGGCCAAGGATCATGCTCGACGCCCACATGGACGAACTTGGCGGGGTGATCCGAAGGACCACCAAGACCGGCTTTCTTTCCATGCAGATGCTGGGCGGTTGGCTCGACCAGGCCTTACCCGACCAGCGTTGGATCATCCTTGGCGCGAAAGGCCCGGTGCACGCGGTCACCGGCATCCGCGATATCCACGTCGTGCCGGCCGAGGAACGCAGCAAAGTCTTCCCCCGCGACAGCCTCTATCTCGATGTCGGGGCTCATTCTGACGCGGAGGTGGCGGCTATGGGGATCGGCCCTGGCGACCCTGTCGTACCGGACTCTCCGTTTGTCGTCTTGAACGGGACCCAGCGGTATCTTGGCAAGGCGTGGGACGACCGGGTGGGCTGCGCGGTGCTGATCGAGGCCATGCGGCGGCTGAGAACATCGGGGCATCCCAACCAGATCTTCTTTGCCGCCACCACCCAGGAGGAGGTGGGGCTGCGCGGGGCCCACACCGCTGCGGATGTTGCCAAACCTGACATCGGGATCGCCATCGAAGGGGGGATCACGGGCGACAGTCCCGGCCGCAACCCCGAAGAGACTCAGGCCGTATTGGGGGGCGGGCCAGGCCTTTTTCTTTACGATTCCAGCGCCCTGCCAAACCGCAGGCTGGCCGCACTGACCAGGCGAACGGCAAGCGCAAAGGGCATCGCGCTGCAGCTCGACCTCGTGCAGGGCTATGGCGACGACTCCGCCGAGATTCAAAAGTCCACAGGCGGAGCGCCCACGATCAATCTGGTCGTGCCCGCCCGATACACCCATGCCCATAACGGGATCATCGACCGGGCCGACTTCGACGGTATGGTCGATCTGGTCGTCGCATTGCTGCAAAAGCTCGACGCGCCGACAGTGGCTCAGGTCCGGGACTTCACCCCGGCGCCATGATCCGGCCCGCCGGGCGAGGTTCAAGGGTCCGCTGATCTTGGGCGCTCAGCGGTGCTGCTCGGCGCGGGAAACCGTTAAACCTGCCCCAGAACCGGCGGCGGCCGCAGGCGCCATAAGGGCTCAGTCGCTTCATAGGCGGCTGCGAGCTGAAGGCAGGCCAATTCCTGATGCACGGGAGCGATGATCTGCACGCCCATCGGCAGGCCTTCGTCGCTGAACCCGGCGGGGACCGCCAGAGACGGGCATCCACTGAGGCTGATCAGACACACCGCTTGCATCCACTCGTGATAGGTCCGCATCGCGCGTCCTGCGATTTCAGTCGGCCAGCGCTCGTTGATGTCAAATGCGAAGAGCTGCGCGGTTGGCGCGACCAAATAGTCATAGCGTGTGAGTAGGTCCATGACGGCGCGGCTCCAGTCGGTCCGAACGGCTGACGCCTCCATCACCTCCGCCAGGCCAAGGCCAAGACCCGTCTCGAGTTCGAACTGCGCCTGCGCATTGAGCTGGGCGCGCGCTTCAGGCTGCTGGTCTAAAGGGACGAACTGCGGCGCCAGCTGCCAAGCGCGCAGGGTGATGAAGGCCTGCCAAGCCCGCTCTACATCAAAGTCTGGGTGGGCGTCCTCCACGCTGCACCCCAGCGCCTCAAAGCGCTTCATCGCCGCACGGCAGACGTCGAGCACTTGAGGGTCATAGGGCGTCGATCCCCCGAAATCGCCCAGCCAGCCGATCCGCTGACCCTTGCAATCGGCCGCGGGCGGGACGTTGAAGCGCTCGCCGCCTCCTTCCATAGACAGGGGCGCAAGGGGGTGGTGTCCTGCCTGCACCGAAAGAAGAAGGCTAAGATCGGCGATGTTTCGGGCCATGGGCCCGATCACTCCCATGGATGGCGACCACACGTCGGATCCATCCACGGGCACCCGTCCGAAGCTGGTGCGGAACCCGCAGACATTATTCCAGCCCGCTGGATTACGCAGACTGCCGCCGTAGTCGCTGCCATCGGCCAGGGGCAGCATGCGCAGGGCCAGGCCGACGGCGGCTCCGCCGCTGCTTCCGCCCGCCGATCGCGCCGGATCGTAACTGTTGGGGGTTGCTCCATAAACCGGATTGACCGTGTGCGAGCCCAGGCCGAACTCGGGCGTATTGGTCTTGCCGATGAAAATCACGCCGGCCGCGCGCAGCCGGGCGACCTGCAGACTGTCGGCCGGGGCGACAGCGTCCTTGAACAGGGGCGAGCCCCGGGTGAAGCGGATGCCTTTGACCGGCTGCAGGTCTTTGACCGCGTGCGGCAGGCCATGGAGCGGGCCGAGGGGTCTTGCATCTGCGAGGTCGGCATCGGCCTCTCGCGCCTTACGCAATAGCGCGCTCCGATCCTCGAGGGCGACGAGGGCGTTGGCGGCGGGATTATATCGGTCGATCTGGTCCAGGTAGGCGTTCATCACCTCGACGCAGGACAGTTTGCGGGTCCGGATGGCGTGAACCAGAGTGCAGGCGCTCAGGCCAACGATCTCAGCATCAGCCCCTTCATCAGCGGTTTGGGTTGGCCTTGCGTCCTCCCGGGTTTCGGTCAGGCGCGCGCCGTCGGAGCTCGGCCCCACCGCATCTTCGTCAGCATCAACCACGCGCCTAGCGCCCCGCGCCAGACCTGCGCGTCGCATCGATGACCTCATCGATGCAGTCGATGGTCAGCTGAGGCTTGATCTGCTGAATGTAATGGGTGGAGTCGGGAACCATGATGTTACGACCACGCGTCGAAAGAGCGGCGATGGCGTCGTGCGCGCGTGGCCACGCCTTGCCCATAAACACCTTCAGCGCCGCCTCCATCGTGGGCGTCGCATGGACCTCGGGGGGCAAGGCCTGAATCTGGCCTGCCGTCAGCACGATCAGGGGGATGTCGCCATAGGTGCGGGTCGGCTTGACCAGAAAGGCCGAGTCTTCTGAGAAGTGCTCCGCCAGGGAGGCCTGTGTTTCATAGCGCGCAGGATCGCCGAGGACCTTGGCCAAATTCGCCTTGAGCTCGGATGGATAAGAGGGCCGGTCATCGATGCATTCTGAGAGGCTTGCATCGCCCACCTTCGCTGCGCCGCTCCTGAGCGCCATCGCGCAGGTTCTGAGGCCCTTTGCACCGAAGGCAAGGTAATCGTCCTCGAACTTAGCCGCTTCGGGGCTGATATCGACCATAATCTGATGCTGGTTCGGCACACTCGGATCGACCAAGACCATGCCGACGACCTCGCGCGGATGGCGGTCAGCGAACGCCAGGCTCTCATATCCGCCCATGGAGTGCCCAACCAGAATATAAGGACCTTGGATCTTTGCAGCCCTTAGCGCCGCTTCGAGGTCTCCAGTGGTGTGGGTGAGATCTTGCGGCTCAGGGCTCGGACTGGAGAAGCCGAAGCCTGCGCGGTCCCACGCGCAAGCCCGGGTCTTTGCGGCGATGACGGGTTGAACCTTGAGCCAGGTCGCCGCCCAGTCTCCGAGGCCCGCGGTCATGATCACGGTCGGCGATCCATGGCCCATGCAGATCAGGTCGATCTTCCGGGCTTTGTCCACATCGGCCAAAATCCCCGGATGTGCGTAGGGCAGATAGGCGGGATCCGTAGCGGTCGGCGTCGCGGGGGACTGCGCCTGCACAAGGCTCCCGGTCATGACCAAAGTCGCAATGAGGCCGAAGACGACGCTAGACTTCATTTCACCCCGCCAGAGGCGCCGACATGCTCGACCCGATGAGCCTGTCGCGCAAGGGAGGTTCGCGCCGCTCTCGTTGGCGGCGCCTTGGCCCCGGGACATGGCGCCGCGCAGCCAGCGCGGGGCGCAAAGCCTGATCCTGAATGTTGGCGTTTTGTTTGTCCAAGAGCCCCTTAAGACCCTGCGTCTCGGCAAAGGTCTTCAGTCGCTCGGAGGGAATCACCGTCGGCGTCGAGGCCGTAGACGCCCTCGGCGCCCGACGCCTTGGCCAGGCGGAATCCCCGTTGGACGTACTCATCGCGGGACGGCGCCAGGGTTCCGGCGAGACACTGCTTGAAGCGGCCAGCGACCGCGTCGGCAGGCCGCTCTACGCCGACCTTGGCGCGCTGAAACCGGGCGAGCGCGGCGGTGATCGCCGCACGTTCGGCCTGCCGCTCCGGCTCACGGATGTCGTCGACCTTGACGTTATGCAGGTCGCGACGCGGATTGGACATGCAGCAGACGCCGACCACCATGACCTTCATCAGTTTGGGAGCAGGATCAGCCGCCCTGGCCGGCTCTGGCGCCAACGGCGCCAAGCAAACCCTTGCAGCGCAAACGACAGCGCCCCGCTTCAGCCCGTCTCCCGATCGCGCGTCGCCGTACCGAGGACGGCGAAGGCCGCAGCGGGGCTTATTTCCGCCATGGCGGGTTGGGCGCTGAGCGTTAGCTCCGGCAAGCCATAGCGGTATCGAAAATCCTGTGCTTTGACTTCAGAGGGGGTAGAGGTCTCAGCGCGGCGAAACCGATGCAGGTTCGCTTGATATCTTGCGTCTGGTCGCTGGCGCCGAAACCTGTTCCTATCCTCGTTAGGCGCGGCCTTGAGGGGCGCAAAGTCAGGGTGTCCATGCGCATAGAGGTTCTGGCTGAAGGGTTACAGTTCCCCGAGGGACCGATCGCTATGCCCGACGGATCGGTGATCCTGGTTGAGATCGCGCGGGGCGCATTGTCACGGGTCTGGAACGGCAAGGTCGAGGTGATTTGCACCCTCGGCGGCGGCCCCAACGGCGCGGCCCTGGGGCCAGACGGGGCGGTTTATGTGGCGAATAACGGCGGCGGCGTCGTCGCTTCAGATCGGCCGGCGGGGCAGGGCGGGATCGACCGGGTGGAGCTTTCCACAGGCAAGGCCGAGCGCCTTTATGACACCGTCGACGGACATCCGCTTTCGGCGCCGAACGACCTGGTGTTTGACCGCGAGGGGGGCTTCTGGTTCACCGACTATGGAAAGACAGCGGGTCGGCTTCGCCACCTCAGCGGGCTTTACTATGGCCGTCCGAACGGCGCGTCCCTTGATGAAGTCTCCTTCGGTGGAACCGGATATAACGGCGTCGGACTCTCGCCCGACGAGACCGTGGTCTACGCGGCCGAGACGTTCACGGGCCGTTTGATCGCTTTTGATCTCATCGGGCCTGGTAAGGTGATGAAGGGCGGCCGAGGCGGCCGGGTTGTCGGCGCGCCCAAGGGGCGGACTTATTTCGACAGCCTGGCGGTGCAGGCCAACGGCGACGTGTGCATCGCTTCGATCGCCGACGGCGTCACCGTCATGACGCCGAGCGGCGTCTATCGGCAGACCCCTATCCCCGACGCCATGACCACCAATATCTGTTTTGGAGGGCGCGATCTGCGCGACGCGCTGATCACCCTGTCGGGATCAGGGCGTCTAATCCGTCTTCCCTGGCCCGAGCCCGGGTTGAAGCTGAACTTCAGCGGTTAGATTGAAGGCAAGGATGAGCCCGCGCACGTTCGGTGGCGGCGAGCGATCGCCTGATCCAAACATCGTTCTGGTCGTCCGAGCCGCGCGCTGCTGGAGACAGAGCCGAGTCATCCCGTCGAGCGCGTTCGCGGCTGAAACAGAATATGGCCGATCCGCCGCTTGCCTGCCGACGCGTCCATCTGCACCACCACATCGATCAGGCGCGTGACATAGGTCTTGAGCTGGGCCCAGCCGAGGTCGAGCCCTGAGGTCAGGGCGAGCATGGCGATCTGATCAAGGGCGCCTTGCGGATCGTCCGCATGGACGGTTGTGATCGAGCCCGGATGGCCGCTGTTGATGGTGCGAAGGAAGGTGAAGGCTTCCGAGCCGCGCAGTTCTCCAAGCAAGACCCGGTCGGGCCGCATGCGCATGCATGCGCGTAGGAGGTCGTCCGCATCCACCTGCGCCTCACCCTGCTCGCCGCGAACGGCCACCAGGCCAACCGCGTTTGGTCGGCCGAGGCGGATCTCTGGCGCATCCTCGATGACGATCAGCCGCTCGTTGGCCGGGATCTCCTTAATGAGAGCGTTAAGCAAGGTGGTCTTCCCGGCCCCAGACGCCCCGCTGATGACGATGGTCTTTCGTCGCTTCACCGCGAGTTTGAGAAAGTCGATCCGGTCGCCGCGATCGAGGAGCGCCTGCAACGCCTCGTCGGCGGCGCGGCTCGACGCCCTGTCGGCCGCGGGCTCGAACAGACCCATCTGGTCGAGTTCATCCAAGGAGAGGTCGGAGATCACGTGCTTGCGCACCGCCAGGGCCAATCCCTGGCGGGTAGCGGGCGGCGCCACGACCTGCACGCGCGAGCCATCGGGGAGGGTCGCCGACAAGAGAGGATGCTCTCGATTGACCCCCTGATGGCTTGCGGCGGCGATTTGGCGGGCAAGGCGGCCGAGGGCGATCTCCGTGAGCTGCGGCGCGAGCTCGCTTGTGGTGGTTCCACAGGTTGTCTCGATCCAGACCTCGCCCGGTCGGTTGATGAGCAGGTCTGTGACGTCGTCCCGCTCGAGCCATGGGGCCAGGGGGCTAAGATAGGCGTCGAGATAGACCCCGCCGGTCATTGTGGTCTCATCGGGCGATCTTCATTTCCGCGCTTGGGGCGCGACATCGCCGAAATCGAGATCACGGACGAGAAACACCTGCAGCGGCGTACCCTGCATGACTTTGATGGTCACAGGAATATTTGCAGGCTGTGGTGCGGCGGACGCCAGACTGCTGGCCTGAACGGGAGAGCCGATGATCACTTCGGTGCTGTTGCCCTGCTGGAGCGCCGCTTGCAGAGCGACGGGAATGACTGACAGGAGGATGGAAGCCCCGAAGCGCTGGAAAAAATGACTGTCCGTCTCGCCCGAGAGGCCGCCCCGTCCTAAGGGGTCCGTTCCAGGAGATCCGACGTCGATCGAGACGCCATCGGGGGTCAAGATCCTCGACCAGACCACAAAGGCCCGCGTCTGACCGTAAGCCATCCCGCTCCGGTACTGACCAATAAGCTTGGACCCGCGCGGGATCAGCACCTCTGCGCCATCAAAACCTGCGATGTCGCGACTGACCACAGCCCGAACCGATCCCGGGAGATCGGAGTTGATGGCCGTCTCGAGCACGGCCGGGATCATCGTGCCCTGGGGAACGGTGTGGCGTAGATCCGGCAAGCGGGAGGCGCGGGCGGTCTCCACGCCGCCGGAGACCACCTGGGCCTCGAACCTTTCTTCGGCGGAACCGGACGCCTGGGCGGCGGGATGGTCAGGACCGGCGGCGGCGGTCGCCGTCGTCGGGGCGGTGGACCGCGCCGTGCTCTGGTCGACCACCATCACCGGCGCGTGGAGGGCCAAGGACGGGTCTGCGGCGGGCGACGCCGGCGGGACCGGAGCTGGAGCATTGGTCGAAGGCGTCGGCGGTGGCTGAACCGGCTGGGATTGGGCGAGCTGCACCACGGGGTTTGGCGGTGCGATCGTCTCTGGAGGGGCTGGGGCCTTCGCGGCGTTGTTGTCCGCGCGCGCCTGGCGCCCGGCGCTCAGGGTGACGAAGACAATGATCCCCAGAACGACGGCGAAGGCGAGGCCGAGCGCAAGGGTCCAAGGTGAACTCGGTTGACGCACCCGGATCGACATTTGGCCGGCGCGGTGGAAGACCGGACTGTCGAGGTTGTGGAGCGGCGGATCGGCGGGCGGTAAAGAGCGCGTCATCAGTGTGACCGTTCGGATTTGCTGCGGGGCCGAGGGCTGAGGGGACCAGGCTCGGCTTCGTGGAAACCATCGTTGAAGATTCGGGTCTCTTCCTTTCCCCGTCGAAGGATAAAGCCGCGCGCCAGCCGATCGACCACAAGATACCCGTCCTGGCTTCGGAAGTTGACCACAGCTTCAGATTTGTCGGCTTCCAGCGCGAAGATCGCCGGAAAGCTCGTCTCCTCAGCGAAGCGGAAATAGGTCACGTGACCATCGTCAAAGATCCGCTGGGGCAGATTCTGGACCGACCCTTGATAGCTGTAGGCATGATTGACGTCCTGCGGCGGCTTGGGCGCTTCAGGTTCCGGCGCTCTCACGATCGGTGTGAGCGGCGCGGGGTACTGGAACCTAAGGCTATAGATAACATCAGGATCGTTCTGACGGGCCATGGTGCGCCGCACGGTCAACTCAAACGTGTAACGCCGCATATTGGTCACAACGGTCATATTGGTGACCGCTGCGTGGGTCATGGGTTTCAGGAACAGCAGGTTGGCCCGGCGGCTCGGGATCACCTGCCAGCCGAGGGAGTCGCCGATGGCGACATTCTCGATGTGCTCGGAGGGCTCGAACTCAATCATCGTCTGGCTTCCAAGGACACCCGTTAGGGCCACGACCTGAAGCGGATCGTAGGGCACCATGCGGATACGCGGATCGGCGCCGACCGGAACGGGCAGCTCAGCCGCCAAAGCCTGGCTGGTCGCGAGCATGAGCCCGCAAGCCAGGAGCCAACCATGTCCGCAAAACCTCATCGGAACGGCCCGCGCCGCGAGAGGGCGCCGGGGATCGTGGCGGGGCGGCGATAAGGGTCTGCGCTCGGCAGGGAAAAGCCGGCGCCGCCGAGACCCTGCACGCCAACGCCACCACCGCTTGTCGCGGCCCGGCCGCGGGCGTCGAGAACGCTGTCGAAGCGGCGCAACTGGTCCGCCAAGAGACTTGGCCGAGAGACCATGGTCAGCGGAGCGTAGGCGCTTTCCAGCCCGCTAGATCCAGCCTGCGCGGTCGCCGTCGAAAAAAGACGGGTGACTGAGCCAAGGCGGAACCCGAAGGCGATCACTGCACCGCCGGCGACCAGAGCCAGCTGGGCGGTCGTAAAGACGAAGACGAGGGTGGCGGCCGTCATCGCCGGTCCGGGGTCGAGCTGTTTGATCGCGCGCTGCTGGGCCAGGCTAATCAGCCAGGGCTGCAACACCGACGTCATCGAAAGGTCGAGCAGCCAGATGCTCATCGAGGCCAGGCCCGCCGCGGCGAGGGCCCGCACCCAACCCTCGAACACACCGCGGGTCTGTTGGAAGATCAGGAGCACGATGAAGATCGGTCCGACAGCGCCGAGGACACCGATGACGATCGTCGAAACCGCGACGAGGCCTGCATCGATGACCAACACAGCGGCGCTGGCTGCGCCCAAGGCCCGGCCGGCGAGCTGGCGTCTGGCCGTGGCGTCAGCCTGCTCGGTGTCCTGCGGCGCAGTGTTCGCCTGCGCCGCCGCCTGGGGCGCCGTCGCCTGTCCGGGTTGCGCTGCGGCTGCGGCGGTGAATGCGGCGGCCGACGCCGACAGCTGATCGTAGGCGACCTGAAGCCGTCCTATCGGGTCGCCTGCACCTGAGCGTCCGCCCTCCGAGATTAAGGAGGCGATCTCGGCGGGGGCCTTGGCGGCAAGGTCGAAAGCCAGGGTTTCGAACACGCTCCAGCTGCTGACCAGAGCCAGGACTGCGCCAAGCTTCAGGGCCATGCGCGGGCCGTCCGACAGGCGCGCGCCATCGGCGGCGAACAGCAGCCGATATCCCACCAGAGCGACGTAGATGATGAGGAGCTGGGTTAAGGCGAGCTGGAACGTCGGGCTTCCTGTGATCGCCTCATAGCCTCTGTGGGCCAGATCCCGCGTGCTGCAGTCCACGGACCAAAGTACGGCGCGCACGGCGCCGGTGTTCGAGGCGATGGCGCAGGTCCCGCTCACGACGCCGCTTGGGTCTTGGGGCTTAGGGGGCGCCGCAGGGGCGTGGCGGCGGCGTCGCCGAGCATGAAGGGTTCGAGCCAGTCGGCCGGGTCATCGCCAAGCCTGGCGCGGAGGGCGTCGAGACGGCGGACGCTGCGCTCGGTTCCGGAGAGCACACGCAGCTCCTGGTCCTGGCCGGAGAGGTCCAATCGGGCGACGACGCTCTGACCGGCTTGCTTGATCAGAAAACACCGTGCGGTGTCGGGCAGTTTGCGGATCAGGTCGAATTCGTGCTCGGTGAGGCCAAAGCCGTCGATGTAGTCGCTCGCCCGCGCCTTGGGGTTGGGGAAGAAGATCTGGCAGGCCGACTGTTCAATGATTGCCGATGCGATGCGGCTGTCGAGGGCGTCGGACGCGTTTTGGGTGCAAAAGCCGACGACGCCGTTTCGCTTGCGGATCGTCTTCTCCCAATCCTTGATCCGGCGGACGAAGACGTCGTCGTCCAGGGCCTTCCAGCCTTCGTCGACCACGATGATGGCGGGGGTTCCATCGAGGCGCTGCTCCAAGCGGTGGAACAGATACATCATCACCGGCGTACGGATCGCTGGGGAATCCAGCAGGCGGGTCATGTCGAGGCCAATGATCCGGCGTGTCGTATCAAGCTCATCTACGGCATTGTCGAAGACCCAGGCGTGCTCGCCGCCCTCGCACCAGGCGGCCAGTCGAGCGGACAGGTCGCCCGCGCGGGGCCGCCGGGCGCCGCGGAATAGTTCGCGCAGATACCGGAGCCTGCGATGGCTGGGCTCCTGCGCGAAATTGGCGTCGATGGCGTCAGCGATCACCGCGCGATCTTCCGCGTCAAGGATGTCCCCATCTGTGCGCAAAAGGGTCGCCAGCCAATCGGCGAGGAAGGCGCGGTTGTCTCCGCTATCGCTTAGACCCAGGGGGTTGAACCCGGTCGGTTCGCCGGGCGCTATGATGTCATAGCGACCGCCGATGGCGCGAATGAAGGGCTCAGCGCCGCGGTCCTTGTCGAAATAAGCGATGCGCGGCTTTATCCGCTCAGCTTGAGCGAGCAGGAAGGTCATCAAGGCGGTCTTTCCCGAACCGGAAGGGCCGATCACCGTGAAGTTGCCGAGATCTCCTGAGTGGAAGCTAAAATGGTAGGGGCCGAAGGCGGTGGTTTCGAGCAGGGTGATGGGCGAGCCCCAATGCAGGTTCTCGCTTTGGCCGGTCGGGTAGTTGTGGCAGCTGGCCAGGCTGGCGAAGTTCGCAACTGAAACCAGGGCCTTGCGCCCGACGTACGCGAGGTTCCCGGGAAACTGGGCCCAAAAGGCGGGCTCAAGGTTTACGTCTTCGCGCACGGCGATGGCGCCGGTCTCGCCAAGGGCCGAATAAACCTCCGCGACTGCGGTATCGAGTTCATTGAGGTCGGATGCCTTAGCCAGGATAGACAGGTGGTGTTCACCGTAGGCCGCCCGACCCGCGCCGACATCATCCTTGGCGGCGGCCAGCTCCCCGCGCAGGCTCAACGCCTCATCCTTGGCCGCGCGAAGGCGCCGAAGCGCTAGGCTCATGACGTCCAACGACGCCTGGCGATCGACGAAGGCGAAACTTTCGGTCAGGGTAAGCTCGAACGGCAGGCGTAGGACGCCGTCGAGCATGCCCGGGCGCGAGCGCGCCGGATAATCCTTCAGGGAGACGATGGCGCCGAATTCGGGGGCGAACCCGCCCATGGCGCCGAACTCGATCGTATCCAGTCCAAAGGCGAGGCGGCGCTGGGCAAGGGCCTGACCGAGATCGCCGGACGGGGCCAGGACGGTGCGAGGTTGGCCGTTGACGAGATGGGCGAGAAACGCCGCAAGCTCCGAGCGCGGACCATAGGGGCTGTCCATCAGCCCGAGGGCGCGTGGCCCGTAAGGGGCGAGGGCCGAGGCGAAGGTCTCACGGGTGGCGTTGAGCTGGCGGAGGTCCCGCTCAATGTTTGCGCGCTGGTCCATCGGGCGACGAAAGAGGCCTTCAAGAACGCCCGCCGCGCCCTGAAGGGGACGGCTCACAAGGGTTAGATAGAGGTCGTTGACATAGAGTCGTCTGACGGCGAGGCGAGCCTTCCAAGCGAGGTCGAGGCCTGCGCAGAACGGGTTGTCTGGGGAGGGCGACGGCGCCGGGATCACGCGGCGGCGCACCACGTGGTGATAAACGGCCAGGCGCGAGGAGGCGGCGCCGCGCAACAGGGTCTCTCGAATGCTCTTGCGATAATTCAGCTCTTCGTCAGGGGCCGTCTCAGCGGGGAAACCGTCGAGCTTCAGCACCTGGATCAGCTGGCCGTCGCGGGTCGACAGGGTCAGGGCGTCAAGATGGCCGGCATAGGGTAGGCGATCTCCGATCGCAGCTTCGCGGGGGGCGAGCAGTTTCGCGGCGCGGGTGGTCAGGAAGGATGCGGTCATGGCCTATAGGCGTTGGCGCGCCAGTACCAGAAGTTGCCCACCCGCGGGCAGCGGCTCAGCTTGGTGATCCAAAGGTCAAAAAAACGTGGCTCGCGCACGCACCCCACATAGCCGATAACATGAACCACCAAGGCGCAGGGAAGGGCCCAGAATGAGTGGGAGATCAGAAAGATCTCCAAGGTTATGATCAGATTGAACACCGCATAGCTATAGGTGACGCCGCCGATCATCTGCGGCCGGGTCAGGGCGCTGAAGATGGGGTCGGAGTCGAGGCTCGGCATGGGTTCAATGCGCTCCGCCAGCAGCCGTCCGGATGCCGGCGACGATGGCCGCCGCGCCGAAGATGATGAAACAGCCGATGACCACGACCAGGCCGCGTCGCCACTCGATCCGACCCGTGAGCATCAGAAAGCCGACCACAGCCACGGCGATCACGGCGGCGGTTGTGGCCAGGTTGCCGAGCAGAGTGCCTTGAACCCACTCCAGGGCCGCATTGATAGGCTCAGAGCCTGCCGGATTTGCGGCCGCGGACTGGGCCATGGCCGGACCGGCGGCCAGGAGCAGCGACAAGCCGAGGGCGGCGTGAAGTTTCATCGGCTCACCGGAAGCATGACGTTCGCCGGCTGCGTCTTAGAAAGGCGATCGAGCACGGCGGCCACAAAGGCCTTGGTTTCTGGGTAGGGCGGAACACCGCCCCAGCGCCGGACCGCCTCGGGTCCAGCGTTGTAGGCGGCGAGGGTCAGGATGATGTCGCCATCGAATTCGCGAAGCAGCTTGGCCATGTAGGCGCCGCCGCCCGCGACATTGTCACGCAGGTCGCGGGGATTCACTCCCAGCCGACGCGCCGTATCGGGCATAAGCTGCATCACGCCGCGTGCGCCCTTTGGCGATATCGCGGTCTGATTGAAGCTCGACTCCCGCCAGGCGACCGCCTCCATCAGCTGCGCGCTCAGCTGATTGCGGGCGGCCACGTCCATCAAGATCCCCGCGAGGGGTGGGGCAGGCGACGCCGACGCGGGCTGGAGGCTTTTGACGGCGGGTGCAGGAAGGAGCGCCTGGTGAGCGCCGTCAAAGGAGCGCACGGGTCCGCTATAGGTCTCCAAAACGCCGCTGGGCTGAACTTCGATTACCTGCGCGCGGGCTGCGCCTGAGGCCAGGATACCGGCCGCGATTGCAAGCGGGGCAGCGGCCAAGGCTGGCCCTGAGCCGAAGACCAGACGCATTGGTCCTCCGTCACGCATCACGGATTCGCGTCTCCAGAAGGGCCGCCGACGCCCCCGACCTCGCCCAGAGACACCATAGACGAGCCCCAGAGGGCCGCCAAATGGAAAGCGGTCGCGGGGGGCTTTAGAACAAATATCGTCAGAACGCGAAATACGGTCCCACGGTCGAGCCCGCGGTCCGGCCTTCTATAGCGGTATAAACCGAGCGCCCGTAAAAGAACGGCAAGCCAAAGTCAAAGCTGCCGGCGTATGCGGTGCTCGGGAAGATGATGTTTGGATTGGCGCCGATCCCGGGTATCACCGAATAGGACGGATTGGCGTTGAACGCGGTCTCGGCATTGTAAAGGCTGAAGCTGTCGGTATAGCTCGCGCCGTTCAACCCCTTGATCACCGGACTGAGGGTCTCGGTGGACGCCGGACAATAAAGCCCATTGAACCCGGAATCCGTGCAAAGCGTCTGGCTGGTGTCTTCGAAGAAATAGAGACTGCTGCCGCTGTCGAGGAAGCTGTTAGGCAGGGTCTGGCCATTGTAAACAGCGGTGATCAAACCCGGCCCATTCGCGCTTGACGAGGAGGTGATGGTGTAGACCGTCGCTGATCCAAGCCCGTTGTTGGTCTGGGTGCCGATACCGAAATAAAGGGTGCCGGTCATGGTCGCCTCGCCAGTCGCCGGCGTGGACGGTAAGACCAGGATCGTCCCATTGTTGTCCGTGCCCATGGCGGCCACCGGATTGGGGAGCTGCTGGAATGGCGCTGAAGCGTTCGCTGCGCGGGGAATGATCGAGCTGCACCCCGAACTCGGGCAGTCATAATAAATCGCCGCCGATTGGCCGCCGCTGGCGCAGTAGACGCCGCAGTCGGTCGTCGTTGTGCCGATGCCAATGATCCCGTTGGCGCCAAACTCTTGGACAGTGTTCAAGTTGGATCCGCCGGCGGACGAGCAGGTCGAAGGCACATTCGAAAACTGGCCCGTGTCGGCGAGGACCTGGAAGGGCATGCCTGACACGGTCTCGCCGCCGATGGTCATGTCGGTCGTGCGCACAGATCCGAACACATAGCCGTCGACGTACTGGTAGCATTCCGCAACGGGGTTGGAGTTTGCGTCCGTCTCATTGGGAAGGGCGCTCAGCAGGCTCGAATTGATCACCGATCCGAAAATGCGTAGACCGATCGATCCGGTATCCACCTGAACATGGTCGATGGTCTGACAGTTGCTGGTGCTGCCGGGCGCACAGATCGTCACCGACACGTAGGCGACATTGGATTGCGTGTAGCCGTTGGGGCCGACAGCCAGGGCCGCAGGGCCCTGATCGACCACAACGCTGGCGAAGTTGGTTAGGGTGACGGGCGGAGTGGTCGTGGAGGATCCGCCGCCGCCGCCTCCGCCGCCGCAGGCCGAAAGGAAGAGCGTCGCCGCCAGGACGCAGAGCTTTCTGAACATGGCTTTGATCCTACTTCAAGCGGCTTGCGGAGAAGCCGGCCGGCTCCAGCTGCGGCATGATCGCCGCCCCCCAGTAAGCGCCTGGATGGCCGCCGCTGGTCAAAACCAGGTCCGCGCGGTTGACGGCCAGAGGCCGCCGCGCATGGCGCCCGATGCGGCCGGTATTGTCCGCCTGCACGGTGTCGAAATGCTCACTGAGCAGCTGGCGCAGGTCTGGCCGCCCGGGTCCCTGCCAGGCGACGGCGAAGACCGTGCCGTCTGCTCGGGTGAACTCTTTGACCACGCTGTGATTGGGCAGAGCGAGGGTGTGCTGGGTATAGCCGCCCTGGGCGGTGGAATTGATGGTCGCGCCCAACGCTGCACGATCGGCCTCGACGCTGGCGTAGGCATGACCCAGAGCGGCGTGTGAGGATGATCCGCACAGCAGGGCCGCTGAGCAAGCCACCGCGCCGAGGGCGCTAAGCAAGAAAGAGTTAGACGCCATCATCCACCCGCCTCAGCCGCAGAAACAGTCCACCTGAGGCTGACCGTCGCCGCCATGATTGCCGAAAATATGGCGGCTCTTCAACTCGCCTGAATTAACCGGCCTGCGGCCTTACAGCGTGCGGCGCCTTACGCTGACGAAAGGGGGATTTACCCCCTGGCCCAAGATCCCGCCTCGGGCTTTATCGACACCAGGGCGATATTCGTGGATCCGCCGCTTGGCCGCCGTCGGCTTGACCGGCTCCGCCCGGGGGTGACGCCGCCAGGGACGGGCGGTAAGACGCCACCCATGACCTCCCGCAAACTTCGTCCCACGCCCTTCGATATCGGCCCGGTGCATTTCGTCGGCATCGGCGGCATCGGCATGAGCGGCATCGCCGAGATTATGCTGAAAATTGGATACAAGGTGCAGGGTTCGGACGCCAAGGCGAGCGCCAATACCGAACGGCTGGCCGCCCTCGGCGCGGTTATCGCCATCGGCCATGATGCAAGCAACCTCGGCCACGCCTCGGCTGTGGTTTATTCAACAGCGGTAAGGGCCGACAACCCTGAAATCGTCGCAGCTCGCGATCGAAGGATTCCCCTGGTCCGCCGGGCGGAAATGCTGGCCGAACTGATGCGGCTGCAATTCTCGATCGCGGTGGGCGGAACGCATGGCAAGACCACCACGACCTCCATGATTGCGGCTGTCCTTGACGCTGGAGGCCTCAATCCCACGGTGGTCAACGGGGGCATCATCAACGCCTATGGAACCAACGCCAAGGTGGGCGACGGCGACTGGATCGTTGTGGAGGCTGACGAGAGCGATGGCTCCTTCCTCAGATTGAAGTCGACGGTGGCCGTGGTCACCAATATCGACGCCGAACACCTTGACCACTGGGGCGACTTCGAAGCGGTGAAGAAGGGGTTCTGCGACTTTGTAGAGAACATACCCTTTTATGGCTTCGCCGCTGTATGCCTTGACCATCCTGAGGTCCAGGCTCTGGCTTCGCGGGTAGAGAACCGGCGGCTCGTCACCTACGGCGTCAATCCCCAGGCTGAGGTGCGCGCGACACGCATCGTCATGGGCCCTGAGGGGGCCGAGTTCGATGTGCGGATAACACCGCGAGATGCGGATGCTATCAGTCTCGACAAGCTCCGCCTGCCCATGACGGGCGGTCACAATGTGGCGAACGCCCTGGCCGCCATCGCCGTCGCGCGCGAACTTGGAGTTTCAGGCGAGGCGATCCGAAGCGGGCTGATGAGCTTCGGCGGCGTCAAGCGTCGTTTTACAACGACGGGCGTCGTGTCGGCGGGACGCTCCAAGGGTGTTCGGGTGATCGACGACTACGGCCACCATCCGGTGGAGATCGCCGCTGTGCTGAAGGCTGCACGCCAAGTGCTTTCGGGACGCGAGGGCAAGGTGATCGCGGTGGTTCAGCCGCATCGCTACACCCGCCTGCGTGACCTGATGGACGATTTCGCAGCGGCGTTTCATGACGCGGACAGCGTCATCGTCGCGGAGGTCTACGCTGCGGGCGAGGCGCCGATCGACGGCGTCGACCGCGACGCGTTGGTTGAGCGGATTCGAAGGTTCGGCCAGCGCCGGGTTCAGGCTCTGGACAGCGTGACATCCTTGCCGCGGCTTGTGGCCGAGGAGGCCAAGGCAGGGGACCTTGTGGTCTGCCTTGGGGCCGGCGACATCACCGCCTGGGCTTACGCCCTGCCAGGCCAGCTCGAAGCGCTACCATGAAGGCCCTTACCGGCGGATGCCAGTGCGGCGCAGTCCGTTATGTGCTGAAGGCGACGCCGAAGAGCAGCTTCTGCCATTGCCGTATGTGCCAGAGGGCGACGGGCGGGGTGTTCGCGGCCCTGTCGATGATTAGGAAGGCCGACCTGGTCTGGACCCGCGGCCAGCCGACATATTACGCGAGCTCCACGGTGGCTGTGCGGGGCTTTTGCGCCGCCTGCGGCACGCCGCTTAGCTTTGCCTATATCGACAAGGATCGGATGGAGGTGACGACCGGCAGCCTCGACGACCCCTGGAGCGTCGGCCTCGCCGAGCATTTCGGCGTCGAGTCGAAGATGCCCTGGCTCAAACTGGCCGACGGCCTACCCGAACACTGCACCGGCGAACACCCAGACTCGCCGGTTCACGATCCCAACTTCGCCTCACGGCAGGGCGAGACATGAGGGATTGGCGCGAGGGTCTGCCTGGCGTCGCCGGCCGGATCGTCCTCGATGCGCCGCTGGCGGCCTTCACCTGGCTTAGGGTCGGAGGGGCGGCTGACGTTCTGTTTCTTCCTAAGGACGAAGCCGATCTGGCGGCCTTTCTGCGCCAGCTCGATCCAGGCGTTCCGGTGACGACCCTTGGCGTCGGCTCCAACACCCTGGTGCGCGACGGCGGTGTGGACGGGGTGGTGATCCGTCTTGGCCGCGACTTCGCCCACGTCTCCACTCAAGGATCGACCGTGAGGGCCGGTAGCGCAGCCCTCGACGCCAAGGTGGCGAAGGCGGCGGGCGAAGCGGGGATCGCGGGTCTGGAGTTTTACACCGGCGTGCCTGGGACGATCGGCGGGGCGGTGGCGATGAACGCCGGATGCTATGGCCGTGAGACCAAGGACGTGCTCATCTCCGCCCGGGTCATGGACCGTACCGGGGCAGTCCACGGGCTGAGCAACACAGGGCTTGGTTTCCGCTATCGCTATTCGACGCTGCAGGATGCGGATCTGATCGTGCTCGGCGCGGAGTTTCTGGGCCGGCCTGAACCGGCGGACGCTGTAAAGGCGCGCATGGCTGAAATTACCGCTCGGCGCGAGGCCTCTCAGCCGATCCGTGAAAAGACCGGCGGATCAACCTTTCGAAATCCTGAGGGCCACTCCGCGTGGAAACTCATCGATGCGGCAGGCTGGCGGGGTCGGCTTTATCGTGTGAGCGGAGAGGGGGCCATGTTCTCGCCGCTCCACGCCAACTTCCTGATCAACCCCGGCGGGGCGAGCGCTGCAGACCTCGAAGGCCTTGGAGAGGCCGTCCGCGAGGACGTTAGGGTCAAGCTCGGGGTCGAGCTCAACTGGGAGATCAAGCGGGTCGGGCGAGCGCAGTGAACGCCGCTTTGAAGCGCGTCAGGGTGCCGGAGGATGCGCGACTGCGGAGCATCAGGTCACGCACTTAAGAGGAGGGGAATTGACGCGGGCGGGCGCGGCCAAGCCTGAAGCGATTTGGGCGCGCCGCTGGCCGGGTTTTTAGCCCGGACGCGCTGATGGCTGACGCCGGCCTCTCGCGCCAGGTGATGAAGGCGCTGATGGAGAGGGCGTCTGAACATGAAATGCCCCGCTCGCCGGCGGTATAGGCGCTTTGCATCCTAAAGTGGCTTTGCGCGTTCGTGTCTTAACTGTCGCGCTGGGGGCTGCACCATGCTCAAGATGCTGATCGGCTCCAGCGCGCTCGGCCTCATGTGCGTCAGCGCCGCCAGCGCTCAAGGCTATGATCCTGGACCTCGGCCCCCTTACGCCACCGGAGCCTACATCGGTATCGGCGCGGGCGAGCCCGACTGCAGTTTCACGATCGCCGGCGCCCACGCGGGGGTTACGGTGCTTGGGGTCAATCTGGGCGCGGGCGCCCGTGTGGGCGTGCCGCTGAGCTGTGGTCCTGAGCCGCCGGCGGCCTACCGCACAGCCTATGGTCCGGCGCCTCAGCAGGTGTACGCGGATCCGCCGCAGCCTTACGCGCCAGCCCGGGCGTATGGCTATCCGCCCCCAATCTATCTGCAGCCGGCCTACGGGTATCCGGGCGGGGGATATGCTCAGCCGAACATCTACCCGCCGCCCCCGGCCTATGGCTACCCCGCCCAGCCATGCGGCTGTGAAGCCGCGCCTTATCAACCGTACTGATTCGGTCTGCTAACCTATCGTCAACCATGCTGCGGTGATGTGGCGTCTTCCGAGGGACGCTGCGCCTTATGACCCTTTCGTTGCAAGGTCGTCACATCGCCGTTTTGATGGGCGGATTGTCGTCCGAGCGCGAGATCTCGCTATCCAGCGGGCGCGGATGTGTCGCTGCATTGGAGCGGCTCGGCGCCAAGGTCTCGGCCATCGACGCCGGCAGGGATATCGCCGAGGTTTTGACCCGGCTGAAACCAGACGCCGCCCTCAACGCCCTGCACGGGGTTTGGGGAGAAGACGGCGTGGTCCAGGGGGTGCTCGAGACCCTTGAAGTCCCCTATACCCATTCCGGCGTCTTGGCCTCGGCCCTGGCGATGGACAAAAGCAAGTCAAAAGCGGTCTTGAAGGCGGCGGGGGTGAAGGTCCCCGGCGGCGGCCTTTACGATCGCTTCGAGGCGGCGCGCGAGCATGTCTTTGCGCCGCCCTATGTGGTCAAGCCGAACGCGGAGGGCTCGTCAGTGGGCGTCTTCCGGGTGTTCGAAGGCGCCAATCGCCCGCCGCAAGAGCTGGCGTCAGAAGCCTGGACCTATGGCGAACAGGTGCTGATCGAGCCCTACATCGCAGGGCGGGAGCTTTGCGTCACGGTGCTTGGGGAGGTTGGCGGACCCCGCGCCCTGGCGGTGACCGATATTATCGCCACGACGGGGTTCTACGACTACGAGGCCAAGTATGCGCAAGGGGGATCACGCCACATTCTGCCAGCCGAGCTGCCGACCCACGTGACCGAAACCGCGATGCGCCAGGCGGAGCTCGCCCATCAGGCGATTGGTTGCCGAGGCCTTACCCGATCCGACTTCCGTTATGACGATCTTAAGGACGATCTGGTCCTTCTGGAGCTCAACAACCAACCCGGCATGACGCCGACCTCGCTCGCCCCCGAGCAGGCTGGCTATGTCGGTATGAGTTACGACGATCTGGTGCTGTGGATGGTGGAGGACGCTTCATGCCGGCGGTGATCCGAGGGACGCCCAAGGGGCGGTCCGGCGGCGGGCGCGGGCGCAAGTCGGGGCCGGCAGCCTATTCGCCGACCAAGTTGCGCGGCGCAGCGGTCGCCGGCGTTGATCCTCGCGCAGCGGTCTGGATCACGGCGGGGATCGCCGGCGCGGCTTTCCTGTTGGCCATGACCGTGGGCGGCGCGCGAACCCTTGAGCATGGTCTTGTCGGCGTCGCCAGCCGCTTGACCGGATCCCTCGGGTTTCGCTTGAGAACGCTCACGATCGTGGGCGGCGACCCCCTCTCAACGCCGGCCATTGCGCAGGCCGCCGCCCTCAGTCCCGGCGATCCGGTCCTCGGGATCGATCTCGACAAGCTGCGCGAGCGGGTGGAGGGCGTCGGCTGGGTCAAGTCGGCCAAGATCCAGCGCTTGCTTCCTGACACCATCGTGCTCTCGGTTCTGCCAAGGACCCTCCTGGCGGTCTGGCAGCACGACGACGCCGCAAGCGTTGTCGACACCGAGGGCGCCGTAGTGCCCGAAGCCCAGCCGGCGACGTTCACGGAGCTGCCGCTGGTGGTCGGCGAGGGCGCCAACGAGGCGGCGGCCCAGATTCTGCCTCTGGTTGAAGCGCGTCCCCGGCTCATGACCCGGATTGACGCTTTCCAGCGGGTCGACGCCAGGCGCTGGCGCTTGTCCCTAAAGGACGGCGGCGTGATCGATCTGCCGGCTAAGGACGAGGATCAGGCTCTGCTCCGTTTCGACCAGCTCGACGCGCGGCTGCACTGCCTGGACCTGGGCTTTGAGCGGATCGACCTGCGTGATCCATCGGCCACGGAGGTGCGCATGAAAGGCGCGCCGACCGTGACGACCCGGCCCGACGCAGGGGCTGTGACGTGAACGGCGATCGGCCGTTGCGACGCGGATGTCCTCGTAAGGGCGCCCGCTTGGTTTGATGAGACGTCGCTCATTCCGGGAGAACCTGGGCGGAGCGGGGATGAGGATTTTGGGTTGGGCTGGGGTCTGCAAAACGCGGACGCCAAAACGTGGAGTGGGCGATGTCGCGGTTCGAAAACCGGCGGGATCCGCGTGAGAGTTTAAAGGTCATCACCGGAGGGCGAACGCCAATGGTGGCGGCTGTCGACCTCGGAGCGTCCAAGATCGGGTGCTTCATTATGAAGCCCGACGGGGTCAGACGCGAGGAGGGCGCGGTCCAGGTCAGCGGCGTAGCGCATGTGCGCTCGCGCGGCGTGCGCGGCGGGGCGATTGTCAGCCTCGATGAGGCCGCGGGCGCCCTTGCTCAGGCGGTCGAGCGTGCGGAGGCCATGGCTGGCGTTTCGGTCTCTGGCATTGTGCTGACCACTTCCGGCGGCCAATTAGCCTCGACCCGGGTCCGGGCCGCCGTGTCCTTGGGCGCACGTCCGATCACGGACCAGGACCTGTCGCGCGCCATTCAGATGGCCCTGGTCCAGGCCCGCTTTCCCGGGCGCCGGCCGATTCATCTTTTGCCGGTGGCATGGAGCGTCGACCATCAGAGCGGCGTGCGCGATCCGCGCGGCATGTACGGCCAAAAACTCGGCCTCGAGCTGCTGGTCGTGACGATGGCTGAGACGGCCTACGCCACCTACGCCCATTGCGCTGAGTTGGCCCATCTTCAGCTTGAGGGCATCGTGGCTGCGCCCTTCGCCTCGGCGCTGGCCGCTTTGGAGGAGGACGAAATGGACCTCGGCGCCGTCTGCATCGATATGGGCGGCGGCTCCACCTCAGTCGCCGTGTTTGGCGGCGGCAGTTTACTGCATGTCGACAGCCTGAACGTCGGCGGCGCGCACGTGACGAGCGATATCGCCCGTGGCCTTTCGACCACCTTGGCTGGCGCTGAACGGTTGAAAACCCTGCATGGCTCCGCGATCGCTTCGGCCGGTGAAGATCGTGAGATGATTGAAACCCCGCCTCGCGGCGATGATCCGGGCGCTGGGCCAGTCGTGGCGCCGCGCTCTATGCTGAAGGGGATCATAGCGCCTCGGGTCGAGGAGACCCTGGAGCTCCTGCGCGATCGACTGAGGGCGGCTAACGCCCCGATTGATCCTGCGGCCGGGATTGTGCTGACCGGCGGGGCGTCAGAACTCACTGGCGTTCGCGAAGTGGCGATCCGTGTGTTCGACCGGCCCGTGCGTCTTGGCAGGCCGCGCCGGGCCCCGCACCTGGCGGACGCAGCGTCAGGGCCGGCGTTTTGCGCCGCCGCCGGCGTTCTTCAGCGCGCCGCTTTCGGCCCGCGCGAAGCCGCTCAGATCAGGGCCGCTGTCGCCCACCAACAGGCCCGGCACGCCCAGGCTGGCGTCTACACCGGGCCTCTGGCCAAGGCGGTGGGTTGGCTCAGAACCAATCTCTGATGGACCTCCCTCTCTGATCGGTTTGCATCGCCGGGCCGGGCGCACCGGCCGGCCGAGGCGGCGCTCGCGCAAAACGTGAGCGGGCCTCCCGCCAGCGTCCGCGGCCTCCTAACGGCTATCGCAGCCGTCAATAGCGGGACCAGGATCGAGCATGGGTCTTGAGAGGGGGGATGTCGGCTTGGCAATGAACCGGCGACCCTGCGGCCGCCCGCTTCGCCTCGAACGGGCCCGGGACGGCGGGCGCAAAAATCGCGTCAAATCGATCGAGTCCGAATCGTCCGAAACCCGCGCAAGCGCTAAATCCTCAGGCGAATCAGAAAAATAAGCCGCTGCAACGCTTTGCGAGCCTTCGACTCGCACTAAGACGGTTAACCACCGGTTAAGCATAAGGGCCGATTCATCGAGTCTAGGCGGCGTTCCAGAACGGATCGCCGCGCCAGATCGAAAGGCCGATCAGGATGAAGCCCATGGCGTTAAACTTCTCCTCGCCCCGCTCCACCGAGCTCAAGCCTCGCATTGTCGTGTTCGGCGTCGGCGGCGCCGGCGGCAACGCGGTCAACAACATGATTGAAGCCGGGCTCGAGGGGGTCGAATTCGTCGTCGCCAATACCGACGCGCAGCAGTTGCAGCGATCGCATACCGAGCGGCGCATCCAACTCGGCGTCTCGATCACCGAGGGCCTCGGCGCCGGCGCCCATCCTGAGGTCGGTCAATCCGCCGCCGAGGAATCAATCCCCGAGATATCCGAACATCTCGAAGGCGCGCACATGGTGTTCATCACGGCAGGCATGGGCGGGGGCACCGGTACGGGCGCGGCGCCGATCATCGCCAAGGCGGCGCGGGAGCGGAACATCCTCACCGTCGGCGTGGTGACAAAGCCGTTTCACTTCGAGGGGCGACATCGCATGCGCCTCGCAGAGGCTGGCGTCACCGAGCTGCAACGCCATGTCGACACCTTGATTGTCATCCCGAACCAGAACCTCTTCCGCGTCGCGAACGAGCGCACCACCTTCGCCGAAGCGTTCGGCATGGCGGATGAAGTGCTGCACTCCGGCGTGCGCTCGATTACAGACCTTATGGTGCTGCCCGGCCTGATTAATCTTGACTTCGCCGACGTCCGGACGGTGATGACCGAAATGGGCAAGGCCATGATGGGTACAGGCGAGGCCGGCGGCGAGGATCGGGCCTTGATGGCGGCTCAAAATGCGATCCAAAATCCATTGCTTGACGAGGTGTCGCTGAAGGGGGCCAAAGCGGTTCTTGTCAATGTCACCGGTGGGCTCGACATGACCCTTCTTGAGGTCGACGAAGCCGCCAACGCCATCTCCTCCGAGGTCGATCCAGAAGCCAACATCATCTTTGGAGCGGCTTTTGATCCCTCGCTTGACGGCAAGATCCGCGTGTCGGTCGTCGCAACGGGTATGGACGGCGCCGCAAAGGCCGCGATTGAACCCTCAGGTCGCCCTGTGGCTCAGGCGACACCGGCGCCGCAGTCGCTCGCCGCCGCGCCGACCCTGCCTCTTGAGCCTGCCGCCATCCACGCCCCAGTGTCAGCGCCGCTCATCGCTGAGCCGGCGCGCCCTGCGCAAGCGGCCCAGCCCTTGCGCATCGTCGATCCGGCCGCAGCTGAGGATGAAGACGACCTTTATCCCTCGCTCACTCCGCGCGAACCGATCGTGACCCAGCCGCGTGCTGAGTATCGCTCAAATCCCGCCCCGGCGGTCGAGCACCGGCGGGCGCCGCCCAAGAACCCGCTGCCCGATCCGCGCATTCCGCCCGAGAAGAAGGGGTGGCTGAGCCTCTTCGGCGGCGCCCGCGCCCGGGAAGATCTTGGGCCGTTGCGCAATCCGATGGACAGCCAGCCCTATGAAGAGCCTGCGCCGCGAATAAGCGCGTCAGGCGGCCAGGCGGCTGCGCTTAAGCCCCAGACTGAGCCTGAGACGTCGACGGATGACCTGGATATACCGTCCTTCCTGCGTCGTCTCGCGAACTAATTTTGGCGCCCGGTGTGGCCGGTCAAGAGTTTTCAGAGGCTTTCGCAAGCGATCTTAAGCATCTGATAATGCAATCTGGCAACGATTTAGGCGCGGCCCTCCAGAGGGTCGCGTCGTTTGTTTCAGCTTGGCCTTAAATCAACCTCTCGAAACCGCATTTTCGCCTACGGGCAAGGCGAAACAGTCGGAAACAGGAGTTGTCTTGCCGCATTGCAGCAAGAGTTTCAGAACGTCGAAGGTGAGGGAGACGCGCCGTAGAGCCGCGTCCCTCCGAGAGGATGGCGTATGAGTTTGACGATTGAGCCGGGGTTGCGGCAACAGACGCTCGCGGGATCGACCGTCTTTGCCGGCATCGGCGTGCATTCGGGCCAACGTGTGCGTGTGGCCCTTCGCCCCGCCCCGATCGATCATGGGGTGGTCTTCGTCCGTTCAGACGTCGCCAGTTGCGACAATCGAATCGCCGCTTTCGCAGACCACGTCGCTTCCACCCAGCTCAACACCGAGATCCGCAACGCAGCAGGCGTCAGTGTCTCGACCATCGAACACCTGATGGCGGCCTTCGCCGCCCTCGGTGTCGACAATGTGGTGGTCGAGCTCGACGGCCCTGAAACGCCGATCATGGACGGCTCGGCTCTGCCCTTCTTGGACATCCTCGATCGCGTCGGCTTGCGCGAGCAAGATGCTCCGCGAAGATCGATTGAGATTGTCGAACATGTGGAAGTTCGCGCAGGCGACAAATGGGCTGCCTTCAGCCCGGCCGCCGGCTTCGAGGTCGCCTTTGAGCTGCAGTATGCTTCCAAAGCGATCGGAACCCAAAGAATCGATCTTGAGATCAACGAAGACAACTTCCGCAGTGAACTTGCGCCAGCGCGTACCTTTGGTTTCGTGCAGGAGATCGAATCCCTGAAGTCCATGGGCCTTGCTAAGGGGGCTTCCCTCGACAACGCCGTTGGTCTCGACGGCGATGTGATCCTCAATCCGGAGGGCCTGCGGATGGAGTGCGAGTTCGTGCGGCATAAGGCGATGGACGCGGTAGGCGACATCTATACCCTTGGCGCGCCCCTGATCGGCCGCTTCGAGAGCGTCAAGGGCGGTCATGCCTTGAACAACGCGCTCTGCCGCGCCCTTCTGGCGCGGCCTTCGGCCTGGCGCTGGCGCCCGCCGATGCTGGCCATGGCGCAGGCCGGCTAGTTTGTGTCGGTAGGGGTCTGGCGACCCTCGGGATCGAGGGCATAGACCCCGCTGAGGCGTTCTGCGTTGAGCCGCCAAGCCCACTCCAATTCGCCGAAGGGTGCTGCGCGGCCGCGGCCAAGCGTCCGTTTGCGCTGGCCGGGCGCTCGTGTAGAAGGCGACAGGGCGTGGTGGCGGGCGCAAGGCCGTCGGCCTGATTCGAGGATTCAGCGGTTTGTCGACTTCGCGTTTTTTTCGTCATTTCCACGGGCTTGCGGTCCTCGTCCTTTGCGGTGTGGCTGCGCTCGCTCTTTCCGCCTGCGCCGGCAAGAAAAAGAAGCCGGATGTCGCCTATGAGGAGCGGCCAGTGGAGCTTCTCTACGCCACGGGCGCGCAGAAGCTGGACAAGCACCAGTGGAGCGACGCGCTCCGCTATTTCGACGAGGTCGAGCGTCAGCATCCCTATTCGGAGTGGTCCCGGCGCGCGGTGCTCATGGAGGCCTTCGCCCATTATGAGGCCGGACAGTACGAAGACGCCATTGCGGCCGCCGACAGGTTCACATCCCTTTATCCTGGAAACGCATCGGCGTCGTACGCCTACTATCTGAAGGCTGTCTGCTATTTTGAAGAGATCAGCGACGTCGGCCGCGACCAGGCTGCGACCGAGCAGGCCCAGGTCGCCCTCAGAGAGGTTGTGAAGCGCTATCCGACGAGCGAATACGCCGTCGACGCCAAGCTCAAGATCGATCTTGTTCAAGACCAGCTCGCCGGCAAGGAGATGGCGATCGGCCGTTGGTACCTTAGGCAAGGCAATCCCCTTGCGGCCATGGGGCGGTTCAGGACCGTCCTTGACCGGTTCCAGAGCACATCCCACACGCCTGAGGCCCTCTATCGGCTGGTGGAGGCTAACCTGACCCTCGGTCTCCGGGACGAGGCGACCAAGGATGGGGCGGTGTTAGGCTATAACTTTCCGGGGGACCGCTGGTACAAGGAGGCCTACGACCTTCTAACCGCCAAGGGACTCAAGCCGGCAACGGTGCCGGTGACCCGCCGCCGGACCTATATCACCCGCCTTGGAAGCGGGGCTAAGGCGGGCAGCTAGAGCGTGACGGTTTAAGGGGGCGTGCGCGCCGCCCTCTAGGGGCTGTTTTCCGGCCCTCAACGTCGATCGCTTGGGGCTCGGTGGCCGTGATATGAAGATCCCGATGCTGATCGGTCTTTCCATCAAGGACGTTGTTCTGATCGAGGCGCTGACCCTCGAGGTGGCGCCCGGCTTAACTGCGCTGACCGGGGAGACCGGGGCTGGCAAATCGATTGTGCTCGACGCGCTTGGCCTTGCCCTTGGCCAGCGCGCCGACGCCGGTCTGGTTCGGCGCGGCGCCAGCCAGGCTATGGCGTCCGCCATTTTCGCCTTGCCTGAAACCCACCCCGCCTACGCCTATCTCGAGGCGCGGGGCCTTCCTTGCGACCCCAGCGAGGATTTGGTGCTGCGCCGGCAGGTTTCGGCCGACGGACGCTCACGCGCTTTTGTGAACGACGCGGCCGCCAGTGTCGGGGTGCTGCGCGAACTTGGCGTTATGCTGGTGGAAGTGCACGGCCAGCACGAGACGGTGGGCCTGCTCGACGCGCGGACCCATCGGGGCCTTCTCGACGCCTATGCGGGCGACGCGGTCGCCCTTCATACGGTAGCGGAGGCATGGAGCGCGCTGAAAGCGGCGGAGGACGCCGCTGAAGCCCTCCGCGTGCGCGCAGGCCGCGCCCTTGAGGCGCGCGAGGAGGCCGCGATGCGCCTTGCCGAGCTCGATCGGCTCGACCCTCGCGTTGGGGAGGAAGCCGCTCTGGCTGAACAGCGCGCGCTCCTCGGCGCGGCGGAAAAGGCGATGGCGGACATCGCCGCGGCGCGTGACGGGCTCGGCGGCGACGGCGCCATTGCGCGCCTGGCGGGGGCGGTGCGGTCGCTCGAGCGCGCCCGGGAGCGTGCGACTGCGGCGGGCGCTGGCTCTGAGAACCGTGTCGTACAAAGGCTAGCCGCCGCGGCCGGTGCGGCGGACCGGGCCATGGTCGAACTGACCGAGGCTCAGGCCGCCGTCGATGCGGCGGGAGCAGCGTTCGAGGTTGAACCCGATAAACTCGACAACACTGAGGAGCGGCTGTTCGCCCTCAGAGCCGCGGCGCGCAAGTTGAATCTGACTGTGGATGAACTGCCTGAGGCGCGGGTTCGATTTGCGGAGGCTCTGCGCGCTGCTGAGACCCTTGAGGCCGACATCAAGGCGGCTGAACTTGCTGCGGCGAAGGCCGGATCGACCTATGTCGCAAAGTCGGCGCGCCTCAGTGAGGCGCGCCGCGCCGCGGGCGACGCCTTCGCTGAAGCGGTGATGCGCGAGTTCGGTCCATTGAAGCTCGACAAGGCTTGTTTTCGCGTTCGGGTTGAGCCGGCCGACCGACCGGGTCCGCTGGGCGTCGATCGTGTCGCCTTCGAGATCTCTACAAATCCAGGCGCTCCATTCGGGCCCTTGGAGCAGATCGCCTCCGGCGGCGAGCTCGCCCGTTTCGCCCTTGCGCTCAAAGTGGTCTTGGCCCGGCGCGGCGACGCCCATGGCGAGGCTCGAGGTTTTAGCCCGACCCTTGTGTTCGACGAGGTGGACCAGGGCGTCGGAGGCGCCGTGGCGGACGCTGTGGGCCTGCGACTTAAACAACTGGCCGCTAGCGGCCAGGCCATCCTTGTCACCCACAGCCCTCAGGTCGCCGCCCGAGCCGACGCACATTGGCGCGTATCCAAAAACGCCCGTGGCGAGGTCGTCGCGACCTCAATCGAGTGGCTTGATCTTGCCGCCCGCGAGGAGGAGATCGCCAGGATGCTGGCCGGCGCGGAGATCACCGACGCGGCGCGGGCCGCTGCGCGGGCGCTGATCGGGGCTTAGCTGAGCTGAGAGGGCCTCCGAGGTTCGCCATCCCCTCACGTTAGACCTGTGGTCCGAGGGGAGGTTGATTGAGCGCTGAAGGATGTAAGCGGATAGGGCCTTGAACCTCTGTTCGCGCCGAGCCTCTGGCTGGCGCAAGAGACAGGGATCGCCTCGCCCTGGTGAGGGGCCAAGCCTTCAGTTCCTGGCCAAGCTCTGTTCGATCCTCTGATCGGGGATCAGCCACATCAGGGAGACCGAGGCGTAGAAAAGGTCGGCAATCCAGGGATTGACGAAGGCCGAGCAGATCCCGATCACGTAGAGGATCGGGGAAAGCTTGCCCTTAAGGTCCCTGCCGAGGGCGGCCTTGAGCCGTGAGGTTGGTCCTTGGCGGTTGACGATGGCCGTCTGCATAATCATCCAGCTGAGGGCCGGCATCAGGACCGACACGCCATAGATGGCCACCGGGATCGGCCGGGTCGGGTTCTCGCCCATCCAGGCTGTAGTGAACGGAACCAGGGAAATCCAAAACAGCAGCTGGAGATTGGCCCAAAGGATCGCTCCATCCACCTCTTTCACCAGGGAGAAGACGTGGTGGTGGTTATTCCAGTAAATGGCCACGTAGACGAAACTCAGCACATAAACGAGGAAGGTGGGCGAGAGGCTGCGCAAGGCCGCCAGATCCACGCCGTGGGGCGGCTTCAACTCAAGCACCATGATCGTGATGATGACCGCCACGACCCCGTCGGTGAAGGCCGAAATACGCTCTTTGTTCAAACCTGGCCCCCACGGTTACGCCTTAGGAAATCGCCATATCCAGCGAAGGGCAAGCTTTGGGGCGCACGACCCAAGCGCCCTACGGCTTCCCCCGATTGAGGCGCGGGCGTTCGGCGCTTTTGGCGGAAGGCGAGGGGAGCCCGAGGATCAGGCTTTTCCGCCTCGGGGCGATAGACTAGCCATCTGATAAATCTGGGAGCGGGAGCCCCTTATGACCACGCCGGAAGACGATGTCAGCGGCCTATCGGAAGCCGAGGCGGCGAGCGAGCTCGAGCGGCTGGCGCTGGAGATGGCTGAACACGATGCGCGCTACTTCAATGACGACGCGCCGATCATCAGCGACGCTGACTATGATGCGCTCAAGCGGCGAAATCTGGCCCTTGAACAGCGCTTCCCTGAGCTCGTCCGGCAAGATTCCGCCTCCCGCCGCGTCGGGGCCCCCATCTCCGCCCAGTTCGCGCCCGTCGAGCACGGCGTTCCCATGCTATCGCTCGACAACGCCTTTGATGATGCGGATGTCGCAGAGTTCGCCGCGCGCGTTCGCCGCTTCTTGAGGCTTGGGCCAGACGACGAGCTCGCCTTTACGGTGGAACCGAAGATCGACGGCTTATCAGCCAACCTCCGCTACGAGAACGGCGTGCTCGTCCGGGGCGCGACACGGGGCGACGGTCGCGTCGGAGAGGACATCACCGCCAATCTTCGCACCCTTAAAGATATACCTGAACGCCTGGCAGGCTCTGGCTGGCCCGCGATCATCGAGATCCGCGGCGAGGTCTATATGGAAAAGGCCGCCTTTGCGGCGATGAACGCGGCGGCGGAGGCTGCGGGTCAACGCCTTTATGTGAACCCCCGCAACTCCGCCGCCGGTTCGGTCCGCCAGATCGATCCGGCGATCACGGCAGGACGGCCCCTGCGGTTTTTCGCTTATGCCTGGGGCGTGGCGAGCGCCGCCTTCGCCGACACCCAGACCGGGGCCCTGGAGGCCCTCCAGGCCTGGGGGTTTCGGGTCAATCGGCTGTCCGAACGGGCGCCCGGCGAGCTGGCCCTGCTCCCGGCCTACGAACAGTTCAAGGCGGCGCGAGCGGCCCTCGATTATGAAATCGACGGCGTTGTCTACAAGGTCGATCGGTTGGACTGGCAGGCGCGGCTGGGATCGGTGGGACGGATCCCGCGCTGGGCCATCGCCCACAAATTCCCGCCCGAACAGGCGAGAACGATCCTTGAGGGCATCGACATTCAGGTCGGCCGCACCGGCGCGCTAACGCCGGTAGCGCGGCTGAAACCGGTTTTCGTCGGCGGTGCGACGGTCGCGAACGTCACCTTGCACAACGCCGACGAGATCGTTCGCAAGGATGTGCGGGTCGGCGATACGGTGATCGTCCAGAGGGCCGGCGACGTGATTCCGCAAATTGCCGGCGTTCTCGAGGACGAAGGGCACAAGGAGCGTGATCGTTTTGTCTTCCCCGACCGCTGTCCGTGCCCGCTGCAAACGCCGGTGGTGCGCGAAACGACGGTGGGCGGCGCCGAGACCGTGGTGCGCCGCTGCACGGGCGAAATGGCCTGTCCCTTCCAGCGGATCGAGCATCTGAAACACTTCGTCTCGCGCCGCGCCTTCGATATCGAGGGACTTGGCGAAAAACAGCTCAACGCCTTCTACGACGAGGGGCTGATCCGAGAGCCGGCCGACATCTTTCGCCTGGCCCGGAACGAGGCAGCCCTCGAGGTCCTGCGCGGCCGGGACGGCTATGGCGAGGTGTCCGTCGCCAACCTCAGGGCCGCGATCGAGGCGCGGCGCCGGATCCCCCTAGAACGGTTCATCTTCTCCCTTGGTATGCGCCATGTTGGCGACATCACCGCCACCACCATCGCCCGGGGTTATGGGACCGCCGACGCGTTTCTTCGCGCCATGGATGCGCTCGCCGCGGGCGACGAGGAGGCCCGCACCGAGCTCGACGCCATGGATCAGGTGGGCGATGCGGTGATCGGCGCCGCCCGGGCTTATTTTGCGGAGGCGCACAACCGGGCGCGCGTGATGGCGCTTGTCGAAGAGCTCGAAATCGAAGAGGCGGCTCGCCCGAAGACCGATACGGCGGTGGCGGGAAAGACGGTTGTTTTCACCGGGACGCTAGAGCGCCTAACCCGGGACGAAGCCAAGGCCCAAGCCGAACGCCTCGGCGCAAAGGTGTCCTCTTCCGTCTCCAGAAAGACCGACATCGTCGTTGCGGGGCCGGGCGCCGGATCGAAGCTCAAACAGGCAGGGGACCTCGGCGTCCAGGTGCTGACCGAAGCGGAGTGGCTTGTGCTGATCGGAGCTTAGGCCGGGCGGGGAGGCCGTGTCAGCGACCGCCGCGCCAGGGGCGCTACGCCTCTAAAGCGCTCAGGTCCGGGCGCCGGTTGGCGAACAGGCAGCAGGGCCGTTAGAGCTCTGCGCAGACCTCGTTCAGCCAGGCTCCGATCTTAGGTTCTACCTTGGGGCCGACAATGGCGGCGACACGGGCATGGTAGGCGTTGAGCCAGCCGCGCTCCTCGGCCGTCAGCAGGTCGGCGATGATCAGCGTCCTGTCGATCGGGGCCAGGGTCAGGGTCTCAAACGAAAGCATTGGCCGCTCCCCGCCCGCGATCGGTTCCGCCGGTTTAACCGTCACCAAATTCTCGATGCGTATGCCAAAGCCGCCGACCTTATAATAGCCGGGCTCGTTGGAGACGATCATTCCGGGCTCAAGGGCGATGCTATTGGGCGCTTTGGAAATCCGTTGCGGTCCCTCATGGACGCCGAGATAGGAGCCCACGCCGTGGCCGGTGCCGTGATCGTAATCAAGACCGTAAGCCCAAAGGGGGGCGCGCGCCAGGGTGTCCAGGGCCGTGCCGGTTGTGCCGGCCGGAAATCGGGCCGAACCTAGGGCGATATGCCCCTTGAGCACCAGGGTGAAGCGCTCGCACATCTCCGCGCTCGGCGTTCCGATCGCCACCGTGCGGGTCACATCTGTGGTGCCGTCCAGATATTGGGCGCCGGAATCGACCAGCAAAAGCTCGCCCTGCCGAACCCGGCGGTTGGTCTTCAGGGTCGGACGGTAATGGACAATAGCGCCGTTAGGTCCGGCGCCGGCGATGGTGTCGAACGAAAGATCCTTGAGCGCGCCGCTGGCTTCGCGAAAAGCCTCAAGCGTCTTGACCGTCTCCACCTCGTCGGGGGGATTGATCTGCCCGTCCGTGGACAGCCAGTAGAGAAACCGGGCCAAAGCCACCGCGTCGCGCTCGTGCGCTTTGCGGGCGCCCTCGATCTCCACCGGGTTCTTCCGAGCGCGGGGCAGGGCGCATGGGTCCGCGCCGCGAACCACGCCCGCACCGGCCGCCTCAAGGGTGTCGAAATACCAGGCCGACGATTGCGCCGGGTCAACGAGCACCTTTTGGCCCTCGAGTTGCGCCAGGGCCTCGGGCAGGGCGTTCTCTGGTTCCAGCGATACAGCGTTGCCGAGCCAGGCGGGCAGGTCCTCAGAGACCTTGACCGGATCCAGGAACAGACGGGCTGAACCATCCTTCCTGAGTATGGCCTGACCGAGCGGCAAGGGCGAACGGATCACATCGCCGCCGCGCACATTGAACAACCAGGCGATCGAAGCGGGCGCGGTCAGGACGGCGGCGTCCGCGCCGAGGCGGCCAATCTCTAGGCCGATGCGCGAGCGCTTTGCGGCTGCGGCCTCACCTGAATAGGCGAGGTCGTGGGGCACGACCTTGGCGGTGGGCTGGGCTGGGCGTTCGCCAGCCCAGGCCAGATCGACCGGATTAGCGTTCACCGGCTTGAGTTCCGCCCCTGCCTTTGCAGCGGCCCGCTTCAATCCGCCGAGGGCGTCTGGACTGTGCAGGCGCGGGTCATAGCCGATGATCTGTCCGGGGCGAGCCTCTTGCTCCAAGTAGAGCGGCACGCCGCCCTCCACCAGATCGCGCGCCTCGAACATGCTGGGGTCGACCTGGGCTTTGACCTGCAGGGTATAGCGGCCGTCGACGAACACAGCGGCCTTCTCAGCCATAACCACCGCCGCCCCAGCCGAGCCAGTGAACCCCGTCGCCCAGGAGAGCCGCTCGTTCGCATCGGGCAGATACTCGTTCTGATGCTCGTCCTCATGCGGAATCAAAAACCCATCCAGTCCCTGCTCGCGCAGCTTGGCCCGGATCAACGGCAGGTGCCGTGGACCGAAGGAAGGATCGGCATGCTCGTCGAAGGTCTGGCGCATGGGTCGCTCCTGAACTGAACTCTATGGAGCCATTTAGTCCGACTGGCCGAGCTTCGCCAGCCGCCGCGACCCGTCGCGCTTGCCGCAAGGGCAAGGGAGGCGCAGGTTGCGCGCCTCATGATCGTCTTCATCCTCCTCGTCATGATCGGCGGGCTGGTGGCGCTGGGGTCGCTATTGCGCCTTCCAGGGTTCAACAGTGTGCGCGGACGCATGCGCTGGGGCATGGCCTTGCTCTATATCGGCTTCGGCGCCGCCCACCTTACGGTGTCGCACCGTTTCCTGCCGATCATGCCGCCGCAGGTGCCGATGCCGGAACAGGTTGTCCTGATGACCGGGGTCTGCGAGATCCTCGGTGGGATCGGCCTGCTTCAGCCGGCGACGCGGCGCTGGGCGGGCGTCGCTTTAGCGATCTACGCCGTCTGTGTTTTCCCAGCCAACCTCTATCACGCCTTTGCCCATGTGGAGGTGCCCGGTATTCCCAACGGCTGGTGGTATCACGGCCCGCGCCTGCTGCTGCAACCCGTCTTTGTCTGGTGGGCTCTGTTCTCGCCGGGCGTGATCAATTGGCCTTTTGACGATCCAAGACCTGAGTTTGCACAGAAGGGGATTTTGGGCGCCGCCCCACCGGAGGAATGACCATGCGCCGCCGCGCAAACATCAAAATGCCCGCAGACTAAAGCCAGGCGCGCGCCGAGGTCTTGCAGGCCAGCTGCGCGCCTTGGCGCAACCTTGCGCCGCGCCTCTTTGGGGCCGCCTCAAGCCCCCGTCTCCCACGCTCGGGCACATCAGACCGCCGCGGAAGGGCGTTAGGGTTTGCGAAGGACAAGGGTGGCCCACGCATCTCGGTGATATCGGCGCGCGGTGATGAAACCGCGGGAGAGATAGGCGGCGCGCACGAAACGCTCTTGGGTGCGAAGCAGGCCCGATAGGATCGCGATTCCGCCTGGGCGCAGCGCACGGTTTATATCCGAAGCCAGGTGCACGAGGGGCCGGGCCAGAATGTTGGCGAACACCAGGTCATAGGGCGCGCCTGCGGCGACGGCCTTATGGGACAGGCCATTGGCGTAAACAAATCGGGCGCGGGCGGTGTTTAAGGCGGCGTTTTCGCGGCTGATCCGCACAGAGACGGGATCGATGTCGGTGCCGACCACAAATTCAGATCCGGTGCGCGCTGCAGCGATCGCGAGGACGCCGGTGCCGGCGCCGACGTCGAGCACCCTCTGGAACGCCTCCCGCTTCAATACATGGTCAAAGGCCATGAGACAGCCGACCGTGGTCCCGTGATGGCCGGTGCCGAAGGCGGCGCCCGCTTCGATCCTCAAGTTGACGGCGTTCACCGGCCGGCGGCCCCGATCGTGCGCCCCATAGACGAAGAACCGCCCGGCGCGCACCGGAGGAAGGCCTGAGAGCGCCATAGCGAGCCAGTCGGCGTCCGCCAGGGCCTCGGTTAGGGTGGTGAGCGCACTGAATCCCTCAAGGACGTGCGTGAGCGCTTTGCGTTCGGTAAGATCGGTGGGGAAGGCGTCTATCCGCCAGATATCATGGTCCTCGTCCTCCTCTAGGATCGAGTAGGCGACGCTTTCCAGTGAGGGATCGGAATCGATCGCCGCGGCCGCAGCCTCGGCGTCCGTGCGCGGCCCACGGGCGATGATCTGCACGGCGGCGTCATCCATCATGATCGAGGCTTTCGATCTGAGCGGCCACAGCTTGGTCTCCCGGTCGCGCCGAAGCGCGCAGCCCAGCCTGCACACCGGCGAGGTCGGCCGCATTTTTATTCTGCGAAAGCTTACGCGCCGCCTCGATACGCTCGATGACGAGGCGAATCCCGACGATCGCCCGAAGCATACCGGCGACATAGCGCTCTGGCGCGTCCGACACCGACCAGGGTTTGGGCCTATCCGCCTCGAAATGATCGGTGAGGGCCGACACGACCTCATGCAGGGTGTGAGGGTCGTCGAACCGCTCGAGCCTGCCATGCACGTGCACGGCTTCATAGTCCCAGGTCGGCACCACCTTGCCGTGTTGCAGCTTGGAGGCATAGTAGCTTGGCGAGACATAGGCGTCAGGGCCGGTGAACACCGCCAAGGCGGGCTCACAATCCAGCGCAGATAAGGGGTTCTCCCGCGCCAAATGGCCCATGAGAACCCCCTGATCGGGGGCGTAAAGCAAAGGGGCATGTGCGGCGCAAAGCCCGTCCGGCCCCACCGCAACCAGGGTGGCGAGCGGCGAGCGCGCGATCATGGCGCTGAGAATCTCAGGATCGACGACGCGGAAAGGAGCGGGCGTGTACATTGCGGCCCCGGCATAGCAAATCGCTAGGCGAATAAAAGGACCCTCGCCATGGGAACGCTGGGGGAGAGGGGCTTCAATGTCCAGGGATCGCCCAGAGCCGCGTTCCATGGTCGCCGCCTTGAACGATGGTTTCCAGGGCGCCAAACGCCGACTCAGATCGGGTGGTTAAGCCTATAATTTTGTCGGTTTGCGCGTTCGTTCGCCTCGGCGGTCTCAATCTGATCGAGTCCTGACGTCAGGCTTGGTATCGCGCGATCCTGGCTTTTGGGCTTGGGGCGACGCGCTTGGATGGATTGATCAAAGGCACAGGGCGGCGGGGCCTTCTTATGATGGCGGGCGCTGCAGGCCTGTCCCTCGGCGCGCGCCACTTGGCTCACGCCGCCGGCTACGGGGGAGATCTCACCGACGTGCGCGCCGCGATCGACCGTAACCAGCCACAAGCGGTTAAGCGACTCCAGGACTGGATTGGCCTCGCGTCGAACGCGGCGGAGGGGCGCAACATCCAGGAGGGCGCCCAGTATATGTCCGAGCTTCTGTGGTCGGCAGGGTTCCAAAGCGTGCGTGTCGTTCAGACGGACGGCAGCCCTGGCGTGTTCGCCACCATGGACAATGGGTCGGCGCGGACCGTGGGCATGTACTTTATGTACGACGTTAAGCAGTTCGATCCATCCGAGTGGAGCGCACCGCCGCTCGAAGGACGGATCGTCGATCGTCCGGGCCTCGGCAAGGTGATGATCGGCCGCGGCGCGGTGAACCAGAAGGGGCCGCAGGCAAGCTTCCTCGCCGCTCTCCACGCTCTGCGCGACGCCGGCCGCAAGCCTCCGGTGAATATCGTCCTCATCGCTGAGGGTGAGGAGGAGATCGCCTCACCCCACTTTCCGCAGATCGTGCGCCGGCCCGATGTGCTTGCGGCGCTGGAGCGATGCAAAGAGGTCTGGATGCCCACCGCCGCCCAATCGGCGACCGGCGACGTCACCATCGAGCTTGGCGCCAAAGGGCTGATCGAGCTCGAAATGACCTGCAGCGACAAGGCTTGGGGCCGCGGCGCCGCAAACGACATCCACTCCTCCTACAAGGCTATGCTCGACAGTCCCGTATGGCGGCTGATCAAGGCCCTGAACACCCTCGTATCGGAGGACGGGAACGATCCGGCGATCGACGGCTGGTTTGAGCACGTCCAGCCCCTGACGGCGCGCCAGAAGGAGATCATCGCAGACCAGGCTGCGCACACGCCCGAGGCCGTTTTGAAACATGAGATGGGCGTGCAGCGCTGGGTGCGCGATCTCCCCTATCGCGAGGCTTTGGAACGCCTGGCGTCTCAGCCGACCGTGAATATCGAGGGTATGTACGCGGGATACACCGGGCCGGGCGGGAAGACTCTTCTGCCGTCAAAGGCGGTCGCCAAGCTCGACCTGCGCCTGGTTCCGGACCAGACCGCGACTGACGCGGCGGCTAAGCTCAAGGCCCATCTGGCCAGACGCGGCTTTGGCGATATCAACGTCAATGTGACGGGCGGATATAACCCGACCCAGACCGACGAGCGCTCCAGCCTGATACGCGCCTGTGTCGACGTTTACCGCACAGCTGGCCTCGACCCCAACCTGTCGCCCAGGGCCGCCGGCTCATGGCCCGGATATATCTTCACCGACCCGCCTGTCGCCCTGCCGGCCGGCCACTTTGGCTTTGGGCACGGCGCTGGGGCGCATGCCCCCAATGAATACTATGTGATTGACAGCACTGTGCCGATGCTCCGCGGGATGGCTGGGGCGACGCAAGGCTATGTAGCGTTCTTGTACGCTCTTGAGAGGGGGTGATGGGGCGAGACCCATCTTCGCCATCTCCACGGCGGCAGCGCACCCGTGCACGGCCGCGACCGCGCTGAACCCGCAGCGCTTCACAAGAAGGATCCCATCGTTGAAGCCTCTGACGATGCTTGCCCCGCTCCTGGTCGGTCTTTCGCTTCCGTTTTCGGCGTCGGCGGAAGATCCGGCGAAGATCATCGCTATGATCGAAGGGCCCCAAACCCCCGGTCGTGGGGGCGCTGATCCGCTGACGATACGCCAGCTAATGGACTTTTATCATGTTCCGGGCGTCAGCGTGGCTGTCATCCAGGACTTCAAGATCGTCTGGGCGAAGTCCTGGGGTGTCGCGGATGTCGAAACCGGCGCGCCGGCCACCAATGAAACCCTCTATCAGGCGGCGTCCATCAGCAAGCCTGTCGCCGCGATCGCCTCCTTAAGGGCCGTTCAGGACGGGAGGTTCAGCCTGGACCAAGACATCAACTCGATCCTCAGGTCATGGCGATTACCGCAAGATCCCTACAAGGGCGTGGCCGTCACTCCGCGCATGCTCATGAGCCACACCGCAGGCCTTGGCGACGCGTTCGGCTTTCCGGGCTACCCGCCAGGCGCTGCTTTGCCCACAGTTGTCCAGGTGCTGGACGGGGCTTCGCCATCGATCCTCGGGCCGGTGCGCCTGGTCCGTCGCCCTATGACCGAGTATGAATATTCGGGCGGCGGCGTTCTGATTGAGCAACTCGCCCTGACAGATACGGTCGGCCAGCCGTTCGCCAAGATCATGCAGGACTGGGTGCTTAGTCCCATCGGAATGACCCGCAGCACCTATGACCAACCGCTGCCCAAGGACCGTGAGCCTGAGACGGCGCGCGCTCACGACCGGGAAGGCCACAGCATGGGGGTTCGCTATCACGTCTACCCTGAGCAGGCTGCGGCGGGTCTATGGACCACGCCGACCGATCTCGCGAAACTCGCCATCGCGGTTCAAGAGACCCTCGCCGGACGCTCAGAAAAGCTGCTCTCGCGGCGAACGGCGCAGGAGTTGGTCTCGCCGGTCGGCGTCGGCCCCTACGCGGTTGGCTTTGAGATCTCGCAAAAAGGGCAGGGATGGTATTTCGAACATGGTGGAAGCAACTGGGGCTTCAACTGTCATCTCTTGGCCCATCGCTCCAAAGGATATGGCGTGGTGATCATGACCAACAGCGATAACGGCGATCCAGTTATCCAGGTCATCACCGACAGAATTGCGCGGGCCTACAACTGGGACAGCCTCGATCGACCTGTTGTCCGTGGGGCGTCTTCGGTCTTGAAATGACCGGGAACCGGAGCGCGGCCTCGCCCTTGGGGCAAGATAGATGGCTTTAGAAGGGCGCGACCGCAGGCTTTGGCCGAGCTTCGCTGGTCTTAAGCAGCGCTGACGCATTTTCCAAAAAGAGCCTTCGCGGTCACCCCCAAGGAAAAGGATTGGTCTCCGCATGGGCAAGAAAGGTCAGATGCGCCAGAACGCAGGAGAAATAGTCCGTATCCGCCAGCGCAGCGGCCGGAAGGGCCTGGCCGGTGGTGAGGCGTTCGACGCAGACGCCGCCAAGGGACAGGGGGTAGTCGGCAGCGACGCCAGTGTTCAGATCCGTCCAGGCCGCAGCGGGCTTTCCTGTCCGCTCCATCTCGCGCCAATAGATCGCAAAGGGTTGAGCCAGTTCGGAGCGCCCCGACCAGATTAGATAGAGGGGTACGCGAAGGGCGTCGTAGCCGAAACGAGGCTCTCGCCCGACCGCAAGTTTGAGGCCGCCGTGGGCGTCCAGGGCCGCCCAGTCGGGCGTCAGCGCGTGGGCGCCGAAGCGGCAGGTCTGCTGTAGGCGCTGACCGTCTTCAATCAGGGCGTCCCAGAGCTCGTGCCCGTCTTCACGGCGGAAGGCGTCAAGAGCAGGCCAGATGTAGTAGGAGGGATTGTAGACCACCCCGTCAGCCGTGTCGAAGCCGTGCTCGCCTGGCAAAAGCACGTTCAATTTGCCGATCGGACGGATCATCAGCCTGAGCAGGGCCGCGCGAATGTTCTGGGAGGCGTCGGCGTAGGCGCTTTCGTTCCATCGTTTCGCAGCGCGATAGAGCGCCCAGGCGATGAGGATGTCGCCATCGCTGGCATTGTTGAGATCCGCGACCGTCGGTGTGCCATTGGGATCAAAGCGCCAGGCGAACAGGCCATCGCCGCGGACGCCCAAGGTTGTTCTCGTCCAACTCCAGATGCGATCAAAGGCTTCTTTGTCGTTGGCGGCCGCTGCAAGCAGAAGGCCGTATCCCTGTCCTTCCGAATGGCTGACGCTGCCGTTGCCATTGTCAACGATGCGTCCGTCCGACATGAGAAAGCGCTGACGAAAAGCGCTCCAGTCGTGGAAACGACCCGCATCCGCCCGGGCGCACCCCCCGATGGAAAAGCTGCCCACGAGGCTCGCCGAGGCGAGCAGCGCTCTACGATCGAGGTCCATGGATCAGCTCGATCTCGTCATCGCTGCTTGCGCGAAGGCGGGTGGTCAAACCGCCGCCTGCGAGCGCATGGAACCAGCCCTCATACCAGCCTTCCAGCAAAGGACCGAGAAGCCGGGCGACCGATACGGCCTCCAGCCAGTCCCACGGACTTGGCAGACGGTGGTGAACCGTGACGCCGTGGGGGGTCAGCCCAAGGCGCGCCGAGCCAAGCCCCAGGGCGGACCAGATGAAGTTGGCCTGCTGTTCAAACGCCGCCAGATCGTCCGACGAAAGCGGGGTCGATCCGCTCAGCCGATAGCCGGCCTGACGCAGGAGCGCTGCGCCTTCTTCAGCCCGATCAAGCGCCAGAATCTGCGTGAGCTGCTGCAAAAGCAGCTGCTCGAAGGGCGAGGCGCTGCTCCTGATCATAGCCTCAGTGCCCGCCCAGAGTTTGACGCACGCCAAACTCCGCCAGCACTTCGTTGAACGGTCCGAACGAATTGTAAGAGACGCCAAGGCTAAGCTTGGCGCCCGGCCGGATCGGATAAGACGCGTTCAGGCTGCCGTTGAGGGCGAAACCGTTTTTGCCCTGGCTGTCGTATTGAGACCGAACATCCGTATCCTGGGCTTTCAGAGCGTTGAGCACGTCCTGCGAAGCCAGATCGGTCGGATAGACCGGAGCGGGCGCCTCGTTGAAGGTTTGGTAGCCTGGCGCCAGCGCCATCGCAAGGTCAAGGCGTCCAATGCGCGTTGTCAGGTTGATCGGCAAAGAGAAGGCGGCGAACTGCTGCGGGCTAAAGTATCCGCCGTGCCCAAAGGTGAAGTAATCCTGATCGTTGTCGTAACCTTGGAAATTGACGTTGGCGCCGACGGTCAGCGTCGTCCCAACGCCCTGAAACGCCCGCATGTAGCCTCCGGCGTTGAACTCGTAGGCGGAGTTGGAGCGGACGTTCGTACCGTCGAAGGTTCGACCGATGCCCTGGATATAAAGACCAAGGCCGTCATGATCGAAGGCCAGGTTTGCACTCGCCTGATTGCTCAAAACGCCGCCCCAGGCGCGGCCGGTGACAGGATCCTTTGATCCGGCGTAGGAGGTCACGCTGTCCTGAACGGCTTGACGGCTGACGGAGAGAGTAAGGCTGGTGTCTGTCGACAGCGGCTGGCGCCAGCCAATCTGCGCCGTCGCATTGACGCGCTCAAATCCCACCGGTGTCGCACCGACGGCAAGGCTCAGTCCCCCCGCCTGCAGATCGCCCTGAAGGCCGAGCCCGCTATCGCGCGCGCTCTTGGCGGGCAGAAGGATTGACGGTTCTCGCGCGACGATCCCGACCGCCTCTGGCGTGGCGTTGTAGCCGAAGCGGGCCAGGGCGGAGCTGCTGAGGGCGCCGGCCTCAAGAACGGTCGGCGTCGCCGAAACGCCCAGAACGACCCCGCCGACCGTCCCTTGCGCGCGAAGCTGCGCTTGGACTTCGTTCAACTGGCTTAGCCCGGATTCCCCTTCGCGGGTGCGTACATTGACTTTGCCTTCTACGGAAGGGGCGCTTTCGCCGGCCAAGGCGTCGATCTGTCCGTCTATCTGGCTGAGTTCAGAATCGCGCTTGAGGGTTTCGGTGCTGGTCTGGCGCTGAGGCAGGAAGGGATCTGCTGGACCGTCCGCCTCTGAACTGAGCGGTTGAAGACGATCTGCGTCTGCAGCAAGGCGAAAGGGGTTGAGACTCGAGAGGGCGACGCCGGCGTCGTTGCTCGCAAGAGAAGCGCGGGAGAGGAACGGATTGGTGGCCGGAAACGCGCCGTTCGACGGCAGGGCGTTCTCAGCTTCCAAGAGCGCCTTGGCCTGCTGTAAGTACCCTTTGGCCTGCCTCACATCCCCGATGTCGCGGGAGGTTTCCGCCGCTGCGATCAGAACCGCAGGATCCTTGGCGCCCACTTCGGCGGCGTTGCGTAAGGCCTGCCGAGCGATCTCGCGTTTGCCCGCGCCGCTTGCCGAGCGGGCCAGCCCCAAGAGGGCGTCAGTGTTCTTGGGTCTCTGCTGAAGGATCATCTCATAGACCTGTGCAGCTTGAGTGGACATCTTGCCCGCTTCGTAGAGCCGCGCGGTCGCGCCAAGCAGATCCCGGTCTCGGGGCGCTGCAGCCCAGGCGGCTTGCAGGAGATCAAATGATTCCGCAAGGCGGCCGCTCAGGCGCAGCCTGTCGGCCTCCGCAGCAGCGGCCATAGCGCGCAGACGACTGATCGCCGGCGTGTGGCCGCTGCGGGCGGCGAGCCGCGCGATCAAATCGGCGGCTTGTTTCTGTTGTCCACCGCGCACCAGGGCGAGCACGACATTGGCGTTGGCCATCGGATCGCCGCTGGTGAGGTGAGCCGCGCTCGCCAGCATGGCGTTGGATTGGTCGGTTCGACCAAGCTCAGCATAGGCGAGGGCGATGTCTCCGATGGACGATGGGTCGTCGAGGGGGCGGGTCGCGAGGGCGTCGAGCTCTCTGATCGCTTCGGCGCGGCGTCCCGTTTCGCGCAGCACCTTGGCGCGGGCGACCGCTTGGCTCACCTTCACACTGATGGCGTAACGCCGAAGTTCTGGACCCATTTGTTCGGGGGTCAGCCGGTCGATCAGGGCGCCGGCTTCCTCGGCGCGCCCGGCTTCTCGAAGAATGAGCGCGGCCGCATAGATCGACTGAGGATCACTTTTTTCCTCAAGGGGCTTAATGACTTGCAAAGCGTCCTCGGTGCGATCCTGCCCGAGCAACATCTCAGCATAGTCATGCAAGATCCAGGGCTCGGTCGAACCGCCCGAGATGGCTCCATAGAGCGTCTGCATCGCCGCATCCGTGCGGCCTGCTGCTGCATCCGCCTGCGCCCGGGCGCGCAGGGCCGAAACCTGCGCCGCCGCTGCATCCGCGCCGGTCAAGGTGTGTGCGAGCGTCGCGTAGACGCCAGCGGCGTCTTCGCTGCGACCTTGGGCGCTCAGAACGTCCGCGAGGAGCCGGGTCGCCGACCGGGCTTCATCATCTCCGCGTGCGACGAGGGCCCGCGCCTTGGTCTCGGCGACCCCGTAGTCGCCGCTGTCGCGCGCAGACTGCGCGGCCCTGAGCTCGGTGTAGAACTGGGCGGTCTCCAGCGCCTTGCCCCACTTCTCGGCGCTGACGCGTGCTGCGCTGGTCAGGAGGGGTTCAGCGTCAGAAAAGCGTCCTTGCCGCAGGTAGACCACACCTAGGCCGCCTTGGCTGTCCGGATCGTTCGCTCTTTGGGCCAGAGCCGCTTTGAAGTCCTGCTCGGCGACGGCGAGATTGCCTGCGTTCAGCGCCAAAAACCCGGCGGCGCGCTTGGGTCCGGCCAAATCCTTGGGCGCTGAGCGCGCATGTGCGGAGCGCTTTGCGGCGGGTCCCTCGTCAGCCCGGCCTGCGACCACGGGCCCAGGTTTGTCGGCGGCGCCCGCCGCTTGGCGCGCGCTCGGCGTCGGCGTGGGCTTTGCGAAGCGGCTGCTCTGGACTTGATCCAGCGCCGCCTTCGCCTCTGGGTTTTGTGGGTCGATCGCCAGAACGCGGCGATAGGCCTCGATCGCAAGGTCGCTGCGGCCTTTTTCCTGCCAAAAGTGCCCTTGCTTGATCAATGCGTCCACGCCCGCGGGAGCGGCGTGTACGGCGGCGGCGGCGGCGAGCAAAGCGCCGGCGGCGGCGACCATCAGGATCGATTTTCGCATGGTTCTGTCTCTCATGGGGGTCCGAGGCGGGCCGACTGACGTCGTTTCAGCCAAGCGGCCGCCACCAAGGTGAGGAGGATCGCCGCCGCCATGCCGAAGATGGCCAACAGGAAGGGGTGGCGACTAAGTTCGTATTCAACCGAAATCCAGAATGGCAAGTGGCCATACCAATAGAGCGGCGCCAGATTGTAGCTCTGGACGCCATCATTGGTAAGAACAGCGAGATCACCCTGGATTTGAGCGTTAAGCTTAGGGTCCTGAAAACTATACGCAAGCGCTGGAAGTAGGTCAGGACGAGACGCGAGGACTGCAACGACTGAACCGTCTCCCCCCGGGTTTTTGAAGCTGACCATGCCTGAGAAACTATCGCCCGAGACTAAAGTCTCGTTGATCAAGGCGCTCTCATCGAGCCGCTCACCGCGCAGGTAGCTCAGAGTTCTGCTGAACAGGCTTTGCTCGCTAAGATGAAGCCGCCCATCGGCGAGATGCACGGGCGCGTCGGCGAACAAGGGGTCAAGACCCGAGAGGGTTGTCGGACCGATCACAAGGATGTGCCGGTTTGCGAATTCCGAGGGCAGATAGGTGCGCGAGACGGTCAGCCGATAAGCGGGGGCGCCGGTGGCGTCGCCGATCCGGCCCATGATCGCCAGGAAGGCCTCAAGTTCTTCCCCGCTGGGATCGGGTCCTAGGATGACCACGGTGTCGCCAAGATCCGGAGCGCGCGTGAACGGAAAGCCTGCGCTCGCGAAAAACGCGAGGTTGGGCAGCCGGGCGGCATGGTAGGCGCCGCGTAGGTCTATTGTGGTGCGCGGGTCGATGCTAACCCGAACATTGGTCGGAAGCTGACTATTGCAGCGGGCCTGTCCGGCGACGTTGAGGTCAAAATAATAAACAAGCTCGTTTTGACCGAACAGCAGGTAGGACGGCAGAATGGCCTGTGCGGTGCTGACGCCTGAAGCGGCGCTGTCGGTCCCGCTCAGCCGATCCAGAAGGCTTGGGGTCTGCATCGGCAGGGTCTGCAAGAACCTGTCGTTCAAGGAGAGATCAAGGCGGGTGCGGCTTTGGTCGAGCCATCGCCCTTTGGGATATCTGTAGGTAGAATCGAGGCGCGCGCCGGCCTGCGGCCAGAAGAACAGGTCTGGCGCAATCTGGAAGCGCGCGGTGAGCGGCCCCGGGGGAAGGCCTCTCCCCTCGAGGCTGAGAGGGTCCACAAGTTCGCCCAGTTGAACCGGACGATTGGTGGGCAGCCAGCGCGGTGCGCCGTATGGCGCAAACACCGGTATCTTGACGCTGCCGACGTCGGCCCGATCGCCGCTATAGCGTCCGCCGGCGCTGAGCGCAGCGGCGGCAAGCTTAAGTTCAGCGTCGCTGCGCCCCGCCACGATAAGGAGCCGTCCGGACGGGTCTTTAGGATTGGCTATGATTTCAAGGGTCGGTCCCCCAATCGAAACCTTAAGGCCTGCGACAGGACGATCTGGCGTGAGGAAGACCACGGCGTTGCCGGCCGGTAGCTGGTCGATGAGGGGCTTGAACGCGTAGCCTCGGTAACTTGCCATAGCGCCGAACCAGGAGGCGGTGGCCGCGGCGGCTTCGAGCTCTCCGTTCTGCGGCGACGGGGCGAACACAAACGGCAGTACGAGCGGCTCTTCGCTGCTCCGATCAAAGAATGGCGCGGGCAGCTGGGCCAGATTGGGAGGCGCGGCGACGTGCTGGAGCGTCAGGTCTATCCATGAGCGGGTATTGCTGACATTCGCCCAGAGGGTGCTGTTGAGCGGATCCTCGCAGTCGTGAGTGTAGTGGGCGATCAGGCGAATGTTGATCTGGTTGTCGCCCGGCAAGAGGATGGACGGGTTGATCGGTATGTTGACGACGGTTTCATCCACGTTCGCAGCGGTGAGGGGCAAGGTCTTGACGACTTCGCCGTTGACCAGCACCACCAGCTGACTGATGTCCGCGATCAGGCTCGGCGAATGGGCGAAGGTCAGGTTGACCGAGGCCCCTGTCACCACCTCGTCCCGACGCAGGCCAAACGGAATCCCGATCTCGCCCTGGGCGCCGGCAAGGCGGATCTTGCTTGCGATCCGCAGGTCACGCAGGGTGAAGCGACGCGTGCGCTGCTCTCCGCCTTCAGGCTGCAGCTCTGCGAGTTTAAGGTTTCGGGCCTCCAGCGCCGGCGCGTTGGATGCGAACGGGTCGCTGCGTCCTAGCTCTGAAGCGTGAGCCAGGGGCGCCAGCGCGCTTGCGCCGACCAGGCCAAGGCAACCCGCCAGGAAGATCGCCGACGTCGCGAGTTCGGGCCGGCCAGCGCGCCGACGTTTCGGTGCGGACGCTTTGGCGGTCTTGCGCTGCGACCGGCCCCCTGAGCTAAGGACGTTCACCGCCGTGGCGAGGATTTGCAGGCCGGGGACGAGGCCGAGGCTCCAACTGCTCTTGGCGGGGGCAAACACCGCCGGCCGGATCCAGGCGTCCGCACGTCCCATCACGGCTGCGGTCAAAGCGCGCTCGTCCTCGAGGCTGAGGGCGCCGAAAGCGAGATGAATCACCCCGTCGCGGAGCGCGACTGTACGCACCGGAAGGGTTCTTACGCCCTGAGGGGAGGCCAGATCGATGTCGACAATCTTGCGGCCGCCAAGTTGCATGACAGGCGGCGCAAGGACCGCAAGGCCGGACTTGGAGATGTCGCGCACCGCCCCGTCTGCAACATACCCGTCTTCAGAATAGAGGGTGACTTTTTGGTCGAATGGAATGCGAACCGCGCCGCGCATCTGTCGCGCCTCACGTCCAACGGAGATGGCCGCCAGAAGAATAAAGAGACTAAAGACAGTCCATGCAGTATTCAGTAATAGTGTACTCAGCTCTTCGTGGAACACGTTGGCGAAGGCGAGCTTTGCGAAGCCGACGACGAGGCCGAAGGCTAAAAGGCCTGCGGCGATGAGGTGAGGCGTCAGGGTGGCGGCGTCGAAGAAGCCTCTATTCAGCGTGGCCCCCTTGTCGGTCACATTGAAGCGGCCTCGGCGGGGGTCAAAAAAAGTGGCGAGGGTCGGCAGGGCCAGGTGAAACGCCAAGAGCGCTTCATAGATCTCGCCCCAGAACGGGCCTCGCTGCTTGCTTTGAAGCCGCTCGTTGGCGCGCATCGTCGTGAACAGGTGCGGCAGGGCGTACGCGAAGATCAGGCTTGCTGAAGCATGGATGACGCTCTCGCCGAAGATGAGATAGGCCAGGGGCGAAAGCAAAAAAACCAGGCGGGGCACGGGAAACTGGAAGTGGAGCATAGCGTTGAGGTAACACAATCTTTGGTAGAGATTTAAGCCGGGGCCGAACAGGGGATTGTCCATACGGAGGATCTGGGTCATTCCGCGCGCCCAGCGGTTGCGCTGTCGAATGTGTTGGGCCAGCCGCTCGGTAGCCAAACCCGCGGCGAGACGCGCATCAAGATAGGCGGTGTTCCACCCGCGGCGCTGGAGCTTCAGGGCGGTGTGAGCATCCTCAGTGACCGTCTCGCCGGCGAACCCGCCGATCTGATCAAGGGCGGCGCGCCTTATGACTGCGCAGGACCCGCAGAAGAAGGCGGCGTTCCAAAGATCGTTGCCCTTCTGAACCGGCCCATAGAAGAGCTCGCCTTCACCGGGAATACGCGCTTCGAGGTGCAGGTTTCGCTGCACGGGGTCAGGAGAGTAAAAGTAGTGCGGGGTTTGCAGCAGGGCGAGCTTGGGATCTTTCTGAAACCAGCCGACTGTGAGCTGTAAGAAGGCGCGGGTAGGGACGTGGTCGCAATCAAACACCACCACAAATGCACCGTTCGCGCGGCGCATAGCGGCGTTGAGATTGCCGGCCTTAGCGTGGAGGTTGTCCTTGCGAGTCAGATATCCGCAGCCTGCCTCGTGGGCGAAGGCGCGAAATTCCGCGCGGCGCCCGTCGTCGAGAATGTAAACGTTGAAGCGAGACGACGGATAGTCCATCGCCTGAGCGGCGAATATGGTCTGGCGGACGATATCGAGCGGTTCATTGTAGGTCGGTACAAAGACATCGATCAGGGGCCAGTCTTCTGGCTCGCCGTCCATAGGAACGGGCTTGCGCTCCATCGGCCAGGCGGTTTGCAGGAAGCCTAGGATCAAGATCAGCCAGGCGTAGGCTTCGGTGGCGAACAGCAAGCCCCCGAGAAGCGCCGCGGGAATGGACTGGAATTCCAGGGTGCTCGTGGCGCGCCAGACGATATAGCGGGTCGATACAACTGCGGCGGCGACGCAGATGACCAGGGTCGCAAATGTGCTCTTCCAAAGATTGATGACAAGGACAAGGCCTATGACGGCCAGGGCGAACAGAATCTGTTGCTGCAAATCCAACGGGGTGGTGATCACGGCGGCGGCTAAGCAAAGGGCCGTAAGGCCTCCAATCGCCGCCTGGATGCGATGAGACCGAAAAGTATCGCCGGTCATCGAGTTTACTCGGGAAAATGCGACAGGAGCGCGGGCAGAAGCCGGTTTATTGCGCTCGCTAGGGCTGTGAAATCTCGGTCCGCAGCGCTTGCTGGCGCAAAGGCGGATACCGGCTCAAGGTGGGCGGCCGCTTCGTTCGCCGCCTCATCGGCGCTGACCCGCGCGAACAGGCCATCGCCGAAGGTCGCTTCATAAAGCGCCTCGGCCTGACGATGGACGCGCCTTCGCCGGTCGACCTGATTGATCAGCGCCCGCGCGTTGGGCACGGACTCCATAAGGTCGAGAGCCGCGGGCAGTACGACGATGGACGCCGCGTCGGCCCCCAGCACGCAGACATTCAACGAGGCCATGGCCCCGACCTCGGCAATGGCCGAAGGATCAAGGCCCGAAAGGTCGGCGACGACGACCTCGCTCCAATCGCTGACCGCTCGAACGAAATCGGCCCTATCGGTGTGAACTGCGGCGTCGCGAACCATGGCGGCGACCCGTACGCCATGATGGAGGATAGCGTCCGCGCGATAGCGCGAAGAGCCCAGCACGGGGCGTTCCAAGGGAACTCCAAGCAGAGTCTTGAGCGTGTCGCGTCCTGATAGGTCTGCGACGGTCACAGTGAGGCCCATCCGGGCGAGGGCGACGCTGGCGTTGGCGGCGCAGGTTGTGACCCCTGCGCCCCCGCGCGGCGAGAAAAACGTCACCAGGCTCAAGGGCGCCGCCGCTGAAGCGAGGCAAGAAAGCTCTTGAGGGAGCCGTCAGAACTGTCGTCCTGCTGATCAAGCGGGGCCGCCGTCAGAGGCGGCTCGGCCTGCGGATGAGAACGCATAGAGAGGGGATCGCTCCCAAGAGCGCTCGATGGCTTTGACCGGTTCAAGACCAGCGGTGCGATCTCGATGCAAAGCGGCAGCCAAGGCTCGTCTCTGCCCGAATGGAATTCCTTATAGGGAAAGGACTCTATTCCCAATGACTGGAATAGGTTCTTCACGTCGCCACGCATAAGCATCCCCGAGAAATATACGTGAACGATGACTATCATTTGAAGCTCAGCTGGAAGAGCGCTTACAACCAGATGGGGAAGGCCGGGTTGGGAATGCAGGCCGTGGTTGCGCAAGTGCCTGTTTTTACGAAGGTTTTGCGGAAGGTGAAAATCGCCATGGAAGGCGATGGTGTGTTTCTGCGATCGAAATTTCGCACGATGTGAGCTCTTGGGATCGCGCCATATCGGCCTGGTTCAATGTGCCGGCCCGCCTTTGGGATCAGAGCGTTGCGCCCTCCTTAGCCGCCAAACCGCGCTCGGCGCCGGGCGATTTTTCCAATTTGGCCAATGATGGGTTTCCGAGGCTCGGTCGCGCGCAAAGGCGGACCTCGCCGTTCACCCCTTGGGGGCTTTCCGCGCAACCCAAATCACACGCCTTTATCGGCCGCGCCTTGGGCTGTCGCGCGCGTTTAGGGACAGACCACTCCGCTGCCAACCGGCAGGGGTAGGCAGCGACCATCTATGTCGGCAGGCGGGGCCAGGCCGAGGGCGGCGGCCAGGGTCGGGGCGATATCAACGGTCTCGATCGGTAGGAAGCGCGACTGCGGTTTGACGCCAGGCCACCAAAACAGGATCGGCACCCGCCGGTCGTATGTCCAGGGCGCGCCATGCCCTCCGATATAGGCGCCGGGAATAGCCACCTGAGTGGTCAAGAGCGGCTTTAACACCGTCAGCAGATCAGGCGATCGATCCGGATAGGCGCTCATGGCCATCCGCTCCTTTACGCTGACCTCGTCAGGCGGCGCACCCTTACGGATCGGCGTCGCCAAAAGCGTATCGCGGCTGAAGGCCGCCGCGACCTCAGGTTGGGCATCCAGCAGCGTCACTGCGGCGGCCAAGACGCGCTTGCGGTCCGCGTCCGGGACGCCGACCAGGTTGGCTTCCTCAAGGGCGCCTTGAAGCGGCGGTTTTGTCAGACCCTCCTGCTGCATCAGGCTGTCGTTCACCCGCTTCAGGATCGCAGGGCCCGACACCCGGGCGGCGGGATACCCCTCGGCCTTGAGCCGCTCGGTGAAATCTGATCCGCCGTGGTCCGCAGCGAGAACCACGAGATAGTGAATATGCAAGGCGTCGAGATCGGTGAACAGCTTGGCGATTGTGGCGTCGAGCCGATGCATTTGATCGCACATCTCAGGACCCCGCGTGCCATACCGGTGGCCCACGAAGTCCGTCGCCGAGAAGCTGATCGCCAAAAGGTCAGGCGCAGGACCCCGCCCCAGCTTGTAGCGGCGAATGAGCGCGCGCGCAGCCTCGCCGGTGAGCTCGTCTGCGATCGGAGAGGCCATGACATCGGCCGCGATAGACTTGGGATCGGAGGCCGCCCCCCAACCCCTTGGCGGCAGCTGCGAGCGCCACGTCTGGCCCGATATGATCCAGTCCGCCGCCGCAGCACGGCAATCCGAAAATCGGTAGGGCCAGACCGGCTTGGTCGACCAGACCCGGGCGATCTTTTTGTTGAACGCTGCGACGGGCGCAAGCGCCTCGGCCGCGTCTGCGGTCGGCGCCATATACGTGGTCAGGCCTACGCCGCCGACGAGCCAGAAAACCCCGTCAGGCCGATGACCGGCCATGGTGATCGCCGCCCGGTCTTTTCCTGAAACGGCGACCACGCGGCTCTTGGGAGAGGCGGCTTTCAGCCAGTCGCCGAGGGTGGTCGCCATAAGCCGCTTGGGCCCAACGGGGCTGGCCTGAGGGTCATGGGCCAGGACGACGTCCGGATCATTGACGCAATAGACCATCCGGCCGCTGGCAGGATCACGATAGGTGTTGCCGACGATGCCGGTTTTGTTGGGGTGCTTGCCCGTGAGCAAGGTCGAGTGGCCAGGACAGGTCTCAGTCCCCGCGTGGGTCTGGTAGCCACTGGAATAGACCACGCCCCGAGCCAGACGCGCCAGACCGCCCGTGTAGCGGCTGCGCCACTCGTCAAACAGGTTGGCGCTATATTGGTCAATGCTGATGGCGAGCACCAAACTCGGCTTGGCCTCCCGAGCGACAGCGAACGTCGAAAACAGCCCTAAGAGCCCGATCGAAAGGAACAGACAGAGCCCGAACAGGAGCGTCTTTCGCATCGGGCGGCCTTTCAGGGGAACCGGACTGGAGGATCGGCAGTCGCCGCGCGTCCGTGTCTAGGGCGCACCGCCGCAAAGTTCCAGACAGGGCCTTACTACGCCATGCACTCGACTTCATAGGCCTGACAAGCGCCCGGCCCTAACGCCCCCAAGGCGTCATCGGACGATGGTTGGTTGAGCCGTCCAGCGGGCAGGCTTCTCGCCGCTGGACGGCTCAAGCGCGGATTAGGCGGCCTTCAGCTCGGCGGCGATGGCCAGGGATTTGTCTAGAGCCGCCTTGCGGTGGTCGGGCCCGACCGCGACGCCTTCGGCGATAATGAATTCAGGCGTGATTCCGATGAACCCGAACACGGTATTAAGATAGGTCTCGAGATGCTCTGCCTGGGCGGCCGGCGTCTCCATGCCATAAAACCCGCCGCGGGCGATGGCGATGATGACGCGCTTTCCACCGGCAAGGCCCTCAGCGCCCTGCGGGCCGTATTTGAAGGACTTTCCCGCGATTAGGATCCGATCGATCCAGGCCTTCAGCTGGGTCGATAGGGTGAAATTGTACATGGGCGCGCCGATCAGCACGATGTCGGCGGCGAGGAACTCATCGACAACAGTGGTGTCGGCCAAGGCCGCCAGGGTCAGATGGTCAAAGGGTTCGGCCGCCAAGTCCCGATAGATGACGTCAATGTTTGGATGAGCTGCGACGAGCTTGTCGGCCGCCGCCGCGGTAACGGCACGGCTCACCGAATTGTCGCCGAGGATGCTGGAATCGATGTGAAGGAGTTTCATAGGACCACCGTTCGGTATAGATTGGTAACTGAGGCTATATTCATGCCCGCGCCGTCACGAACAAGGAGGCACATTCTTGGAACTCAGGCACACTGAGGTGACCACACCGGCGCCTCATCCTCCCGCTCCGGCGGATCGCCACGACCGCGTTGATTGTCGCCGCGTGAGCCAGGTGCTCTCCCGGATCGGCGACAAGTGGACGGTTCTCATCGTCAGATCCTTGGGCGATGGGCCCAAACGCTTTAATGAACTCAAGCGCTTAGTGGGAGGGATCTCCCAGCGAATGCTTTCCTTGACGCTAAAAAACCTTGAACGTGATGGTTTGGTTGCGCGCACGGTCACGCCCAGCATTCCGCCGCGGGTCGACTATGAATTGACGGATCTCGGTCATTCCTTGCAGGCGCCGGTCGACGCCCTAGGAGAATGGGCCCTAAAAAACATGGCCAGGATCGATGCGGCCCGTGACCGATTTGATCAGGCGGCGGGTGAATAGTGGGTTTGTCCGTGGGTCACGGGCCCTGACCTAAGGTCAGCATCCCGCGCAGCGGCTTGGGCGCTAAGAGCGCGCCAATCCCCTCGCAAACGCTGCTCTGTCTAGCCTGCCGCAACAGCCTCGCGTTTGTCGCAAACTCAGGCTGGCGTGGGGGCTCGATCACCCAGAGACGGTCTCCAGCAGGAAGGATGATGGGCGACGCCATCGGCGATCTCGATCGGCGCCCACCTGCATCATTCATAGTGGGACGGAGGGTTCAGAACCGGCTCTAAGTCCTGGTGCGGGCGACCGGAGTCGAACCGGTATGGGTCTACACCCGACGGATTTTCATACCACTTCGGCTTTCGCCGCCGCCCGTCGGCGTTCGTGGTCTGGACTATCCCTTCACCATAGCCGGCTCGGCCTTAGGTGCTGCCCGTCTAGTCTCTACACCTTCCACCGGCTTTCGCCGGGGCTTGGCTCGGGATCGCCATATGACAGGGTTCCCCGAATTTGAGCAGTTCTACGCCCAGCGTTTCCGAAGGGGCACTCAATCCTTGTGGCTAAGTCCGTTGCGTCTACCAATTCCGCCACGCCCGCTCGCCGCGGGCATCCTAGCCGGGCGGAGCGGGCCAGCCAAGGCGGATAGAGCGCTGTAATTCCTCAGATTGCCGAAACAGCGCTTTTTCCTTGGTGGGCCGTCATCGGCCGCGGGCTTAGACCGGAGGCTGAAGCCCAATGGGCAAAATGCGCTAAGGGGGACGCCCAGATCGATTAGGGGGCTAAGGGCGGGATATCTTGGGGGAGGGGGATGAACGCCTGATCATCGCCCGGGGGCAGCGCCATGGTTCCGGCCGCCCAGTCGGCCTTGGCCTGCTCGATCCGCTCTTTGGATGAGGAGACCAGGTTCCACCAGAGGAAACGCTCTCCTAAAGGCTCGCCGCCGAGCGCGGCGACGGTGGCTTTGGTCAGCGCGGTCACGACAGGCTGGCTTTCCTTCAAAAACACCGCCATCTCGCCGGCGTGAAGCACGCGCCCATCGATGTCTACATCGCCCTCGACCACGAAGGCGGCGCGTTCGGTGTATCCAGACGGAACCGAAACCTTGACGCCGGGCTCAAGCGCCCAGTGGATATAGAACAGGGGTGAGTGGATCTTGACGTCCGCCGTGGCGCCAAAGGCGGTCCCGGCGATCAGACGCGCCCAAAGGCCGCCCTCCTCGTAGGTGGGCAAGGCGTCGGCGCCGTAGTTGGCGAAGGCGGGATCGGTTTCCTCGGCCTCATCCGGCAGAGCGACCCACGCCTGCAGGCCATGCAGCCTGTGCGAGCGTTCTCGCTGCTCTGGCGAGGTGCGTTCAGAGTGGACAATGCCGGAGCCGGCGGTCATCCAATTGACCTCGCCAGGCCGGATCGCCTGGGCGGATCCCAGGTTGTCCCGGTGAAAGATCTCACCCTCGAACAGATAGGTCACCGTCGAAAGTCCGATATGCGGATGGGGTCGGACATCGATGCCGGCGCCCGGCCGAAAGTCAGCCGGGCCCATGTGGTCGAGAAAGATGAACGGTCCAACCATGCGATGGGCGGGGTAGGGCAGAATCCGCCCAACCTCGAACCCACCAAGGTCCCGCCGGCGCGATGGAATGACGAGGTCGATCATCAGGGTCTCTTAGGTTTCTTAATCCCAGCTTTAGTGCGTGGCTGTCAGGCGCCAAGGCCAATCTGAAGGCGTTGGCGCCGTTCACGTTCAACCCGCACCGACGCCTCGGCGTCGCCGCCGGGATAGACGTCCGGCGAGGCGGCGGCCTCGCCAAGGTTATTCCCTGGGTGAGTCCTTTGCCTCCGCGCCTTTAGGCGCTCACATGAGGGCTAATCAGCCCGAGAGGAACAGAGGTGGAGTTCTTGACGCTTCGCATGACGATCCTGCTCTCAATGTTGGAGATCAGGCCGAGGGAAAGAAGCTTGTTGCGCAGGAAGTCGTCGAAGGCGTGCATGTCGCGGGTGATGATACGCAGCACATAGTCCATGCCGCCAGTGACCGTGGCGCACTGGGCGATTTCAGGCCACTTGGCGATGGCCGCTTCAAAGGCCTCGAGATTCTCCTTGCTCGGCAGGGCGAGCTTGACCTCAGCGAAAACCTCAAAGCCCAGGCCGAGTTTTTCACGATCAAGGATGGTCACGCGTCTTTGAATGACACCGGCGTCCTCGAGGCGCTTAATGCGCCGCCAGCATGGCGAGGAGGACAGGCCTACTCGGTCAGCGATCTCTGCGACGGAGAGCCCGGCGTCGTGCTGAATCAGGTCCAAGATATTGGCGTCGATGGAATCGAGGGTCTCCGCCAAGTCAGTCCTCCCGCCGGATCTGCCTACCGGGTTGACGTTCGGGATAGGCCGCAGTCGAAGGGTCCGCAAGCCTCATTCGGCAAGATCTTTGCGCGATAGGCCGAGGAGGCAGGCGTTCTGTTGCGTCGGGTGGTTGGAGCGCGCCACATAAAAGCTCATTCTGCTTGTCGCGGCGAGACCTGGATCCGGGGCCAGACGAACCGAGAACAACAGCGAAAGCCAATGCCCGCCTAGCGGCGGTGTTGCACTGAGCTCACGACTTCGCCCTGGGCAGGCACGGCGACGACCACGTAGGCGACGCTGACCACGGCGAAAACCGCGATGATGAGCGATAAAAGCTTCATCCCGCCAATACGCGCGGGAGGCGGACTTGTTCCTGTTTCGAAATCACCGTGCAGGGTGCGCGCGCCAGATGCGTCAATGGCGGCGCGCTCGGCGAGCCGTTAGCCTGGAAGCCGAACCACCGCCCTAAGGCCGCCCAGGGGCGAACGGTCCAAGGTGACATCGCCCCCATGCCCTCGGGCGACATCGCGGGCTATGGCGAGACCCAATCCTACGCCCTTCTCGTTCTGATTGCGGCTGTCGTCCAGGCGGGAAAACGGCCGGAACGCTTCTTCATATCGATCGGGCGGGATGCCTGGACCGTCGTCGTCGACAAGGATGTCCACCCCGCCCGACGGGCGGGTGCGAGCGCCGACCAATACGTGGGCGCCATGGACGGCGGCGTTCATAATCAGGTTGGACAGGGCGCGCTTAAGGGCGTTGGGGCGCACGTCGGCAGTCACCCCGGGCTCAGCATCAACCTCCACCGCGGCTCCGGAGCGGGTCGCCCCTTCGCTCACCTCGCGGATCAAGGCGTCAAGCCGTACAGTCTCGACCGCCTCGCCGCCTTGCCCGCGGGCAAAGGCCAGATATTCGTCGATCATGTGCTCCATCTCGCTAAGATCGCTCTTGATGGAATCGACACGCGGGGAGGGTTCGGCCAGCGCCGCTTCCAACTTCAGGCGTGTGAGGGGCGTGCGAAGGTCGTGACTGACTGAGGCGAGCAGCAGGGTGCGCTGTTCGATGTGACGCTGGATGCGGTCCTTCATCGCAAGAAAAGCGTACCCCGCCTGGCGGACTTCGCGGGCGCCATGCGGTTTGAAGTGCACGTCGGCGCCGCGGCCGAAGGCGTCTGCGGCGGTCGCGAGCCGCTCGATGGCGCGCACCTGATTGCGGATAAAAAGGATGGTGACGCCGGCCAGGGTCAGGGTGGCCAGGGCCAGCCATAGGATGAAGATATGTCCGCGGGCGGCGAACGCCCGGTCGCGGGTGGTCAGAAATCGAAGCACGCCGCCCTTTACGGCTACCCGCATATCGACAATGCCCGCCCCGCTGTAACGCGTGGTGTCCACCCAGACCGGTTCTGAGATCCTGTCGTCAAGGGCAGTGCGTAGGGCCTGGTCCAGCGGTGGAAGGATGGTGGAGCGTTCAGGCGGTAGGGCGCGCCCCGGTTGGAACGCCAGGGTCATGGACTGGGTGCGCTCGGCGCGGGCGGAAAGGCGCGCCAAGGTCTCGGGCGTCGGATTGGCGTCGTAGATGTCGACGTTCCACGCCACGTCGCTGGCCAGGGCCTCGGACAGCTGGGTCGTCACCGTCCGCCATTCGGCGTCGAAGAAGGCGTAGGCGACCGCCGCCTGCATGAGCACGATGGGTAGAAGGATGATGAGAAGCGAACGGCCGAACAGCGAGGTCGGCAGCCAGCGTTTGACAAAACGCGGATTTAGCCGCCGGCTGAGCCAGCGCAGGGCCCCGAGCAGTCGGTCGGTGGGAACCGCGGCGGAAGGCGCCATCAGTCGGGCGCCAGCTTGTAACCCACCCCGCGCACGGTGTGCAGGTAGCGGGGGTTTTTGGGATCATCCTCGATCTTACGACGCAGGCGCGTCATCTGCACATCCACGGCGCGCGCCGAGGCGTCGCTGTCCTCGCCTTCCTCACTGCGAATTAACTCGTAACGGTCGACCGCCATGTGGGAGGCCTTCGCCAGACGGCGCAGAAGCCAGGTCTCGCCTTCGGTCAGGCGTATCGGGGCATCGCCTTCGGTAAGCTCTCCACGATCGAGATCGAAACTGAACCGGCCGAGGGAAACCACGGCTCGGGGCGATGTCGGGGCGCTCTGGGCGCGGCGCAGGATGGCCTCAATGCGTAGGAGCAGCTCCTGGGGCTCAAACGGTTTGGCGAGATAGTCGTCCGCGCCTGTCGTCAGGCCCGCGATCCGGTCTTCAGCGTCGCCGCGCGCGGTCAAGATCAAGACCGGCGTTGGGCCGCGTCCGCGTACCCAGCGGCTCAGGGACAAGCCATCTTCACCTGGCATCATCACGTCAAGGACCGCCAGATCGAAGTCGAGGGTCTGCATCAGCTTTCGGGCCCGCCTTGCGTCGGCGGCCGTGGTCACGCGAAAACCGGCGCGGGCCAGATACTCCTTCAGCAGCCCCCGGATTCGGTCATCGTCATCGACCACCAGAAGGTGGCGTCCGGATGAAGCGGTGCTGGGCGCGTTCACAGGGTTTCCTTGCGTCGGCTGGTTACCTTAGGGCCGGCGATCGCGGCAAGAATCCGGCGCGCGCCCGGCGCCGCGTCGATCCCGCCTTCGCGGTAGGCGCCGGCCAGGAGCGCGCGGAGTTCAGATGAGACTTCCGCCTCGAATTCGAGCCCTCGTCCGGTCAGGTGGGTCGGACGTCGGCGCGCGTCCAGGGCGCCCGGTTCGACTTCGGCGTGGCCGCCCTCGATCAGCTCCTTTAGCACCCGGCTTGCTCCTTGTTTGGATAGACCCGTCAGGCGGGCCAGCTCCTGCACGCCAAGGCCCGGTCGACGCTTGAGCAGGAAGGCGGCGCGATAATGGCCGCGCCCGAGTCTGGGGCCCGTTCTAGGCTCAGGCGCGGGCCCTGGTTTTTGCCCGAGGTTTGCGCCTTGTTGCGGGCGGTCAAGAACGCCGTCGGCGGCGGCCCAGAAGGACACCTCCGCCAGGAGGAAAACCTCCAGGGCCCGGTCCAGTTCTTCCTCGCTGAGAATCAGCCGTGGATCGGCGGGTAGGCCGGGGGTCCCGTTCACCATAGCGTCGGCGGCTCAACCGTTGACGCGCCGCAGCTCAAGGCGTCTAAAAGGCGCGAAGATGCCCTCAATAAGGTGGAAGCTTGCGCATGGCCCCGGCCCCATTCGACGATCGTGACGGTTGGATCTGGTTTGATGGAGAATTCGTGCCCTGGAGGGATGCGAAGGTGCACGTTCTTACCCATGGGCTGCACTATGCCTCCTCGGTATTCGAGGGCGAGCGGATGTACGATGGAGAGATCTTCAAGCTGACCGAGCATACCAGAAGGCTGTTCCGCTCTGCAGCGCTCCTCGACATGGACATACCGTTCAGCGTGGCCGAGATCGACGAGGCCTGCAAGGAGACCTGCGCGCGCAACGGGCTGACCGACGCCTATATCCGTCCGGTGGCCTGGCGCGGCGCTGAGACCATGGGGGTCGCGTCCAAGGGGTCGAAGGTCCATGTCGCCGTCGCGAGCTGGACTTGGCCGAGCTATTTCGATCCTGAGGAAAAAAAGCGCGGTGTGCGGATAACCCACGCCAAATGGCGGCGACCTGACCCAGCCACTATCCCCTCAGAAGCGAAGGCGGCTGGGCTCTATATGATCTGCACCCTCTCTAAGGACGCGGCCGAGCGCGCGGGGTTCGCCGACGCGATGATGCTCGATTATCGCGGCTATGTCGCGGAAATGACCGGCGCCAACGTCTTCTTCATCAAGGACGGGACGATCCACACGCCCTTGCCGGACTGTTTCCTGAACGGGATCACAAGGCTGACCTTGATCGAGCTTGCGCGCTGGCGCGGTTTTGACGTGGTGGAGCGCCACATCCGCCCGGAGGAGATGGCCGAGTTTTCTGAATGCTTCATCACCGGCTCAGCCGCCGAGGTGACGCCGGTGAGTGAGATCGGCGAGTATAAATTCACTCCCGGCAATATTTCCCTTTCCCTGATGGACGACTACGCCAACCTGGTTCGCCGCAAGCTCGAGCTGGCTTAGGGTCCATAACGCTTAGTCAGGCGTTCCGCGCCGGGCGATCTCGCTCAACCAGACTGCGCCGACCCTTCGGTTACCTTGCGCCGGGCATAAGAGCACGAGTGGAGCTGAAGCGATTAAATCGGCGCGGTCGGCTGATCCTGCGTACCCGGCGTAGGGCGCCGTAACTCGTCTGTGCGGCGAAGACGCCCCAAAGGCCGCCCATGGCCTTTACACAGGCGTCTGAGAAGGCTGCATCACGGCCGGGGATCAGGAGTTGGCCTGCCTCGAGGGCGTAGGCGATCCCGGCGACCGCGAAAACCACAAGGTTAGCGCGTCTTGGGAAGCTGAAGGCCATGCAGGCGCCCAGAATAAAATAGGCGCCGAATCGTTCTTGGTCGGCGCCCCCCAGGTGCGGCCGGAGCGCCGGCGGACAAAGGGTGGCGAAGACGATCGCGGCCAACACCGCCAGAGCCATCCCCATTGCAGGAACCGAAGGCCGACCCGCGCGGCGCTCGATACCGTTATAGGTATGGTGGGTTGGCCGGAAGGTCAGGGAGGTCTGAGCGGGCATGAGAGCAAGCCTAGCGGCTCAGGGTTAAGCTTTCGCGTGCAAGCCTCCTAAAACTCATCGGCGACGCGGCCAGTCGTGGGGAGGGTTTATGTTCACTTGCCCTTACGTTTTCGAGCTTTCGGGATCCCCGGGCGGTTTCTGGCTCTCACGGGCCTAGCGCCGAGACAGGGCATTGGGGGTTCGACTCAGAGCAGGGCCCGCTTCGGGTTGAATTCTGATTTATTGGTTTGGCCTAGCGTCTCGAAAGCTTGAGACCTCCAGCCTCTGCGCTTGCCGGCGTCCGCCCCTTGTGGCACTCCCCTCGCCATCACATTTGCCGGTTTAGCTCAGCTGGTAGAGCAGCGGTTTTGTAAACCGAAGGTCGGGGGTTCGAGTCCCTCAACCGGCACCAGTCGCCGCCTAGTGGCCGCACTAGAATTGGCTGAATTTTCGGGTTTTTGCCTATCAGAGTCCGTGAAGATGCGGTGTCGTTCGCCCATACCGCTGTCCGACGCCGCCCTCCGAATCGCTAACCCGATGGATAGCTAGCCGCGTCGCTTCTACCTGCGCCAATGCGTAGGTTTAGCGCTAGGCGCTGCGGGCTTAGGGACGTCTCGGCTGAGGGGTCGTGATTCAAGACTGCCTTTTGCAGGCAGGTTTGGGCAAGTTGGATCGCCGAGCATCGTCGCCTTTGGAGAGGCGCAGACGCTCGACTTGGTGGCGAAGGCGTTTGGTCCTGGCGGCAGCCCGGCGGAGACGCGGCCTTTCCAGTAGCGGCCGAGTTCAATGCGTCGAGGTGCGGCCAGCTGAACCCGCTCTGGTCTGTCCTCACCTAGATGTTTAGTCCCGGGAATTGAGGGGTCGGTTCCAAGCAAAGCTGCGGCGTCATTGCCGGCGGCGTTCAGAGACAAGGAGACGCCTTCGGCATGCGGGCGAGGTCTTTTCAGACAAAACCGGCGGATCGCGGCGCGCGAGACCCACCCGTTGAGTTCGTCAGATAAGCCCCCTGTGATCCGTCAGGATCGATCAAGCCGAACCGGTCCAGCTCCCCTGACCCACATGTAAGGCGGCGGTTTGGCCGGCTCTAGGGCGCTTTCAGTCTCTTCACATGCACATCAGAACCGTCGATCGCTGCGTCGCACCAAAAGGCGATCTAAGCCGCCAGCATGCCCTCCAGGCGATTTCGGATCAGGGCTTCGGCTTCGGACATGATCCGGTCGATCAACGCCTTGACGGTCGGAATGTCGTGGATCAAGCCCGCAACCATGCCGCACGACCAGCCGCCCGCATCCATATCGCCCTCCTTCATGATGCGCGGATAGACCCCTGCGACCTCGTCGGCGATGTCGGCGAAGGTCAGCGTGGAGCCTAGGGCCTTCTCGGTGGCGAGCAGCTTTTCCACGGCGGCATTGGTCAGCACCCGCTCGGTATTGCGCAGCGGGCGCATAATGAGGCGCGTATCAAGCTCGGAGGCGTCGACAATGGCCTGTTTGACGTTCGGGTGGACGGGAGCCTCGACCGTGGCGATAAAGCGGGTTCCCATGTTCACCCCATCCGCGCCCATCGCGAGGGCGGCCACCAGGGAGCGCGCGTCCGCCATCCCGCCTGAAGCGACGAAGGGGATGGTGAGCGTTTCTGCGGCGCGCGGAAGCAGGATCATATTGGGTATGTCGTCTTCGCCCGGGTGTCCGCCGCACTCAAAGCCATCGACGCTGACCGCATCGCAGCCGATCGATTCGGCCTTCAGCGCATGGCGGACGGCGGTGCACTTGTGGATCACTTTGACGCCTGCCGCCTTCAGCGCGGGCAGGTACTTCTGCGGGTTATTTCCGGCGGTTTCGACGATCTTGATCCCGCCATCGATGATGGCGTCTATAAAGCCCGGATAATCGGGCGGGGTGACAGACGGCAGGAAGGTGAGGTTCACTCCGAACGGCTTGTCGGTCATGGTTTTGCAGCGTGCGATCTCGGCCGCTAGGCCTTCGGGCGTGCGCTGGGTCAGACCCGTGATGATCCCAAGGCCGCCGGCGTTGGACACGGCCGCAGCCATCTCGGCGAAGCCCACGTAATGCATGCCCCCTTGGATGATGGGATGCTCGATGCCGAAGAGTTCGGTGATGCGGGTTTTCATTAGACGGTTTCCTCAGGCGTGTTTGATCCGGAGCGTATGGATCAGGCGCTATGAACGCTCCCATGGATAGAAGGGCATGGCGGAAGCCCGGCCCGTAAACTGCGGATCGCGCTTCTCGCGGAAGGCGGCCACGCCCTCCTTGCCGTCGCCGATCGAGGTGTAGAACATCGCCAGGCTGTCGATCCGGTGCGCGTCTGCAGGGTGGGCCAGGGACGGGTTGCGCAGGAGCATCTGTCGCGTTAGGGCCACTGCAACCGCAGAGCGTTTATCGACAAACTTTCGGGCCAAGGCGATGGCGTCGGAAAGCAGGGTTTCTGGGGGATGGACCGAGCGGATGAGCCCGCCGGCCCTCGCAGCTTCAGCGGAGAGGATATCAGCCGACAAAACCCATTCTAGAGCCTGTTGGGTCCCGACCAGTCGCGGCAGGAACCAGGACGAACAGGCCTCCGGAACGATGCCAAGCCTGCCAAAGACAAAGCCGATCCGCGCCGTCTCGGAGGCCAAACGGATGTCCATAGCCAGGGTCATGGTCGCGCCGATTCCGACCGCTGCGCCGTTGATAGCGCCGATCACCGGCTTCTTGCAGTTGAAGATCGCGAGCGTCACCCGCCCGCCCGTGTCGCGCACGCCCTTGATGATTTCGGGATCGTCGTACCGGTCATCGAGGTCGGCGAGGGTCGGGGTCAGGGTCTCATCAAGACCAAACACATTTCCGGACCTGGAGAGGTCCATGCCTGCGCAGAAGGCCCGACCGGCGCCGGTCACCACCACCGCGCCGACCGCGTCGTCCTGACTGGCCTGCTCGAAGGCGGCGACCAGTTCATTGGCCATTTCAACCGTGAACGCATTGAGGTGATCGGGACGGTTGAGGGTGAGCACCAGGATCCGGTCCGAGACCGCATAGTCCAGAGTTTCGAAACGCATTGAAGCTTCAGTTCGCCTCCCCGGTTCAGCCCCTTTTGGCCTGCCGCGCTTACGCTTACAACGGTCTGAAACAGAGAGGGAACATCAAATGGCGGCATTCGACACCCCGATCGAGGACAAGGACGGCGTCCTCTCAGGCCCCTTGCGTGAACCCCAGCAGATGCTCGCTGTGCAGGAATATGATGGTCACGCCTCGATCCACGACGATGTGACTGCCAAGAAGCTCGGGTTCAAGGGCGGTACGATCGAAGGGCCGACCCACTTCAGCCAGTTCGCACCGCTAGGCTATGCGGTGTGGGGCGAGCGCTGGCTCACCCATGGCTGTGTGTCGGCGCATTATCGTAGTCCGGTTTTCGAGGGCGAGGCGGTTCAGGCGTTTCTACGTGCGCCTGCGGGCGACGGGACGCTGGCCGAGATCTGGATGCTGCGCTCCGATGGGACTGAAATCCTTCGCGGCACCGCGTCGGTGGGTCCGGCGTTTGAAGAAACCGCCCTCGAGACGCGGCTGAGCGAGCTTGTCCCTCTCGCCGATCCGGTCGTGCTGGCGGACGTTAAGGTGGGTATGACCCTTCCCCGCGTTGAGGTGCGCATGGATCCTGACCAGCATATGGGCGCGCTCTATCCCTTCAGCCTAACCCAGAAGCTTGCCAAGATCACCGAACCCTCGGAGCGCTATTTTGCAGGCGCCGGGCCGACCGGCCGGGCCATCGTCCCGATGGAGATGATCAGCGTTCTAATGCAATACACGTCCAAGGGGCCGGGCTTTCCCGCCCGAGGCCCCGCGGTGGGCCTGTTCGCTGACCAGGAGATCCGCCTGCTCGACGGCCCGGTCTACGTCGGCGAGGCCTACGATGTCTCGCGCGAGGTGGTGTTCTTATCGGGTAGCCGACGAACTGAGAGCCTCTGGGCGCGCTCGACGCTTTACCAGGCTGGGACGGACCATGCGGTCGCATCCATGCTTTTGAACCTTGCGACGATGAAGGAGTCTTACGCGCCCTATGCGCAGGAGCGGGCTGCGCTCTACGGATGACGCACGACCCGCAAGCGTCTGCGCGTCATCGTCTGGGGTCTGGCCGCGTGAACGTGTTCATAAACCTCTGGCCGATCAGCAAGCATGCGGCGGAAGGCGTCTCTTATTGCTCCAGGCCGCTGGGCGGACAGATGGTTGTGACGGGGTGTCGGATTTCGGGGCGCTCTTTGTGATCCGCGTCACGCCCCAGCTTTATATTGAGGACGATGAGCTGATTGAACGGGCTGTTAGGGCGAGCGGCCCGGGAGGCCAGCACGTCAACAAGACGAGCTCGGCCATCGAGCTGCGGTTTGACGTGCGCGGGTCGAGGCTTCCCGACGACGTGAAGCTACGCCTGGAAACCCTCGCAGGAAGCCGCCTGACCAGCGAGGGGGTCATCGTCTTATTTGCCCAGGAGCACCGTTCACAAGAACTGAATCGGCAGGCTGCGCGCGAGCGACTGTTTGACCTTATTCGTCAAGCGGAGCATCGACCGAAAACGCGAAGGCCGACCAGACCGACGCTGGCGTCGAAGGTGAGACGACTTGAGGGCAAGGTGAAGCGCGGTGGGGTCAAATCCTTGAGAGGCCGCGTGCGGACGGACGATTGAGCTCGGCCCATCCCCGCATGCCACGCGCCTTGAGGCCGTTCATCCTGCGTCGGATCACGCCTCGGGTATAATCCACGCGAGATCTTAGTCGGGGGCGCTTGCGTCATCCTTCGTAGGCGGGCGTAAACGTCTGGGTCCAAGACGCCAAGCCTAAGATCGCCATCGCTTGGGTTCCGATCACTCTGGATATTCCAAGACGCTGCGGCTCCAGCGCTCCCATTGCAAGCGCCAAGAGGATAGGATCAGTCCCGCTCAGCAGGGAAAAGACGTTGACGGGCAAGCCGACCAAGACCCAGAAGACCGATGTCTCGGTGTCGGATTTCCTGGGTGGTGTGGCTCCAGACGCCCGGCGCGCAGATGCGGAGACGCTTTGCGAAGTCATGAGCCGGCTATCGGGGGAACCGGCGCGGATGTGGGGTCCAAGCATTGTCGGCTTCGGGGTCCGCCGATATCGCTACCCCAGCGGTCGTGAAGGCGAAATTTGCCGTATCGGTTTCTCGCCGCGCAAGGCGGCCGTGGTGCTCTATATTTCTGCTGACATCGAGCGCGATCCCGACGTCCAGGCCCTTGGCAAGGTGACGATGGGGAAGTCATGCATCTATGTGAAGAGCCTCAAGGACGTGGATCTTGGGCGGCTTGAGGCCTTGATCGAACGTGGTTTAACTCGAGATAAAACGCGCGAGGCTGAGGACTAAGGCGAGGTTGGCGGTTTTTTGGCGCTCGAACCCGTCACGGTGTGGACCGCAGCGCCGGTTACATCCGCTGCGGCGCCGACGGCGGCGCCGGTGACCTTGGCGGCGGTTCCGACGGCTGCGCCCGTTACACCTGCAGCTGCGCCTGCGAGCGCGCCGACCATGCAGCCGCCAAGAGCGGGCGCGGCGCCGGCCAGACACATCACGATTAGGCGGGACTTGGCGGCCATCGAGTCACTCCTGCTGATGAGGGGACCCTAGCACCGCCTGACCTCTACGCCCCTGGCGACGGATCGGCGCAGCACACCGGCTAAGCGGCGTCCACCAAGACAAGCTCGGCGTCGTCTAGGGCGGTAATGGCGAGGCTAGCCTCGCCGGTGACGGCGGCGCCGTCGCGCGGGTTCAGCCGCACGCCGTTGACGTCGACCGATCCCTTAGCCGAAACCAGGTAGATATGGCGCGCGGGGTCGGGGCTGTAGTGAGCGGCCTCGCCGGCCTTGAGGGTCGCGCCCAAGACCCGCGCTTCTGCGCGGATCGGCAGCGCCACATCCTTGTCCTCCTGATAGCCCGAGGCCAGGGGGGTAAACCGGCCCGACCGGGCGTCCTTGGGGAAGGGCTTGGCGCCCCAGTAGGGCTGGCCGCCGCGCGCGGTTGGCTCGATCCAAATCTGGAACAGGGTCGTGGCATTAGACTCAAGATTGTATTCGGCGTGGCGAACGCCTGAACCCGCCGACATCACCTGCACGTCGCCGGCGCCCGTACGGCCGGTGTTGCCCAGGGAATCCTGGTGGGTAATGGCGCCTTCACGGACGTAAGTGATGATCTCCATGTCGGCGTGCGGATGGGGCGGGAAACCGGACTGGGGCTGGATCTCGTCGTCGTTCCAAACGCGCAGCGCCCCCCAACCCATCTTCTTAGGGTCGTAATAGTTGGCGAAGGAGAAGTGATGGCGCGCTTTGAGCCAGCCATGGTCTGCGCCGCCCAGGGCGGCGAACGGACGTTTATCGATCATGGTGCGCATCCCTCTACGTGGCTAAGAGAACTGAGCCTGAAACTGTTGCGGATTAGATAGGTCCGCCAACGGCCTTGTAAAGGGCCTTTAATCGGGTGCAAACGCTGGCGTTATTCATCCGCCCGCGCCGCTGTTCGGTTCGGCCCTTGCCCCTTGATCCCGCCGCCGCGGAGGCTCCACCAAGACCCATGAAGGTCTTTCTGCTTGGCAAGATCAGGAACATTACGGGCTGGCTGGAGGGCAGCGCCCTCGGACTCAGGCTGGCAGGTCATGAGGTGAGGGTCGGGGTGACCCGTGACCCGGCCCTGGCCGCCAGCCTGGACCGGGTCCTTTTGTCAAAGCTCGTCGGGCGTCCGCGAGCCATGGCCGTGGCCCGCGCCATCCGGCGTTTCTCTCCGGATCTGATCCTGGCTGTCCTCTCCTATACGATTGCACCCGACCTTCTGGAGGTCATCTCAGCCCTCCCGGGGCGGCCGCCCCTGGTGGGCTGGGTCGGCGATGTATTCGGCGAGGGGCAACGCAGAAGCGCGGAGCTGTTTGACCTCATCGCCTATACCGATACGGCCATGGTCGACCTGCACCGGCGCCTGGGCTTTCGGACACCCTGCATTTTTTTGCCGCACGCTGCGAATCCGCGGCTCGAGCGCATGGTTGTTCCGGTCGACGAACCCGAGCGCAGGATGGTGTTTGTCGCAAATCCAACCCCGTACCGTCGGGCGCTAATAAACCAGGTCCGGACGCCGCTTACTCTGGTCGGACCGGGCTGGGCCAGCCTTGCGCCCACCCATCACGAGGTGGTCGCACGTCGTGCGAGCATGGACGAAGTCGGCCGGATCTACGCCGGGCATTTCGCCACGCTCAACATCATGAATGAGGCGAATGTGCTGAGCGGCCTCAACCAGCGCAACTTCGATCCCGGTTTGTTCGGCACGGCGGTGGTCTCCGACGATCAGCCAGACCTCGGCCTCTGCTTTGAGGTGGGGCGTGAGGTTCTGTCCTATCGTTCGGTCGAGGAGCTTGACGCTATCTATGATCGCCTCCTGCGAAACCCCAAGGAGGCGAGGGCGATCGGAGAGGCGGGGCGACGTCGGGTCTTGGGCGAACACACCTACGGACACCGCATAGAGGCCCTCGCGAAGCTCATTTAGCTGGCCCGCCAGGGCTTCAGCCGGAGGCTGGAAACCCTAAGGCGCAACCTCCTTGGTCGGAGCCGCCTTCGGCGTCATGCCAAAGGATCTTGGACAGCCCGGGGGCGTTTTCAAAACCAGGGCGGCGTCATCTCCGCGCCAATGCAGAGCCGCTAGCGCGCGGCGATGCCGAGCGCATTGGCGGTCTCGCCCGTGTAACGGCCCGCGGCCAGATGGTTGTCCTCCTGGAACTTCACCATGGCTTGCATGGTGTCGCGCGTGAAAAGACCGTTGTTGACGCCCGCGTAATAGCCCCGACGGGCAAGGGCGGCCTGCAGGCTGGCCACGGCCTGATCACCGCCGCCGATGGAGGCCAGATAGGGCGTCGCTGTCGGTTCGGAAAACTCGGACTTGCTGTAGGCCGGCCTTGGCGCAGCATGCGCGGTCCCAGGCGGTGATGCGGTCGGCGGCGTCCGATCGTCCTCGCACGTAGTGATCATGTGACACTGCTTAGCGGGTTTTGACGGGGGGGCAGGACGCAGCCGCCTCGGCAGAGGTCTCCTGTGGACGGGCGGCGCGCCATAGCTTTGGCGTTGGCTACGAACCCGATCAGCGCGGCACTCGATCTGGCGCCACTCAAATCGCAACGGGGAGACAATCTTGATGCGGTCATAGTCGCGATAAACCGGAGGCACGGTGTAGGGCTGGGTCGTATCCTCCGCGCAGATCTTGACCTTCACGGTTTCAAATGCCGGGGGGATGATGCGCTTTTCCACGTGCGCCGGCACGTCGACCACCTGGCGCGTGATGACCCGGAACTCTGGAGGGACCGGGATCTGCACCGTTCGGGCCGGCGTTCTCAGCACCTGGCGGGTTATGGTCTTATATTCGGGAGGCACCTCCACCAGGCAGAGCACCTCGCCGGTCGGCAACACCCGGGTGGGCTGTGCGCCATATCCCGAACTCCGGTCGACCGCGCCGCCGGCGTAAGCGCCGGGCGCGCCTGGGCCGTAGCCTGCGACGCTGGAGCCCGGACGCCAGGCCGTGTAACCCTCCTTCACCTTCACCTGTTCGCTGACCGTGTCGTAGACGGCGGGGATGGTCTCGGTGCGCGTGTAGCCCGGCTTGACGAGCACAGGCTCGCTGACGGTCTTGAAGGTGGCGGGGATGGTGATGAGTTCGACTGTTTCCTCTTTTACGAGGACGGGCCTGTCTTCGATCCGGCAGACACCGGGGATGACCTTAAGCTCGGTCTTTTCCGGCGAAACCAGCACATGTTCAGGAACGGTCTCGGTCACCTCAGGCACCAGGACCTTGGTAAAGCACTGGCCTGGGGCGGCGTTCGGCGGGTAAGCCTCGGTGGCGACCTGGCCTGGTCCAAAACCCACAGGCCCCGGCGCTCCGCATCCATTAGAGCCGCACTGGGCGCCGCCGTAGGCCGGCGCCTCCGCGCCCGCAGGCGAAGCGGCGACAGCGAAGACGATAAGTGCGCCCCCGCTGACAAAGCTCGAAATCCGCATTCCCATTCCCCTCTCCCGACGCTGAGCCTGCACCAGATTTCAAGAAAAAGGTCTGGCTCGACGCCGCTTCGCTTTAGCATTCCGTTCAGAATTTGGGGGCGTCTTCTCCTTTCGGGCGAAAATCTTCGTTAATCGGCGCGAGGAGGCGATTGATCATCGAAGCGATCATGTGCGTGGTGGTTTTGATCTTGGCGCACCAAGATTAAGGTGAATAACGGGCCCAGCGCCAGGCGTCCGATCCGGCGCTCAGACGCTGGGAGAGAATCGATCGAGACGCGACGGCGCCCCCTGTCCAGGGGGTTGTCGCGCGACTAGCTTGGCCGAACGTCGCGGAGTCCCGGCCGCATCCGCAGAGCCTGGGATCGGCGTAGTGAGGACGGAGATGATGAAGTATCCGACACGGGTTCTGTTCGGCGCGGTTCTTGGGCTCTGTCTTGCCACCGGAGCTTCTGCCAAAGACCTGGTGATTCACGCCGGCCGGCTTATCGACGGGGTGACCGATGCGCCGCAGGCCAAGGTTTCGGTCTTGGTCCACGACGGCCGCATCGTCTCGGTTGCGCCGGGATTTATCACTCCCCCTGGCGCAGACGTGATCGACCTCTCGGGATCCACCGTGCTCCCGGGCCTGATCGACTGTCATGTTCACATCACCATGTCGTTTCACAAGGGCGACCCGATCCATAGCTCTTTGACCCGAACCGACTTCGACGACGAGATCGATGCGGTGAACAATGCGAGGGCGACACTGCTGGCGGGTTTCACCTCGATCCGCGACGTTGGCGGCGCTACCGGCGTCGTCGTCGCGCTCAAGAAAGCCGTGAGTTCCGGGGCGATCCCAGGGCCGCGCATGTGGGTCGCCGGGACCCCCCTCGGTCCGACCGGCGGTCACGGCGATGCAAAAAACGGGCTTGATCCAGGCCTCGAGCATCCCGGCTGGGCCGACAATATCGTCGACAGTCCTGAAGCCGCGCGCCTGGCCGTACGCCGCCTACGCCGCGAAGGGGTGGACCTGATCAAGATCATGCCGTCCGGCGGAGTGATGTCGATCGGAGATGACCCTAAGCTTCAGTTGATGGCCGATGACGAAATCAAAGCGGTGATCGACACTGCCCATTCGCTCGGCTTGAAGGTCGCAGCCCATGCCCACGGCAAGGCTGCGATCGACCACACCATCGCGCTCGGAGTCGATTCTATCGAGCACAGCTCCTTCTCTGACGCCGAGAGCTACAAGCTCTATAAGGCGCACGGGACGTACATGGTGCCCACTATGCTTGTCGGCATGCGGGTTTACGATCATGCCAAGACCCACCCCGAAGACCTCAATCCATCGACCGCTCAGAAAGCGCTGTCGGTCGTTCCGGTGATGCTGAGAAACCTTCGGGCAGCGCACGATGCGGGGGTGAAGATCGCGTTCGGCACCGATACCTTCGGCATGAGCGCCCACGGCGAGAACGCTCAGGAGTTCGCCATCATGGTCTCCGCGGGCATGACGCCGATGGAGGCGATCAAGGCGGCGACCGCGTCCGCAGCCGACCTGATCGGCGACGCCGCTGACATCGGATCGGTCCAACCCGGCCGCTATGCAGACCTGGTCGCCGTCTCCGGCGATCCGCTCAAGGACGTCACTGAACTCGAACGGGTGAGTTTTGTGATGAAGGGCGGGGTGGTCTACAAGGCTGCGGGTCAGCCCACATCGATGGCCATCGCCGCAGCCGCTCCTGCCGCCAAACTCGATGAGCAGGCCGTAGAGGACGCGTTCTGAGCGGGGATTTCACTTCGCGGCGAAGATGATCGGAATATGGACTGACCCGCCTTCGACCGGGCGTCCGTCCTCGGTTTTAGGCCCCATCCGGAAGATTCGGGCCGCCTTCAGGGCCGCCGCGCCAAAGCCTTCTCCGGCGGGCGTTTCACCGGAGACGGCGCAGTGGGTGAGCTGTCCCGACGCCGTGACGAGGCAGTCGAGGATCGCCCGTCCGCTGATCTCCCGCTCGAGCGCGTCTTGCGGGTAGAAGTCGGCCAACTGGTCTGCGCTCGGACGCGCAAGCCAGGTTGGATTGCGGATCACAGGGAGTGGCGCTGGCTTCAGCGTCGACGGATCGCCTCCGGCAGGGTTTGGCACAAGGCTAGGCAATTGCGGCGGAGCGAGGGTGTCGACCGGGTCGAGCGGCGGCTGAAGCGGCGCCTGAAGGGGAGACGTCAAAGGCAGGATCGTCTGGAGCGCATGAAGGCGCACAGGGTTCGGCGGAGAAGCGGTGGTCTTGGGCGCCGGAGGGGGGCTGCGGACGCTTTGGATCGTCATAACCGTCGGTTCGGGGGCGGTGGTGATCTGAGGGGCGGCCATGCGCACTGAATAGAGATAAACGGCGCCCGCCAGATGCGCGGCGGCGACCAGGCCGATGGTGAAGAGCGCGTTCCTGGAGAGCGGGGGGCGATGGCCCTCCTGGTCCCACACATGAAAGCCGGAGATCGGGCGTTGGATAACCACAATGCGTCTCCCTTATGTTATATCATTGCGAGACGGTCTCACGACTTTGCGCGCAAGCAAAGCCCTCTTTGACGTGGGTGGTTTGAAGCGCGCTGAGCGCACGGCTTATCAGAGCGTGCGCCGACGCCGGCCGGAGCGACGCCGCTCAAGGTGTTGAAAGGTCCAAACGCGGCGTCAAGAGGCCATCCCGACCTCTTCGTCGCGCCTGCGAATAAAGACCGCGGCGCGCTCGGCCCTCAACCTTCGCAATAAAGCCCCGCGCCAGAGGCGCGGGGCTCTTATCAGATTAGGCCGAACCCTTTAGTAGCAGCGCGTCATCGGGACATAACGGCCCGCATAGGGATCCCAGCGCCAGTGACTATGGCAGCCGCCGTAATAGCCGTAGTACGCCGGTCCAGCATAGTAGGCGGGCGGCGGATAGCCGTAGTAGTGCGGACCGGCCACGGCTGCGCCAACCGCGAGACCAAGCAGGCCAGCGCCCAGGACCGCACCGCCGCCGTAGCCGCGATAGCCGTAACCGCCGTGGTAGCCCCCGCCCCAGTGCTGCGCCGACGCGGGAGTAGCCGTCGCGAGCGCTGCGCCGCCAAGCGTCAGAGCGACCGCGGCGCCTGTCATCAGCTTCTTAATCATAGGAACCTCCTCTGGTTCGCTTTGGGAAATGCGCGAGGGCCGCACTAAGGTCTCTACGCTTCTAATCACCCTGCCATATTGACGAGGCCGCCATGAACCTGACCTGAATGGCGCTGATGGGGTTCCGCTCATGAAGACTGGCGATTGGCGCGTCCTGGCGCTCGTGAGTGCGCTCGTGATGGGCGCGGTTTTGGCTTGGGCGGCTTCGCGGACGCCGCCGCCGCTCATGGCGGACGCCTCAGCGCCCTTGTTCTCGGCTGGCCGAGCCATGGTCGATGATCGCGCCATAGCGGCCCACCCGCATCCCATCGGGTCGGCCGAGGCGGGACTTGTGCGCAGTTATCTCGTCCAGAGGATGCAGGATCTCGGTCTAGAGCCGCGGACGGCGAGCGGGGAGGCGGTTGAGGCGGCGCGCTGGACCAAGCGTCGATTCGCCGCCGGCGCACGGGTGGAGAACCTCGTCGCCGTGCTCAAGGGGACCGATCCAAGCCTGCCGGCGGTCGCCCTGATGGCGCATTCCGACAGCGTGCCGGGCTCGCCTGGCGCGGCGGACGACGCTGCTGGGGTCGCCTCCGCGCTTGAAGTCATGAGGGCGCTGAAGGCGAGCGGCCCCCATAAACGCGATGTCGTAGTGTTGATCACTGACGGAGAGGAAGCTGGCCTGCTTGGCGCCCGCGCCTTTTTTGCCTCAGACGATCCGGTTCTCGGGCACATCGGCGAGGTCGTGAACCTCGAGGCGCGCGGCGGCGGCGGCCGGGTCAACATGTTCCAGACCGGCGCCCGCGACGGCGGTCATATCGCCCTGTTCCGCCGCGCCGTGGCCGACAGCAACGCCAACTCTGTGACCAGCGAAGTCTACAAGTCCATGCCGAACGACACCGATTTCACGGTGTCGCGCAACAAGGGTCTACCAGGGTTCAACTTCGCATTCATCGGCGAAGAATTTGACTACCACTCGCCCTCGTCCACCCCTGACGCCTTGGATCAGGGCGCGCTCCAGCATATGGGCGCGCAGGCCCTCTTCGTGGTTCGCGCCCTCGCTGACTCGGAGGATCTGCCTAAGGCGTCAGCCGATGCGGCCTATTCGGACCTGCTCGGCCATGGGGTGATCGCCTATCCTGCGGTGGTCGGGGGCTGGCTGATCCTCGCCTTGTCCCTCTCGATCGCGGGCTTAGCGGTGTGGCGCGGCCAGAGGCTGGACGGAGAGCGACCGCCGAGGCTTGGCGCTCTGGCATGGTCCGCTTTCGGGACGCTGATTGTCGCGAGCCTGGTCGGCGTTGTCCTCTGGGCGGCCGGACAGCTGGTCGGGCTTGGCGACTTCGTGCGGCACAGGGCTCTTCTGGCCGACTATCCGGCCTTCTTCGGCGGGTTCGCGCTCCTGGCCGTGGGCGGCGCCCTTCTCCTTCTCGGCCCTGTGCAGCCGGGCAGGACCTGGACTCTGCTTGTCGCGGTGAAGGAAACGCGCTGGAGCGGGTGGGCCGGCTCCTACCTTGTCCTGGCGCTGTTAAGCCTTCTGCTCCAGGTCTTCTTTCCACCAATGGCCATCCTGACCGAATGGCCGCTGCTCGCCGCCGCCTTGACCATGGCGGCGACCGCCGGGTTCGGCGGACGCTTCGAACACTGGGGCGCCGTCGCCTCCGCGGGTCTGGTAGGTCTGATCGCGGTCGCACATCTCGGTCATTTTGCGGACCAGACGTTCACCGCCGTCGGCGAGATGGCGCCTGAGCTCCTGGCTCTTTTCGTGTTGGTCGCCATACCGGTTCTGTTTCCGCTCCTCGCCGGGTGGGGACGCGGCGGCTGGAGGGCCCAGCTCGCCGCAGTTACAATCACTGTCGTTGGCGCGGGCGTCATCGCCTACGGTGGGCTTCACAGCCCATGGACCCCGCGGACGCCGCAGGCTGTGCAGGCCTTCTTTCTACAAGACAGCGCTGCCGGAAGGAGCTGGAGGGCCTCAGCGCTCGACACGCTTGATCCATGGTCGGCGGCCGCGTTGGGTGCGGGGCAAGTCAAACCGATCCGGCAAGAGGTGCCCGCCCTTAACGCCAAGCTCTGGCTTACCCCGGCGCCTAAGGTCAGCGAACCCACCCCGGTCTTCACCTCGAGCCGCGACGGTGATGCGGTGATCGTTCACATTACGCCCAAGGCGGGTGGGCGCGAGCTGCGTATGAGCCTGACCTCAACGGTTCCGGTGAGCGCGCTGACGCTCGATGGCAAAGCCGCGCCTCTCCTCGACAAGGCCGGCGAGGCGTCCTACCTGCGTTGGTCGGCTGCAGGGGATGGCCTGACCTTGCGGTTCATCCCCGCCGGACCCGGTCAACTCGACCTGAAATATGCTGAGATCAAGGACGGATGGCCCGCCGGCATGGCTCCCCCGCCCAAGCCCGCCAACATGATGCCATGGGGCCTTAGCGACACCACCGTGGTGCTGGCTGAGCTGAAGACCCGGTGGTGAAGCGGGGGTGTTTGAACAGGCGCCCTAAGCGCTCTTTCGAGCGCACCTCTCCCTATGTTAGGGGCAGCTCAGCCATTCGGTCCAAGAGGAGTTAACGTGCGCGTCATTGCTGTCACCACCGTTCTGATCGCCGCCCTGGCGCTCTCAGCCTGCCACCGCCATCACCACCATGCCGCCGCTGCGGCCGCGTCTCCAACGCCCGCGGCTCAGTCAAGCTGATCGGCCGCGGACGCTGACGAGGAGCAGGTCTAAGGGCGCTTTGAGGCGCTCTGGCCTGTCGTTTGTGCGCCGCCTGGCCTCCGATAAAGCCGAGGCGCTTAGGTGCGCGGCTTAACGCGTTTTACGACCCCAGAGAAGGTCATGACGGGCTTTCCAGAGGTCTCCATCAGGCCCCTTATGAAGCTCAGGGAGCCGCCGGCCCGCACCACTTCGCCAAGGGCCTCTACGAGATCTCCCTCAAAAGCTGGGCCCACGAACTCTCCGTTCAGGGAAACGGTCACGTGGTGATCCTGATCGCCCTTGGCCTTGCGCACGGGGTGGGAAATCGCGAACAGGCAAAAGTCGGCAAACGTCATCATGGCGCCCCCATGCAGGGCGCCGCCGCCGTTCAGATGCTTTTTCTGAACACGGAAGACACAGCGAACCTTTCCGTCAGGCTGTTCACGGAAATAGAACGGACCGGTCAGGTCTTCGTAGGGGTCGGTCCCGCGCCAGATCCACCAACCCGCCCACTCGCCCTCGACCTCCTGCCGCGGTCCATGCCCTGGCTGTTCGTCTCCCCCGTCCATTCCTGAGCCTTCCCGCGTTGCGTCCTGAAGCGGGCCGACACATAAACCGGAGCGACAGGAAAGCCAGAGCCATGCCTCTTGATCTCGATACCCGCACCCAGCTGCTCAACGCCCTCGCCAGATTTGTGGCCGAGCGCCTACGTCCGATCGAGGCGGAGGTGTCCGAGAAGGACGCGATTCCTGAGCCGGTGCTCGACGAGATGAAGGCTCTTGGCCTGTTCGGTCTTTCGATCCCTGAAGAGTTCGGCGGGCTTGGCCTCTCGATGGAAGATGAAGCCCTGGTGGCGATGGAGATCGGCCACGCGTCTCCCGCGTTCCGATCGGCCTTCGGCACCAATGTTGGTATTGGCAGTCAGGGTCTGGTGATGTTCGGCACCGAGGCTCAGAAACAAAAGTGGTTGCCCGGTATCGCCTCAGGCGAGACGATCACCTCCTTCGCCCTGACTGAACCCGAAGCGGGTTCGGATTCCGCTGCGGTCCAGACGCGCGCGCGGCGCGATGGCGATCACTATGTTCTCGACGGCGCAAAACGTTACATCACGAACGCCGGAAAAGCCTCGCTTTTTACTGTCATGGCCCGCACTGATCCGGACAAAAAGGGCGGCGCGGGGGTTTCCGCCTTCCTGGTCCCTCGCGCTCTCCCGGGCGTTTCGGTGGGCAAGGCCGAGAAAAAGATGGGCCAGCAAGGCGCGCATATCCATGATGTGATTTTCGAAGGCGCGCGCGTGCCTGTGGAGAACCGGCTCGGCGAAGAGGGCGAGGGCTTCAAGGTCGCCATGCAGGTGCTCGACCGCGGCCGGATCCATATCGCGGCGGTCTGCGTCGGCGTCGCCGAGCGGTTGATCCGCGACTGCGTCGCGTACGCTGGCGAGCGCAAACAATTTGGCCAGCCGATCGCGAGCTTCCAGATGATCCAGGCGATGCTGGCCGAGTCCAAGACCGAAGCGCTTGCGGCGCGCGCCCTGGTTTTGGAGACCGCCCGGCGCCGAGACGCCGGAGAGTCCATCACGCTCGAGGCGTCCTCATCCAAGCTCTTCGCCTCCGAGATGGTCGGCCGCGTGGCGGACCGGGCAGTTCAGATTTTTGGCGGCGCTGGTTATGTGGCTGACTACGGCATCGAACGGCTTTACCGAGACGTGCGCATCTTCCGGATCTACGAAGGATCGTCAGAAATCCAGAAGCTGGTGATCGCCCGCGAGACCATGAAACGTGGCGGCTAGATCTATGACGCGACCAGCCGGGTTGGAGGCCAAATTGACACCAATCACACAGGCTCGTGGCACGACCGCAGGTCTGCGATCGCTTGATCGGTGAGCGTCTCGCCTGTCTCGCCAAACGCGGCCGGTCATCATTAGACCTAGCCGCGAGGGCTGGGGGAAGAGACAAAGGGAGGTGGGTATGGCCTCGGTCGAGGACGCCATTCTTGAAGCGATCGCCGCAGCTCCAGCCGGCAAGAGCGTCGCGCCTGATCAGGTGGCCAAGGCCATCGATCTTGAGCGTTGGAGGCGCGTGCTTCCACAGGTCAAGGCCGCGGCGATCGGCCTGGCCCGCGCGGGCAAGCTCGCCATCTTACGTCACAATAAGCCCATCGATCCCGCCGAACCCGTAAAGGGCGTTTATCGCCTTCGGTCGCCTTAGAAAAATCCAAGTTGGCGCAGGTGTTCTGGCGGACGATGAGCGCTGATGCGGCTTGATGCTTTGTTGAACGGCCTTCGTGCCTGCCGGGCCTGCGCCCTGTCTTTAACGCAGGCGCCCGGACCTCTTTACGCGCACGCCCTAAAACGCGGTGGTTCGTCGACAGCTGGACGCCCACTCAACACGTGCAACAAACCCAACTTGCCGTTCAGCGCCGCGCCGGCGCGCGTCAGCGCGGAAGGCTCTGGATCGAGTGTGCACTCGTGCGCCATCATCCGGCCTTTGGCGTAGCGGCGATGGCGGCCGTTTTTTCAGCGACGAACCCGAGTGACGGCGACGCTTCTCCCGTGCGCCGTCACGCAAAAATGCGGCGCGGCGCCCGCCGTTCGCGGCGGGCCAAGTGCACGCTTCCTTTGCAGAGGGGCGGCTATACTCAGCGCGGGGCGTTTCAGGCGCAAGGGGGGCGAAGCGTCCGCAAGGCGGTTTGGATCCTGCTGGCGCGTGCGCTGCGCAGCCTCGGGCGAGCGCGTCACGCCTGGCGCAAACCCGGCCTGCGAAACCACGCTCGGGGGGCCGAGGCAGACGCGGCGTCTCATCATCGCGCGCGCGGGCGGGGACTTGCGTCGACATGAACCGACGGCTTCTCCTCAACGGCGTGCTTGGCGCCGGGCTGATCCCTAGCGCCGCCTGCGCGCCCCTGAGCCAGCATCCGTTGACGCCCTCGCCGGACTTCCAAGGGCCGAGGCTGGAGGCGGACGCCCTGGTCAGTTTCGACGGGCAGCGGCTGCCTATGACGGTCTGGCCTGCGCACGATAACGAGCCCTGGGCGGTGGTGATCGCCCTGCATGGCATGAACGACTATGCCGAAGCCTTCACCCTCGCAGGTCCGTTCTGGGCCCGCCATGGCGTCACCACCTATGCCTATGATCAGCGCGGCTTCGGAAGGGGAGCAGGACGCGGCGTTTGGGGGGGAGAGGGGTTGATGGACGAGGACCTGCGCGCCGCCTGCGCCCTGGCCCGGGCGCGCCATCCCAAGGCAGTCCTGGCAGTGGCGGGCGAAAGCATGGGCGGGGCGGTGGCGATCACGGCGTTCGCGTCGCAACGACCGCCGGACGCCGATCGGCTGGTTTTGTTGTCGCCCGCAGTTTGGGGATGGCGAGACCAGTCAATTCCCGAGAACATCGCCCTTTGGCTGAGCGCGCACCTTGCGCCGGCCACCAAACTCGAACCCCCGTCCTGGCTTACCCGGAAAATCCGAGCGACGGACAACATTGAGATTCTGCGCAAGATGTCTCGCGACCCTAACCTCATCTTTGAAACCCGCGTCGACGCCATTTTTGGCCTGGTGGGGTTGATGCAGGACGCCCAGGATCAGATCGGCCATGTCGGCATACCGCTCCTTTATCAATACGGCGCCCACGATCAGATCATCCCACCGAGCGCAGTCCGCCATGCGGTGCAAAAGCTTGGGCCTAGGGCGCGCACCGCCTTTTATGCCAAGGATTGGCACCTACTGAACCGCGATCTCAGCCGCGAGCCGGTGCTCAGCGACGACTTGGCGTTTATCCGCGATCCTGCCGCTCCCCTGCCATCGGGGGCGCCCAGCGTGCCCGGCGCAAGACTTTGACTGTGATCAGGCGCTCGCCGCTCGTCCGCTGATCTCTGCGCCGGCGTTTTTGTTGAGCGCGGCGTAGATCGGCTGGGCCATGAGGGTGGATGCTCCGATCATGAGGAAGGGCAGGGTGAACCGTTCTGGCGTGAGCGCGCCGCCGCCGCCGCGCGTTATCGTCAGCATAAGGGCTCCAAAGCTGACCCCGAGGCTTAATCCAATCTGCTGAACGACCGACGCCAGGGTTGAGGCGCGGGTCACCTCGTGCGCCGGAATGTCCGCATAGGCGATGGTATTGGCGCTGATGAACTGGGTCGAGCGTACCACCCCGCTAAGGTACATGACCCCGACCATGATCCAGATCGGCGTCGCCGGACGGAAGAAACCCGGCAGGGTCGACAGGATCGCCGCCCCGAAACCCGAGGCCAGCAGCACACTGCGAAACCCGAGCTTGGCAATGATCCGACGTGTCATGGTCCGCGCGCTCATGGCCCCAAAACCAATTGAGATGGTGACGAAGGCGGCCTTCACCGGCGTCCATCCGAGCCCCACCTGCAGAAGGAGCGGGGTAAGAAAGGGGGTGGCGCCGACGCCGAGCCGCACCAAGGTGCCCCCCGCAAGACTGGCGCGATAGGTGTGGTGTTTCAGAAGGCCGATATCCAGGATCGGATTTTTGACGCGCCGCACGTGGCGCAGAAATAAATACCCTGCGCCGATCAGTAAGCCAGCCAGCCCGATCTCGAACACCAGGGGCAAAAGCCCCATGCCGATGGTTTCGGCCATGACGACCAAGCTGCTTATCGCGAAAGCGGCAAGCATGAATCCGGCCGTATCAAATCGGCCAGGGTGGGGGCGCTTGAGATTGGGCGCAAGCCTGGCGACAGCCAGCATCCCGAGCAGTCCCACAGGGATGTTGATAAAGAAGATCCAGGGCCAGTCGGCGACGCCCAGAACAAAACCAGCAATCGGCGGTCCGACCAGAGGGCCGACAAGGGCCGGGGTCGTGAACCAGGCCATAGCGCTGACCAGCTGAGCCTTGGGCGTGGAGCCGACGATCATCAGTCGGCCTACGGGCACCATCATCGCCCCGCCGCAGCCCTGCAGGATGCGCGCGGCTATCAGCGCCGGAAGCGTTCGGGAGAAGCCGCAGCATATCGATCCCAACAGAAACACGCCCATGGCCGACAGAAAAACCCGGCGCGCGCCAAAGCGGTCAGCGATCCAACCACCCGCCGGCGCCACAACCGCCAAAGCCAGCAGATAGGAGGTCAGGGCGAGCTTAAGGTGCACCGGGTCGACGTGGAATCCGCGCGCAAGGGTCGGCAAGGCTGTCGATAGGGCGGTGGAGTCGATGAACTCCATGAACAGAGCCGAGGCGATGGCGACCGGCGCAAGTTTCGATAGCCCCATTGGAACGGGTGCGTTCGAGCCGAGATCGGTCGACGCCGCCTCTATCGCTCCGACCGGAACGGTCGGTGCGCCGCTCAGCGACGACTGAAGCTCTGGATCGTCGCGGACGTCCTCAGTGAACCGAAAGCCCTCCGGCCGGAGGTCTTGATTTTCCATGGGCTCTCTATCGGCTGCTCCGGCGTTGAGGTCCATGGGGCAAGGGATCAGACGCCCCGCCGACGGCGCGCTCGGTCACATCGGTCCGCGCTGCGGTGCGGCACAAAAGCGCCAAGGGTGGCGGCCCCTGTGCTCTTTGCGTAACGTCGTGTCCGGCACGTGCGATGGATTGAGCATTGTTTACATTGCGGGGCTTGCAAAACGCCTCGCATCGGCTCACCTCGCGC